>Ga0307509_10003939_pt1 | contig 21899 bp, 17 predicted proteins | sample 10_EM_MG_FD_202245 | JGI IMG/M metagenome (GOLD analysis project Ga0307509, IMG submission 202245) | Populus trichocarpa ectomycorrhiza microbial communities from riparian zone in the Pacific Northwest, United States - 10_EM | ecosystem: Host-associated > Plants > Roots > Unclassified | place... | reverse complement strand
TCTTTCCCTACCGAATGATCCTATATGGTATTATACCATTGGTGTGGGTGCGGTCATACTCTTATTTCATTTCAGAGTAGACACGACGAAAACGTCCCGTTACTTTAGTGACATAGTTTCATGTGCCATTCCGCTATGTTCTGTAACTTTATGCGACGTCGACCGATTTCGCCCGGAACACTTGCATAAGCTCACCAAAGGTCCCCTCTCATATATCCTGCGAACAGCATCCCGTCGGACGGACGGCCGCGACGTATACGGTGTTATGAGATAGGTTCCAATGATAGTGTCCTTTGGTGTTGGGACGCAACCGCGACGCGGTCAGGTGTTGTCGCGCCGTCCCAACGCCGGGGCCAGAGGGGGGTGTTAGCTTCACCGGGTGAAGGTAGGGTAACCCCAGGGTATACAACAATAGGTGGAAAAGCTACGCTTTTCTCATATGCCTAACAAGGGCCGCCCACCACCTGACAGTCGCTGTTGCTGCTGCTTTGCATCCGCAAACTTCCCCTCCTTCTCATCTTTCCCCCACCGGTGTAGGTTTCCTATAGGTATGTTGAAATACTTTCCAACCTCCGCTACTGTTGGTTCCCGAAACTTACTAGGTCCATATTTGATGTGACTTTCATACCAGTATGACAAAACTCGAAGCTTATAACCTATCATTGTGTAGGACCGGTGATGGCTATGGGATTTCTTTTGTGGTAAATGCAGGACCTCTGCTAATAGTTTTCGTTTAGGTCCTCTTCGCTTCTTGATGCCAGCATAGAACTGATCGGCTGGTAGAGGAGGGAGAGTTGGCTGAACTTTGACTCGGCCACAGATTTTGGGTTGTTTTAATGTCATTGAATCTGGTAGGTTTGAACTGATTCTCAATACATGATTGAAGGTACATATTGCTGACTTTTATCCAACTAATATAAATTCTGATTATGGCATGTCGTTGAGAATATGCCAAGAAACTCAACAAAAATCCACCTAAGACACCAATCTCCCCCTTCCCTGCCTGTTTCACCTTAACTCAACCTACTAGCACATTTTTCGTTTATTTTAGTTTTTACGGTATTCCAGCGGGAAGGGGGACTCGCTAGGCAACAGGGAGATGGTGTGGCTTCACTTGGCATCAACGTGATTGGGTCATCTGCGAAATCAGAAATGGTGAGCAATAAGGTAGAAACACCCACTAAGTACTGTTAGGGCTTAAACTTGACTTTTTTAACTTGCTGTTGTGTAGCTTATCTGTAATTAACTCATACTAAATAGGTAGTTAGTCACGATCGTAGGGTGGTGGTTGCCTAGGCTTGGCGAACAGGGGCTGCTATGTAAGTTAGGTTTTCTTCTCTCACGCTTCCCTTCCTTTCCCACAGAGGACGACCACACACGACGACCTTTGTAGCAAGGAAAGCGGCAACGAGGATCGTGTGTTTGGCTGAAGGAAAATTGGACCTGTACTTAATTAGTAGTCGGACAACCTGCTGGGTTGGGCTTTCTTTGAGTCGGGAATTTTCTGTTTGGTGCGCTTTGTGGGGTTGATTTTGGCGAGATAGCTTAGTGAATTGAGACTGGTCGTGACTTGTGAGGTTTCGTTTTCTACTTGTGTGTTCATTGAAAGTGACCATTGTTTTCCCATTCTTCTCCACTTCGGTCAAGTAGAAACTGTTCGGTGGAAATTCTTCTTTTCAGTACCGTAGAATCTCATGAAAGTCGGAACGGCGTTAAAGCGAACTAAGGTAAAACTAAGGCAGCCGAACGAACAGGAAGGCACAGAGAACGCCAAGTCACCACAGTTTAATCATATAGAGAGCGGTGATTGGGCAGGTTCAAGGAAATCACCACTAGCGCCATTCCGACTTTCACGAGGTTCTACGGTACTACATGTGTGTCGTCGGAGTTGCTTCCTCTGGTGGTGATGGGCAATTTTTTGTTTTTCTGCCTTTCAGCAAGGCTGAGCAACTCTCCTGTTCCTGTGTCTTTCACCCCTTTCTACTCGTAGAGGAGGGAATTTTATTTTATTCGACTGCATCGGGCATGGTCCAGATATTCAAGCTTCTCCTGTTTCCTTAGGATTTAGCTGTAAAACAAACCACCTGGCCCCCGGAAACCCTCTGTCATCCACTTTACGCCTGATACCGACCTTCCAGTGCTCAAACAACTTCAAACACCATGGGCGATTACACGATGGGAGATTTGAGCGGGGCGAGAAACATCAACTCTAGAAATGTGGAGAATAGTTATAACAACTTGAACATTTGGAATAACTACACAATAACATCATCATTAGATAAGAAATGCCAGATTATGGAGTGGCTAGCTTCGTTAGAACCGCAGGGAAACAAACAAGCCAAAGGACACCAGGATATCCTCTGCAGCAGGGTCGGTGGGATTGGAGACTGGCTTCTCGATACCGATGAATTTTTAAGGTGGCGGGATTGCGCGGATGGAACTGTGGATCCTGCTCTGTTTTGTTGTGGGGGCCCGGGAGTCGGAAAGACATACCTAAGGTAGAGACAAGCAAATTCTTAGAAAGGATGTATATCACTAACAATGATATCAGCTCCCTGGTGATTGATAGATTGTCTAATAGGATCGATGGGGAGGGTGTATCTGTCGCCTATCATTATTGCAATTTCCAAACACAAAAATCCCAAGTCACATGGCAGATGCTTACCGGTCTCCTCAGGCAAGTAGTGGGTGGATTGGGAGTTATTCCGGTGGAGATTGACCGCGCTTTCCAAAAGGCAAAACAGGGTTTCGATGGTCGATGTCTGTCAGTTCCCGAAATCCTTAAGTTACTATCAGCAGCTCTCAAGTCCGAGAAACGTACCTTTATATGCATAGATGCCTTGGACGAATGTTTGACAGAGCATCGCCTGGAATTCCTTCGTTCGCTGCATGCCATAGTCAGGGATTCTCCAAATGTTCGATTATTTGCAACAGGAAGGCCACACATTCAGTCTACGTTTGAGGAGCACTATGGCGGAGCTCTACAAATCATACTATTCAAACCAGTGAAAGTGGATATCAGAAGATACCTTGAGATGAAAGTGCAGGATGACGAATTACGCCAGGAGATGGATAGTGAGCTCAGGAGGGGTATCATGGAAGTAATTCCGGAAAAGATATCAGAGATGTAAGTAGATGAAGCTAGGTTAGGTAGTCCGGGCATTGACCATTAATGGCGTCTAGATTTCTGTTGGTGTCATTGAGTATCACAGCCGTATTGCGAGAGACGACCCTCCACAAGAGAAAAGAGAAGCTCCAAAAAATGACCAGCGGTTTGGGCCTTGAGGGCGCTTATACAGATACTATAAGACGGATACAGGAGCAGAGTGAGAATCGATCAAAGCTTGCCATGCAAGCGTTGATGTAGATTTCTCGATCCGAGCGTCCATTACGAGTCGATGAGCTCCGCTATGCATTAGCAGTGAAAATAGGCTCCACCCATCTTAGTCTCGATAATGTTCCCTCGATTCACACCATATTAAGCTACTGCCTAGGACTTATCGCTGTCGACAAAGAAGCTTCAACGGTGCGACTGACCCACTTCACCTTGCACGAGTATTTACGCGACCATTCTTCTCTCTTCCCGAGTCCTGATGGAGCCATCGCAGAAGTGTGTTTAACCTATCTCAACCTCCAATCTGGCAAGGGCAGACCCCCCCCCCCCACCTCCGAAGACATTATAAAAACTCCATTGCTTGAGTATGCATCTTATTACTGGGGAACCCACGCCCGGAAGGAAACTACAAACATAGGTAAAACACTTGCGGTCAAACTCCTCGATCGATATGATGCCCATATATCCGCTAGGTTGCTCCTTTCAAAGATTTATAGTGCGGAGGGGATGGTTTGGGACAGAGATGGGATTCAATCTGCGGAGTTTACCGGGCTACACGTTGTAGCATTCTTCGGAAATACAGATATCTTAACTTCGTTACTGAAGATCAAAGACTGGGACTTGAATGGAAGGGATTTTGGAGGCCGTACACCGTTGATATGGGCTACCATCAGTGGAAATCTAGAGGTAGTGGAAATACTATTGGGTCTAAGAGGCGTGAGCGTGAGGAAGAAAGACAACGGGGGTCGAACACCCCTCTCGTGGGCTGCCGGAGGCGGTAACCTCGATATGGTCCGGATGGTACTCAGAAAGGATGCCGATACTCTCTGCACTGTGGATAACAACAGTCGAACACCACTTTTTTGGGCGGCCGAGGGCGGCAAAAAGGAGATACTGAATCTTTTGTTGAAGGCAGGTGCGAGTGTTGATTGGGTTGATAGTAGTGGTCAGACAGCGCTCACATGCGCTGCTGCCAATGGACATGTGCAGGTTGTAGAGATATTGCTGCAACAGAAAAAGGTGAACCCAGACGCCTCAGACCACGATGGTAGAACACCACTCTCGCGGGCCGCTGGAGGAGGGTTTGAAGATGTAGTGACATTGCTGCTCGGGCGGAAGGAGGTCAATCCCAATGCGGTAGATATTCTATATGGTAGAACGCCACTATCTTGGGCAGCCGGCAATGGATATGGGATTGTAACAAAATTGCTGCTCGCCCATAACAATATCAATCCGGAGCTGGCTGATACGAGAGCCAGGACACCACTCTCGTAGGCTGCACAGTATAGACATGAAGAGATAATGAAGGTCCTAGTAGAACATACAAAGGCCAATCCGAGCACCACCGACACCAATAAAAGGAAGCCGGCTTCGTGTGCGTCTGAGCTCCGGCACAGGGGAAATCGTATATCGCACTCAGAGGAAGACGGTTTCGGTCTTGACTTACCAGACCATGACGGGCGAACACTGCTCTCTTGGGCGGCCAGTGGTGGCAGTGCTCGCTCGGTAAAATATCTACTCAAGTGCAAGGACGTCAACCCTAACCTGGCCGACAAAGATGGTCGAACACCGCTCTTCTGGGCCGTCGCAAAGGGGAGCCCAGAAACAATGCAGCTCCTGTTGAAACGAGAAGATGTTGATCCCAATTTGGTCGACAAAGATATCCAAACACCCCTCTTGGTTGCCGTAGCAAATGGGAATCGCGAAGCAATGCAACTCCTCTTAGAACGAGCCGATATTGATCCCAATTTGGCCGACAAAGATGGCCGAACACCGCTCCTGTTTGCCGCGGCGAAGGAGGGTCGTGGAGGAGCGCAGCTCCTTTTAGAGAGAGCAGATATCGACCCCGATTTTGCAGACAATGATGGCCACACACCGCTCTTGTTTGCTGTAGCAAACGGGAATTATGAAGCCATACAGCTTCTCTTAGAACGAGACGATGTTAACCCCAATTTCGCAGACAAGGATGGCCTAACACCGCTCTTATTCGCCACAGCAAAGGGAAGTCACCAAGTGGTGCATCTCCTCTTGAAGCGGGTGGATGTTGATCCCAATTTGGGTGCGAAAGACGGCCGAACACCGCTATTGTTGGCGGCAGCCAAGGGGGGCCAAGGCGATGTGCAGCTCCTGTTAGAGCGAGTAGATATTAATCCCAATTTAGCGGACAATGATGGCCACACACCGCTCTTGTTTGCTGTAGCAAACTGGAATCATGAAGCAATCCAGCTCCTCTTAGTAAGAGCTAATGTTAACCCCAATTTGGCCGACGGAAATGGTCGAACACCCCTCTTGTTTGCTGTAGCCAACGGGAATCATGACGCAATGCATATTCTCCTGAAGCGAGCCGATGTTGATCTCAATTTGGCCGACAACGATGGACAAACGCCGCTCTTGGTTGCCGTAGCAAACGGAAACCATGAAGCAATGCAGCTGCTCTTAGAGCGAAACGATGTTGATCCCAATTTGGCCGGTAATGACGGACAAACCCCGCTCTTCTTCGCTGTAGCAAACAAGAATCGGGAAGCTGTTGAAACTCACTACGGCTGGTCCTAGTGTTTCTCGCTCTCACTGGAACCTTCTAGTGTTTTGAAAAATTCCTTTGCGTGTTTGACTAGTTTAGCAGAAACATAAGATGTCGGATATAAAACAGACTAGCACTAGCTATCAACTATGACACTCAATTAGTATCGGGATTGTTTGACATGCGAGACAGTGGAGGATTTCCTACATTCCCTTTATGTCTTTCCTTTTCTGTCTCCTTGATTCTAGCTCGTTCTGTCTCTATAAGAGACCCTATCGTTCCTGTTTCTTCTCCGTTATGATTCTCTTATATTGTCTTTCTTTCACTCGTTAGATACAAATCTATTCTTTTCATGCGCTCTATTGCTTTCACACCGCAGTGACTAAACCGATAGTCCACTATACGCCACTGATAAATTGTCAGAAGCAATGCAGCTTCTCTTAGAACGAGCTAATGTCGATCCCAATTTGGTTGACAATGATATCCAAACACCCCTCTTGGTTGCCGTAGCAAACGGGAACCATGAAGCAATGCAGATTCTCTTAGAGCGAACCGATGTTGATCCCGATTTGGCAGACAAAGATGGCCAAACCCCGCTCCTTTTAGCCATAGCAATGGGGAGTCGTGGGGCCCTGCAGCTTCTATTGAAGCGATCAGATATTGATCCCAATTTGGCTGACAAAGATGGTCAAACACTGCTCTTGTTGGCCATAGCAATGGGGTGTCAGGAAGCCATACAGCTTCTCTTAGAACACCCTAATGTTAATCCCAATTTAGCCGGCAGGGATGGCCGAACACCCCTCTTGCTGGCTGCAGCAAACGGGAACCAAGAAGCAGTGCATCTCATCTTGAAGCGACCTGATGTTGATCCCAATTTGGCTGGCAGAGATGGCCGAACGCCGCTCTCATGGGCGGCAGCGAGGAGGAGTCATGGAGCAGTCAAGCTTCTCTTGGACCGAGCCGATGTCGACCCCAGTATTGCGGACAACGAAGGCCTAACCCCGCTCAAGTGGGCCATCCGAAATTAGCATCATAGAATAGTTCGCCGGCTATTAGAACGTCGAGCACGCACAATTCTTGAGGCCATCCGGCGGGCCATGCGTAGTTGATAGCTGGTTATCGCCTATTCCAGACCTTCTGAATATGTCAGAGTTGACGGGCAAGGATAGATAACACCTTTCGTGATTTCATTTGTTCAGGAGTTGAAAGAATTGACAGAGGGGATTATGGTCATGTTTTTCCTTTATTATTATTACGGAAGCAGGCGAATGGGGTCATACATGGAGAGAAATCGGCAGGCCGGGGAATGGTGGAATGATTAGGATGGTTTTATTACTCTCTCGCATTGTATACTTGTATTTTAGTTGGTCTAATGAGTGGATGAAGTTTCCGATTATGCCTACCCTATAGTCCGGCCCTAGTCTAGTTCGAGAGTTCGGCCGTTCTGCCATTTTTTTGTTAGCTATCCTTCGACATAAATTGTTGGAGCCTAAGGCACGAAAGGGTGAAGGGGTGAAAGTGTAACTGCAATAGGCTTTAAGCGTCGAAAAATATGTAAGGACGGCCGCCTAGTTGGCTGTTCCATCTCCCTGGTAGCTATGGATAGCCTAGGGGACCTACCTCTCCTTCTAACTAACAACACGGGCAAGCCCTCGAAAAAACCAACAAACTTTAAGAAAACACACTAAGCTGAAAAATTCTGATCTCCAGCGACCTCAAGCAGTCTAGAACCATCCTCATACCTCCTGATCTGCCGCGATCCCTAATCCTATGCCCAGTGCCGACTCCGGCATCCCTAATGGCAGAGGCTATCATATGAAAGAAACATCATGAAACCAAATACCCAATACCCAAATGTCTCACAGCAACTAGTATCGACCAAGCTAAAAAAATCAATATCCTATGCCTAGTGGTTTAGGATGCAAAAATAACAATCCACCGCTAAATATCTACCGCCGTGCAAAGAGGTTGTGAACTTGCGCTACTATTGATCCTCGCTTGTGCATCGGACCACAAGGTTATTCCAGACGACCTCAGGCCAAGACGAGAGCATGCACACCTCTATATCCGTAGGTATTATGTAATTGAAGGGTCGCCCAGGCACGGTATTGTCTTTCGTTGCGCTTGAGAGAAGGTGCTCAAGTAGAGTGGTGGCGGTTGAGGGGTTAGACAGGTGAGGCTCACAACTGGAGGTACTTTGAAGAGTGGCCGGCGCGACTCGCAGCTCAATTTTAACTAACTTACATCGCTCAACATAACCTTGTGGCTCATAACCCTGTGGCTCAATATAACATTGTGGCTCAACACACTGGTGGCGAGAATAGGTTCTGAGACAACCGGCCCAACCAGCAAAATTCAACCATCATGGGGGTGGCAGTAGCAATATCAACCACAACCACAACTATAATGACTATTGATACTAAGGGTTGTATATTTGAGCCCCACCTTCTCTCTAGGAGCATGGTATCTGGTAATAGGACCTTTGGTTTTGACTCTGGCATTGGCTTCAGTTGTGGTATTGGGATAATTGAATGCTGTGGGGAATTGTGGTTGCCTCATTTGTCCCGGGACTTATTCTCACCATGAGAACAATACTACTCATACCAGCGCCCATTGATTCATCAGCACTATGATTTATGCATCCCAGTAAGCCGGTTGAGCCGCATTAGGATGTTGGATACAAATTCAGGCTGCCCTCGCCTCTATTCCTATCGTGTAATAGCAGTAATTACGGGTAGTATGCCAAGAGAGCGCTTGTGGGAATAGATAGCGAGTACTCCCTGCCAGTTGTGAGCCTGTGAGCATTCGGGGACTGTGGCGCCTAGCAACAACCTTGGCAAGGGTACTATTTGCGTGTTAATATTGTGGTGGACAGGAACAGTGTGACCAGGAGTGAATGCTGTACAGCATATGGTTTCGTTCTCCTCTGAAATGCCTCTTTCAGTTCTGTTTTTTCCAAGCTCTGTCCTTGTCTAGCCGAATGTACGCTCTTTTATTGCTCCTTTTGTTCTTTCTATGAGGGAGAAAAAAGTCTTTGATTCCTAATTCCTTGTTGAGATCTCGGCTGTAATGGTTGAACCGAACCATTGTACTATATAGCTGGGCTGTGTCTTTCTTTTGTTCAATCGATGATGGTTGTCGCAACAAGAATTCTTGACCGTGATCGAATACCACTTCTCTGTCTGAGCCCTGGCCAATATTGTAACAGTGAAACCGGGGTGCTATACTCGAGTACGAGTGATTTGCTGTGGTGAGGCTCGGGTGTGTTGGTGGGTCCCAGTGTTTCTGTTGGAAATGGTGGTTACATCGGACTCCAATGGCGTCCTACTCGAGCACTCTTCTCATGCTAGCTTGCGCCAAAGCTTCCCGTGTTTGCCCCCGCCTCCTGTCGTTTGGGTTTCCCTTTTATTTTCCTTTTGCTTACTTTACTCCTAACTCCAACAGCTATAAAAACATCTTGCTTCTTAAAATTCCTTCTCTGCTCGCACAGAGCGGCATTCCCCACAATTTCTTTTCGCGGATTTCCCCGCCTGTTAAGAGTGTGCGACTGTTGGACTCACCCCGTATATCTTCGCTTGAAGGGATGAGGGCCTACGCCGAAAGATCTGGGAGGTGTTGACACAAGTCAACAACAAAGCTTGGCAACCTGGCTCCCTGACCCCACTCGGTCAAGTGGTAAAAACTGTCGGATCGAACCGAGAACTGAGGCCCTAAATGCCAACCTCCTCATTTTTATGCCTTCATGAATGTACAATTTCGTAGTAATAATATTTAAGTATAATTTTGAAAGGGTGGTTCTAGAGACTTGAGAATTTGATACGGTATGACCTCTTAAAAGAATAGAGTTTAAGAACCCCAGTGATTATCAATGATTTCATGAGCCTGGCGACTTAGGCTACAACTCTAGCAACACAAGGGATAACTTAGCTCCCACCTATGTCAGGCTGCGAAACCTTCTAATTACCCATATGTGATTTTCGGGTGGGATTAAGTATGATTTGGGGAGCATTAATGGAAGGGTGGTTTTGTGATGGCTCAACTCCATAATTTTAGCATCAGATAGTCCGAATCGGTAGTTTCCCGTCCAGGCAAGGTGGGGAAAGTAATCCTTTTTTCTTTCTAATTTTTCTCCTCTCTATTACCCTGCAGATTTTAGAAAGTACCCCTGTAAATAATCCAGAATCTGCCATAGCACACTCTATTCGAGCCAGAGTTCTTGCTCCAGGGAAATCCACATGGGAAGCTAGGTCCTCAATCCCCCAATTTCCACGGGAGACAACTCATTGTTTTTGTTGAGTGTAGTAGGGTACGGGCAACCGCCCTAGGTGTGTTGTGGAGAGTGTATGATGGCGTTGAGGCTAAACAAAGGGTTGCGCACACATGTTTTTTAGTCTTATTTAGTTATCAGCCGAGTGCACCTAAGAATGAACAGGTTCCTCTTACCCCCGTCATGTCCACCCACCCAACAGCTCTCCCCGCGCTACAGGCTAGGCTTCCCAAGGGATGTTATTCATCCATGGACCATAATGCAAGCGGGATCGAACCCCCAACTCCCACAGATTGGGGCTAGCTAGCCCCATTCACGGAAGTTTTTATAGAAGATCAGGTAGGAATTTCAGATAATTCTAGCCTTCTCAGGAGCCTCCATCCTGAAACAAGTATACGGTATTTCCAGATTTGAGAGGAGGAGAGGCGTGTTTCTCTACCGAAGTGGAAGAGTGGAAGTAGTTTTGTTTTTTTTCCGCCCCGGTTTCATGATTCTCCCTCCCAAGAGGTCATCTAAGTTAGCCTCGGACTGGGGATTGAATTTTGGAGATGGTGGTCATAAGGGTTGTGTGTGTTGATGTCCCTTTTTTCGGTAGGTGAGGTTATAGCTCTCAATTCCTGGGTGTTTTGATTTGCGATTCCAGGCTCGGGTACCGAAGGGATTTTTATCACTGATAAGTGCACCTGAGGTTTATTGCAAGCAGTATATACGATTTGTGATAAAATTGTTAGGAACATTGTGCTCGGCCCCAAGTTCACTAGTCATCACCGCCCTCCATTCGCTGTTACAATTTCCCTAGTTATTTTCAATCACGTATTACTAGAATCAACACCCTTGACCCCAACTTCTCGAGTGGTACCTTATGAAAGGACATATTTTCTTTCTTTCTTTCTTTCTCCCCTTCCCTCTTTCTTTTGTACTCGGCTCTAGCAAGAAGCGCCTAGAGATTTAGAGGGAAACAAGGATACTTTAAGGCTATTTCAGGAATCTTTCAGGGACGCTTCACCTTTCCCCCAAGTGGCGTTCACCCCCTAGTGTCCTTTCCTAGAACGAGGAATTTAGGAGAGGTCAGAGAACGGCGCTTGACAGAATCTTTTCCAGTAGGAGAGAGGAGGGTTCGCTACAGAGCAGACGCCTGGCCTGGTTTCTCTGAGAAATTGAAGGAACTTGACCATTGACTTGCATCCCCATATCGAGCCCTGATCGAGAGCCTCAAGATAATAGGTGTACTGAAATCGGGGCTAGTTTACCAACAGACGGCCATCCAGCAGCTCGAGAGGGCTGCAACTACTAGGGGGGTTTAACGTTTGGAGGCGTCTAGAAGTGTGGGGGCAAGTAGATATTATTTACCTAGAGTAGCGTCCTGTCTAGCGTCTGGTGGAATTTGCAAATGCACCTCCGAGGCAACGCCACGTTTTGACCGTCTAACACTGTTGGGCCGCCCATTAGTAAATGAGACGCCAGCGTCTAGTTTTACCACCCAAATTTCAAATCTAGACGGTTAGGTAAACCGTAAACAGGCCCTCAGTTGTTTTTGGTGAGTGTAATTTACTCAGGAACTCGTTGGAACCTTTTCTATTCTCTAAGGGATTGCTCATGAATCACGATTTCACGACAACCTAATAATTTCCGTGCTAAGTCCCCAAAACGAGTGTCACCCTGTCAAAAATGATACTTTTCCTATTTTGTCACTAACAACGTGGGGTCCTTGTCACCCAATCCGTACACCTGCGTCCTGAAAAGAAAACAGAAGGAGTGATCGCTTACCCAGTGTAACTTAATGTTGGAGTTGCTTCCTCTGGCAAGGTCTTGGGCTTTTTTGTTTTTTGTCCTTCAGCAGAGCTGAGAAGCGCACCTTTCGCTTTATTGTTCGCCTTGTCCAGAGAAGTGAAATTTCTCTATCGAGCGCATAGTCCAATTGTCAACGGTGCAGTACAACATCCCCCTCTCATTGGGACAGTACAACGAAACATCTGGCCTACAGAGGTCCCTGTCATCATATCCTCTTCACTGCTAATACTGCGCTTACCGTGCGCAAAGGATTTCAGACATTATGAGCGCTTCAGGTAGCAGGAACCCGAGCGGAGCCGGAAACACTAACTGTGGAAACGTGGTGAATAGTTATAACAAAACTTGAAATAACTACAATATAGCGTCGCCACCATCAGATAGAAAACGCGAGATCCTTGAGTGGCTATCTTCGCTAGAGTCGCAGGGGGGAAATCGACGGGACAAAAGACACCAAGACGTCCGCTACAGTAGGGTCAATGGGATCGGAGACTGGCTGCTAGAAACTGATGAGTTTTTAAAGTGGCGGGAGTGCGAGAATGGCTTTGTGAACCCTACTCTATTCTGCTGCGGAGGGCCCGGAGTGGGAAAGACATATCTAAGGTGGAGCTAAAGAAATCCTTGGAATAGGTGTATCTCTGACTAGAATATCAGCTCCCTAGTGATCGATAGACTATCTGATAAGGTTGATGGGGACAGCGGATGTGTCGTCTACCTTTATTGAAATTTCCAAACTCGAAAATCCCAAGGAACAGCGCATATGCTCGCCAGTCTCCTCAAACAAATAGTGAGTGGATTGAAAGTTATTCCGGTGGATATTGATCGGGCTTTTCAAAGGGCAAAACAAGGTTTCGACGGTCGAGGTCTTTCAGTTTCCGAAATTCTCAAGCTGCTACCGGCGGCTCTCAAGTCACAGAAACGTACCTTTATATGCATAGATGCTTTAGACGAATGTGTGGCAGAGCATCGACCAGAATTCCTTCGGTCCTTATATTCCATAGTCAGGGATTCGCCAAATGTTCGATTATTTGTGACAGGAAGGCCACATATTTAGGTTGAGCTTGAGGAACATCATGGCAGAGCTCTACAGGTGGTACTATTCAAACCGGTCAAGGGGGATATCAGAAGATACCTCGAGATGAGATTACGGAATGATCCATTTCAGAAAGTAATGGACGGTGAGCTCAAGCGGGATATCATGAAAGTTATTCCGGAAATGGTATCAGAGATGTATGTAGATGAAGCCTTATTGGGTAACCCAGCCATCAGCCACTAATGACATTTAGATTTCTGCTGGCTTCATTAAATATCGCTGCGATATTGCGGGAAGCGACCCTCCGGAAGAGAAAGGAGAAGCTCAAACAGATTACGAGCGGCCTGGGCCTAAACGACGCTTACGCAAATACTCTAAACCGGATACGGGAGCAGAGTGAGAATCAATCAAAGCTCGCCATGCAAGCATTGATGTGGATTTCGCGCTCTGAGCGGCCTTTGCGAGTTGATGAGCTTCGCCATGCCTTGGCTGTAGAAATTGGATCCCCTCATCTTGATCCTGATAACGTTCCGTCGATTCACACCATATTAAGTTGCTGCTTAGGGCTTATAGCTGTCGACAAAGAAGCTTCAACTGTGCGGCTGATCCGCTTCACCCTGGAGGAGTATTTAAGCAAACATTCGGCCATTTTCCTGGGAGCTCATGGAACCATTGCGGAAGTGTGTTTAACCTATCTCAACCTCCAGTCAATTAAGGACCTATCACCTCTCTCCTCCGAAAACATGATAAAAACCGCACTCCTCGAGTATGCATCTTATCACTGGGGGACTCACGCCCAGAAGGAAACCACGAATACCGGAAAATCCCTTGCGGTCAAACTCCTCGATCAATACGATACCCGCACATCGGCTAGGCTGCTCCTTTCAAAGATTTACCGTGAGGAGGAGTGGTTTTGTGACTGGCTTCAACCTGCCGGGTTTACCGGACTGCACGTCTTAGCATTCTTCGGAAATACAGAGATCCTAACTTCGCTGCTGAAAATCAAAAACTGGGATCTAAACCGAAGGGATTTCTGGGGTCATACACCACTTGTATGGGCTGCTATGAGGGGGAATCTAGGGGTGGTGGAAGTGCTATTGGGTCTGAAAGGCGTGAGTGCGAGGAAAAAGGACGATGATGGCAAAACACCGCTCTCGTGGGCCGCAGGAAATGGTCACCAGGAGATCGTACGGGTACTACTAAGAAAAGACTCGGACACTCTCCGCATTGCAGATAAAAATAGCCAAACACCACTATTCTGGGCTGCCGAGAATGGCAAAGAGGATATAGTGAATCTTTTGTTGAAAAAGGCCGCGAGCCTAGAGCGCGTTGACAGTCGCGGTCAGACAGTACTCTCATGCGCTGCGGCGAATGGACATCTGAGGGTTGTGGAGCTATTACTGCAACAGAAAAACATCAACCCAGACACTACAGATCAGGATGGCAGAACGCTGCTCTCGCGGGCTGCTGGAGGCGGGTTTGAGGGCGTAGTGACATTGCTGCTCGAGCGGCCGGGGGTGAATCCCAATGCAATGGATATCCGATATGGCAGAACACCACTATCCTGGGCAGCCGGCAATGGATATGGGATAGTAACCAGATTATTGATCGCCCACAAAGATATCAATCCGGGGTTGGCTGACAAGAGGGGCCGGACACCGCTCTCGTGGGCTGCCCAGTACGGACATGAGGAGGTGATGGAAGTACTGGTGGAACAAGCTGAGGCCAATCCGATGACGAGAGACATTGAGGGCCGGACTCCAATTTCGTGGGCCGCTGAGCACTGGCACGGGGAATGTGTATCATACTTAGAGGAAGCTTGTGTCAGTCTAGACTCACCGGATAATGATGGTCGAACACTGCTCTCATGGGCTGCTAGCGGCGGCAATGTTCGCCTGGTTAAATATCTGCTGAAGCGCGAAGACATCAACCCTAACATAGCAGATCACTGCTACCGAACGCCGCTCTCGTGGGCTGCGACTCTAGGGAGTCAAGAATCAGTGCACCTCCTCTTACAACAGGCCGTTGTTGATCCCAATTTGGCCGACATTGATGGCCAGACCCCGCTCTTGTGGGCCGCAGCAATGGGGAGTCAAGAATCGGTGCAGCTCCTCCTGGGACGAGCCGATGTTGACCCTAATCTAGCCGCCAAAGATGGCCGAACACCGCTTTTGTTGGCCGCAGCAATGGGTAGTCATGAAGCAATGCAGCTCCTCTTGGAAAGACTGGACCTTAATCCAAGTAAGCCCGACAAAGATGGCCGAACGCCACTCTCGTGGGCTGCCGCAGACGGGAGTAGGGAAGCTGTGCAACTCCTTCTGGAGCGAGCGGATGTAGATCCGAATTTGGCTGACGAGGATGGCCAAACGCCACTCCTATTTGCCACGGAGAAGGCGAATCAGGAAGCAATGCGCCTACTTTTGGAACGAGTCGATGTTGATCCCAATTTGGCTGACAAAGATGGCCGAACACCGCTCTTGTTTGCCGCAGCAATGGGGATCCCGGAAGCTGTGCAGCTCCTTTTGAAACGACCTGATGTTGATCCCAATCTGTTCGACTATGATATCCAAACACCGCTCTTATTTGCTGTAACAAACTAGAATCATGAAGCAATGCAACTTCTCTTAGAACGAGCGGATGTTGATCCCAGTTTGGCCGACAAGGATGGCCAAACACCTCTCCTGTTGGCTGTAGCAAACGGGAATCACGAAGCAATGCAGCTCCTCTTAGAACGAGCCGATGTTGGTCCCAATTTGGCTGACAAAGATGGCCAAACACTACTTTTCTTGGCCATAGAAATGGGGCATCATCAAGCCCTACAGCTTCTCTTGGAACAAACCGATGTTGATCCAAACTTGACCGACAAAGATGGCCGAACACCTCTCTTGTTTGCTACAGAAATGGGGAGCCAGGGAGCAGTACAGCTCATCTTGAAACGGGCCGGTGTTAACCCCAACTTGGCCGACAAAGATGGTCGAACACCGCTCTCATGGGCGGCAGCAACGAGGAGCCAAGGAGTAGTGCAGCTCCTCTTGGAACGAGACGACATCGATCCTAGTATTGCGGACAGCAATGGTCTAACCCCGCTCAAGTGGGCCACCCGAAATTGGCATCCTAGAATAGTTGGCCTACTACTAGAATATCGATCACGTACGATTCTCAAGACCATCCGGCGGCCCAGACGTAGCTGATAGCCAACCGGCAAACTTAATTCATACCCGATGGCATCTATCCTCGCTCCTTCGAACCATGTTTTGTCACCCTCACCCCATTACCCCAATAACACACTCTCGGCGGCGCATCTTGGGAATCTAGCTAGAGCGGGTAGCGCAAAACAAGCATAACCGTGTAGTAGCCTCTAGTTACAGTATATGTTACAGTATCCTACAAAGGAGTTCCACACTTCCGAGCTAAAAAAAACTATGATAGATCTTTACCTTCTACTCTTTCACCGTCCTTTCCCTCCTGTTTCCTTTCTATTTCCTTCTAGTTCTCTCCCCTTCATTGGCTCACCTCCACTTTATTTTTTTATCATACCGATACATGTTTTCGCCTCCGGAGATGGTTCGCACGCTTCCAATTTCTTGTAAGATCTACTATACTTTCCTAAAATGTATCCCCCAGCTCCCCACCACCCTTGCGCGAACCCCTTCTTGAATGCACCGTACGGCATGTAGCAGATAGAAATTTCGCTTTTGAAAATTAGAATTAACCAAACCTACCCTACCCTACAATTCTCGCACATATGGCTAGGATCGATTTGAAAATAATGCCTAAAGGGAGATCACTTAGGGTATTGTTACTATTAGCTCCAAACTCGACTATAGGATATACGCGTATTCACACCTGTCCGGTAGTTACGTAATTAGTGGGAGGTGCACGTGTTCTATTGCTTTTCGCCAGATTTAGGAGAAGGTAGTTAAATTAAAGTGGGGAAATACTCTAGTAAACAGTGCAGCAGAGGACGGTAAAGTGAGAAGACTTTCTCTCCACATGAGCACTATGTAGGGAGGGTAGGGTGTTAGAAATGATGCTGCTCGCCATACTCTCCCGATACCTCCTTTGTTGTTTAGATAGTCGTCAGGGACGCACTTGTTTGACTTCGGAAATGCGCTGAGGATTCGGGCATTTGTTTCCGCTTTGGGCGTGTTTGTAGAAAGCATTTCGAATGTGGAAATGCGCGATAGTCTTGGTCTTGGACCGTGCAGCTTTCGGGAAAGCCGGGGGCCGGGAGAAAAGCGGAAGCATGGTAAGCCCGGCGGCAGTAGGAGAGTTTGTTTTCCTTTTGTCAGCCCAGGAGTCATGATGGGGGAAGGGGACTCACATGGAGTAGCACTCGAGCACACTCGTTTCCGCAAAGTTCTCGTGACACCTGATGTATCCCGAAGTCTTGACAACCTTAAACTGGGGGATTTCAGAAGCTATTTATGGGGAAAAAAATCTGAACATGCTCTATGGAATCTGCCATCACTAGATTAAAAAAGGTCTCTCGAAAAAGAGTTGTCGCCTTCTTGTTATCTGAGTCCGTGTTGATAGGAGTACCGAACGTGGTACGAGAACTTTGCGGATGCGAGTGTACTATGGCTCATAGATGGATATGATGTCTTTTGTGATTGATATATACTCCTGTGATCGCCTTTAGTTAGTTAGTTATTGAAGTCGTCGTTGAGACTGAGGTTGTTAATGAAAAGATTTTCTCCACTCCTGAGTATGCGATTGTTTTCGTTGAGTTGCTTGGCGTCTCGTTTCGTTTCGTTTCACCACTCGTCACTCCCCGCGTATCTTTTCGTCGCCGAAGTCTAAAATAGGGGAGGTATCGCAACTTCCACAACTTCATTCAAGCTCTTCTAAAACAAAACTAAAGGTAACCTAACCACAGGCTTGAAAATTGCCGGAGTCTAAAAAAAAGCACGAAAGAATGGAGGGGTAAAAGTGTGAGTAGTAGAAAAAATAATCTACGTGTACTCGAGTATACAGTCGCACCCCGTTGTCCCAGACCTCACCCGGATTCTTCGTTGTCCCAGACGATTTTTCAAGATTTGTGCGAGCTACATAGAAATACACCTCACTGTCCCGGATTTTGAGGGTCTCCGGACCGGATGAAAATTTAGATATCTCTCTAACCCCTGTTCATATAGAAAATATATTCAGTGTCCCGGATTTTCTCTCAATCCTATCCTGAGGTATCACATCACAACTGCTCAAAGTAGGCAACAAGGCTCATGTATCTGCAGCGGTGTTACCGTAAGCTAAGGTTCTGTGGTGTTTTTCGCTTTTTGCTTCTAGATGCAAGCCTTGCTAGTGGCATCGGGCGGGCTCTGAGTCGATAATTTGACTTGATATTTTGAGATAAAATACCTCTATTCAAGTTTGGTATTGGGGGTTTCTCAAATTCTCTCCATTCACTGATCTCCCCGGCATTTTGTTTTCCACTCTACCCCCATCTAAACCTTATGTGGAATAGCGGGAAGTCATACCTACACAATTATCACTCGCTTCTCAGTTTTTCCAGGCACCATTTTTATCAGCTATTTCACTCTCCCGGATGTTTCACTGTCCCGGATGGTCAACTCCTGATTTTGGCCATCCGGGACAACGGGGTGCGACTTTATTACGCTGGTAAAGCCTTGACTCGCTCACTTTTTGTGGGTCTCGTGCGACCGTCTTTTGAAGGGGGTTGGTTCGAGTGATCGCTTACCTAGCGTAAGTCAATGAATGGCGAAATGAAGCACATCATGGGTTATTTTTGATTTTTTTGTCTTTCAGCGAGGCTGAGCAGCGCACTATCTGATATGTTAGCCTTGTGAATATTCCACTACAGAGTGCATGGTCCAATCGTCTAGGGTACGACAACCCCTATTCCTGGGACTCCACTCTACAGTACAACAAACCACCTGGCCTCCGGAGGCCCCTATCTGCTTCTTCACGGCTGATACTAACCTTACCACGCGCAAATTATTTCGGACGTGATGAGCCATTCGGGCGATGGGAATTTGAACGGGGCCGGAAACGTTAACTGTGGAAATGTGGAGAACAGTTATAACAACATCTGGGAAAACTGCACTATAACATCGCCATCGGATAGAAAACGCGAGATTCTAGAGTGGTTATCTTCCCTAGAGTCGCAGGGAAATCAACAAGATAAAAGACACCAGGACGTCCGCCACAGCAGGGTCGGTGGGATTGGAGACTGGGTTCTGGAAACTGAGAAGTTTTTAAAGTGGCGGGATTGCGAGGATGGATCTGTGAATCGTACTCTGTTCTGTTGCGGGGGTCCCGGGGTGGGAAAGACATATCTCAGGTGGGGCAAACAAATCCTTGGAATAGATATGTGTGTCTGACAAGAATATCAGCTCTCTCGTGATTGATAGATTGTCTGATAGGATTGATGGAGACAGTGTGTCTGTCGTCTATCTTTATTGCAATTTCCAGGCCCAAAGGTCCCAATCCCCAGCGCAGATGATCGCCAGTCTGCTCAAACAGGTAGTGAGTGGATTAGAAGCTATTCCGGTGGAGATTGATCGGGCTTTTCGAAAGGCAAAACAGGGTTTCGATGGTCGAGGCCTTTCAGTTTCCGAAATTCTCAAGCTCCTAGCAGCAGCATTCAGGCCGCAAGAACGTACCTTCATATGCATAGATGCTTTAGACGAATATGTGACGGAGAATCGGCCGGAATTCCTTCGTTTACTAAATTCAATAATCAGGGATTCGCCAAATGTTCGACTATTTGTGACCGGAAGGCCACATATTCAAGCTGAGCTCGAGGAACGCCACAGCAGGGCCCTACAGATTATCTTGTTCAGGCCAATGAAGGGGGACATTGTCAGATACCTAGAGATGAGATTGCTAGATGATCCATTTACTAAGGCGATGGACGGTGAGCTCAAGCAAGATATCACGAAAGTTATTCCGGAGATGGTATCGGAGATGTACGTAGATGAAACTGTGTTAAGCAGCCCCTGCCATTAACCACTAATGGACTACAGGTTTCTATTGGCTTCGCTAAATATCACAGCAATATTGCGAGAGACGACTCTCGGCAAGAGAAGAGAGAAGCTCGAAGAAATGGCCCGTGGTTCAGGCCTTGAGGATGCTTACACAAGTACTCTTGAACGGATACGGGGACAGTGTGACAATCAGTCAAGGCTTGCCATGCAAGCATTGATGTGGATTTCTCGATCTCAGCGGGCATTGGGGGTTAATGAGCTTTGCCATGCTTTGGCAGTGGAAATAGGGTCCACTCATCTTGATCTGGATAAGGTTCCATCGATTGACACCATATTAAGCTGCTGTCTAGGACTTATCGCTGTTGACCAAAGAGCTTCAACCGTGCGACTGATCCATTTTACCTTGCATGAGTATCTACGCGAACATTCGATCCTTTTCTCGAGTCCTCATGGAACAATTGCGGAGGTGTGTTTGACTTACCTCAACCACCAGCCCGCCAAGGACCCACAGCACTCCTCGCCCGACATCCTGGTAAAGGTCCCATTGCTTGAGTATGCATCTTATCACTGGGGAACTCATGCCAGAGTGGAAACCACAGCTACAGGAAAATCACTGGCGGTTAAACTTCTCAATGAATATGATATGCACATATCGGCTAGGTTGCTCCTTTCAAAAATTTACCGAGAGGAGGGGCGCATTTGGGACGGAAATGGACCTCAACCAGAGGGTTTTACTGGACTGCACGTCGCAGCATTCTTCGGAAATACAGAGATCCTAGCTTCGTTACTAAAAATCAAAGATGGAGAAATCGACAGAAAGGATTCCGCAGGCCGCACACCACTAATATGGGCTTCAATGACTGGAAATCTAGAAGTAGTGGAAGCGCTACTGGGCCTAAAAAGTGTGAGCGTGAGGAAGAAAGACAACGAAGGCCGAACACCCCTCTCGTGGGCTGCCGGAAATGGTCACCGAGAGATAGTGCAGGTACTTCTGAGGAAAGATGCGGTCACTTTCCGCATTATGGATAACAATAGCCGAACGCCACTTCTCTGGGCGGCCGAGAGCGGCAAAGAGGATATAGTGAATCTATTGTTGAAAAAAGACACAAATGTTGATCGGGTTGACTGGCACGGTCAGACAGCGCTCACAGGTGCCGCTGCGAATGGGCACGAAGGGGTTGTAAAGATATTACTAGAGCAGAAAAATATCAGTCCAGACACTCCGGACTACGATGGTAGAACACCTCTCTCGCGGGCCTCTGGAGGTGGGTTTGAGGGTGTCGTGAAATTGCTGCTCGGGCGGAAGGAGGTCAATCCCAATGCGACCGACATCCTATACGGCCAGTGTTCCCAACCGTCCCGGGCGGACGGCAGGGCCCTGGCGGACTATAGTCCCGGGCGTCCCGGGCAGGGTGGGTACGGACGGCCGGGCAAAGCGTCCGTCTTTCATAAAGACGGTAGTCCTATGGGTTGACGGCCGGGCCCTGTAGTCTTATTGGGAACGGGATCTGCCGGCAGGGCCCGGCCGTCATCTTGATGGATTGACGTCCCCTACAGGGCCCCGGCGTCATCTGCAGGGCCCGGCCGTCATCTGCAGGGCCCGGCCGTCATCTGCAGGGCCCGGCCGTCATCTGCAGGGCCCGGCCGTCATCTGCAGGGCCCGGCCGTCACCTGTAGCCCCTGCCAGTTTTCTATCAGGCCTATAAATCGCGAGCACCTTTCACCTCAGACTTTGGTTCCTAATTAAATACTCCCTATGCATGCGCAGGACTGGTGTGAGTAGAATGGCGAGTATAGGTTGTTCTATATAGCTTTAGGAATAAATTCAAGTTACGCATTCTTCTGGAATATACGACTAATTTTATTGCGGTAGTAGGGGGAAGGTTGTAACTCTATGTGAGCCAATCACTTCTTCGTTGATGGAGACTGATTTATTTATAACCACCAGGTGTATCCACCTTATATCCACCTTATATCCATCTCTCAAAACTACAAATTCTCCCGATACA
>Ga0307509_10003938_pt1 | contig 21901 bp, 22 predicted proteins | sample 10_EM_MG_FD_202245 | JGI IMG/M metagenome (GOLD analysis project Ga0307509, IMG submission 202245) | Populus trichocarpa ectomycorrhiza microbial communities from riparian zone in the Pacific Northwest, United States - 10_EM | ecosystem: Host-associated > Plants > Roots > Unclassified | place... | reverse complement strand
TAGAAAAACGGCAAAGATCGTTGAAAGGCTGGAGGTAACGGGATGATTTGAACATGACTTCAGCAGCTGACTGAATATTCGCGTCTGCTACCAGCAAATGCAGTTCGGCAGGAAAGTACCAGTAGCAGTTCCGGGTTTTGTTAATAAAGATCTTAGATGGTGGCATATCCCCAGATTAACATCAAGTTTATGTTTATCTGTGCATTGGCGAGCACAAGAGGAATTTCCATGCGTCGATTGTGGCGGCGATTTGGGCGCCAGTATGCCGCATAAGTCAGTACCTCGTCCTACCATTATGGTTTGATGGTGGAGGTCGACTCAGCTTCCGTTTCGACTTAGTCTCTCATAGACAGTCTTCGATATATGTGATGTGCCCTACGGATCACGATATATGAAGTTTCGACTAGACTTACTGGAAAATGATGGAAATGATTCATACTTTCCGATCTCAGGGCGCCCTGCTCAAGGTACATGGATACAACTTTTTATGCCATTCCGTCCAGAATCCCATAGAGCAATGAAGGCATTTTATGTGTTTTCGCACTAGACGGCTGGCCGTTTGAACCAAGTTTGAACCCTTCAAGGCTTCACCAACGCATCCACAACACATAGGCTGGGCGCTTGCCCGGCCCGACTTGTTATCCGTGAGCCTCAAAAATAGACGAAGCCAAACACAATAACAAGTCATCACATTCACAACATAGTCATTCTTCCTTTTGTCCCCTCTGCAAACTAGTTTCTTGAAATACAAACATCGATATATCAAGCTTGTTGGGCACCAATTTAGGTTAAATCGCAAAGTATGCAACCAACACCGGCGCCAACATCCGCCCCGAACTCTCCTGGGCCCAAACCCGAGCCAGGGATTGAGACAAATACCTACACTACGCCCCCCCAAAATGTTGAAAGTGCACCATTTGGCATATTGGTTGGACTATTTGAGAAACTTCAGAATGAGAGGAAGCAGGAAAGGCGACGGAAGCTAATAGACGCCTGGTTTACTGTACGACCTTCGTTCATTTCGTTAACGTTCTAACCAGATGGAGCTTCTGCAGCATTGGCGAAAGGAGAAAGGCTACGATCTTTATCCTGTTTTGCGACTGATTCTTCCCCAAGTACTGAGTTCGTCTTCATTTCATGAATCGTTCTCATGCCGTTAATCAGAAAGACCGAGAGAGAGCTGTCTATGGCTTGAAGGAAAAGAACTTGGCTAAAACTTATATCAAGCTAATTCCTTTGGGTATGAGGGACCCAGATGCAATCCGGTTGCTCAACTGGAAGAAACCTACTGAACGTGATGTACACCTTTTTGCCATTCGTTTTGGTTTCCCATAACCAAATATTTGGGATACTTAGAAAACATCTGGAGACTTCCCAACTGTTCTCTATGAAGTAGTCGGAAAGCGCTCATCGGTCATCGAAGGCTCTTTAACAATAGATGACCTTAACGATATTCTTGACGAACTCTCGAAGAATATGGGGAAGCAGTAAGTGTCTTTACTTGCGCAAGAGTTTTTTTTTTTACAATTGTTTACAGAGATATTCAATCAAAAATATTGCAGCGCATCTACAACCGTGCGACTGCCGAGGAGCAACGGTGGATTGTTCGAATTATCTTGAAAGGTATGTAATAATATGCCTATCATGCCTATTTTTCTTTTACCTTCTACAAAGATATGGTTATATCTGTGAAAGAAACCACAGTGTTCTCTGTATTCCACCCTGATGCTCAAGACCTCTACAATACCTGTTCAGACCTTAAGAAAGTCGCATACGAGCTCTGGGATCCATCTTTCCGACTAAACGCTTCTGTACGTTTGCTGAATCGCTTTCGGCCTGACCAATGCTTATTATTCACAAATGCAGGACAAGACTGTACAACTATTTCATGCCTTCGCGCCCATGTTATGCAAACGTCCCACAAGAAAAATCGAAGAAACTGTGCGTGAGATGGGCGGCTCCGAGTTTTTCATTGAGGAGAAGCTTGATGGAGAGAGAATGCAGCTCCACAAGCGAGGGAACGAATATTTCTATTGCTCTCGGTATGTTACGTCTTTTATGCACCACTTTTCTTCGATGAAAGGCGGCTCGTAGGAAAGGCAAGGATTACACCTATCTCTATGGCAAGCACATTGGAACCGGAAGTTTGACACCCTTCATCGACAAGGCGTTCGATCCTCGTGTAGATGAGTAAGCCCATGTCCTTTTCTATGGTGTTGGTTTGTGAACGCCTTTTCAGTATTATTTTGGACGGAGAGATGCTTGTATGGGACCCAGTATCTGAACGAAACCTTCCTTTTGGAACATTGAAAACAGCGGCTTTGGGTAAGTCTTGTCGGTCACAAACAGCTTTGCCTCTTGAGACTATGATTCACAGATAAATCGAAGAAGGAACATAACCCCCGCCCTTGTTGTACGTCTCCAATGTCCCTGTTACCCTACAAGTGCAAACTTTCGCGTAGTCAAGGTTTTCGACCTGCTCTACCTTAATGGACAGTCATTAATACATCGTTCGACCACATTCCGAAAGAAGAACATGCAAGCGTGTCTGAAAGAAATCCAGGGGCGTATCGAATATGCGATTGAATATAAGGGCAAGAGTGCGAAGGATATCAGGGAGCGGATGGATGAGATTATGGCGGCCAGAGGAGAGGGTTTGGTCATCAAGCACCCGTTGTCAAAATATGTTCTTAATGGTAGGAATATGGATTGGATCAAGGTGTGTACCTCATATTTAGAGTTACAACATCACTTACGTACCCTATTCACCAGGTCAAGCCCGAATACATGGTAAGAAAGCAGAATCTTTTTCTAAAGCGTGGAACTTCATCCGAACTCCTGGCAGGATAATATGGGCGAAACCGTCGATGTCCTTGTAGTAGGCGAGTTCGATTTTGCATTTGGACCTTTCAACTTCTCATCACTGCTCAAAATGTAGCCGGCAATTATGGATCGGGAAAACGTTCCGGAGGAGTGTCAACTCTCATATGCGCAGTCTTCGATGACAGGCGAAATTACGAGGATGATGAGGAACCTAAGTGAGTTTTCTTTCTCTTTTCATATACTCGCTACATTTCCGGTCAGGTATAGCACTTTCGTTCGTATAGGTTCTGGCTTATCGTTTGCGGACTATGTGTGGGTGAGAGATAAACCCTGGAAGCCCTGGGATCCGAAACACCCGCCTGAGTTCCTACAAACTTCTAAGCGCGGCCAGGATGACAAAGGGGACGTTTACCTCAATCCCGAAGAGTATGCCATTTTGATTCAGATAATGCATATGTATTTTTATAACGGGATCCCAGTTCTTTCATCCTAAAAGTCAAAGCAGCAGAGATTACGCCTTCTGGTAATGATCTATTCCCGGCTTTTCCTACCCAACGCTGACATGTGCAGACCAATACGATATGAGATTCACAATGCGGTTCCCTCGGGCGTTGTCCATTCGAGACGACCTCAGCATCGCCGACTGCATGTCAGCATCGGGTTCGTTTTTTTATATATAACATACACAGTTTTTGTGTTGAGGTTTTAACACTGTGCAGCTGTCCTTGAAGGTATTCGATCGGAAAAGAAGAGGAAGATGGAGGGTGATGCTGGGTGAATTTATTGGGTCTTTTAACAGGATAGAATTTGACTGACTATTGGTTATAGTGTCAGCACCAAGAAACGCAAAACAGTTGCAAAAAAGGTTGGTCTGACTTGCTATGCTTGTTACCCAGCTGGTTAATTCTTTCCTAGGCCACTGTCCTTCGACAATATCAAGGTCCCAGTATGAAAGGCGTCAAAGTCGAAACCAACATATTCGAAGGCATGAAGTTTGGTAATTGAACATACCGTGACCTCCTTGAAAAAATTGCTGAGAGGATTGTAGTTGTCATGTCCGATCCCAAGTCTCGAACCGGTGAAGAGGATAAGAAGGCTTTGACCAAGCAGTGCGTAGATCTAATTATCTTCGGAGCGTTTTCCTTATTTTCCAATTTCTAGAATCTATTCTCATGGAGGATCGTGTGTTCAAATCGCCAACAATCAGCCTGAACTTTTTGTTGTGTATGGGGGAATTGTGACTCGTTAGTTTTGCGTCCACTGTTGCCATTTCTTTATTTCTAATCTTCGCAGCCTATGACCTGAAATTAATCATTGACAAGGACAAGGTCGATGTCATCAAACCAAGTTGGATACTGGATTCAATTGAGAAAGGTGAAGGGGTGCCATTAGGAAAGAAGTGAGTTGTTTCATGTGATCTGCATCTTGTCCTGAGTGTCGACTTTTTTTCTTCAGGTACTTCTTTCATGCAACCAATGCACGTATCGCCACGGAGGAATACGATATGATTGTCGACGAAGATGATTCCAATCAACCAGAAGCTGAGCATGCTGGACCCTCAGGTACAGCCCACTCGGACGCAGAGGAGCAGCCAATGCATCTTCTCGACGAGAATGAAGTAATACCAAAGGTTAAAGAGGAAGAAATAGACCCAGCGCTTGCAGATTGGTTCAAAGTCGAGGAGGAGAAAGACATACATCCCGCAGAACACGGCGGGGAGGAGGACTCTGTGACCGAGGACGATTCGGACAATGCAGACGTGGCAGGAGAGCCTGAAGAAGATGGAGATCTTGATGCTTGGTTCAAGGTCAAGGCAGAGGATGCGGTTGAAGGTTCAACGGCAGCAGGCATGGACTCCAAGGTAAATTCTATTTTATTACCATTATGTTAAAGTGCCGATTTCAGAAGGATCTCGACGTCAAGATGGGAGAAACCGAGCATGCGATGGAATATGACCAGGAACATATTTTCAAACATCTGTATGTCGTTTTAGTTCCCAACACAAAGACCCGATGCAACCAATCGCTCTAGATGCTTCTATTTAGATTCGCAAGAGAACGCCGTCAAATTTGGATTAAGCGTCAAGCCGTCTAAGTATGAAGCGGAGATAAGGAAGAAGTGATTTTCTGACCCAGTATTGAAAATTTCATATTTCTGATTCCCTTTCCAGTTTCAAGGAATTGTCAAAACTGATCGTTGATAACGGCGGCAAAATCGTTGGGCTTGATGATCTGAAGTTGACTCATGTTATCGTCGATAAACGTGACGAGAGCCGTCGTTTGGAGCTGATCAAGCGTACTTCAAAGTTTGTCCACCCTTTTTGAGGTTGTGACACCCCCACTAACTTGGCTTCATTGCAGGCCCAAACGGCGACATTTGGTGATTTCGGAGTACATTCAGGCTTCCTTGGATGAGGCAACTTTGCTGGACGAGGATGGTATGTCCTCTCTTGACCTTTCAAAGGTTGCAGAACTGATGTCCCATGGACCCAGAATTTGTGCCTTAAATAGAATATCTTTATTTGTAAATCACTCATTCAATCTCAATTTTTGATTTGAAGGAGGACCGTTCAGGCTTTCGATAGTTACCTAGTAAGTGGTGCCTTTGAGATTTCACCCGTGAGGGAATATGACCCTTCATCCCCAACTTAAGGCAACCGCAGCATCTCGTACATGTACGCCTTATTTTATCTTCCGGGATTTGCTTATGCGCACTCAAGGGCTATCCCGGGTTCACAAATTAACTACCCCAGTTGTCGCTAGTACCCACGCGGTGTGGTATCCGGAAGCAGGTCCGAGTATGGGATCATGGTCTTAATTTCTTTCATCGATCGTTTATAACCACGGAGGATGACAGCTTCCGATTCGTTATGTGTTTGTGAGTTTTGAAGTGGGGGGCGGGATGCTGGATATGATGAATATTATTTAATAACACGATCCCGAGAAGTGCGCGGGTGATGGAAAAATGATTTGTTTTTCAGTGTTTTTTTCAAGAGGTTGGATCATTGTCCACATCCAAATCAGGGCGTAATTCACTCTCCCTCCACCTTTCCTCCCTTTTTTACTTCTCCTCCATATAATTGTATTTCTTTTCGTGTCTTTCCCCTTTATCGCGATACCAGCGCACAAGTAACGTCCCGAAGTTTTGTCCTTCCATTTCTATCCAATTTTCACCTAGGGACCCTCGCCCTGGACACGACAACTGTATCATAGTCTCGACCTCAGGCCGACCCAGGGCCTGTAGCTTTCATAATGACAGAACCCCAAGTATCTCCCATATCTCAGCTCCTCCATACCCTTGGAATTACGCGTGAGGACCTTGACAAACGAAGCGACCAAATGCGACGATTTCTCACAGCAGATGGTGCCATGTCTTCACGCGTCCTTGAGCGCGATAGCTCTTACAGAGCAAGGTCTGGCTCTGATTTACGGTCTGGCTCTAGATCAGCAGGCTCCTCGGCATCATTGGCGCGCTCTCTATCTCGTGCAAGTTCTAGTTCCCTCCGCGATGGCACCCCACCAGCCACACCAGTCAAAGCCGAGCCCCAGGATACCGAGATGCCCCATCGTCGCATGGACAGTATGGAAATGGTCCTGGAGAGGCAGAGACGCCAGAGAAAGAGTCGTAGAGTGCGAGAGCGGGAGTCGAGTAGGAACAGACAGCATCCCCCATCCCCCTCCCCTAGTAGCGCGTCTGTTTCAGGCCAAAGCCTTGATTCTTTCATGCATTCACGCGATGACCCGCGTCAACCCGGTGCTGGAAGTGCTGAAGGCGCTCAAAATGGTTCCACCGAGGTATGTGAACGTGTTTCAACGCGTACCATGCCACATCCGCTGATCGAGCTTCCCCAGACCTTCGAACCTCCTCCTGTAACACCACACAAAAACAAATACTATAGAGATCACACAAATCTGAGCTCATCCTCATCCTCACGCAAGGTGGTTATTTTCGTTTTGTGCTTTTGAAACACCTCTGACTCCATTGTAGGACACGACCTGTAAAACTGAGACACCGACTCCCACGCGTCAACATCCCCTCCAAAGCCAACCTCTGCCTCAGTACTATGCTCTTCTGGGCTATCCACACTTCATGCCCATTGCATATAGACCCCCACAAGCGAGCTCGTCTTCAGCAATTCCAATAACCCCACAACCTCCTCATACACAACCCCCCTTTCGTAAAAAGGCAGCATCACCGCTTCCTCCTTCATCCCCCCCACCTCCAGCTTCATCTCCAATGTCTTCTCCAACTCGTGGTGTTAATCTCGTTTCTTCACCCGGCCCTATGGGTCCGGCGCCTGAGGAAACGGAATACGACAATCTACCCTATAAACTGCCCCCTGGTCCTTATTTGCCCAACAAACCCGATCTTTCTTATGCGGCACTTGTTGGTCGTGCCATTTTATCTTCCCCCGAGCACCGCCTCACATTGCAGGAAATTTATGATTGGATTACAATCGTGTATCCGCATTACAAACGCGGTGAAACCACATGGATGAACAGTATTCGCCATGTCCTGAGCACGACTGTGTGCTTCCGCAAGGTTCCTCGTGACCGCTCCGTTGGAAGGACACTCTGGGCCATCTACGACGAGGACCTTGTGTGCTTCAAGGATGGTGGGTTCAAGAAACATCTTTGCAAAGATTATATCAATGGAAACGATGGCAAAGATAAGCAGGCTAGCAGTTCGAAGGGCAAAGCGAAAGCACGAAAACGTGGGGGTGATGACGATGACATTGTGGATGGACGAAAGACCAAGAAGGCCCGAAAGGATACCACAACCTCCATGTCTTTTTCTGAGTCCGCTGTCGCTCAAACGTCTTTTCTGGGCCCTGCCTCTCTTAGTGCTCACCCTTTATTCCCTCCCACGCGACCTACTGCCCACCATCAGCCGTATTATCAAAGTTGCGTGCAACAACCCCAGGGATTTGCCACCGAAGTCATATTTCCTCCTTTGCCTCCTACTGCTGCATTCAATAGAGTTGTCAACAACAACAATGGCGCCCCTTCTTTCACTGCTCTCCTAACATTGAATGATACCACCGTTTCGGATACCGAGCCTTCACCTCCTTCGACTCAGAGTCGCTCATCTTCTGACCCCCCTTCAATGTCGTCCTCTTCCTCCATTCCGGAATTAACTCCCAATCGAACTTCTTCCAGTCCTCCTTCCTCTTTTTTGGCTACGAGCGATATTGATATCGACATGTCCAGCAGTCATCCTTCTGCGAAGGACGATTTGTGCCAGATCAGACCATCTATTAGCGAATCCGAACCTGAAACATCGGTTTCAACTGACGGTGACGATGACGCTATCTTCAGCGCTGTTACCACCCTATTAGGACCCGTCAAGTTTTGGGGTGAATCTCCGAAAATGTCTGGTGTTCTGCAACCTGGTATCGAGTTACTGAATTTTGACAGTGACTCTGATGGTGACATCAGCGCGTCGCTTCAAGATAAGAAAGGCAAGAAAAAGCAACATCTTCGCAATTCAAAGGTCCGTAGTGCCTTTTCTTTCGCAATGGCTTGACTAATTTTCATGTTTAGAATTCTTCTTTCCCACCCGTCCCTAGCTCACCCACTCCCAACCTTCGCATCAAATCCACTTCCCAAACAAAACCAGGCGACGCAGGTCGTCCAACCACACCCGTTTCCTCCTACACTATTCCTTCCACTCCGCCTCGGAGTACGACGCATCAAATTTCTTCTATGCGCACTCCTCTTTCCCACAAAGGCTTGCACATGAGCCCCTCTGCGAGTCTCGCGCATTACAAATCCAACCTCGACCCTCCGCCTGTTTACAGCGGCGGTGTCGCACCTCTAGATGTGGCACCTGAACAAGAAGAAGATGACCCTATGCGGACACCCCGCAAACGTGGGTCTACCAGTCAGCAACAGACCACTACGGCGGCATATTTCGGCCAGCCGGTTACGCCTCGACGGCTGGTTTTCCCGACGGGCCTTGCTGATTCTCCCTTCCGAACGCCTGTAGGCGGACTGGGCGCATCGCCTTTCAGGACTCCCGGATCACGCATTTACGACCCACATGACCCTAGAACACTCCTCGACGAGGAGCTGAACCGGATTAGCGGGGGATATGATGATTCGCCCGCTGGTCTGTTTGGAAAAGGACGCGGCTCGCTACTTTATGATAGCCCTGGACTTGGACTTGATAGTCCAGGGAAGTGGTCTAAGTGGTGGTGATACTGACAGCCTTTCCCTTTATGGCTTTCTGTTTTACTCTTGGACTCTCACTTCCATTTTTTTTTTCACGACTGCCATGAAGAATTTATCTATCGATAATATCTGTTTGAATTTTTCTTCCTTTTCCCCCTTTTCTTGGTTCTTTATCTCATCGAGAACGATTCATTGACGTACCTGGTAGTCCATGTCCACCCGCGAAACATTTTGCGATCCATCGCAGCCACCAGTGGCCCGGTTATTGATTGTTGACACGTCTGTACTTATCGCATATTTCCCACCGAGTCTGTTCTATTTATTCAGCTTTTCTTGAGCTGTCTACTGATCACCTCTTGTACAAATAGGCTCCGTCGCTTTATCTCCCTGTCTAGTTGTCGCACATCATCTATGCATTGTTTTCGAGTCATTCCTGGCACGTATTAAGTTGACCCACACCCAACAAGTAGCAGCATAATTCATATTATGACTTTGCGCGTTTTAATCTACATGCAATGGACTGAGGCGCGACATTGGGTAATGTTGACTGGTTTGACTTGGTTCATCTGGTGTTGACTTGTTCTTAAGCACCTTCTCCCTCTCATTGCGCCTCCGGTCCCTTTTCTGGGTGTAGACTGATGATTGCATTGAAAGTTGAAGAACTCTACTTCTTTCTATAGCTCCTTGTCTCTTGTGAACCTAGATTTTGGATAAATTCAATGAACTGAGAAATGCAGTGAGAATTCATGAAATTCAACAGAAAGAACATGACAGGTTGAAGATGTGCTAGAGGCTATGCCAAGGTCAGTCAATGGTCATCTTTATGAGATGCCCTGAAGACATCCAAGCTATCCGCTATTTCTAGGTTCTGCGATGCAGGCCAGGGAACGTCCCCACACAAACGAGCGTGTACGGGTGAATGAGGGGGGCCACATTCAGAGGAATCGCCGTCCAGCCATTTCTGATCCAGGTGGATCTATGTGCACGCGTGCGCGCTTCTGTAGACACCATCACTGAGCCACGTTGGGATTCAGAGATGCAGAAAGTGATCATCGATGCGACGCCAGCCAAGATATTGCAGGATTCAGTCGATATCACCCCTCCGCTCAGGTCAAAGCATCCGCTGGAGAGGAGGAAGAGAGAAAGCGTGCTGCCTAAATACTGGAGATAAGAGACGCGTCAGCAGAAGTTTACGAAGAACGAAGATAGAAAAGAGGTCAGCTGGCTGTTCTTAGTATTTTTTGTATTGTTTTTCCCCATTGCCGTGGCTCCGGAGGTTGGTGATATGTTCACATCTTTCGAGTCATAGGGAGAGCTGGTACTCACATTGCAACATTTATGACAAGGATCAGGGAAGGTCACAAACAAGAGTAAGCATCTAAAGGGAAATTGAGTCAGCATGATTATTTCGAAATGAATCGGAAACGAAAAATTAAAATAAATATCAGAGGTGCAACTGTTTGGCTTGTGCTGTACCGATCGTCAAGGCCACTTGTCGATGGCTACGACTGGGGCGGCAAAGATGTCATCATTCAAAAGAAAAGAAAATGTACTCACCATGAGAGAAAGAGCTTGCAGAGGAAAAAAAAAACACTGCCTTTTATACACTTATGACACGTGATCGTGGGCATTTTATCAGTCATATTGCTCATGCATCCTCAAGCGCTCCTTGTCACCGACCACATTCCAACTCCTTCAAAAACACATAAAACTAGGTATAATGTCTCCTCCGGGCTCACCCAGGTTGGTTGACTCCTACACAGTGCCCAAGGACATTCTCCAAGAGTTCCACGACCTTGCCGAGGAAGAAGATGTCGATCCATTCGCCGAGACCGCGTCCAAGCGCCAAATCGCGGCCAGGCAGTCCGACTACCACAACCGGCGCTTTAAGCGTGTGGCCGTCGACAGTGCAGATGCTTTTAAGCAAGGTGAGGAGGGCGTAGATGAGGAGGGAGGGTACAAGGAGGCCATGCGGTTGTCCCGTTTGGAGCAGGAGGAGCTAAGAGTGAAACGCGCAATCGAAGAGAAAGAGAGGAAGCAGAAGGAAGAGGACAAGATGAAGATGGACCTTGATAAAACACCGCCTCGCGAAGAGATTGAGGCTGCCGAAAAAGAACTTGCGGCCATGAAGGCGGCCTCGGGCACCAAACGCAAAAGGAGATGGGACGTCGCAGAACCTTCGGACGAAAATATCGACCCAAACAGACAAGACAAAGGAGAGTGGTCGAAAGAAGCTCTGGAAGCCTCGGCACCCAAGAAACGTCGCTCGCGCTGGGATGCTACGCCTGCTGAGGCCGCAGCTGTCGGTGAAACTCCAAAACGCTCGCGTTGGGATCAAACTCCAGCACCAGCTCCAGAGGCACCCATGATGCCCATCATTATGAATGCTCCTGGTATCATGCAGGACGACAAGCACAATCGTTACCTTACCGACGAAGAACTTGATGCTGTTCTTCCTGCCACCGGATATGCCATCGTCACACCACCTCCAGGCTACGCCCCCATGATGGCACCTCGCAAATTCATGGCTACTCCAATTACCGAAGTCGGCGGATTCCAAATCCAGGAGAGTTCCGATGCTGCTGCAGCGGCTGCGGCTGCCGGCCTCGCCCCAGAGCTTCCTACCGAAATTCCTGGTGTCGGCAATCTTGCCTTTTTCAAAGCAGAGGATGCCCAATACTTCGCCAAAATTTTGAAGGAGGAGGATGAGACAGAGTTGTCCGTCGAGGAGATGAAAGAGCGGAAGATCATGCGTCTCCTCCTCAAAATCAAGAACGGCACTCCCCCAGTTCGTAAAACTGCCCTTCGTCAAATCACCGACAAGGCTCGCGAATTCGGCGCTGGCCCACTCTTTGATAAAATTCTTCCTCTTCTCATGGAACGTACTCTCGAAGATCAAGAACGTCATTTATTGGTGAAAGTCATCGATCGCGTCCTCTACAAACTCGACGACCTTGTTCGCCCATATGTTCACAAAATTCTCGTTGTTATCGAACCCCTTCTCATTGACGAGGATTACTACGCGCGTGTCGAAGGTCGTGAAATCATCTCGAATTTGTCGAAAGCCGCAGGTCTTGCCCACATGATTTCTACCATGAGACCTGATATCGATCATGCCGACGAGTATGTTCGTAACACCACTGCACGGGCCTTCTCTGTCGTTGCATCAGCTCTCGGTATTCCCTCTTTACTACCTTTCCTCAAGGCTGTCTGTCGCTCCAAAAAGTCGTGGCAAGCCAGACACACAGGTATTCGCATCGTCCAACAAATTGCCATCATGATGGGATGTGCCGTCTTACCACATCTCCGTAATTTGGTTGACTGCATTGCCCACGGCCTGTCCGACGAGCAGCAAAAGGTCCGCACTATGACTGCTCTTGGTCTTGCCGCCCTAGCCGAAGCCGCTGCGCCATACGGTATTGAATCTTTTGATAATGTCCTGAAACCTCTCTGGTTGGGTATCCGCCTGCACCGTGGAAAAGGTTTGGCCGCTTTCCTCAAGGCGATTGGTTTTATCATACCGTTGATGGATCCTGAATATGCGTCGTATTACACCAAAGAAGTCACAGTCATCCTCATCCGCGAATTCCAAACTTCAGATGAAGAAATGAAGAAGATTGTTCTCAAGGTCGTGAAGCAGTGCGCCGCGACCGAGGGTGTTACACCGCAATACATTAAACAAGACATTCTTCCCGACTTCTTCAAATCCTTCTGGGTCCGCCGTATGGCGCTGGACCGACGAAACTACCGGCAAGTGGTTGAAACGACTGTTGAACTTGCGCAGAAGTCGGGCGTGGCAGAGATTGTTGGACGAATTGTGAACGAGCTCAAGGACGAGGCTGAACCCTACCGTAAGATGGTGATGGAAACGATAACCAAGGTTGTTGCAACACTGGGCGCCTCCGACATCGACGAAAGGCTTGAAGTTCGGTTGGTCGATGGTATCATCTATTCCTTCCAGGAACAAACCACCGAGGATCAGGTCATGCTTGACGGTTTCGGAACCGTTGTCAATGCGCTCGGTATCCGTGTTAAACCATATCTCACCCAAATCGTTTCCACCATCCTCTGGCGCCTGAACAACAAGAGCGCCAAGGTCCGTCAGCAAGCTGCCGATTTGACCACTCGTCTGGCAGTCGTCATCAAGCAGTGTGGCGAAGATCAGCTCCTGAGCAAGCTCGGCCTTGTCTTATTCGAACAGCTCGGAGAGGAGTACCCTGACACCTTGGGAAGCATCATCGCAGCGGTCGGTGCCATTGCCAATGTCGTTGGTATGACCCAAATGAACCCACCAGTCAAAGATCTACGTGAGTTTTCGTTTGCTATAATTTCAATCAGTGTTTCTAATTATTGTTTTTTTCTTATCCGTTTAGTACCCAGAATGACGCCTATCCTTCGTAACAGGCATGAAAAAGTGCAAGAAGCGTCTATCAACTTAATCGGTCGCATCGCCGATCGTGGTGCCGAGTTTGTCCCAGCTCGTGAATGGATGCGTATCTGCTTTGAACTACTCGACTTGCTCAAGGCTCACAAGAAAGGTATTCGACGTGCGGCTGTCAACTCTTTTGGTTACATCGCAAAGAGTTTGGGACCTCAAGATGTATTGTCGGTACTCTTGACCAATTTGCGTGTCCAAGAGCGCCAAAGTCGTGTGTGTAGCACAGTTGCCATTGCCATTGTGGCAGAAACTTGCGGACGTGAGTTATGCTTTAATTTTTACAAATTGCCTCGAAAACTAATGCTTTTTTCATTTCCAGCTTTCACATGTATCCCTGCAATCCTGAACGAATATCGCACCGCGGAGCTGAATGTGCGGACGGGTTGTCTGAAGGCTCTTTCCTTTGTCTTTGAATACGTTGGCCCGCAATCAGCCTACTACTGCGACTCTGTCGTCACAATGCTCGAAGATGCCCTGACAGATCGAGACCTCGTCCATCGGCAAACGGCCAGTACCATCGTCAAGCATTTGGCATTAGGTGTGGCTGGTCTAGGCTGCGAAGATTCAATGCTCCACCTCATGAACCTCGTTTGGCCAAACTGCTTTGAAACCTCTCCACATGTCATCGGTGCTGTTATGGACGCCATCGAAGCTATGCGCGTGACTCTTGGCCCTGGAGTGCTGTTGAGCTATGTGTTGCAGGGACTATTCCATCCCGCGCGTAAAGTTCGCGAGGTGTATTGGCGGATATATAACGCTCTGTATCTCGGCGCGGAGGATGCCCTGGTACCATTCTACCCTGACCTTGGAGAGTTGACGGAGGGTCAAAACGTATATGACAGGCACCCATTACAAGTCTTCATTTAATTATTTTTTTGATCCACTTTATCGATTTTATGCCTTTTCTTGCTCCTCGGATATTTTTATTTTTTGTAACATGTAGTTTGCAAAGAAGCGTCATATCGTTACTCCCAGAACCTAAATCCAACTGAGTCGACCAAAAAATATTATTGATGGCCAAGCAAGGGGGAAAAAAAAGATTTCCATTGATGAAGGACTACAAGACAGGAAACATTGGCCATTACACTCGAATCTCATGAGGCAATACCCGTCAGACCAGGTGGGAAACCTGAGAAATCTACTTGTTCTTGGTAATTTTGGCCAGCGATCGAGTAGGCTATTCGTAAGCGTAGACGAACATTGCTCTGGGAGGTAATTGCGTTGCGTCAGTTTTCAATATCGAAAGGTGGAGAAGCTAAATAACTCACTCCAACGGGGGCCACGACGCGCATTTGTTGTGTCTCCACAGCACCAGGGTTGATATTTGGATTGGACATGGGCAACATCTGCAGTTGCTGTGACTGAGAAAAAGTCGAAATGTCAACAACTTTTTGTTTTAAACAAAAAAAAACTGATGTTTCTATTTACCTTTGGTACAGCGGCTTGGAAACTCAACCCCGTCGCAGCTTCACTCCCCGACACCTGGAAACGCGCCAGGATCATGACTACACCCGGTTTAGCCGCTGACGTCTGCGGTGTCAGTGTGATCTTTAGATCGTTCTTTTCGTATGCCGGGTAAGCGGTTAGGCGTTGCTGTGGAGGGGCTGTGGTAGTGGTTGGCTGGGGTGGTGACGCCGCCTGAAGAACAGCCGTTGGTGGAAACGACGATGCTGGTGCGGATGGGTATGATGGAGGTTTGGCATTTGGATGGGGTGTCTGGACACCCGGCGCGGAGGTGGTGCCGAAGAGTCCCATGATGTCGTCCACCGTTGACCTTTGCTGTTGTTGTGGAGGAGGCGAAGATGCAGTTGATGTAGCGGATGAAGAACCAAAGATCTCTGCAAGGAGGTCTTGATTTGATTGGGCTGATGCGGCTGGCTGGGGGGCGGAGGTGACGGTGGGTGTTGATAAGACCTCGTCACCGAGGAGATCAGCCTAGGATTTAAGAAAAATCAGCATCGGAATGGGTAACCTGAGACAAGATACGCACTTCTTTGCCTTTCGTAGAACCCACAGGCTTATTCTCGCTGACTTTAAAATTGTTATGGAAAAATTTTGAATGAAATTGTCCAAAAACACAAAATAATCAGCTCACCAACACCCATAACCGTAGCCTTCAACTCAGGCGGCGGCATCTGCTCCAACACGCCGATTCGTGTCTCTCCTAAAGTGAATAAGCTAGCAAATTCCACTGCCCGCTGCTGAAGCTCCAGTTCCGGGCTGGTGGTGTACTTGGCCAGGATCTCTGCTATCCGATCTTGTTCTGGCATGGAGGTGGTGGAGCGAGCGGCGACCTTAGTCACAGCGGCGAGCACAAATTGGCGGATGAGGTAGTTGGCGTAAGGGGAGTCGAGGATGGAGAGGACGAGATCTATGAGGTCTTTGTCGGAGATCTGGAGGAAAGTGCCGTCAGAAGAAATTATTCAGGGAGGTTTTGGTACTCACCATAACAGTTTGATCATCGTCGACGACGCCGCCTTGGACGATGATTTCGCTGTATTCGCCCAGGATCCACGTAGCAGCTAGTGTCAGCGATTCTTGTGAGATATCCGCCTTGAGTGCAAGGTATAGTTTTGAGGCGGTATATGCTTGCAGTTCCGGTGTATGTGCAACCAGGCGGATAAATGCCGAAAGGATCTCTTCGCGGACAAAATTGCCTGCCTGGATAAAGATTCAGGTGTCTATCTTCAGTTATGAAGTAAAAAGGACAAGAACCAACCAGCTTCAACACCCTCAACACTGTATCGATATGCCACCGCTTATTCGGCGCGAACCTCTCTGCGGCCAGACATATCTGCGTCGTCAGCCCGAGTTTGAACTCATCATCCGCCACTTCAAGGAACGCAAGTAGCTCCCTGATAAGGATGCGGACGTTTTGCTCGTTTATCAGGGCATAGGAGAGCTCGAGGGCTCGGCGTCGTATGGAGATGTCGCCATCGCGCAGACAGTCAAGGATAATATTCCGATGGCGCTGGACGGCGTTGGTATCCATCGAAACAACCTTATTTAACGTGTTGAGGGCAACATATCTGCAATAGAGTAAGTTCATCAGGGTTATGGATTTTAGAGTCAAGTTGCACACCGAATGTTGTTATCTTTGTTACTGAGGAATTTACCAAGGATATTGATGGCCATCACCCGCAGCCCAGTATCTGCTTCAATTTCCAAGACAGTCAGAACGGTTTCGTACAAGATGGAATTGCCGACATTCTTCGACGAGTCGGTATTGGTGGCAACCTGGATCCCAACATTGAGTTCAAACGCTATCAGAGCCGAAATATGTACGAACTTGCGCCAGAATATCGTTCATCGTCTCACTCGCTTGCTCGTCGCCCTTGCCGAGCATACGCAGCAACCGTAAAATCTTCACTTGGAGGAATGGGTCTGTGATACCGGATACGTCGTGTTCTGGGCTGTATCCTGTTGTCACGAGGGATTTCAAGTTGCGGACTAGTAAAGGAACGGCCTACTTGTTTGTTTATATGAGAAGATAGCCATGGTAGTGGTTGATTGCTTACGGTTCTGAATTCATCCAAAATTGGGGTGTCGATTTGACACATCTCCGTTACGAGTGTGATAGCCGTTAAGAGGACGCCATGATTCCGGTCTGTCAGGAGGTTCTTGGCTTTGGAAGTGAAGTGGTCTGCGATGTCTGGTACTTTTTTGACGACACGTAAAGCACATAGTGCAGCCTAATAATTTGTTAGGCATGGTCGGGTAGGTTTATAGATCATGGATAAACCTTCTTCCGGATATATGTGTTGCTCGATCCAAGAAGTTTCTCGATTTCATTGGCGAGATCGCGAGACATCTCTTCAGACGCGATGTTGGCAAAGGTACATAAAGCTAATCCCACGGCATACATGTTGGAATGATTCATGTCGCTAGTTAGGGCCGTGTTCCATTAATTTTGCGTTCTTGTAGCGGATATGCGAAGTCACTCACTTCTTCAACGAATTGGTGACAAGGGTCAGAACCTCCTGATTCTCATCCAACAATAACATGATCCCAAGGTATCCCAGCCGCTTGTCTGAAAATCGGGGACTCGCAACGAGCTTTAGGCATTCGATCTGACCGAAATGTGCGGGGGAGCCTAACATGTGTATGTACAAGAGTTTCGCGATGTTGTTGTGCCGCTGAAACGAGTCCTCCTCGCGAAAAGAGGCTCGAATCGCGGCGGACTCCTGCTGGATGAGGGCGCGCTCATCTGCGACGGTCTACGGCAGACGATCCGTCAGATATTTTGAACCAGAGATATGTGTCATGAGACGGAAGCACCTTGCAGGAGCGGATCCCTTTGATAAGGGCTATATGTAATTTCAGTACATAGTTTGGATTCTCTAGAAACGCGCTTGCATACCCTTGAGGTTGTGATAGACCATGTCCCAAGATTGGCTAGATTTTCAGAGCGAGATGGTTACCGTGACAGAATGGTGTGACTATTACATGGTTACACACTCTATTGTATTACTCTTTCAAAGTACAATGACAGCGACGTTATATAATTCCAATGGTCCTTCTTCCCTCATTCACAGCCGGGCTGGTTCTACTCCACGAAGCAGGTCTTTATTTTCATCTTCTCCAAAGCTCCTTGAACGCCGTTCGTAATGAAATCGAATATCCCATCTCGTTTCAAGCAGCTGCCCCGCGACTCGCTGTTGGCCCAGTTTCTTTCACGACACGATGATTCACATAACCGCGGCTTTATCACGCGCCTCGATAGATCTCCACTGGCAACCAAACGGTATGTCATTTTTATGCCTCATTGGGATTGAGTGCTGAATATACTCCCATAGGCTCGCGTTTATTAAAGCTCTCGCGTTGAATGTGTTTATCTTGCTATTTGTTGCAGGCTTCGCCAGTGTAACAATTATCCGGGATATTTTATCACCCCTTCCCGCACACTTCCGCCTCGCCGTCTGCATCACCCAGAACCTCATTATCGCCTTGTCCATTATCGTCATCGTTCGCTCAACAACCATTCCTTTCTTTTTCGGAGAATGCCGCCTGCGTATCTTCTATGGATTCCAATCGACTGAAATCGTCATCCGAAAACCACCCACCATGAGCTTGAAGTTAAACAACAGCAGCACCACAGAGGATCAGCGTATGGAGAAGTATTGGCGCATTGCGACGCGTGCGGTCAACCCCGAGCTGCTTTACTCGAACGCCAGTGCAATGCTATCTTCGGAATATTGGACAGTGGAATATCGTGCTGTCTTTGATGCGTGGAGGAGGATTGCCGCAGGAGAATTCGAAGAGGAAGATTTGGAATTTGCTATTTGGAAGCAGGACAACAAGATTTGGAACGCCTGCGAATTATGGAGAATGCATGAAATCATGAATGACCAACAGGAGGTCACCATGTTCAAGGTGTGTTTTCTCAGCCATCAGACCCTCCTTATTTTTTTTTTCTCATCACTTTTCGATACAGACCTTCCTTACCCAATCTGGGAAGCAGGAACTCCTCGAAATCTGGGAAGAGATGCTCTGCTGCACCTCGTCTTCGGGCGAGTTTATTGAACGGTCCCCATCGCCTAAGGCCTACCAAGTTATGGTCGACAAGTTTGCCCGCGAAGGACTTGACTACGAAGCTGTCTGGAGTCAGGTGTCTGAGAGGACATCACTAATTTCTGCATGAACGTTGGCCACTACCTACCCTATCCACACAAACCTCACGACTCGCATGATCCGTATATTGATGCCCTGTAACACCTCATACCTTCTCCATCATCTGTTTTTCTCGTCCCTTCCCCATAAAACTCATCATTGTATTAAGCACTTACTCACGAGGAAGCACTCTTTTTCATGCTTGCGAACATACTGTGTACTGCCGTTTCCATAAGTAATTCTAAAAATATATTTCTTTGTTCAGCTTCGAAGCCCACCGGGCCACATAAGTCTTCGGCGCAAATGGTGTGTATATACCTCTTCGTATCACCATCAGCGATGCCCCTGTCTAACGAGTAGAAGGGAAGCATTCTACCATCTACCACTTCTTCTAAAATCATAGTTGTTTACGCTTCACCGCGTTCACAACTTCATTATCATTACCCTTTACTATCTTAAAACATACTGTACATAGAACCCACATGTCATTTATTCCCCCAAATTTCTTGTTACACTCGCTCCATAGATACAGTAGTCAGGAAAGACGATCATATAAGAGGATCTGTTGATCTGAGTGCTTGACCTGTATGTTGGCAAAAACTTGGACTCGCCACCAACAATATGAATGTTGAAACTCTTGCTTTCACTTATAACCACGGACTTTTGCTCCCTTCGGACTTCGGACTAGGTCTGGGCGAATGTGTCAGAGCGTGTGCTCCCTAAAATAGGTCAGAAGTCCACGGAGCCGACTCATATTTGCACGTTGCGTTGGAACTCTCACCTTGAGCCCATTGCCTGAACCCTCTTTGTTCATGAGTGCGCTCTAGCTGGTAGTTCCTCGCCCATCGCTCTACTTCGTTGACTTTCTTGCAATGAATTCTAAGGCTTCCCCCTGCAAATATTACCTCACTAGCACGTGTCATCGCGGAGATGCTTGCAACTACAGCCACCAAAAACCCTCGCCGAGGGTCTGCAAGTATTTCTTGAAAGGAGGCTGTACTTATGGAAACAAATGCTTGGATTTGCACAAGGCAGGTTCAAAATCTGGGAACAGAAGTGGAATCGATAGGAAGGAAGCGAATCCGAGTCCTCCTTCCAACGAATTTTCTGACAGGGAAAAGGAATCGGATACTTCGAACGTTGAGTGGGATCACAACCCAGGCGACCAGAGAGGTACAGACTCTGATCATTGGAACGATGGGGCTTTGGATGGTCAACAATCAGAAGTCGAAGATAATCGCAACAACGAAAAACCAAAGGCACCCTGTATTTTTTTCTCTTTGGGCGGCTGTTCGAAGGGCGATGATTGTGGTTTTGCACACTTGACTCCAAGTTTAGGGAATGGGACTTGTGAAGCAGGTATTTCGAACCAACCCACTCCAAAATACATTCTTAAAAAAACTCTCACGCTTATAGGCAATGATCAGCCATCGCCCTCTGTGCAGAATCCCATCCGAAAGAAAGAAATCTGCAAGCACCATTTGCTGGGGAGATGTCGAATGGGCGATTCATGCAGGCTCAAGCATCCTAGGAATGGCCAACAAAGGTCGCTAGATACAACGTCGGCAAGGAATCAACATAGTTCGACCTCGCAACCATCTCGACCAACAGATTCCGCCATATCTGTAGCTTCGAACGTTGGTCGTATCACCCCATCAACCTCTGCCAGGTGGGGCGGTAATGAGGAGGATGCCAGTGATGCACAGGATACAGACACAGAACCAATCAATGCCGATGAAGACAACTACAATCAGTCAAAAGGCCAAGACGAGTCCAATCATAGCGAGATGGGTGAGCAAGGTGAGCAAAGGGACAATTACAATATCTTGGAATATTGGCTAATCCGAATGTGATTTCTTCAGGCACCTGGCCAGGTAGCCACCACGATGAAAGACAGCTAGAGGAGATACAACCCGAGGTCACTCTGCCGAACATCCCTCAACAGAGGGTCCACGAATCCACACAATCATCAACAACCACTTATCCCCATGTATCCGAAGTCAGTCTTCAAGTACATTGGAGCCAGTTTGCGGATCCATTAGCCAATCCTGAGATCCCGTTTTGCAAACCTCACGCCCAGGGCCAATGTATACAAGGCGAATGCTGCCGTTTCCGTCACTCGATTACGGTTGAGGAATACAACATTTTGTTCCGCGACCAACAGCCTAACCTCTGGACACTATCTCGTGATCGAAGTGCTCCGCATGCGCTGCGTTCCAATGTACCCCCACCTTCGTTCTCGGCATTTCCTCCCTCAGCATATGCACACTACTCTCAGCTATCGCCCCCCCAAGCCCCAGCTACTTTAGTGCAATCCGCCCCCTTACAACCATGTAAATTCCACCCCCTTGGAACATGCCGCAACGGTAATTCATGCCCATATCTCCACTCCAATCCTCCTGTGGAAAACGAAAACACCCCTAGAAAATCGGAACAGGTTGAACGAAGCTGGGATGCCACTGCTGGCACCCAGGTAAAATCGGACACTCAACTCTGCAAATATTTCGTTTCCAAGAAAGGTTGTACTCGGGGCAAATCTTGCACATTTAGCCATGGCTACTCCTCCGGCGACAATTACCCCTCCTCTGGACCGTCTAGGCCTCGGTCCTCGACCAGTCCCGCAATCGAAGACCAGGATAATGGCTGGGCCGCTAGTTGGGGCGAACCTGGTAACGACACTGCAAACAACAATGGCTGGGGTCAACCGGATCAGAGTGGGTGGAATACGGCTGGGACTGATCATTGGGACAAGCCTGCATCGACCCCGCATTCCATGCCGAAGTCTGACGCCAACGAATGGCCACCTACGGACGAGTCCTCACACTCTGCCCCTTGGGTCGCTGCTCCTGTGCCATCA
>Ga0307509_10003937_pt1 | contig 21910 bp, 29 predicted proteins | sample 10_EM_MG_FD_202245 | JGI IMG/M metagenome (GOLD analysis project Ga0307509, IMG submission 202245) | Populus trichocarpa ectomycorrhiza microbial communities from riparian zone in the Pacific Northwest, United States - 10_EM | ecosystem: Host-associated > Plants > Roots > Unclassified | place... | reverse complement strand
CCCCTCCCCACCCACCCTCCATACCCCAAACTGACAGCGGCCGTTGAGTTGCTTGCCTGCTTCTGCTTGCTTCTGCCGCTCCTCGCCGCCAGACCAGCCCACCCCCTCTGACACCCCGACGCCGCCTATCGTTCGTGTGCCGTTGCCGCCATCAGTTGTGGTTGCTTGTTTGTCTAAAATCGTCGTCGGTCGGGCTGGTGTTAGATTGGTTCCGGTCGTGGTTGCTCATCCATTTTCACGTCAAACTTACTCCAATCCGAGCTCAATACTCGTGCACCAGAGTTCGCCCCTCCCACTCACCCCTCTACCCCTTTCTGCATGCCATCCGCGGCCTACCCCTCAAGCATGTTTTCCCCAGCGGGTCAGTCGCCCATGCTGAATAACGGCGGCGTACTCGATGGCTCTGGAACTATTGATCCAGCCACTTTGAATCCTACAGCGTTCTCATCGCATCTCTCCACGGGATCCCACATCCCCCCCTACTCGCCACCGACGTCCAATACGACCGAGTTTGACAATGATTCAAAACCTGGTGTTAGCGCGCTAGCTAATAGTAGCCCTCGAGGTGTAAAACGGAGTCGATCACCTGCTGAGCCCTATCGAGATGGTGCTATTGCTGGGGATGATCTAGGTACAGGTACGCGAATAACTTTTTATTTTATTTTATTTTTTTACCCCGATATTCATCTGGATGACGGGAAATAAAAAATAATACGGTAATCAATGAATTACGCGACATGTCATTATGCGCGGTCGTGACAGCGGCTCGCGAAAATACACATGGAGATCGAAAGAGGAAAAGCAAAAACTGACTTTCATTTGTCCGAACAGGTGCAGCGGGTGAACCGCCTCAACGAAGAAAGAGAGGAAGGCCACCAAAGAACAAGGGTCCCGGTGTCCCTCAGAGCCCAAATCTTGCGACTACTCCGCAACAACAGCACCAGCAGCTTCCGCCACAGGCTGTCAGTGCCCCTCAATTACAGCAGATTCAGCCTCCCGCTCAGCAACCAGGGTCACTACCGACTCCACCTAAACCACCCCCTGCTAAACCAGTGGTGAAAGCGCTACCGACCGTGCGCGACCACACCACTGACCAACTCACGCCAGAGGGTGACGAGTATGTGCCACGTGAGACTGATGATGAGGGTGACAAGAAAGTGCTCCCGACCGGACATTTGTGCAATGGTAGGGAATACAAGTGCCGAACTTTCAATGTTCCCAACCGTGGAGACAAGCTCTTCATGTTGGCCACTGAATGTGCAAGGGTGCTTGGATACAGAGATTCCTACCTTCTTTTTAATAAGAATAGGTCGCTTTATAAAATTATTGCCACACAAGCCGAGAAGGATGATCTCATCCAGCAAGAACTCCTTCCGTATTCTTACCGCTCGCGACAAATCGCTATTGTTACTGCGAAGAGTATGTTCCGACAATTTGGTAGTAGGGTGATTGTGAATGGGCGAAGAGTGCGAGACGATTACTGGGAAACCAAGGCCAGGAAACAAGGTTTCACGGAGGAAGATCCGGCTGGCGAGAAGAGGCCTGGTGCAGCAAAGCAAAGAGCCGCACAAGCCAGTGAGCAAGCTGCCCAACAGCAGCAGCAGCAACAACAGCAACAGGCAGCCGCGGCTCAACAGCAGCAGCACCACGAACCAATATATTCCCATGATGCTGTGCAACTTGACCAACAGCCACAACCTCAGATGGTCCAACCGGGTCTTGGCGGGCCAGCCCCAGTTCCCCTTGCACCTCTGCCAATGATCCACCTTGCGCCTGAGGGTCAAGATAGATTGAAAGAAATCTATTCAGTGCCTCGCCCCAAGCAAGAGATTACTGGACCCCCGTACCAAGACCGTGCCGTCAGTGCTGCTCCCGCGCAACTCATGGAGCAGGTACATAATACTGCAGATTTCAATAAGGTTCTTCGAACCAGTAGTGGTATGAGGAAGGAGATGTACAACAACAATTATTTTAAGCCCAGATCTCCTCCAATTAACAATCAACCCGGTCAGCAGCCGCAGCCAATGCCAAGTCCCCAACAGCAGCAACAACAACAACCTGCGAATCCTCCGCTGCCACATCCTTCCCAGCATAATCCGATCCCACAGCACCCTCAGCTTCATGCACCACACATGATGAACCCGCAGCAGCTGTCCACCCTGCACCACCAGCAACAGCAACAGCAACAGGCCCAGGCTCAGGCTCAGGCCCAACAGCAGCAGCAGGCCCAACAGCAGCAGCAGCAGGCCCAGCAGCACCAAATCATGCCACAACAGTCTCCACGGACCACCCAAAGCATCAAACCGGAGCAGCTACACAACCATCCAAGTGCTGCCTATCTCCCCCAGCAGTACTTCCAATCTCCAGGCCCGCAACAACAACCGGGGCACCCGCAGCATCACGCGCAGCAACACCACCCCCAACCGCACCCGCAGTCGATCCCGGCAATGCATGTGCAACACGGCGGACAACCGCAGCCCCCGCTCTACTCCAACCCTACCCCGCAGCACTACTTAAACAACCCGCCGCCACCGCAGAACTACCGTCCGCAGCCACCGCAGCAACAGCAGGGTGGGCAGTGGTGGAACGCCACAGGTTAGATAAATGACGTTAGCATGATCAACGCGTTTGCGTGATTGCATGGGTATCATGATGGTTCCTGACGTCGGTATCGTTGTCATTATAGTGGTGGGATGAAATTGGGGTGATTGTGCGATTGGGACGGGGTTTCCTTTTTTTTTCTTTTCCCCTTGCGCTGGAACTTGTTTCTGCTTTTGTTTGCTTTTGTTTGATCGATTTGTGCTGTATGTTTTGTTCTTCGATCATCTGGTTTTTCTGTATGTCGCGGGATGGGAATACTGGAATCTGCTCTACTCCGCATCATTCACGTTTTAACTCTTCATTTCTCTTTTTTCTTGTGTTATGGTACTATCTTGGATAGCTCTTCCCTTGCTTCTTTTACTTTTTCACTATTTAACCTTCTCTTCCTCTCAGGGTCTTCTCACAATCAATTGGAGTTCCCTTTATTTCTTCCACTCCTGCTTTTATTTGAAGCTTGGCTGCGCGTTCCGTTCCATCCAATTTCTTTGACATATATCTTTTCTTCCTTCCTTTGTTCATTCGTTCCATACGCTCTTTATACCACTTTCCTTCCTTCCTTCCCCTTATTGTCTCTGCGATCGGGTTGTCTTTTTTACCTCTCTTCACTTGGTACGTTTGGTCTCCATCTCCATCTCCATCTAGTTGTAATCTGAGGGTAATGGGTTCTTCTCTTTTTTCCACTCGTATTTATCTATTTATTTACTTGGTTACCATTTAGTTATGTCCCGTGTGCGCTTTTTTGTGACTCGAATTACTTGAATTACTTGGCTTTAGGTGGCTGGAACGGGGAGGAATGGGAATCGGGTTTTCGTTCTGTTTTTTTTTTTCCGGGGGTGGGGAAGTTATTCTTTTTGTACCTTTTTCCTGTGATTTGCTCCTATGCTTTTGGCTTGGTGGGTCGGGTTTTGCTTGGTTGTGATATTGAGAATTTCAAAGTATAAAATCTTACCTTCCCCGAGACAGACTGGAGTGGCGGGGGCGGAGGCGGAGGGGAGGGAGTGTAATTGTGAAGCCGGCACGATAATATTATTATGATTATGGGTTTTCTTCGCTGAGGCGGCTAGGGGCGCATCATGCAATGTCACTCGAATGAGCTGGGGGGTTTCCTTTATATCGTAAATACGACCTTAGTTGGATTATTTCTTATCTGCAAGGCCTTTTTTTTCTTTCTTTTTTGGCTTGTATTGATATTCTAGTTCCCCCCCCTTTCCTTCCTAGCCTCGTCGCATTGGTTGAGAGAGGATATGGGTCCATTATATGTCCATTCAGAGTAGGTTAGGTAGGTCAATGAGCAGACCGGCAGACGGGCACTCTGCTCTGCTAGTACAGCAACGGTAGGTAGCAGCATAGATAGCTTTATTTATTTGTCAGAAACTTGAAGGAAGCGAGCACATAATAGAGTGTGATCTTAGCCCACGAAAGAAACCGAACCCCCCCCCCCTTCCTCCTTTCTGGGGTTTCCCATTCTCAACACCCCCCGGGGGGGGGGCTACTCGCACCACCATAAAGTTATCCTTAGAAAAATCTAGTATTTCAAAATCTAGTGTTTCCCTTTCTTTAGACCGCATAATTTAGCGTGGGAATTCGCATGATTGGAAGTTTAAGGTATTAATACGGAGGCTTGTTTCTCAAAGTCCTTGGTTCTAGAGTTCTGGGGGGAAAAACTGGACAAACAAATAAACACTACCGAGATGGGCAATTTGCATGGGATTTTTTCTTTCTCTTCTGACTGGGTGACGTCGTTTGCCTGCTGCTGGTGGTTGGTGGAGTAATAAATAAAGAAATAGCAATTTTTATATGTGAAAGTAGCTGTGATCCTCTTTCGTTGGGTTTGCTTGTTGGGGAACAAAATTCGGCGCTCACCTTTGTGGTGGTGGTTGGTTGGTTGGCTAAGCTTGCGCATTTTGTATGGAATTCCGGGGTGGAGTCAGCTTCTTCTGTCGCCGGGCCTGCGGGGGAATAAAGTACCGTAAGAACTCAAATAGAAGAGAAATGTGCTAGGACGTTGGAATTTCCCTTCTCAGCTACGCGAGGGGAAAACACCGCAAACTCAGCCCACGGTTGAGACAAAACAAAAGGAATATACGAGGCGCCTTACTAGGAGAGGCAACTCCAACGTCCTAGCACATTTCTCTTCTATTCGAGTTCTTACGGTATGCGTTCAATTTCCAAAAATGCCCATATATATCAAGTTTTATAATATTTGCTTGAGTGCAAAAAGAAATACTGTGTGGCAGAGCCCTAGCCGGACACTCGTGTTCAAGTATCTCATCATGTTGATCTCAGGTATGATAGTAACATAGTAAATTAATGTGTTGTATCATAATCCCACCCCGTAGCTGCTCAGGGTACAGTACTAGTACATGCACCTGGAACTCAGCGCACTGATATTACTTCCATCAGTGCTACAGGAGGTGAGTTCACAACTTCACCCGCAATTTTCTTCGACATGTGATTCCCGCCAATCCCTAGCCCATCTTCTAAAAACTCGACGCGATTAGACTTTCCAGGCCTCAGCAGGGATAGCATTTGTCTTTCTTCTTCCACCCGCATTTCCTCGTCCCTGGGTTTTGGCGCATGTCGAAATTCGGCCCTTCGGAACTGCGTAACCACCCCCTCAGGATAAACTTGGCCGTAAAACCACTCCCCATCAGTGTAGCTAACTAATCGGACGCGTTTATCCGCTTGGAGCTGAAAGGAATCATCTCTTGATAGCGTTGGCGGGTCGATTACTTCTAGGAAGACTGGATCATCTGAGACTATCTTTCCGGCAACAGGGACGTCGGGGCGATAAGGCGGCCATATAGTATATGTCTCCTTCTAAATCTCTTGGTTAGAAGGGTTAAGAGTACTAGACCATAAGATCCTTACCGATGGCTTCCGAATATCTCCTGGGCCTCCAGATGGATTTCCGGATGCCGAATTCTGAGAGGCTCCCGGCACTTGTAAAAACCTCTCTATCGTAGGTTTAGGGGATTTTCGGGGAGTCACCGGCGCCTGGGCCGGCACCCGCAATGGTGGGGCTCCTGTTATCACTCCCACAAAGGCATCTCCTGGTTTATCCACCACCATAGGAATTATGAGCGGGTTTACACCATCCCCTGATGCCTCGGGAGCGGGTCTTGGACCAGCCTTAGATCTAGGCTTACGGAAATTCTTTAGACGATGTCTCGCCCTGCGAAGTGCTCCGCGTGGCTTTGGACGTTCCTTCTTGCTTGGAGTTTTGATAAACATTTGACTATCTATAGCCATTCTCTGTTTGCTGCCGTCTTGGGCAGCCAGAACCTCATCCCCCTCCTCTGGCTCTGGTATACTAGCAAGCGGTGCCGGTTTCGTGGTTTTGGTCGGCGGTTTGGAAGAACCTACGGGGAAAACTATCATAGGAACTCCCGCCTCCGGAGGCTTCGAATCGAGACCCTTCTTTTGCTCACGGGCTTTGACCGTATACGCCTTGGTCTGTGTTCCGTCCAAGACCAAAACTCCCTTCCCTCTAGTCTCCATATCATTGAACTGATATGCACTCATCGGAATACTCCGCTCTGAGAAACCTGCTTCTGAGAGTACTCCAGACTCCGAACGAGCAGCAGAGATCCGACCATTCGGGGTTGTCGGACGTGACGAAGGCGCAATCGTAGACGGAACTTCCTGCCATCTTTGCAATGTAAAGCTCTCGCAGGTAGCTACGGTTTGCATGTCGTGATCTTGGAGCCTCTCAATGACTTCCTCAAGTGTTCCCTGAACCCTTTCCAATTTCACATTTGAGTGGGCGTTCTGAAGTCTGACCCATTTTGCTCTCAATTAGCGCTTGATTGAAATATAGAAATACCTACTTGTAGGAGGCGCGCAACTTACTCATTTGCAAGTGTTAATGCGACGAGCAAATTCCCCTTGTTCGAATTCAAGTGTACCCGCAAATCGGCGATGTCCTTCTCGATGTAATGCCATTTAACTTGCTTCCAACCTTTCTTAAGGAATCCATCCTTCTCATTGACAGTATGCTCAATTATCAATTGGTTGAGTTGTACGAATATATCCAGGATGGCCCCCGAACTATCTTCGATACCCTGGTTCACCATTTGCCCTCTTGTCTTCTTCCGAAAATTATCCATGATCTTGCAGAGGTCCTCGAGTTCGCGGGTAAGGAGCTTCAGTTCCTCTGGTGCCGACTTGACTCCCTTTGCAAATCCATGTAGGGCCACAAGTACCTTGGCCCCAACTGCTAGGGTCCCAGTGATGCCCGAGACCGCAGAGAGAGGGTCCATGATTTTCTGCAGAGTATTGAAGAGTCTAGAAAGATTGGGGGGGAGGGGGGGTAAACGGGTTTTAACATAGGGCGCAGCTTAGATTTTATTATTATTATTCATCTCCTGCCACTTGTCAAGGCAAAGAGTAATAAAGCAGGGTTGGTACTATTACTGTAGCACCAAGGCGGCAAGCGACGTGCGATTGGTAGTTGCCTAAAGTCAATTGGAACGCATTGGTTTTCGACAGGTTACGCTAAGCGCGCTCTCCTGCAATCCACATTTCCTCTCCGGGATCCAATCGAGTAAATTTATTGTAGGAAAGCAGACCGCGAACGATCTCCACGCGGGCGCCCACACGTCGGCTGGATTAATCTAAACTCTCCATTTAGGAGCGCACCGCTCGCTTGGCCATCGGCGAGTGATTGCCCGTGCGTAATTCACTCTGGCGGAAGCCCTGGCATGCCCGGCGTGCGGGGCACGGTATTCTAGAATAAGACAGTGTATGAACTTTAGGCCTGCCAGCGCATCGTGTGCTCCTAGGGCCAGCGGCTGCACCTATCTAGTGTTTCAATACTTCGCCCCGAAGATATCTCGTTATCCTGTTAGATCATAGAGTTGGCGCTTCAATTGGGAAATATTGCCTTAAGCTTCACTCCTCACTTACCGTATACCTATAAGGTGTATACCCGAGGGCACATCTCTTATGTACCCAGGACTGAGTCGGAGGTGATGGTGTCAAGGGATAAATCTGCAATTCATCACTCTCTGAGGGCAGGGTGGAAGATAAAGATGGCCCTCCTGGGGAAGCAGGAGAGGCTGGGGGGGGCTATATAGGGAATGGCTGTTAAAGATTGGGGCTGGGAAAGAAGTGGCCTTGGTATTATAGCATGATTGTAGAAATCTATAGATCGTGCAGGATCCCCGCGGCCACGCTACGCATCCGGAGCGTATGCGTCTGCGCTACTCAACAAGATGACGTGTGAAGGACCAGGAGTGAGCTGTTCGAGTATGACCTCTCTTCGCAGATGGCCCCTAAGGGGCGGATATGTTAAGTATCGGTATCTCCATCTCTCTGCCCGCCTCACAATTTAACAGCGTCTCTACAATTCTATCAACCCGCCCTTATGGCTAGCCTAAGACTAGATCTAGATCAGCCCTTCCTAGTAGAATGGTTGGATGAAGAGGGGAGAAATAAAAACTCCTTCAGTACCGTGTCCACACTTACATGGAGCTTAGGTGCCGGGCTCAAGACGTGTGAGGCCGCTGATAAGGAATTGGATGTGATATCTACCACAAATGGGGAAGTGGGAGGGGAGTGAAGAAGGCCGAGTCTTGACCAAGCGTCTCCATCAAGTTTCCCCCAAGATAAAGAGGAGAATACAGACCGCTCACGACTTCTGCCACTACGACTGGGTAGAACCCCTCACTATTTGCACGAGGAGACAAGCTTCTAAGCTATTACCTCTACTAGTAAGCCCCTAGAATATAAAATATCCAGAGCTCTACTAACACAAACCATTTAATCCCACAAACAAAAACCCCCGCACACCTACCCCGCAGTCCGCACCCCGCAGATCAGCACCAAGCCCAAGCCAGACCTCATCGCCGCATATCCCAACAACCCCACTCCCGCCCCCACCCCCAAGTAGCGGTGCCCAACCACACCCGCCGTTCCCGCCGGCCCCCACTAGCTCCTCCACACTAACCAGCCCCCTGCAACTATTCACAGACCCTCACTCGCCAGCCTTGTCCTCAGCTTTTGGAGAAGAGGGGAGGGGAAAAAACAAAACCGGCACAATAACCCCAGTAGCACCGACCCACATTCTCGGGAACCAACAAAACCTCATTCCAACACAAAGCACCATCACCCCCCCCCATCGCAGCCCACACCTCCGGGGCCGGTATGATACAAGAAGAATACCGGTATACAAATGACCCATCACAACCAACAACTACTCACGTGGAAGGGAATATCGCCGGAAATGAAGTGAAACAAAACGAAATACCGCCCACACGGCGAATTCCGAATGATTGGCTGATTGATTGATGAGTGAATGAATCGACGATGGTGAGGGGATTTTTTTTACTTTGCACTGGTTCCTTTACCCCCCTGCCCCCTTCCCTCTCCTCCCACCCCGGGTTCTTTGTTTGATAGTCGGTATTGGTGATACCGTTGGTTGTATCGGCGTGCGTGGGTGAAGTCGTGAAGTGGACCTGGAGGGGAGAACTTTCTTCTTCTTCTTCTTCTTCTTCTCCTTGAAGGATGGCTTATTCACATCGATTGGTAGGGATGATAGTGGCATGCGGTAAGTACGGCTGTTACTCTACGGGGATTATTGCTTTTTTTTGGTTTGTACTGTGCTGCACTGTACGGGTACGGTACTCGTACTGTACCAGCATCGTACCGGTGCTGTGCTCGAGTCCTTGTGCTCGAGTACACCCTAGTGTGTAACCGGTATGGTGTGGCAAGGCATTCTATCGTGAGCACTGTACTGGCACGGTACTTTTACCACGGTGCCACCTGTGTACGGACCGACACTTTTAGTGCGAGAGCATGGTAATTGTGTTTCTCAGGGCCCCGGTTCCTGTTTCGGCTCAGCTTCTCTGTTGGAAGGGAGTATGTATCACATTGGTTTCTGTGTCTGTGCCAGCGAGGGGGGCAGAGATAGAGTTAGAGCTAGAGGGCGAGAATGCCTACACCTGAAGAACTCACCCCCCCCCCATCTTCCAATATTTTCTTCCATTCCCCACTATGCCCCATCAGACGGATCTGACTAACTTGCCTGACTGACTGACCGACTCTCACTTTACGAAACAAAAAATCAAAAGTGCAAAGTTGATGATACAAGTACGACAAGACCTTTATTTGGCTGGTGGTAGGTAGGTAATCCAGCTAGCTAGCTATGATAGCTAACGCGGCTAGACCACCCCTCCCCTTGTCTTGCTGCACTAACTACTAATATAATAACTAGCTTACAGATCGGTCAGTCAAAACCCACAAGCAAACAACCCTCGAGGTTTTGGTGGGCTTGATACCTGAAAATGGATTATGACGGAAAATGAAATGAAAGAGACTACAAGAGACTATGTGGCAAGTGCCTCTTGCGCTAGGCTGGACTAGGCTGAGATAAGGAAAATAAAGCAAGTTGCGATATATAGTCAGCTCATTGCCTTTCCTCCTTTGTTCCTTGAAGAAAAACGAGAAAAAATGTAGAAAACGGGAGGGGCTAGATGTAGCTAAGGTATATAGGAATGGGGTAAAGTCAAGGTAAGAAAGTAGGACAAACCCGGAAACTAAAAAAGATAATGGACCATGAAGAAAAAATGAAAAAAAACTCCACCATCCAACCGAATAAAGAAAAGGTAGGAAAAAGGAAACCCATATAATAGCAAAGGAAAAGGGAAAAATGGCGATAGCCGCAGTTCCAAGTAAGTAAAAGCAGTAATACCAAACCAAAACATTCAATCAATTGAATCCAAAGGGACACGAAGGTAAAAATTAGAAAACCCCCTCTCCACTCCCACCCCTGGCAGCAGCCAAATATCTCTCAAACGGGAACTCCTCCTCCTTCCCACCGGCTTCCGCAGCAACAAATGCACCAAACTCCTCCCCGCCCCCACCACCAAATCCCACAAACCCGACCACGCCGCTAGCATCACCATTGCAAAGCTCTCCCCCACCCGTCCTAGGCACACCAGACAATTGCGACTGCGGAGCAGTGCAAATCCTGTACTGCGCCATTTCGAAATTGGCCTCGCGGGGAGTTGTAACAGTGTTGCCAGCACTAGCGCACTGCTGATGCGCTGGTGTCGCTGGCGGGGACATTCCTGCTTCTGCTTTATTGGTGGTGGGAGGGGAGGATGAAGGTGGAGTAGTTGCGCTAACGTCGGCGGGGGAAACCGGCGTTGGCGGGGCTTCCACTTTGAAAATGCCCGCCAGGGAAAAGACTTTTCCGTTTGTGGTGCTGCAGCCAGCGGTGCGTGGGCGAATGGTTGCCGTGGGGTCGGCCCCCTCCATGCCCCAGTCCAGACCATCCAGTAGCCCATCGAAGGATTTGACCTGCACGGCTGTGATGGGGGGCGAACTTGGTGGGGAGAATTTGGAGAGAGTGGTAGAGGAAGTTGATTTTATGCGGCGCATGGGGGCCGCTGGGAGGGAGAGGTTGGAAGAGGGGAGAGTTGAGGAGTGTGGCGGCGCGGCGGATTGAGCGAGGAGGGAGTTTCGCAGGTTAGCAGTGCCTATGGGCGTTGGTGTTGGTGCTTTGCGGCGGTTCGCGAGGGATTGTTGGTGTGATGGTTCCACTCCGGAGATAGGTTCGTTTTCGATCCTAGGAAGCTCCTTCTCGGCCTGTTCAGGGATCTCTATAGAACTAAATGCGTCCAAGAATTCGCCGGGGCAAGAGTCGCGGCGGATAAAGTCTCTCTCCGATACCTCTTCCCGCTGCTGCAGGTCATGGTTACGATGGGGCTGAGGTTGGAATTCCTGGTCATCCCCGGCTCTCAGAGACCGCAGAAAGCGTGTCGGTGGCATTGCGGGTAGCACAAAAGCCCTCTGTGTAGACGTAGCGTCAATAGCCGCAGCAAATGCAGAAAAGTCTTCCTGTGGATAATGATAATCAAAGTAACTCGCCGGTTCACCTGGACCATTACTCGACTGTGAATTACCACCACCATCGTCATAGTGGTCATCAGAATCTGGAGATATCTGATCATACTCAAACGGATCTTCTAATTGGCCTGCTGGCGTCGGAGTGTATATTATTGAAGAAGCGGTGCTGGAGCCATAGTCCGAGAATCGGGATATCGGCCATGGACTCTCTGTCCCATTTAGAGTGAATGGATAATGCATATACCCCGGAAACTGGGATTGCGGTTGAGATTGATTAGGAATCTCATGGGAATTCTCCTGGAACCCCCCAACCGAATCCGCATGCGCTGCTGCGGCTGCAGCAATAGCAAGCGATCGCGCCAACGAAGCGTAACTTGCTTCAGAAGGGGAAGAGTAGGGAGAGGCGCCCTCCCCGTGTTTCTCGGCGAAACGAGCGGGCGTCGAAGGAATGTCCGCAAATGACTTTGCTCGGCGCGGGGGATTTGGTGTAATCATCGTGCTGTCTGCTGGGAACGCCGTACCACTGCTAGCAGTGGTGGTGCCCGTTGGTAGTAGTAGTGAAGGAGCTGAGGAAACGGGTGAAGAAGGCTCCGTTGCTCGCCGTCGGCCAGCCAATGCGAGTATCTGCCTTGTTTGCATTTCCTCCTGTCGTTTTTGTTGCTTCGCTTTGGCTCGCCTGTTTTGAAACCAATTCTATTTGATAAAAAGAGAGAAAAAAGTTAGATCTTTTCCGGCACAAAAAAATCCCCCCCCCCCAAAGGGCAAAGTACAGGTACAAGTAGACAGTAGCAGCGATGAAAAAGAGATGTAGAGAGGATATGTAAGGAAGCTGAATTAAGGGCATGGAAGGGTAACACAACGGGAGAAAATTCCGAAGCGATGACCGGGTGGGCAGATTGTGTGTAATTGGGAAGTCAGAACGTAATTTTTTTTTACTCTTACAAGGTACTCACCCCGACGCGTTGTACCGACAAACCAGTTGTGTCAGCCAAAGCCCTGCGGATCTTAGTGTTGGGCTTGGGGGAGTCAGAAAACTGACGCTCGAGCAACTGAATTTGTTCGCGGGTCAGTCGGCTTCTCGATTCGACCATCATCAGAACTCCCCCATCCCCGTCAGACGAAGCATTGCTCAAAACACTACAATCCGAGTCTCTCCTAGATAACGACAACAGTGGTGGTGGTGGCGGAGGGTTAGAATATTGAAAATTACTATTGCAAGAACTACCACTAGGCATGGGAAACATGGATGTCAGGGAAACCGATGACGAAGAATTCGAAGCAAAACGATTCGAGTCGTCCACTAGCTGTAGGTGCGGATGGAGCTGCAGTATATGACTTAAGTGACGTTCTGGTTGTGAGTAGCCTGGGAACGAATGAGCGAGGGTGGAATCCATGCTGTACGCGATTGGATGATCCCGGGATGCGAAGACGAATAATAATCGACTGATTGAGGTTAAGTTAATAATGGGCTATCCAATTGGAAATGGAAGCAACCGGGACTCGAAAGGTTGGGAAAAGTAGGGATTGGCTAGTTGGATGGGTGTATTGACCACTCGTAGGGGGGGGGGGGGGGTAGAGGAAGGAAGGGAAAGAGATGATTTGCTTACCGGTACACTTGTCGGTAATGCGAGTCCCAAGTAAGCCGCAACCAACCACTGATGACGCAACAAGGGCAAACGAGGGCGTTTCTTGTAAAAACGAAAGATATCAGGATCAAACACGCTAGCTTATATCTCGAGAAATAATACAATCACTCCAGCCAGGAAGGAAACCTACAGTAAAGTTATTCAGAGAAAAAGGAAAAGGGAAAGAGGCGGCAAGTGAGTGAGTGAGCGAGTGAATAATGAGTGAATTTGCAATGCAATGCAAAATATGTTGACAGAGATACAAAGACCAATAATGACGGGATATAAAAAGCGGCGAAAGCCAGTGCGAGGGAGGGACAAGGTTGAATTATATCATATCATAGATAACCCAGGTGCGGAAGGAAGGAAGGAGGTTGTGTGCGCGCGTTCAAGAGAAAGTGGCCGGGCAACTGCTTGTGCTTCTGCTTGTGTTTCTCTTATGGAAGAATATACTCATGCAGCTGGACAAGCAGGTTGGGGTATGGAACTGCAGCTGAACGAGGGAGGCGATGATAAAGGAACGAGGGACCACAGAGATAGGTAGATCGCGGTAGAGGAGGGGGGGGATAGAAAAATAAAACGGGATTTCGAGAAAGTCGGGGATTATGAGGGGCTGAACAGATCTTTAAGGGAAGGAAGAAAAGAAACTTGATCACCATATATGGCATGTACTGTATCGGTAGCGATGCGACCCACCTCTGCCTACCAAACAAATAAAATAATAGGAGGAACAGTCGATCGTAGAACTAAAAGATGAGAGTCCAGCCCAGTCCAGCCCAGTCCAGTACCGGTATCGTACTCCAGTACTCGTACAGCCCGGTGCAGCCGGTCAGGCACCACCACCACCACCATTGACGATGCATATCCCCTTATCATCCCTTCGTGGTCTCACTCACACACACACACATACCCCCTCGCCCCAAGTCCATACCGTGCTCATCATCAACGATCACCCCCCTCCTACTGTATCCCCTCTGCCCTCATCACTCATCCCCACTCACACCCACCCCATGATACAAGAACGGGGAAAAAAGAAACGGAAAGGGGAGAAAAGGAAAAAAAAACCCCGGAATACCGGTGATCCGAAAAAGAAACTACATCATCAAATCCGCAGGAACCGATGTGATAGCTCCGCCACCACATGGCACAAGCACAGTAACCGGTATTGCAGAGAAGTGTACTGTACAGGACAAATGTGCTAAACAAAAGAAAAGAAAAGGTCAATACAAACGTGGGAATCTGGAAAATAAAATATAACATTGACCTGCGAGTGATGGTGCAGCTGCCAGTATGATAATAATAACGCTCATCCTGGCGCTATGGTATTTCATCCATCCACCACCGGTGTTCGAACAGAGTGTTTCAAGTTATTTCATCTTATTTATGATAAAATAGAAGCAGACCATATTCGACTTTTCGGTACTATAATCCGGGAAGCTTCAGCCTTGAGATGAGAAACTCTGATTGGGAGGAATTGTTCTTCAGCATTCACTTATCGTGTGTTGTGTCGGAGTAGTCATACGGTGGGCTGGCCCAGCTGTGATGGATAGAAGCTGATATGATATAATAGTTAGGATAAGAGACTGTTGTTTCGTTTCACAAGTGACCACATGGTTTTCACCCACTATCACCGTACTACCATTACTATAATAATAATAATAATAATAATGATGGTGATGATGATGATGATGATGATGATGATGATGATGATGATAATAATAATAATTATTATTATTATTATAGAAAGGAAGCAAAAGGAAATGAGCAAGCGAGTGAGTAGGAGTGCTGGTTCTTATGATATTACGGGTTTGAAGTCAAATTACTGTAGTCTTCATTGTTTTATTTTAATCAAGGCAGGCAGACAAGATTGCACGACCACAGCCAGCTAATCCTGCGAACCCATGACACTTGCTAGGATTAGCGTAAGCACGAGTCATCAGGTATCATACAAGTACTCGTACAGGTACACCATAAACATCCACAATACAGGACCGTACAGATAAGCACCGGAGCAAACAGCCGCTACACCCATATCCACAATCGCCCCAATATCACCCCGATAGGCCAAACCCCCAGCCAGAACGCACCATCTCGCCTGCGTGACCCCGTTCCACGCGTGGACCGGTGCCGACACCGCACACAGTACCATGACCGCAGTTCAAGTATCCTTCAATACTCGAGTACCGTTCCCTACGGTACCGGTACTTGTACTCTACCTCCTATACAATGCAGCAGCACTCACAAACAAGCCATCCATAACCAGCAGCTACCTTCCTGCCTGCCCTACTGTACGTACGAGTACGGTACCTGCGTTTTTATGGCACAGTGGTACTAATGTCCACCTGACACCTCCGTATTCGGCCATCCGTGTTGCACAAGAATTTTTTCTTTCGTCCGCCGGCACAATAATTACAGGGATTTTTCCTTGTGCTGTACGAGTCCTGTATGAGACTTCGTGCCCTGTATGTACTCGAGTACCGGTACGGTACTCGAGTACTAGTGCTGAAGTGGGGAGGATGGATGGATAGAAACAAGTTGGATGGAGCACAATACTATCGGTACAAACTAGCAGGGCACTTGCAGGGCTATCGTAAAGTCCCCGCGATAAGCTTTCCAATGCGTTACACCCGCACCTCCGAAATACAGAACGTTTCGTACCGTTATTGTATAGTTTCCGCTATATTAATTCCCCCCCCCCTCGTTTTCCCTTTTCTACTTACTCCCCCGGTCACGGTCTCAGCGCAGATACAAGTCTCCTTCCCTTTCTTTTCCCTCCTCCTCTTGGGGAAACAAATTATCAAGAAAGGTTGAAGAAGAAACCGATGTGATACGACATGATGCACTAATGCGGACAGCCCGCATACGCCGGATGCACAGACCTCTAAGCGAGTCCAGGAACGGATGTCCATTGCAAAAGTTGTACCTTTTTTGCGATAGGGGGGGGTGGGGTCGATGTGGAATGGTGGGGATGGATCGATGGAGGGGGGAGAATCGTGGCTGGGCGCAGGAAGAGAGAGATAAGGGTGGGTACTGCGCAGGCAGGCAGGCCTGTCGATATGAGAGTGTGGCGGCTTGTGTATTCCCGGATTTCACGTAGAAGACGCGGATTTAATTTTTTAGCACCAAGAATTTAACGATGAATAGGAAAGGCCGCAAGTTAAGAAATCTCTGACTGTCGCCTGGATCATGATAATAATCCCCTTGGGAGGATCTGTCGCGGTGTTTGCCGGACTTTGAGGCTGTTTTTGCCACCCCGTTCTTTGCATCGCACGGGCCAGAAACTCTGTCAAGTTAGTTCGAGTGGTCGAGAAACGTAGGAAAGGGATCCCGTTCGTTTGGTCCCGAATTCCACAAATTTTTCAAGTGTGCGAACTGTTTACTAAGGAGGATCACGAATCGGCGATTGGAGGGAGAAGGTAACATACCGGTAAGTCACTGGCTGAAGAGGGGTTTAAATTTTTGTGGCCTCACACGAGTTTGGTGGGGAGCTGAGGAACGTTTCCGTCTCCGGCATAACGCCCTAAATGGTGCGGAGCCGCGGAGTCAAGGGAGGCTTTGGAGGAGAGGGAGGAGTTTATGTTGAGCTGTACTTGTAAATTTACTGAAATTACCGGTATTCTACGATAATGGGTACACTATGGGCGTTCTTTGAAGGTGCAGCACGGTAATGTAATCTCCTAGGCCTGCTCGTAAATTTAATATTATCTAAATTACCACTCGAATATAGCACCGCCATCATACCAAAAGCGTCTTCATCCGATCATTCAATCGCATCGCCCACCCTCGCCATTGCATTATCACGGCCACCAAAAGCACCGTCCCTCCCCACCCCTGTCCCTTACCATTCCGTCCCAACCCGACCCAGGAAACGCCACACCTCCCCCATCCTCTAGCACAGTCCCCCCCGCCAAGTACTCTACTCGTACAGTAGCAAGCCAAACTAAAAAAGAAGAAAAAAACAAAATAAGAGACTGAAACAAAAGACCACCGCCATGCGCGCCAACTTCCGACCACCCTTACGCCGGCATTGTAGCTTGAACCGCGGAGTTGGTCTTGGCAAGATGGGTTAAGTTCGGAATGGTGGGCCGAGACTGAAGACGATGCGGAGCGGGGGAGGGGGGAAGATATGTTGCGGGGAGGGAATGAGACTACAGTACTACTAGTACGAGTACAGTAGTGCCGGTAGGTGGGGGAATTCGTACTGTGCTCGTGCTTGTTACGGACATGCTTTGTCCCTCAAAACTCTTACCGGTAACCGTATTCCCCCCAAAAGGGACATTTAAATCCGTCTAATCTTTACATTTCCCCGCAATTCTCCTCAATATAGATTGAGTGAGTGGGCATGCCTTACTTTAATTGACTGATTCGGTCATCCCTGGGCTCCGGCGATGCTTGTATTGCACGGCGTTGTGCCTGGATAGGCACGGTGCTTGTGGAGTAGGAAGGAGGAGGAGGAGGAGGAGGAGGAGAGATGATCATTCCAGCACCATGGGAAAGGGAGGAGGGGATTGTTGGCTGCACGATTGATCTTGGGAAACGAACGGGCGAGGGATTGTGCAGCAATTCCGTGGTTTATCGAGTGCTCACTTTGGTCACTCTGCACCCCTTCCTCCCTTCCTCCCTTCCTTTGCTCGGTTCTTTTGGAATGGATGAGTGGTTGGGTCTGGGCGTGTTTCTCCCTTGGGCTTATTGTGGTTGAGTTGAGCTTGTGAGATGGGATGGATGGCTTAGGAGAGGAGTTGCAATGCAATATTACCGGTACAGTAGTCAAGTCTAAATCTAAACAACCTCTCTATTTCCACCCTATCCCTCCCTATCCTTCGGAGCGCGCGAAAGGCATTTTCTATCTTTCTCGTACATGAGAGAGGTTTCACAGGTTTTCCGCATCCCCTCTCCCTTAACCATGGTCTTCAATGGGGCATAACGAAAATCGGCAAGTGACGAACAGGGGTGTTTGGCAGGCAAAAAAGTGAGTTCGCCAAAGTAGGGTAACAAAAAGACACCTGCCCTGTTGCTGATTACTAGAACTATTCATCACCTGCCGGTTTTGGTTATGCTCCGTCCAGGACTGCAGAAATGTCTCCCCTCTACTTGTAATCGGGTACCGCTTCGTTGATCAAGTTTATTCCCACAGAGGCCGTCGGCGGGGGAGTAGGATTTATCAAAAGCAAGACTCCGTCCTCGTCTTTCCCCAACCACTCCACGCTTTCTAGATCCTCGACCACAAAGTCTGCGCCCGCGGCTTCAACCTCTTCACGGGAGTGTGTGGTAAGCAGTGCGAGGACGTCGCAGCCGGCTGCCTTCCCGGCACGGACCCCGGCGGGTGCGTCTTCCACCACGAGCACGTCTGCGAGAGGCTCTGCGGTCTTTGAAAGGCCTAGCTGCTCACGGGCGAGGAGATAGCCTGCAGGGTTCCTTTGTTCAGCGCACTGGCGTTTGGGGAATCGAGGGAAGGAACGATAAAAATAATGCCGTAATATGACGAGGGAGGAGCAAGGGGGATGTACCTTCCGGATCTGGCTTTCCGTTGACAACTTTGTCGGCTGTCACGAAAACTTCTGGACGTGGAAGCATCATCAACTAGAAGCGTCCAAGCGTTTTGTCAGCCAACCATAATTTTCAAATGCCTTTTAGGGTCGCGGAGCGAAGTCACGCATCCCTGTTTTTTGTTCTGGGTGACCGCTTTGCTCGGCTCTTTAAACTCCGGGGAAATTCCGGGCAGCTATGACTTCATAACTTGAAGGGATACGAGAGTGGGAGATAAAAATCATACTTTGAGCCATGGCTCTGCGAGGGCAGAGGTTCCTGAGGTCACGATGGCCCACTTTGCTCTGGCCTTATCAAGTGACGATACTAATGTTCTGGTACCTAAATTTCCACCAAATGCAACTCCCGAGGGAAGGGAGGCGCATTCGATGAGTTATTAAAACCTGTCCGTTAGGTCCGTTGGACAAAGCGACTTCTTACTCACCGGGTAGTTCCTTCGCATCTGCCGCATGCTCCTTCGGAATCCGGCCTTCGACCTCACGGACGTCTATGATATGCAAATTAGCTGCAATTTCACCCCTTCAACTCCCGTGGCGGTGGGTGCTTACAGTCCATGTTTGCAAGCTCTGGTTTCCACTGCTTGACTGTGTCGATTGTTCGTCGTCCGTGAGATGTGGCGAGGATCAAAGCTGGATCGATGCCATAGTCTTTTCCAAACCTACACCGGAATGAGATTTCTCTTTTCGTCTGGTTGTCTGACTTTTTACTGGGAGGGGAAGAGGGGAGGAGCTTACTGCTTCCAGTGTGCGACAACCGCAGACGTAGAGTCAATCAGAGTGCCTAGTTTTCGCAAAATAGATCAGTTGGAAACTTTGCAACGTATCCTGGAAACCTCCTCCTCCTCCGGACCAAGCTTACCGTCCAAATCGAACAGGATAGCCGCATACTTCTTTGCAACCGGGGCAGCTCTTGAGAAGTGGTTGGCAGTCATTATGTCTTTGCTGTTCCTAACCTTTAGATTTAGATTGGAATGAAGCGTAAAATGTAGTAAAGTTTGCCTGTGTATTCGATAACGAAGGCTCGAAGAGAGGGGGAAAAGGAATTGGTTACAGTAAGGAATGGAAGGTTCGGAACCTTATCATGTTCGGGTCCTTCAACATTCCGCCTCATCATGCGGTGTGCACCGCCTGAGCTTCTTGTGCCTAATAGGGCAATCTATGCTCGGTGCTGGCCGAATCAGGAAATGTAAATGCATAGTCTAGCGTCGTTTTTCTTGGTCTGGTCCCAAGGGCTAGGTATTCGGTCTGCCCCTGCCAGGAAAGGAGAAACAAAAAAAGCCGGGTAACTTTTGTACCTTGGTCTGTTCACACTCGACCGATGACGCCATTTCTCACCAAATCGCCAAGCCGGGGTTCTCCACATAGGAAGAAAGTTGAAATCCGCTATTATCATCGCTTGTGGTATCTTAACTTCCACTACGATATCACCCCGAAAAACCATGGAAGAAGAGAACAAAGAAGCTATTCATGAAGCCTGCAGAGAAGGCAGATGTATGTGCATCCCCCTCCCAGCTCGTTATTCCAATCTACCGACTCGGAGGCAAGAAAGAAGGAGTGTAGGCCCAAAAGGAGAAAAATTATCTTGGTCTTTCATCACTTCTGAGCTAATACGAGGAACTGAATAAACAAGTATCTCAAGTGGAATCTCTGCTGGAGGCAAACCCGAAATTAGCGTACCGTCGTGACTCAGATGATCGTTTGCCTATACATTGGGCTTGCTCATACAATCACCTCCCCATCGTGCAGCTCCTTACGCAACAGAAGGGGTTCGACGTAGATGCTCAGGATGGATCCGGGTGGTCGCCGCTCATGATTGCGGTGAGTGTTGACGATGGGGACCAGGTGGTGGACTTGCTATTGTCAAGGGAGGCGGATGTTAACCTTAAAAGTATGTCACTTTTGGCTTAATTTGTATAAGGATCCCGATGGTCTAACCTAGGCTAACTCTTCACTTAAACTTCGTATCGCAGCTAACGGTGGACAAGTAATCCGTCCATCCTTCTTTATCTTCCCTGTCTTAATTCGGCGACTGGTAGACTAACAACACACCTGTATGATATAGACACCTCTCCACTTCTGCGCCTCTAAATCCCACCTTTCAGCAGCCCGCAAGCTCCTCTCCCCACCATACAAAGCAAACGCACGCACGGCGGATGCCCGCGGGCAGCAGCCCATCCATCGTGCCGCCGCCAACGGCTCCCTCCCCATGGTGAAGCTCCTGCTAGAAAACCGCTCGTCGGTAAGTCCAAGGGATAAGAGCGGCATGACCCCGCTGCACCATGCGATTGCGGAGGGTAACGGTGACGTCGCGTTGGAGTTGTTGAGGATGGGCGCGGACTCGAGCGTTAGAGACTCGGGGGATAAGCTTCCCATTGATCTTGCGCCGGACACCACGGTGCGGAAATGGATTTTGAGAATGACGGAGGAGGAGGGGATTGATGTTGTTCTTCCGTGATGACCATGCTTTTGATACCGGGGTGGCTAATAGATATGGTTTGTTTGCGGGGCTTTTGGGTGAGCCTGTGGGTGTGCCTTTGCGGGACGTATTCGAGTGATGGCTCTATGATTCAACATGGGGTTAGGTGTACCGGAATTGGCAAAATGGGAGTTTATCGTAAATTGATGCACTTGCGGCGCCCCCGCAGTGCCTTCGCATGTACGCCTACTGTAGGTCTTATGGAAAGCCTGGATACCTGGGAGCCTGTTTGGATACGGCAGTTCCGTTCCATTGCCCCATAAAAATGAGCGTTTCCCTTCCGTTCCAAAAATTCCGGAACAACCCTTTCCACAGGTATAATAGCCACAGAACAGAATGGCTGTTTTTCCTTCTGTTTTTGCCAAACGGTCTCCGGGGGGATCCACTTTTAGTATTTTAATCGCCCTCTATAATCGCTCATCCCCACAATCTGCATCTCGCGCTTAACGTGCCTCACCTCACAAAGTAAACAGCTACAAAAACCACCCCAAACGAACCTCTTTCTCTTTCAATAGGCAATCCCAAGTTTGCTCGATTCTCCCTCAGGTACTTTTGAATCTCGGGGTCATGCAACATCATCTTGGCGCTGTTGCTCCTGGCTGGATTGTTTTTTTTTCCCGCGAGGTTTGTCGAGATTTCGCTGGTAGGTCTGTGCACATGGGGAATACTACTGTGGTTTAAATTCGTGTTTTGATGTAGTGTGCTGATTTGTTTCGTTTTCGTTTTCGTTTTGTTCTGTTGATGCATGGCTGGCATCATGTAGTGTCACTCGTGTGTGTGGGGGGGGGGGGGGGTCGCGGGAAATGGAT
>Ga0307509_10003936_pt1 | contig 21920 bp, 23 predicted proteins | sample 10_EM_MG_FD_202245 | JGI IMG/M metagenome (GOLD analysis project Ga0307509, IMG submission 202245) | Populus trichocarpa ectomycorrhiza microbial communities from riparian zone in the Pacific Northwest, United States - 10_EM | ecosystem: Host-associated > Plants > Roots > Unclassified | place... | reverse complement strand
GTTGCAGGGTCACTACTCAGTGGATAGGTGGCAATAATTGCTGCCAGTGCGAGAAATCATAACCATAAATGGGCAGTACAATGATGGCACAATAATTGTCAACTTTGTAATATATTCTCCCTCTATTCAATGTCTTTTCACCTTTATAATGAATTTTATTTCCATTGTACTAAACCTACATTTTTTGTAATGATGGTGGATCCAATGGCAATGACGCGGTCCATGTGGACCAGCCTGTTGTCGATCATATCAGAGGGTGACATGGGAGGGGACCGGTAGTCAGACGCGGAGCAGGAGAGGGGATTTTTGGACGGAGCATTTTCAGAGGCAGAGGAGTCTGATTGGAACCTGAAGTGACCTATGGTGTACCCTGTGTTTTGAAAGTTGGCTCTCTAGGGGGATCCTTTCCTGCTGTAAGGGCTACTGCGGTTGGGTGGGATACAGAGTGGAACACGGTACTAGCAGGGAATCTGAAGGGGATTAGATTATTATGTAATAGTAATCTAAACATAAAACATACCTAGCAGGGGATAGAATCGTGGATATAAAGAATAAAACCGAAATCAATAAATATGTGTAAGGTACAAGGTCACATGGTGCACCAGTGCAGTACAAATGGAAAGTGGGTCAGAAGCGATGGCGGGTTGGAGGCAGTGCATCTCACAACATCACGTGACATTGAAAAGCAGGTCGGGAGCAGGAGCAGGAGAAGAGCAGGATGCGGGAGGGGAAGCGGGAGGGGTTCCCCTTACAGTTGCAGCAAACTTGCCCAACTACAATTGTCGTCAACAGAGACAACTCCACTGTATGAAGAGGACAGGTTCTCATTGTGTCTTTGGAGGAGATGACAGAACCTGTCTGGAAAGGTGTAGCTAAAGATCTTGAAGTCCAATCAGTATGATTGACAAATAAGAGATCCAATATTACCTCTGTAATTGCTACATGTAAGTAGCCTGTATTTGGGATTGAATGGTCATTAAAAAAATCCCAAAGCATTTGAAGCTATCATAGGTGAGAATTATTCATAATATGTGAAGGGCTCTAACTCACTCCTTCAATCCTCCATTCTCAAGATGGTCCCAAACCATATTAAGACATTTACCATACAAAAGAAAACCTTTGTTACTCTTAAAGTTGAAATTCAAGACAACATGTGCCACATTACCTCTCATGTATGTCCAGAAATGATCATACACTATTCATTCTGGGTTTTCCTCTGCCTTGAAGGGTAATTGAAAATATGACAAGCAGTTCAAGGTAGAGGTCAGGCAAGAACTCTCTCATGATTGCAACTGCCTTCACTTTCAAGCCCTGTTTGCAGAATGATTCTGAATAAATGTAAAGGTATGATCAAATAACAAATTTATATAGGGCTTCATATTGTGGTTCACATTTTGGTTAATGTGACAATACAGACAAACATAACTTTCATTCAACTTCTTTGTAAAGTTGATACAGTCCTCACCAAAAAATCATGTAATTAATGAACATCTATACAGGTTTCCCCCATTTTTGCAAATGCTACACCACTGTATATATAAAAGTTAGCTCAGATTTGAAATTATAATACAAATCTAATGGGTTGCTCACATTACCAGATTTGATATGGCTTCTTCTGAGAACTATTTCAAATTTTCTTTGGATTCAATGTCGATTTTAATATTGAATAAGGTCTGCTCCACTTCTCTCTTCCTCTTCTTTGGTGGTGGCTGTAAAAGCTGCAGCATATAAAAGAGAAATATTATTAGAAACCTCCAAAATCTTCTTTTTTTGAAAAGACTGCTAATTAGCAATCCACCATCTACTAGTAGTTACTGTATATAAGACACAGTCCTTATAATAGAGCCCATTTTCTATTATACTAGCTGCCTTAAGCAGTGACCCCTTATTAGCACTTGTAATTTATGAGGTATAAATGCTAATAACCAGTGTTTGAACATAGCAGCTGTGGCTGTTCTATAAGCTCTTGATTTGCAGCTTGCCTCCTCAGTGTTCTGGTTGATCTTGATTGTTTGCAACTTGTAGTTTATAAGTGACTAGAGAATCTAAACCAGGAATCACAATGGTAGATCATTGAGGACATATACATCAGGTGCTATAATAACAAATTGCCATCAAATCCAGTCAAATAAGAACAGAGCAACACCCTGAATATAACAAATTATCCATTCATTGTGTGATATATTATTACAGTCAAATATCATCATCATTACACTTTGTGAGTGGTGTTAGATTGATCCAATGGAAAATTTGGCCAAGTGTCTATTATAGGTAAGGTTTTAATGTGTTATAGGCACTGGCTGAGATCTTTCAAAGATTATACCTTTCCATCAGTGACAAAGGATTGGAACACCACACCTGCCACTGTAAGTGGTTTCATCTGCAACATTCTCAATAATGCATGCAATCCAGCTGGGAAAATTCTCAACAGCATTGACTTTCCTGCATGTTTCTCTTTATGGGATGACAGCTCAAATCATTTATTGTATGCCACTAATCTTGTTGTATGGAACTACCTTCAAGAGAAGCCATACTATGGTGATTTTACCAACACGGTGACTTTCATGCATATTGATAGTGACAGATGTGCCACTTTCATATGAGTGACAACTGAAAAGAAGGTGTGGGGCATTCTTCAAGAAATCTCAAAACATTAGCTTTCCTCTATCAACTTTTTTCTGGATGAGAACTTTCTACTTGATGAAATCATTGATAGATCTACTTTTGGTCTTGAAGCAATCGTTTTATGGCCAGGTGATATATTGTAAGGATCAATCTGTTTCAATTAAACTTGTCTGACATTTCTCAGCTTCATGCAACCAGAGTTAGTGACAAAGTCACCAACAATGAAGATTGCAGTGTGGTCTGCATAAGAGACATCATATAGAAATGGCTGCCATATTATATGGCATCTTCTGGGCTAAAAATGAAGTGAGAGGGACAAACAATTGCTTCAAGACCAAAAGTAGATTCATCAATGATTTCATCAAGTAGAAAGTTCTCATCCAGAAAAAAGTTGATAGAGGAAAGCTGATGTTTTGGGGTTTCTTGAAGAATGCCCCACACCTTCTTTTCAGTTGTCACTCATATGAAAGTGGCACATCTGTCACTATCAATATGTATGAAAGTCACCGTGTTGGCAGTTCCTGCCAATCTCCAGTACATATATGCTGTTGGATATGGGTTGGTAAAATCACCATAGTATGGCTTCTCTTGAAGGTAGTTCCATACAACAAGATTAGTGGCATACAATAAATGATTTGAGCTGTTATCCCATAAAGAGAAACATGCAGGAAAGTCAATGCTGTTGAGAATTTTCCCAGCTGGATTGCATGCATTATTGAGAATGTTGCAGATGAAACCACTTACAGTGGCAGGTGTGGTGTTCCAATCCTTTGTCACTGATGGAAAGAGTATAATCTTTGAAAGATCTCAGCCAGTGCCTATAACATATTAAAACCTTATCTATAATGGACACTTGGCCAAAGTCTGCAGCCCTGCCTTGTCAGATTTCAAGTTGGGATGCTTGCACCCAGTCACCATAACATTCTCATGATGGAATAACTCCTGGACAATAATACATTGTCTATACCAGACTTTAGCTACCAGTAGATGCTTGCTCTCAAATATACCCCATTTAGGATATGAACCAGTTTGACTAAATTTGATCACCAAATTTACTATATTAAATATGTGGATAATACAGGTTCAACAGTAGGACTACAAACCAAGGGCAGCAACACTCAGAGCATCTGGGTGCTCAATTTGGTTAATCTGAAGGCAGAGAGGGATGGCGTGCAAAGAATGAGGGCAGCAACAGTGAACACACTCAATTTGGCAAATGCAAGAGTGAAGGAGGTGGGCATGCAAAGGAAGACAGTGGTGACACTCAAAATTTCCAAACCAAGCACCTATGTGCTCGATTTGAAAAATGCAAGGGTGAAGGGGGTGGCAGGGACACTTGGATTTGCCAAACTGAGGGTGGAGAGAGGGTACACCTGCAAAGAATAGGGTGGCAACACTCAGATTTGCCAAACCAAGCACCTGCATGCTCAATTTGGCAAATTCAAGGGTAGAAAGGGTGCGCCTGCTGCGGCCTGCAAAGGATGAGGGCATGGACCAAATGTGAGGATGGAGGAGGTGGGCATGCAAAGGACAATGGCAGTGACACTCAAATTTGCCCAACTGAGCATCTATGTGCTCGGTTTGGAACATGCAAGGGTGGAGAGGGTGGCAGAGACACTCAGATTTGCCAAACTGAGCACCTGCACGCTCAATTTGGCCCATCCAAGGGTGGAGGAGGTGGGCATGCAAAAGACGATGGTGGCAACACTCAAATTTGGAAAATGCGAGGGTGGAGGGGGTGGCAGGGACACTCAGATTTGCCAAACTGAGCACCTGTGTGCTTGATTCGGCTAATCTGAGGGTAGAGGGTGGCGACACTTGGATTTGCCAAACCAAGCATCTGAGTGCTCTATTTGGCCAATCTGAGGGTGAAGAGGGTGTGCCTGCAAAGAACAACAGCAGTGTAAGGGCTACTGCAGTCGGGCGGGATGCAGTACTAGCAGGGGATCCGAAGATGTTTAGATTATTATGTAATACTAATCTAAACATGATACATACCTAGCAGGGGATCCGAAGAGGGGAGAATAAGGATCCTCCTGCAGGTATGGGCTAATATACAGGGTAACGGATATAATGAATAAAACCAAAATCGGTAAATACGTGTAAGTACGTGTAAGGTACCGAGTTACATGGCACACCAGCGTGGCACTAGCAGAAGGCTGGTCGGGAGCGGTAGGTGCCAGCAAGGGGTGAACCGGGAGCGGGAGGTGAGCAGGAGGCGGAAGCGGAAGTGGAAGGGGAAGCAGGAGGGGTTCCCCTTACCCTCTAGACGAGCATCAACTCGATGCGGAGGAGAGTGAGATTGGGCGGAAAGGGATTGAGCCGAAGGCTAGAGCGTGGATGCAGCGTGGGGCTCCCGGGTTCTTGGTGTGGAACTCCATTACCTTCTCTGGGGCGTGGTTGAGATTTTCTGAGTATTCCCAGGTATTTCCCTCTATCCCGTAGCCTTCCCACTTGACCAGGTACTGGAGTTTCTGTCGGAACATCCTACTGTTCAGGATTTTTTCCACAACGTACTCCTCTTCCCCATCTATGAGTTCCGGCGGCAGTGGCAGGTTCCGACGATCAGGTTGTCGGGAGCGGGAGACAACTTCACGACATTAAAGACTGGGTAAAGGGGTCTCATTGGGGGAGGGAGGACCAGACGGTAGGCATACTTTCCGATGCATCTTTCGACCGGGTAGGGGCCTAGGTGGTGGTGCAAAAGCTTCTTTGACAGGCGGGTGGTCTGGATGTCTTCGGAGTCAAGGTAGACCATGTCGCCAGGAGAGAAGGACGGTGCAGGAGAGCGGTGGTGGTTGTAATACCGAGCCATATCATACTTTGCCTTAGCCAGCGCCAACTTGGCTTCCTCAAGGGTGTCTTTCATCTGATCCATGAATTCATTAACCGCTTCGAAGTGGGATGGAGGTTGATGCAGTTCGAAGCCCATCCGAGGGTGTCAGCCGGTATTGAGCAGGAAGGGTGTTTGCTGCATGGATGAGTGGATGTGGTTATTGTAGGAGAACTCTGCCAGGGGGAGGAGTGTGTACCAGTCGTCCTGTCTTTCTCCGACAAAGATCCGTAGGTACTGTTCCAGTTCCTGGTTGACCCATTCTGTCTGCCCATCGGTCTGTGGGAGGTAGGTGGTAGACATTGCAGCTTCGATTCCTAGCAGTCGGTATAGCTCCTTCATGAAGGCAGCGACAAATTGTGGTCTGCGGTCGGACACGACTTTCCGCAGGAGGCCGTGGAGTTTCCAGACGTTCTGAAGATAAAGGTTTGCCGCTCCAGCAGCGGTGAGACTGTGGTGACTGTTTCAACAAAGTGGGAACATTTCCCTGCGGAGTCGATGGCCACCATGATGGAGTTGTATCCGCCTGATTCCAGGAGTTCCAAGATGAAGTCTATGCTGATGATGTTCCAGTGTTCTTCCGGGATTGGGAGTTTCCTGCTTAATAGGCGGTGTTGTATCTTAGTGCAGAGGCAGTGGGAAACATACATGCTTACATACCGCAACATGTTCGGCCACCAGTAGCTCCAGGCAACAAGCTCCAAGGTTTTGAAGCAGCCTGGGTGTCCAGCCACCTTGGTGTCATGGCAGAGTGAAATTATCCTGTGGTGGAGGTCGGAAGTGTCCAGGACATAGATGCAACCGTGGTAGTAGAGGAGGCCATCGTGTTCCGACCATTCCGCGGATCGGAGGGAGCCGGTGGATGACTTCCGTAGTTACTGTGCGGCTCAGGCGACGGGTTCCTCCTTTGGCTGCTTAGTTCCTTGCCAGATGTCTTCCAGGATATCCTGTTCCAGTCCAGGGCACGTACCGCAAAGAGTTTCAGAGTGAGGAGCACGACATTGGAATTGTTGTTGGTGCCAGTGCCATGGTCAGATCTGTGGGAGAGTGCATCTGGCTTACCCATCGACTTCCTGGGTTTGTAATGGAGTGCAAAGTCGAAGCGGGAGAGACCATTGGGCTTGCCTCCAGTTCAGTTGCTTGGCCATCATGAAGTACTCCAGGTTCTTGTGATCTGTCCAGATCTTGCACTGATGTTCTGTGCCCTCAATAAAGTGCCCCCACTCTTGGAGGGCTCAGATGATTGCCAGCATCTCCTTGTTGTGGATCTCGTAGTTCCACTCAACAGGGGGACAGGGACTTGGAGAGGAAAGCAACTGGGTGCCACTTTTCGTCTTCCAAGGATACCTGGGAGAGGACTGCACCCATCACAAAGTCAGAGCTGTTGGCTTCTATGCGGAAGGGTTTGGTCAGGTCAGGAGAGATGAGGACCGGAGCAGAAGTGACACTTCCCTTCAACCTAGCGAATGCGGTGCGCTTGGCTTCTCCCCAGCGCCAACTGGAATCATTTCAGGTCAAGTTGAAGAGCAGGCAGGCGTGTTCCGAGAAGTCTCGATTGAACTGTTTGTAGCAGTTGGTGAATCCGAGGAAGGACTGCACTTCCTTCTTATTCGTCAGAGCAGGCCACTCGGTAACACCAGCGATCTTGACTGGGTCCATCGTGACGGAGTTGTGAGAGATGATCACTCCAAGGTACTCGATCGTGGTTTTCTCAAACTCGCACTTGTCGGAACGGAGGTAGAGCTTATGCTTCTCCAGCAGCTCCAGAACGTGGCGGGTGATCTTCCGGTGCTCTTCAAGGGTCTCCGTGAAGATGAAGATGTCGTCCAGATAGACCACGACTACACCTTCTGAGATGGGGTCCTCAAAGATGTCGTCCATCATCGTCTGGAAGGTGGCGGGACTGTTCGTGAGGCCAAAGAACATGACAAGGGGTTCGTACAAGCCGTGGTTGGTCTGGAAGGCAGCCTTCCACTGGTCTCCTTCCTTTATCCGGACGTTGTTGAAGCCCCACCAGACATCCAACTTCGTGAAGTACTTGGCTCTGCGGAGCTTCACAATCAGCTCCGGAATTAAGGGAAGCGGGTACTTGTTCTTCATGGTCATGGCGTTCAGTGCACGGTAGTCCTGCACCAGACGGAGTTTCCTGTCCTTCTTTTTTACAAAGATGACCAGAGCGGCCATCAGGGACTTGGAGGGTTGGATCTGTCCAGATTTGAGGTTCTCCTTCAGAAAGGCATCTAGTTCTTTCTGTTCGGAGGTGGAAAGCGGGTAGACCTTGCAACTCTTCAGAGTGGCTTCGGGAGTGAGCTCGACGGCATGATCCCATGGCTTGGTTCTGGATAGCTCATTGAAGGAGTCCTTGGAAAATACAGAATGGAAGTCGCGGAGGTGTGGCGGGATGTGTTTTTCATGATCCGCGGGTTGAGAGTTGTGTTGGAAACCCTCCGCGAGCTGCTGGGAAACCGTAGTGGTCGCGCGGATGTGTTCCACCTGGGGGATCCAGAAGAGTCCAGTTGCCCAGATTCAGGCCTTCTTCAAGCGGTTCATCTGGGAAGTTGGCTTCCGGGTCGGGAGACTGCTCGGGTGTTGGTTCAGCTTCGTCTTCCTTGTCAGCATCTTCTACGAAGGCTGGGAAGGGGCCAGTCCAGCAGGTGTTTATCTGTTCGGTGTCCTCCCTCTTTGTGTTCCATTCCACCTTGCTTGACAGCCGACGCAGCAGCGCAGGAGGCATCTGGTCATTTTGACAGATCGGGTGTGGAAGTCGATCTCCGGATTGTGCTTGTCCAACCAGGTGAATCTGAGTATCATGCTCTGCTTGCTGAGGCAGGTGACCACAAGCAGAATATGTTCAGAATGTTGGTCGTAGGTCATGATCATGTTGACGACTTCACGGATGCTCCCGGCCTCGTTAAGCGTTCTGTCCACGTTGTAAACTGGGATCGGCTGGGGTGACGAAGTCCTGAAATCTCCAGTGGCACCAGTATCGACTATGGCTTCCATGGCTTCCATAGTGTCCGTTGTCTTTAGATGGATCGGGAGCATAATGCATCAGTTATGGTGGCTAGATTCATGTATCCTATGTGGGCAGTAAGCAGGTGATCATAATGCATACAGACAGCTTATAGACTGGTAGCCAACACTGTACAAGCTATCAAGAGATGAGTGGGACTTATTTTGACAGTGATTGGAGTTAAAAATAGAACAACATGTGACTTTTTGTTTGTATATTTTTACATGCTGAGACCTTGAAACTTTGATTTTCTGGCCTCAAATAAAAACAATAATAAATAATGATGTTAGCCAGTGTGCTATATTTAGGAGCTCTATGTTATTTTGTGTTATAAGCTCTTTTATCTAAATAAGGCAAGCAAATAAAAAGTGTTTTTAAGTCCAATTGTCTATTAATAAAAGCAGCTAATCATATGATTTAACCTGATCTAAGTTCTGATATGGGGCTATCCACTGGCAAAAAGTGTTCTATTTTTAGCTCCAACCGCTGGCTTGTATTTTGCATTTTGCTTGCTATTCATCTAATCACATGATTTACTGCCAACTGAGAGTGACTACCTACATATTTGGTAGCCTGCATGCTAGTTGGTGCCAGTTGGTAGTCCTGCAAGCCACATCACTTCACTAACAACCTGTAGAGTCACTGCCAGTTGGCTGCCTGAATGCATCATGATCACCTTCTTACTGGCCAGTCTGATGCCACTACAAGTGTGAGGCCAAGCTGGCAATCAGCGTTGGAATTTCAGGTATGGTGATACTACAAAAATATCTGTGAATCTAATTGATTCTGACTGAATGCCCCCAGCAGATACAACCACATATAGTGTGTCTTCAAAGGACCAATGAATGCCTTTATTAGTGGTTGTGCATTTGATAAGTAACACAAAAGAAACTTGCTTGCAACCCCTTATACAGCTGATGTATCCATCACATAACAGATTATCTCTGTATTACATTAATCAGATGTCAAGGATTTTTTTAAAAACCAAACTATAAAGAGGATATTTTATAAATGACAAAGCAGCTGCTTCTGAAATATTTTTCCCATAATAAATGCAAAGAGTCACCTATTGATCTATCCGACAGAGAGGGATCCACAATGATAAGTTTTGTTGCTTCTTCTACAACCTTGGTAAAGTTGTGAGTCGTTTGTATCCTCTATATCAAGTGATCCACCACTTTCATGACTTTCACCATGTCTGCAAGCGCCACAGATTTGCATTGTCAAGCGCAAATGTACGCTTACACTTGGGCAATCTGGGTGGATGGGGATGAGATTCCAACTCAAGAAGCTATTTGATCAGAATTGTCAGGCCTATTGGCTTCCCACAGTATGAGAGGATGCCAGATGTTGTGAGGAAAATGGAGTGGCTGGAGCAGATTAATGTTCTAGTGGTTTTAAGACATCAGCAGATTGCTGAACAGGCATTCACTGTAAAGAAATAGGAGGGACATTTGCTTGCTGCTGGCTGTGATATGATTGAAAGATATCACAAGATGCCAATGATTGCATGGGAGGAGGCACAGAACATTTAGAAAAGTCTGCATTGGACTCAGATGTATAGTGTGGAATGGACCAATGATCACAAAAAGCAGGATGTTCTGAATGGTATGTAGAAGATGGAAGAGCCTGTGGTGTAGCATGGATGGGAAGAGGCATAAATGAATAATTATCAAAAGCAGGACATTGTGGCTCATAGGCAGATGAGCAAAAAGGCCTGTGGTGTTTTGAGAATTAGCTGGGATAGTTCTGATTGTGGTTGACTAGGAAGGTGACTTATAATCCAACAACAGGAGCTGGCCACTCTTATAGTGCCTTTAGTTTGTAATAATGAGGGAAGAAGCTGTTATAATATGTACTAAGAGTATCAAGATCCTTTAATTGTGATGAGATATAATCAGTCTAAAAAAAGTTTAAAAAAACCTGCGCCTTGGGTGCTGCCAAATATGATTGATAACCCTCTTCATCACTTGGGGTAATCAATCAAGATCTTATGATATTATAATGTCCAATGCTGTGAACAATTTTCAAAAGCTAAAATATTGTAAGATCAATATCAAACAATTCTTATATGCATGATGTATCATCCACTGGATCTCTCCAGCATTTCTGTTTTGATCAAAATGTTCACCAGATGGGTAGCCAGATGGACATAAATTTCAGAATAGAATCTGCCTACATTGCTGCAATAATCAACAATGTTGGAGATTTCCTGTTCCAATCACGACCTGATTGGTGCCACAGCAGAGTCATTGTGGTGATCTATGAAATAGTGGGCAGAAAAGAGAAAGAGGCATAGATGAGGTTGTGTGTGTAGATTGCAAGATTGTGGTGCTGACAAAGAATTTTCTCTTTCAGTGGTGTTGCGTTTCCTATAATTGGACCACATGATTAAACAGATATATTATCATAATCTTACAGTGGTTGGGGCCGATTTCATAGAAGAATGACATTAACCACAGTGTAATTATATTTTTTCATTCTCTAGAGCAAAGAAACAATTGCTGATAAAGATGGAATTGGATAATGATATGTCATTCCATAGCTCAGACAACTTGATGTGACCAGATGCGCAAGCTAGATAAGCAATTGTCTCACCCCTTCTTCCTTCTAGTTCAGCCCCACTCAAATCACCTGCTGTGTCTTTGAATAATGGACCTTATTTGAATACTCCCACTCCATAATGACATATACCACTGGTCAACTGTTTGACAAACCCATTTCTGTCTCCTCACCTATATATGGCACCAATTCTACTGAATCATGCACCAACTCACGACTGGCCATCTCAATTTTTCATCGTGAATGTTGTAAACACTTTTGATGCATACAAAGCCCATATTGCCTGTTGGCAAAACAGTACAACAAGTGTTTAAATCACTTGTTGGCCTTCCTTTCAAGAGCTCAACCTTCTATGATGCAAAGAGTCAATGGAGGAATGCAACTCAGGAGCAACAGGATATAGCAGAAAACCCTGACACTGATAAATGTTGAATGTTCTTTACAAACATGGTTCGTGATAGAGATGTGAGTGTTCTAGATCCATCTTGACAGCTGCAGTCCTCTTTTTCACAGCTTATCCAATGTTAATCTGTTTCTCATCATGCATTTCATCAAGAAAGAAATCATACTTGTCAGATGTCACCTCCTGACAGATGGCAAGAAACCCTCCAAGCCAAACACTTGTCTGCTTGGCAACTGAGGTGTTAAAATACTACCCGTTGCCATCCACTCCTTGAAGTTCTGAAAAGTCTGCTGGGTTGCAGTTCTGTTGGCAAAATGTATCCTTCACAGAGTGCTTGCAGCTGTAATGGAAAAAACATCAACAGCAAGGCCAACATTTGCAAAGTCCAGATCACCTTTCACATGCTTGGCAACACTGCAATTGTTGTCAAAGATGATACGGTTTGGCATGAATCCATCCCGATAAGTTCTTTTAATCATTTCCTGAAAGATATGGGTATTAGTCAACAGTTCTTGAATGAATGGCATTAGTAGTACCATGACAATAGAAATTGACTCTGCATCTTAGAATGTCTTCTGAGCAATAATGATGCCGCATGGTGCAATTGAAATTTAACCATGCACATATCTTGTTCTTTCCTGTGTTTGCAGTAGAAATTATGAAATGATTGACATTGTTGACTGGTTGGAGGGATTCATGTGCCAGGAGTGATTGATTGACTAATTCATCTGTAGAAGGAAGGATTTGCTGGGTTCTGTCAACTTTGTAGACATCAATTTCTGCATCATTGTCTTGAGCCAGTGGTTTCTCAGCTATTGTCCTTTGAGTCCGTGAGACAACTGGAGTGCCGGAATTCTCATTTTCAAAATGTCCTTGATACTTGTTACTGATGCTATACTGGAATGCACTAAAAGTTCAAAATACTCAAACTCCAAAGGATTGCCATTGCTTCCCATAGAATAGTGTCAGATGGACAAGAAAAAGTCAATTTAAGCTTGCTGTGATACCCAACCCAAACACCAACCTTTCCCATTAGTGGATGGAAAAGAATCCAAGACAAGGGGGATGAATTTCTGAAGTTAATTCAGTCATTCAACTGGACTCCAAGTTGGTGACATGCTATACTTCACTTTTGGAATGTAGCCACATCTTGGATAGAGATATCACAATGTACCATGCTGCAGCATCTGATAAACTCTTTTACAAAAGGTTGCTTTCCAATTGGAGTGGAAGAATTGTTCCAGCAAGTCTTCATCCGAGGTATGGTTTGCATTGTCATACCAACCAAAGGAATACCCTACAAGGAGGATTGAGGTGGACATAGCGGGTGATGGTGCAGGAGAAAGAGACATTGGCAAAGACACAGGTGTAGACTCTGAATTGCTATAGCATAAATCTGTAGGGCTTAAATCTTGCTTTCAAATTAGCAAGAGGTACACGACATGGTAATGAAGCATACCTTTAACTAGGCGAATCAACGGATCATGTATACTGTCAGTTATCCCCAGATCCTGCGAGTCTATACTGCCATTTTCCACTGAGGAAGGCTCAACCCAATCCGCACCACAAACATCCTCATCATTGCCAAATTGCTAGACCAAAAAATTATTTTAGTGGTCCAGAAAAATGGATACACACATACTGTGGATACTGTATCAACTGAGCTCGGCTGGCTATCAGTGTGCCCCTCAGCTTGAGTATTGTTGGTTATCCTCAGATCTTGTAAGTTTATATCGTTTTCTACTGAGAAAGGCTCAACTCCATGAGCTTCTGTCTGAGAAACATTAAATCCAGCACTATGGTGGCAATTGTAGAAACCTACTAAAGCAATCACTGATACACCATAAACACTGTCCTCACCACTGTCTTCACCATCGCCACGTTGCTGGGCCAAGAGATTATATTAGTGGTCCACAAAAATGGATACACACTTACTACGGGTACCGTACCAATGCAGCTCGCTATTTGTGGGTCTCTCAGCTTGAGTGGAGTCAGCAGAATCCATTCCGATTGAATCAGCAGCCGAGGCCTCTTCTAACGACAAGGTTTGTGCGACAGGAGCTTTTACATACCCGTATTTCCCTGTGAGGGCACCTACCTAGCCACCTTCGGACAATACCAAATGTGGGGTAATTTTCTAGAACTTTGGGGGAGGTGATTCATACAAAAGCAAACTGGCCTATTCAAATTTTTGCTATCTCTTTTGTGCTCGCTTATAATTCCCAGGGTCAACGGCCAGCATTTTGTGGCTCACATTTTAAAACATAGAGAATGTGGGATCCAAAGGATCACCAGGCCAATTGTGGATGCTAGCTGATGTGGCGATTTTGCAACCGGTATCACGGTGATGTTCCGCTATACTTCATGAGTGCCAGGTCAATCTTGAGTTTTGGGGCAATATCATGTATCTATCACAGCTTCATAGACATAACATTTCATTGTAGACTAAATATAGCAGTACTTCACACTACCCCCAGTTTCTGGTGGAAATTTCTGGTAATTTACAGGTAATTTCTTGTGTTTTTCTTGTGTATTTCAGATTTAATACTTATTTCATATGTTTTTTGAATTTTTGGTGAATTCTTGATGTTTTTCTTATATTATAGATTTATATTACTTTTTTTTTTCATTATTTGTCTGGTTTTTTTCTCACATTTTCCTGGTATATTTCTGGTATTTTTCATCAATAAAATAACATTTTAATTTTAATTTTATCTTATCTTATCTACTTAAATCTTATCTCCTCAAATGAGTAATATTACTGAAAAGAAAATATAACTAAAAAGGAAATAACTAATATGGAAATGACTGTAAGGAAGGAAAGGGAGAAGGGAACAATAAGAGAAGTGTGCGGGGGGACCAAACACCAACATGGCGAGATAGGCACATTGGAGGTAAGAGAATGCCTGCTTAGAGGGAGGGGTTGGGGTGGAAGACAAGCAGCCGAACACCACTAACGTACCCATTTGGGTATGTTGGTGGTGTTCTGATGTGGAGAGAATGTAGCTGGACACGAAGAAATGTCCCATATGTGTCTGGCTGTGGAGAACCTGCCAAAGGCCACCAACGCACCCAAATGGGCACATTGGTGTTCTGATGGGGAGGAAATGTAGCTGAAACGAAAACGCGTCCCATATGGACGCGTTTTTGTGTCTGCCTGGAGGGGACACAGGAAAACGCAATGGACGTGCTGAAACTGGCATGTTCGTTGCATGTGGTGAAAGCAGTGTTGTGCGGTTAATTACCCAATCAAAAAGTTAAAGTTAATGGTTTAGTTAAAGTCACAAATAGTTACAAACCCTTAATGAGGTACTTGACTTTTCCACGGCTGGTCTGCTTATGAAAACTGGAAACACCTCACATGGACAATGACCAAATGCAATCATTGTAGTATGATTGCTGTGATGAAGAAGCGTGTTCGCTGGTATACGCTTGTTCTGCACATTGTGAAAGTGGAAGGGAAACATTAAAAAGATGTTCAGTGACTTCGCCGTGATTGTATGCAAATCTTTTATCAAGAGTCAACGTGAAGACACTCCAATTCTTCAAGTTTTCGGGTCAAGTCACAGAACACCATCGATAACATGAAAGCGAAGATTCAGGTATCACACCTGCACTATCACTTCAAGATTGTTTGCGTTATAACTACCTCACCAGGTATAATATATATATATATGACGTCTTTTGATCCCCACCACCAAAGATCAACTATAGATTCGGTGGGATAGTTGTAACTTATAAAAGAGGCCACTGATGTTAAAAATATGAGGTCACAATGCCTCCTGCTGGTGCAAAACACTCGTGGGTCTGACTACAATTCTATGACCACCCAGTATCAGATGGCACCCAGTGGTATGGTGCCTCGTTATCTAGAAAAACCAAGGTTTATTGTATCAAATGTTTTGATGCTGGTTTCCACGAACTAAAGACGTGCGAACACTCTGAGGTAGCCCTCAATATCCGACAACATGCCCGAACCGATGAGAAACTCAGACTGTACAGTATGTTTGTCAATAATGTGGATACCCCAGTCGTACTGAAACACTCATACTAGTGTGGACCTCAGAACAGAACAAGGCCAACATCTGTAGCTCACACACATCCAATCTTGCCAACCATCTGATTGAATGTCCATTGCAAACTGGTTCTGCAAGAGAGAAAGCAATAGAAGAGAAAGCAAAAAAAGGCTGGTCACCTCGTAAACATGTGGCAGCCCCGAGTTCTCTTCCTCTCAGTATCCCAGCATTGATCTTTAATGCTGCAACCAGTCATGCTCCCGTAGCGTACATGGAGGCTGGCCCAAGTACTGGCTCGACTGGACATTTCAGTGGTGAATCTTGGCCATCGGCACTTGATCCACATCTTTGATACCATCCATATGCTTCTCACCTGCGTTCCATTTCTCCTTTCTCATCTGCTTCAAGCATGAGAGCTGAATCTATTGCCCCCATGTCATCTGTTGATGGTATTGCCCCATCCGATTCAGCTTCATTCGTGATGGCCTCCAATTCACGGCCAAACTCTCGCTCAAGTAACATGGTGGTCAGTGGGTGCAACCTCAGCCAGCGTAGATTACTGAGCCCATTGATTCCTGCACCGGAATATCTGCTCTGGATGACGGACCGGAAGAAGTGTTTCGAAAGGCAAGTGCTGCGCCTAACGGCTGCTGCTGGTTTTCCGCTTTTGGATTGAGAATCCTGAGTGGGCAAAGTTATGCGATGAATTCATGCCTGGCGCCCCACACATCTCACGAAAGGTATTTACCAAGAGGATTTTGAAGGAGGTGGTGAATGAGTTCCGGGTCGAGGCCAAGAAACAGGCCATGGGGAAGGAATCCACGATGCAGTCAGATGGATAGACTGGTATCAATCATCACCATCTTGTCACCTTTATGATTATGGTGAATAAAAAGGTACACTATGCCAAATTGGTGTTTTCCGTTTTAAGGAATAATCCGATTTAGGTGCAGTCCGTCAGAGTCAATGATACAACAAAGAAGCGGAAGATGGCAGAAAACCTCCTTGAAGACATAGAAGAGGTGTACAAGAAACTATGCGAGACTTGGGCTACAATTGTGGTTGGCTTAGTTACAGATGCAGCAGGCGATGCTTGTAAAGCACGCCACCTTTTTGCCCTGAAGCATCCCTCAGTTATTGTGATCGACTGCTATGCACATCAGGTAGATTTGCACAAGCTGAATGCCACACCAGTATTGATTTTAATTGCTTAGATCAACCTCATTGTTGGCAATTTTTTTCAAATTGAAATCGGGTTTGCTTGAATATACTGAGATGGCCACCCAGCTGATAGCTTGGTTGCGGAGAAAAACCCTTGTGCTTTTGTATCTACCATATGCTGTGCTCCGGACTATCCTGACACAGTGGACTGCACATTATTGTGCCTATCGCCGCCTACTTCAACTTTACGTGATGTCCTTGGTAACAATTGCTCTGAAGGACTCAACGATCAGCAATGAATGAGAATGTATCATGATTACTGGTCAGGCAGCCTCACAATGGAAGGCAAGGGAAATTGGTGGCAATCATTCAAAACCCACTCTTTTGGCACAATATTGTGTTGTAAGGTCTCTGACTTGCCGAAGTATTTCCACTGATTTCCAGTCTCCTTTTTTATCCAGAGTTGCGCGCTATCTTGAGCCCCTTGCAATCGCGGCAAATATAGTCCAGCAATCCTTTTGCCAGCTCAACCAAGTCCTGATCACTTTCGGATACTTGACAATGAAGTATAACACAGACCAAATGAAGCAAGACACTATTGGTTGTCAAGCAATTCTGGATAGTATTGAAGCACGGTGGGCCAAGTCGGATCAAGAGGTTTTTGTCGCTATGGTTCTCAATCCATTCTTTCAAATGTCCGTGTTTTGGCCCTTACAGTGCTTTAACAAAGCTGAAATGCGGGTCCTTTTCACTAAACTCTATCGCAGATTTTTTGCTGTTGAGCCGCCACACACCTTTATTGAAGACACTTACAACTTTTTGGATGGAAAGAAGTGAGGAGGTCGGATTTGTATCTCATCCTGGTCAATCGCTGACACAAATTTTATTTCTTGTCTAGCAATCCAGGCCAATGCTGCCCCATATATATCTCATAGTACTACTCTATTAGCAACTGCCAGACCCTCGATACCTCCCACCAATGGTGAATTTACCTCGTTGATAGTGCAGCACATTCAACAAGTTGAAGATGACAACGGAGATAATGAATCACCTATCTCGGCTTCAAGCACATGGAAACGCTTACTAATATCTCAATTATTTGGTTTCAGCCACTGGTCCTCCAGATATGCCCATTTTGCAAACATAACATTTAAGGAGGAACTGGAGTTCTATGAATTATTAGACCTTGACGCCGATGGGGAATTGGATACAGATCTTGATACTACAACACAAGAGGTACTTTTGGCTTGATTTATGCTCATACAGTTGTACTAGTGCTTCCTTTCTAATTTACATTGATAATTTCTGGTTGATATTCATTGAATTGGAAAGGTCTTGTGATCTACTTGCTAAAATAGGTAGGTGTTGTTAGAGTTATGGTTAGAAAATGAACAGTTAGTAACCAATCAAAAATGGGTTTAACTGTTCGAAACCGTTTATTAACCAGTACAACACTGGGTGAAAGAGATACATTGCAGATGTCCCAAAGGACATCTGCAACGTGTCTGAAGGGGGGGAGGTGGAGAAGGGATGAGGTGTGAGGAAGAAGAGGACCAAATGTGACAGACACGCCTTTTTTAGCGTGTCTGTCGTGTTTGATCAAAAAGGTATGTCGCAGATGCCCATGAGACGTGTTTAAAAGGTGGGAGAGGCCACCAAACACCAAAACACATCCAAAGGGGTGTGTATTTGATGTTCAGCGGAGGGGGATCCTGTTTGGGAGAAGCAGAAACTAGTAAATGTAATAAAATAGAAAAAATGACAGGCGTACCTTGTATGCCCCCACCCTTTGTCCTTTGTGTGCTCCCCTTCCTTTCCTTGCGCCCTCTGCTCTGTCTCCAGTTGCATCCGGCGTGTTTTCAACCCATTGTGGTCAGTTTGTGTCCTTGGTGTGTCGTGATGATGTGGCATCGTAGCGGGTGTGTTTTGGCTGTTGTAGCCATGTTTTGACACTTCGTGAAGGTGGTGGTGAGGGAGGCAGGGATGCTGAGGGAGGCCAGTGGTAGTGGTGGTGAAGAGTGTTGATGATAATAATTGATGCAGGTTGGTTGACATGTGAGATGTCACGTGACCTAACCTGATGGGCTGAACAAAACGCATAACCGTGTTCATGTCCTTATATTGTATTATATAATAATAATAATAATAATAATACAGTTTCCAGATATTTTATTTGAACATTTCTGATATATTACTCATGAATTACTGGTAAATTAGTGTTTCTGCAGCTAATCTAGGGCAACTATAAGAACAAATGCCCTGTAAATTACAGGAATTTCTGCAATCCTTGTAAATTACTGGAAAATTATCAGAAATTTACAAGAAAAAAAAAATCAGAAAATAACAATTTGGCAGGCTTCAGTGCAATCTAATTTCTGGTGAATTTCAGATGAAATTACCTGTAAATTACCAGTAAATTACAGGAAATTCCTATCAAAAACTGGGGCTAGTGACATGTACTCAAATATAGCTACATTTAGAAGAGAAATTTCCTGATTCCAGTAATATTCTGCTTGATACAAACTGATCAAGTCTCATCATCTTGAAAGTGAGGACTGTAAATTAACCCTGACACACTGGCTTCATGCCAATAGCCACGGCTATCCTGAAGCTAGAGGAACCCTGGATATAACCAACATAGAGCTTGAGCTTGGTGGTAAGGACGTGCTATGGATATTGTGTTGCCTGTGTTGTGGTTCCCTTGAATGCATTTGAATGCGCTGCTGGAATGCGCTAGAATGCGCTCGAATATGCTTGAATGCCCCCAGACATATATCAAATGAATTGCATTCATCGTGTTTTGATTTTATGGCATCTATTTTTGGAATAAAAAGCGACAGCTGGTGGTAGTTTACAGCCTAAACTTTATCATTATTTTTTCGGAGATCTTTACATAAGGAACCAACAACGGAGAAAATATGTGTATCAAGTTTCCAAAGGATTTTACAGCTAAAAATGGGGAAAGGCTGGGTATCTAATCTTGATGGATTAAGTAAAATTGTGATGCACAGGCTTTAGATTGAAATAGTGCTGATTCATATGGATGCTGTCCAAAGGAGTGTAGGATTAGCATCCATCAATCAAAGTAATTATGTGGGCACTGTAGAGGAAATGATTAGTTACCTGTTTGGGACTCTTGTGGGCGTGTTTTGCAGAAGATCAATATCTTGGGAGGGTTCAAAGTGATGCATTCTCATATTAGGCCCTAGTGGTCCTTGTGCAATCATTCTTATATATCATAAAAAAGACAAGCTTAAGACCCGTCGCTTTGCGACAGATCTAAGAGCTTGCCAGGCCCCTGGATCCCTGCTATATATGTACACCAAATGTAAATATGATTAAACTTAAATGTATTTAAAAATTTAAAAATTACTACAAATTATTTCCTCACTCGCCCTGTCCCTCGTAGGGTTATTTATTTTATTTTCCATTGTAAGGCATTTTTTAATGTATTGTTCCTTTCTTTTTTTAAAATTTCTATATTTATATTCCGCCACAGACTAACCATGAGTCTAGACGCGGAGCCCTTGTACTCCACATGACCCCGGCTTACAAAGCTATGTACACATGGGACCCCAGGCTGTAAAGTAACTTAGTAGGTATAGAGTATTGTCCTTGGCACATGTTACCAGCTTTTGTACCCCTTTCCTCTGACCAATGAGTCGTTTCCCCTTCCCGTACCGTGTCTGCGTCCTGCCGGCCCAGCCGTCTGTTACTGATCGACCAAGGACAGGACTGATGCCCCGCGTAGTTCGGGGTAAAGCCCTCCGGCCCCATATAGGGGACACGATCGGAGCTCGGCGGAACGGCGGAGGTACGAATCAGGATTTTTTACCGGTTGTGAACGTAAGTGTGTGATGGGCTGACGGCCCTCTAGGTACCGCTGGTGCCTGTCGTTGGGCTCTCGTCTATGGTAAAGGGTCCAGCTACCCCATTAGGAGTTACCCGGGGTTTCTCCCCCCGGCAGCATATTCCTTCCATCTCCGCCGCCGAAAGCGAACAGTTGGTATAACGGCCGGCAATCACCAGCCTGCCTTCCTATCCGCCCAAACCCATGTTGCCACGGGCCCCCCATCATCAGCATCCTAAACAGTCCATACCTTCCCACGAGCAAGTCGAATCCCATGGTGTCAACGTGTAGTCCACAGGGGGGGGGGCCGGCTTAACCGAGCAGCTTTATCACTGTAGGGGAATCGAACCGACGACTCAGCCCAAGGTGCTTGCCCACGGCGTCACGCTAGTACCACTACACCAGCGCAGCCCCTAATGTATTGTTCCTATATGTTAGAAATTATTTTAATTTCCTTGCTTGCAAGAGTTGTTGGAATGTCATAATCCTTTTTCCCACACCCACCTGAGATGACTGATCTTGCTTATATATCATTTTTAACTATCTCTTTATGTAATCTGTCTACGATTATTTACAACCCAATGGTATACCATTTTTGGTGTCATTGTCCATTTTCGCCAATCTGTGGTCTTCGTTTATCAATTGGACATCATGCTGACACTTGAAAATTCTGTCCTCGAAGTCTCACAACTTGCTTGCAACAGCCAAATGGAATGATGACCTGAACTACGCATGTCACAATGCCACATACATATTAAATAAGCTGAGTGTTCCAGTCAGTGGTGAACCAATGCCCAGTATAACATATGGACCTTGAGATCAGTAATCAGTAATAAATGTGTAGGCAGCTGTAATTGGGAATTGCATGCATTTGAAGGTGCATGTGCTTTGTTTCCCATCTATTGTATGTAAGATATGCGACATCAGGAACCAGCACGTTTACATAAGCTGATCACGTGAGTCAAAAAATCGAAAATATTATATATGGCATGGGAATGTAATAAAAAGTTTCTATGGTATAAATTAAGTCTCAGACGGCTCAGGGTACTTCTCTCTGGATGCAGCGGCCATTTCTGGGGGTAGGGTGTGATGTCCGTGGTATTTTTTGTTTGCCCAAGATGCCTGTGCACCTGTCAAACCTTGAGTATAGGCGGAGATGAAGCGACTCGACCGATTTGCATAACTAAAATATGAGAGAATTAGTTTATAATATACAAATTGTCTGGTGTGCTAACCGTTGAATTTGGAGCAGAGGAACATCATCAAGACAAGCCAACACATTTGCCTTCATTTCCTCCATATTGGCTGTTCTTGGGGTGACACGATACCGATATTTTGCAGCTCCCCAGTACTGCTCAATGAAATTCAATTCACAGTGAAATTTCGGGTAGAAGTTGCAAATATGACCGCGGGAGACAATATACTCCTCAAGCTCAGATTTTTGATTGACGAAGTCC
>Ga0307509_10003935_pt1 | contig 21930 bp, 20 predicted proteins | sample 10_EM_MG_FD_202245 | JGI IMG/M metagenome (GOLD analysis project Ga0307509, IMG submission 202245) | Populus trichocarpa ectomycorrhiza microbial communities from riparian zone in the Pacific Northwest, United States - 10_EM | ecosystem: Host-associated > Plants > Roots > Unclassified | place... | reverse complement strand
CAAGCGATGCAGTCCTGGTGGATGCAAATGACCGACACAGACACCGTGCTCGATCTGCGCGACGCGCCTGTCCCGCAGCCGGCAGCGGGACAGCTGCTGGTGCGCATGCGTGCGGCGGCGCTGAACCGCGGTGAGTTCATCCTGGGCCATGGCCTGCACGGCCAGGCCGGCAGCTGGAAGGCCGTCGGTGGCGAAGGCGCGGGCGAGGTCGTCGCGGTCGGCGAGGGCGTCACCCGCTTCAAGCCGGGCGACCGCGTCATGGGCCGCTGCGCTGGTGCGTTTTCGGAATCCGCGCTGATGGAACAAGCCGAGGCCATCGCGATGCCGTCGACGCTGTCGTGGGAGGAGGCGGCGAGCATCCCGCTGACCTTCCTCGTGTCCTACGACATGCTGGTGTTGCAAGGTCGGCTCCAGGCTGGCGAATGGCTGCTGATCAACGGCGTGTCGTCCGGCGTGGGCGTGGCGTCGCTGCAGCTCGGGAAAGCGCTGGACGCCAAAGTCATCGGCATGTCGGGGTCGGCGCAGAAGCTGGCGATGCTCAAGCCGCTCGGCCTCGACATCGGCCTGTGCACGCGCGCAGCCGACTTTGCGCCCGCGATCATGGAAGCGACGGGCCAGCACGGCGCCGACCTGATCGTCAACAGCGTCGGTGGGTCGGTGTTCGCCGAGAACATCCGCGCATTGGCGTTCGAGGGCCGGCTCGCCACGGTCGGGTATGTCGATGGCGTGCTGCACGCCGACATCGACCTCGAGGCCTTGCACGCCAAGCGCCTCACGCTGTTCGGCGTCTCCAACAAGTTGCGCAGCAAGCCCCAGCGATCCGCTGCCGTGCCGCGCTTCGTGGCCGAGGTGATGCCTCATGTCGCCGCAGGGCGCATCAAGCCGCAGATCGACCAGGTCGTCGACTTCTCGCGGCTGCGTGACGCCAAGGCGCGCATGGAAGCCGGAGGCCATGTCGGAAAGATCGTCCTGCGCATGCCGGGAGACCAGCCATGAAAATGTTGCACCTGGTTCTGGCGCTCGTCGTGGGTGGTGCCTTCGGCTGCAGCGCCGGCGCGCAGCCTGCGGCCTACCCGAACAAGCCGATACGGCTGGTGGTCGGTTTCGCGCCCGCAGGCGCGGCCGATTCGGTGGCTCGCGCGATGAGCGACGGGTTCGGGAAGGCGCTCGGTCAGCCGGTCGTGGTCGACAACAGGCCGGGCAACGGCTCGAGCATCGCCGCCGAGCTGGTGGCCAAGTCGGCACCGGATGGCTACACGTTGCTGATCGCAAGCCCGAGCAGCATGTCGGTCAATCCTGCGCTCAATCCCTCCTTGCCGTACGCCGCGAAGGACCTGACTGCGGTCACCAAGATGACGACATCGCCGCTGGTCCTGGCGGTGAATCCGGCCACCGGCATTCGCTCGGTGACCGACCTGATCGCAGCCGCCCGGAAGGACCCGGGCAAGCTCAACTACTCGACCTCGGGCAACGGCTCGGCACCCCACCTCGGTGCGGCCCTGTTCAGCCAGCTGACCGGCGCGCAGATGACGCACATCCCGTACCGCGGTGGCAGCCTCGCGATCCAGTCGGTCATGGCGGGAGACACCCAGCTGACCTTCGGCACATCGCCGTCGGTGCTGCCCCAGGCCAACGGAGGAAAGCTGCTCGCGCTTGCCGTCAGTACGCGCGAGCGGTCGCAGCTGGTTCCGGAGCTGCCCGGCATGAGGGAAGCGGGGCTGCCCGAATACAACCTCGAGTTCTGGTACGGCATGTTCGTGCCGGCGGGCACGCCACCTGCCATCGTCAAGAAGATCTTCGACGCGACCGTCTCGGCGATGCAGCAGCCCGCCGTGAAGGCGGCGCTAGCACGCGAGGGCACCGAAGTATCGCTGTCCGCCTCGCCCGAGCAGTTCAACAACTTCCTCGCCGAGGACGGCAAGTTCTGGGTCAAGCTGGTCAGGGACGCCAAGGTCAAGGTCGACTGACGGAACCTTCATGATGAACAACACTGCAGCGCTTCGCATCGGCATCCTCAACGGCGACGACATCGGCCACGAGATCGTTCCGGCCGCGGTCGAGATCAGCCGCGCTGCCGCCGAGCTGCACGGTGTCGCCATCGACTGGCAGCCACTGGCGATCGGTCGCATGGCGCTCGACACCCACGGCCACACGCTGCCGCCCGAGACGCTGGCCACACTCAAGACGCTCGACGGCTGGATCCTCGGGCCGATCGGCCACCGCGCCTACCCCAAGGGGCCGAACGCGATCAACCCGCACCCGATCCTGCGCAAGCAGTTCAACCTGTTCGCCAACGTGCGGCCGACGCGCTCCTATCCCGACATCGGCTGCCTGCACGACAACGTCGATCTCGTGATCGTGCGCGAGAACAACGAGGGCTTCCAGCCGGACCGCAACATGCTGCTCGGATCGGGCGAGTTCCGACCCACCGACGAAGTGACGCTGTCGGTGCGCGTGATCACGCGCACCGGCAGCCGCCGCGTCGCGCGCGCCGCGTTCGAGCTCGCGCGCCAGCGGCGCAAGCACCTGACCTATGTACACAAGGACACCGTCTTCAAACTGGGCTGCGGCATGTTCGTCGAGGAGTGCCTCAAGCTCGCCCCCGAGTACCCGGACGTGCGGGTGGACGACGTGATCGTCGACACATTCGCGATGCGCCTGGTGCGCGACCCGCAGACCTTCGACGTCGTCGTCACCACCAACATGTTCGGCGACATCCTGTCCGACGAGGCGGCCGGCCTGGTCGGCGGCCTCGGCATGGCGCCGGGCCTGTGCATCGGCGACGGCGATGTCGCGATGGCGCAGGCCACCCACGGCTCCGCGCCCGACATCGCGGGCCAGGGGCTCGCCAACCCCTACGCGATGATGGAATCGACGCGAATGATGTTTGACTGGCTCGGGCACAGCCGCGCGAACGCGGGTGCCATCCGCATGGCTGCGTCGATGTCACGCGCCATCACCGCGGCCCTGGGCGATCCACGGGCGCGGACCGGCGACATCCGCGGCCAAGGCAACACGGCCACGATGACGCAGGCGGTGATGCGCGGCCTGCGGGTCGCCGCATGAGACGAGAGCGACGACTGTCGGCTCAGCGCATCGCAAGCCATCGGTCATGGATGCCCATGCCGACCAGCATCGCAACCACAAAACCCAATGCCGCCGTCGAGCCCGCGCTGGCAGTGACGATCGCCGGCCCGGGGCACAGGCCGGCGATACCCCACCCGACACCGAACAGCACGCCGCCCAGCAACAGGCGACGATCGATTACCGTGCTCGGGGGGATCTCGATCCTGGCGCCGGTCCAGGACGCTGTGCGACGACGGGCCCGGGCGAAGGCCACGGCACCGACGGCAATGGCACCGCCCATGACCAAGGCGAGACTGGGGTCCCAGGCGCCAAACAAGTCGAGGAAGCCTTTGACCTTGCCCGGATCGGTCATGCCACTCGCGATCAGCCCGAGTCCGAAGATCAGGCCGCTCAGGGCCGCGAATACCTTGTTCATGTGAACCTCCTCAAAACAGGTGGCGCAGGACGAACACGGTGACGAAACCCGCCCCCATGAACGCCAGGACATTGGCCAGCGAGCGAAGCGAGAAACGGCTGAGGCCGCACACACCGTGGCCACTGGTGCAGCCATTGCCCATCCGAACGCCGACACCCACCAGCAGCCCGGCAGCGATCACACCGAGCCACCCGACGTCGACCCGGCTGGCTGGCAACGGCGCCACGAGCCTCCAAAGCCATGGTGCCAGCATCAGCCCGCCGATGAACAGCAGTCGCGTCGCCTCGGGGGCAAGGCGCGCACCTGTGACGAGCGCGCGCAACGGGCCGGCGACGATGCCTGCGATGCCGGCGACGCGACCGTTGCCGAGAATGTGGATGGCTGTCGCGAGCCCGATCGTGAGTCCGCCAACCAGCGCACTCCAAGGGGTGAACGTAGCCCAGCTGATGGTCATCATGTGTCCTTGTGGTTTCAGTGAGTGGGCGGCACGGCAGGGCCCGAGGCGGAAGGTCGTGTGCGATTCGATGCTGATAACATAAGTAAATAAGTATATAGGAGTTTATAAGTCTGTGAATCGATGCGAGGTGAAGCGGTGGACGACGACGCTTGCGCAGGATGCTGCGTGGGTGACTGGATGTTCACCACGGCGTTCGCGCGGGGACCAAGACGAATGACGAGCGGAACCCCGCAGCGGGATCGCGACAAGATCGGTCGCGACGATCTGGGGCGAGACGGACAGGTCGGATGTCGGCTTGCGAACGTCCATGAGTGTTCCCGGCGCGGGACGAACAGGGTCCGGGCCGCCCCGCGGCGATTCAGACGGCGTTCAGAGGGATCTTGAGATAGCGCGTGCCGTTTGCTTCGGGCTCGGGCATCTGGCCGGCGCGCATGTTGATCTGCACGGAGGGCAGGATCAGCACGGGCATCGCGAGCGACGCGTCGCGCGCTGTGCGCATCGCGACGAACTCTTCCTCGCTGATGCCATCGCGCACGTGCACGTTGTCGCGGCGCTCTTCGCCGACGGTGCTGACGAACTCCACCGCGCGACCGCCCGGCCGGTAGTCATGGCACATGTACAGCTTCGTGTCCGCGGGCAAGCTGAGCACCTTGTTGATCGAGCGGTACAAGGTCCGTGCATCGCCACCCGGAAAGTCGCAGCGGGCCGTGCCGTAGTCGGGCATGAACAAGGTGTCACCGACGAAGGCCGCCGTGTCGGAGCCGTCGGTGACGACGTACGTCAGGCAGGCGGGCGTGTGCCCCGGCGTATGCATCACCTGCGCGTTCAGCGAACCGATCGAGAACCGATCGCCGTCTGCGAACAGGCGATCGAACTGACTGCCGTCGCGCGCGAACTCGGAGCCGGCGTTGAACAGCTTGCCGAACACGTCTTGCACGTCGGTGATGTGAGCGCCGATGCCGAGCGATCCGCCCAGCCGGTCTTTCAAGTAAGGCGCGGCCGAAAGATGGTCGGCGTGCACATGGGTCTCGAGAATCCACTGCACGGTCGCGCCCAATTCGTGGACGCGCGCGATCAGTCGATCGGCGCTGGCGGTGATCGCGCGGCCTGACTTCGGGTCGTAGTCGAGCACCGAGTCAACGAGCGCGCAGGCGTTGGTGGACGTGTCGAGTACCAGGTAGCTGACGGTTGCTGTTGACTCGTCGAAGAAACCCTCGATGTGCATCCGATTGAGATGGGCCATGGTCTACCACTCCTTGATTCCACGTGTTCGCGAGATGTGCTGACGGCTCATTCCTTCAAGAGACGTGCCAACCCTGGCGGCTCCTGGACATGCTTTCCAACCTATTGATTTGATTGAGATGTTTGGTACAGGGCGGTGCGGCCGATGCGGCCCGACGCGCAGCGCCCCACCGCCGTGGCAGCGGCGTTGGCAGCAATCGCCCCATTTGGCAGTGATGGCAGTACAAGGCGCAGAATGCACTGCCACTCACCAAAACGACATGCCTGAATCCGACAGCCGCGAACCCTCTCCAGTGCAGGTCTATCGACCGGCCGCGCTGCGCCAGGCGCCCCAGGTCCAAGCCCTCATTTCGTTCCTGGAGCATGAGTCGCAGCCCATGATCGTGCTCGACCCGGACTACAACATCCTGGCCGCCAACACCGCCTACCAGCGCCAGTTCGGGACAAGCGACAAGCCCTACATCGGCCACAAGTGCTTTCGCATCTCGCATCACTACGAGGTGCCGTGTGACCAGGCGGGCGAACACTGCCCGATGAAGAAGGCGCTGGAAATGAAGGGGCCGGACCGGGTGCTGCACATCCACCACACGCCGCGCGGGCCGGAGCATGTCGACGTCGAGCTTCGGCCCATCCTCGACGAGCGACGCGAGGTGGTGGCCTATGTGGAACGGCTGATGACGGTGCGCAGTGCGTCGGCTCAGCCCAGTGCGGCCGGCTTGGTCGGACGCGCGCCCTCGTTCAACCGCGCGCTGTCCGCCTTGCAGCGAGTGGCGCCGTCGCTGCTGCCGGTGTTGCTGCTGGGCGAGTCGGGCACGGGCAAGGAACTGTTCGCGCGCGCCGTCCATGAAGCGAGCGACAGGGCCCGCGGCCCGTTCGTTGTGGTCGATTGCTCCGGCTTCACAGAGACCTTGTTCGAGAGCGAGCTGTTCGGCTACGAGAAGGGCGCGTTCACCGGCGCCAACGTGCGCAAGCCCGGACTGGTCGAGACGGCAAAGGGCGGCACGCTGTTCCTCGACGAGATCGGCGACGTGCCCCTGCCGATGCAGGTCAAGCTACTTCGCCTGATCGAGTCGGGCACGTTTCGGCGCGTCGGCAGCGTCGAGACCCAGTCCTCGGATTTCCGGCTCGTGGCGGCCACCCACAAGCCCCTGGAGGAGATGGTGGAGGACGGGCGCTTCAGGCAGGACTTGTACTACCGCATCAGTGCCTTCCCCATCCGGCTGCCGGCGCTGAGGGAACGAATGGAAGACATCCCGATGCTGGTGGAGTCGTTTCTCCAGCGCTCGCTGGTCGGCGGCGCGAAAGCCAAGATCAGCGTCGATCCCTTGGCCATGGCGAGCCTGCAGCATCGACCCTGGCCGGGCAACATCCGCGAGCTGCGCAATGCGCTCGATCGAGCACGACTGTTCGCCGATGATGGCGTGATCCGCGAGGGTCATTTGCCGCAGCGTGTCGCGGCCGACCGAGCTTCGTCGGCGGTGGACGTCGTGACCGAAGCGCCTCAGCTCAGGCGCAACGGTCCGCTCACCGACGACGAATTGCGACAGGCGGCCGGCTCGTTCGACGGCACGCGCAAGGAGCTGGCTCGACGCCTCGGGCTCAGCGAACGCACGCTGTACCGCCGGCTGGGCGTCCTGGGAATCTCGTAGCTCGCGTCGGACGCGTGTCCGCGACCATCGCTACGCCAAGGTCGTCCCCTCGCTGCCGAATGGCAGTCCTGCTGGCGGCGAAGGGCTGCCTTTGGCAGTACGTCATGCGCTGTCGAGCGTCGCCTCGCGTGCGGTACTGACGTAAGCATTTGATTTCCATGGCGCTGTCGAGGTTGTCCACCTTGGCACGCAAATTGAGTCCATCCAGTCAAGGCCGCATCCGTGGCAGTGTGGGTGTCGGCAACGCTTCGACCGGTCGTCGTCCGGCATGTGCCGGCGCGCGGCGCAAGGCAGACTGGAGACCGTTCCGATGGATTTCACCGTGAGCATTCTGCTCGGCACCTTCCTGATGTCGATCGGAGCCCTGTTCGTCTACATCTGGTCGATGTCCAAGGGACTGTTCGGGGATGGTGGCGCGGCCGCGACCGAGATCTTCGCACCCAACGAGCTGGGTACGGTAGAAGACCCGGCCGCCACCTCGGCACAACAGGGCGGTTTGCAGGAGGCGACGGGCGGCCCGACAGCGCCGGGCCAGAGCATGACGCTAGCCGACGCGGCGGCGCGATCGCGCGCGGACCAGTCCACGTCCCTGGTCGTGGGCGTGTGCCTCACGCTGGCGGTGGTCTGGTTGGTGCTGGCATCGTTCGCCGGCCTGATCTCGTCCATCAAACTGCATGCGCCCGATTGGTGGGTGCAATACGAGTGGTTGACCTTCGGCCGAATCCGCCCGATCCATCTGAACATGGTGGCCTATGGCTGGTGCTCCCTGGCCGGCGTGGGGGTAGCGATCTGGCTGATTCCCCGGCTGCTCAAGACCGAGCTGGTCGGTGCGAAGTACGCGCTCGTCGGCGGGGCGCTGTGGAGCATCGGCGTATTCGCGGGCAGCGTGGCCATTGCCACCGGCCACTCCGACGGACTCGAATGGCTCGAGTATCCGTGGCAGATCGACATTCTCCTGGTGGTGGGCGGCGCGTTGGTGGGCGTCCCGCTGTGGCTGACGCTGCTGACGCGCCGGGTGAAGCATCTGTACGTCTCCGTGTGGTACATCGCGGCCGGATTGCTGTGGTTTCCGACGCTGTTCTTGATCGCCAACTGGCCCGGCCTGCATTTCGGAGTGCAACAGGCGACGATGAACTGGTGGTTCGGCCACAACGTGCTGGGGTTGTGGTTCACGCCCATCGGCCTGGCGGCGTCCTACTACTTCATCCCCAAGGTGCTCGGCAAGCCGATTCACTCGTACAACCTGTCGCTGCTCGGCTTCTGGTCACTGGCCTTCTTCTACAGCCAGGTCGGGGGGCACCACTTGATCGGCGGGCCGGTCCCGTCGTGGCTGGTCACGATCTCGATCGTGCAGAGCGTGATGATGGTGATCCCGGTCTTCGCGGTGGCCGTCAACCAGCACATGACGGTGCTCGGCAACTTCCGTGCGCTGGTCTATTCGCCGACGCTGCGCTTCATCGTGCTGGGCGCGATGATGTACACGGCGGCATCCGTGCAAGGGTCCCTGGAGGCGCTGCGCGCGGTCAACACGGTCGCGCACTTCACGCACTACACCGTGGCCCACGCGCACCTGGGCCTCTACGGCTTCTTCTCCATGGTGATGTTCGGTTCGATCTACTTCATCATGCCGCGCGTCATGGATTGGGAGTGGCCCTTTCCGAAGCTGATCTCGCTGCACTTCTGGCTGGTGCTGATCGGATTCGGCATCTACTTCATCTGGTTGTCCATTGGCGGCTGGCTTCAGGGCTTGGCCATGCTGGACGCGAACGCGCCCTTCATGCAGTCAGTGGCAGTGACGCTGCCCTATCTCGAGGCGCGTTCGCTGGGCGGTGGGCTGATGACGCTGGGCCATCTGGTCTTTGCGGGCCACTTCTTCGCGATGGGATGGAAGTTCGGTCCGCGGCGGCTGGGCGCTGCCCTGCTGGGCGCATCGCTGATTCCGCGCCTCACGAGCAGGAGGGCTGCAGCGTGAGCGTCGCCGGCAAGAGCTTCTGGGAGATGGACGAGCTGCGCATCGTCAGCGGTGCCATGGTGATCCTGAGCGCGGCCACCGCCCTGCTGGTGGTGATGCCCTACCTGCTGCTGGAAAAGGTGAAGCCGCCAGCCGGCCTCAAGCCATATACCCGCGAACAACTGGTGGGCCGTCAGTCGTACATCGCCAACGGTTGCGTCTACTGTCACTCGCAGCAGCCGCGGGACATCAAGCAGGCCCCCGATTTCACGCGCGGATGGGGACGTGCGTCGGTCGCCGGGGACTACGCTTACGACACGCCGCATCTCCTCGGCACCATGCGTACCGGCCCCGATCTCCTGAACATCGGTGCGCGCCAGCCCAGCAAGGACTGGCACCTGGGACACCTGTTCCAGCCGCGCGCATACACCCCCGGATCGATCATGCCGTCGTACCCCTTTCTCTTCGAGGTGCGCAAGGGCGAGGCGCGCCCGGGCGAGACCGTGGTCACGCTGCCACCGGCGTTGTCGACACCGGGAGAAGTCGTGGTGGCCAAGCCGGAAGCGCTCGCGTTGGTCAGCTACCTGCTGTCGCTGGATCGGACCTACCCGGCGCTGGCACCGCTGCCCGCGGCGGCCACCTCGGGCGCTGCACTCAAGGACCAACGATGAGCAAGCAACCCTTGCCTGGAACGACCGCCCAGCGTCAGCGCGAGCACGCGGATCCTGGCGAAGGCTCACGACCCTTGCCCTGGATCCTGACCATGTTGCTCGGCGCCATGGCGATGTGGGGAGCGTTCTACATCTACAGCACACCGTCCGGCGAGGACTCCTCGTATGGGGACCAGCGGACGGTCGCCAGCCTGCGGCCGCCAGAGGCGGCGCCCGGTGCGGTCAACAAGGTCGACGGCAAGCAGATCTTCGATGGCAAGTGCGCCGCCTGCCACCAAGCCAGCGGCCAAGGCGTGCCAAGCGTGTTCCCACCGCTTGCGGCGTCGGGCTGGGTGCTTGGGGATGAGAAGGTGCTGGCCAGCATCCTGCTGCACGGTGTCAATGGCGACATGGAAGTCCAAGGCACGGTCTACAAGGGATCCATGCCGTCCTGGAAGGCCATGAACGACGACGAACTGGCGGCTGTCATGAGCTACATACGATCAGCCTGGGGCAACAAGGCCGCCCAGATCAAGGCCGATGCGGTGAAGGCCCAACGGGAGGCGACCAAGGCCCGCGCCGAGCCGTTCAAGGGCGGGCAGGAACTCAAGGCCGGCTCCTGAGGAAGCCGTGGACGAGCCTGGCCTGAGCCGAACCTTTGCGGCGAGTCTGCTCGTGCTCGCGCTCGTGCTCGCAGCCCTGTACGAAGCAACCAGCGCGGGCCAGGCGTTCACGACCGAGGCGTTGCGGCGCACGGAGGTGGAGCGCGCGCCGCGGCAGATCCCGGACTACGCGCTGACCGACGAACTGGGCCGGCGCACGACCCTGCGCGAACTGACGGGCGGTGGCGGGAAAGTCTGGATCGTTGACTTCGTCTACACGCGCTGTCAAAGCGTGTGCAGCGTGCTCGGCTCGGTGTACCAGCAGTTGCAGGCACGCATCATCGAGCGCCGTCTGCAAGGTCGTATCGGTCTGCTGTCGATCAGCTTCGACCCGGCCCGCGACGACGCCCGTGCCCTGCGCGACCATGCCCGGCGGCTCGGGGCGGATCCTGCCGTGTGGCGCATTGCCACACTGACTTACGGCGGGGACAGGCAGCAATTGCTGGACGCTTTTGGCATCATGGTGTTGCCGGCCCCGCTCGGCGAGTTCGAGCACAACGCCGCCCTGCATGTCGTCGATGCGACCGGGCGGCTCGTGCGCATCGTCGACTACGACGACCCCGAGCGCGCATTGGACGCCGCAGCGGGACTGTCTCGGTGAAGCGGCCGGCGGCTGCGTTGCTGCGTGCGCCGCCGGCCATCGTCAGCGGTGTCGCGGTTGCGCTGTCGGTGGCGCCGATGCGCAGCCTGATCGAACAGAGCATGGTGTGGCATATGGTGGTGCAGATGCCGCTGCTCGTCTTCGGCGGGTGGCTGGCGATGCGCGCTGCTCTGCGCACAGCGGCCTGGCCGTGGCTCGACGAGTGCAACCGGTACGGCCTCACGGGGTTGATCGCGGTACAGGCCGTCGTCGCCTACTGGATGCTGCCGTTGGCGATCGACCGGGCGGTGGTGCTGCCGCAGTTCGACCTCCTCAAGGTCGCCACGCTCTGGGCCGGAGGGGCCCTGCTGCGCCACTCGGCGGAGCGTGCCCCTGTCGTGCTCCAGCTGTTCTTCGTCGGAACCACGGTGTCGATGCTGGTCTGGTTGGGTACCTTCTTTGCGAGCACCGAGCTGCGCCTGTGCAACGCCTATTCGCTGCAGACGCAGGTACTTGCGGGCCAAGGGACTGTCGGCCTCGGCGTCACGATCGGCGCCATCTGGTTGCTGCGCACGCTGACGCGGGCAGCAGGCCCGCGACGCGGGAAGGACGGGCGCCCATGAACACGCATCGGCGAACCGAAAGCGCACGGGTCGCAGGTGCAACCCCTTTTTTTTTGGCAGGGGGCCGAGGTGCCTGCGGATCACGCGGGCCGGGGCCGCGGCGCTGTCAGCGTCGTGTCACGCGCCGGCACGCAACCGAAACATTCCCACCACTTGAGCGAGCACTCCGGCCTGATCCTTGAGAGACTCGGCAGCGGCAGCGGATTGCTCGACGAGCGCCGCGTTCTGCTGGGTCATCTGGTCGAGATGGGTCACTGCGCTGTTGACTTCACCGAGGCCTTGCGACTGTTCCGATGCTGCAGCGGTAATCTCCCCAATGATGTCGGAGACGCGCTGCACCGAAGCGACGATCTCCTTCATCGTGGTACCGGCGTCGGCGACCAGCCTCGAGCCGCCATCGACATTGGCCACGGAGGTGCTGATCAGCGCCTTGATCTCCTTCGCGGCCGCCGCGCTGCGCTGGGCGAGCGAGCGGACCTCGCTGGCAACCACGGCGAAGCCGCGACCCTGCTCGCCGGCGCGTGCAGCCTCGACGGCGGCATTGAGGGCGAGGATGTTGGTCTGGAATGCGATGCCGTCGATCACGCCGATGATGTCGGCGATCCGCTTGGAACTCGCGTTGATCTCGTCCATCGTGGAGACGACCTGATCGACGACGCTGCCGCCTCGCCGGGCCACCTCGGCCGCGGAGGCAGCGAGCAGGTTGGCCTGGGAGGCCGAGTCGGCACTTTGCCTGACGGTGGCGGTGAGCTCTTCCATCGACGAAGCAGCCTGCTGCAGGTTGCTCGCGGTCTGTTCCGTGCGGGTCGAGAGGTCCTGGTTCCCGGTGGCAATCTCGGAGCTCGCGGTGTTGATGCTGTCGGTGCTGCCCTGCACCTGGGCGACCAACTCGCGCAGGCGCTGCCGGGTCTTGTGCAGCTCGCCCATCAGCCCGTTTGACTCGACGTCTGAAGGCGCGTCAAGGCTCAGATCGCCATCGGCGATGCGGCGCAGCATGTCGCGCGCGTCTGCCGGATCGCCGCCCAGTTCGACCGCGACCGTCCGGCGCATCAGCCAGAGCAATCCGATCGACGACACCAGCGCGACCAGGGCCAGCAGCAGCGCCACGGCGGTAATCTGGCGAGCGTTCGCGTTCGTCCTTTCGTGCGATGCGGCAGCAGCCTTGCGACTCGCTTCGAGTTGATCGAGAAGCTTCGCGCGGAGCTGGCGCCACGCCGGTGTCTCGTCCGCCGTCAGCGCCTTCGCTGCCGCGGCGGGATTGCCACCGACCAGCGCCATGACCCGCTTCTGCTGGGCGGCATGGCCCTCACGCAGCGCTGCGAGGTCCCGGATTCCCGCCTCGGCGTCCGAGCCCCGGACCAAAGCCACGATCTCGCCATAGGCATGGTCGTAGCCCGCCTCGGCCGCGCTGAAGTTGTCATAGGCCTTCTTGTTCGCGGGGTCGAGAACGATATTGCGCAGCGCCTGTCCCATCTGCAGGCCTTGCGCATACATCTCGGCCAGACCGGTTGCGATCGACTGGTCGGTACGGATGTAGTGGTCGAACTCGTTCTGCGTTCGCATCTGAGCCCACAGACCCGTTGTGACTGCTGCGACGAACAGGACTGCAGGGGCCAAGGCGCAAAGCAGCAAGCGGTTGTTGAATCTCATTCGCTTCAATCCAGGTTCTGTGGTGGGGCGAGCCGGCGACGGGCTCGAGCCGGTGGCCCGATCCACGTCGTCAGTCGTCATATCGACCATGCGCTTGCTGACTTGAGTCTTCGCGTCCCAGGCGGGCAGACTGGCCCTTGACAGCTCGCCGCGGCGAGCTGCGGCCGCGAGGTCGTGCACGCATTCAGGCCGGCGCACCGAGCGTCGGGCAAGAGGGGCTTAGGGGTTTGCCCGAAGTATCCGTACATCTGTAAGCGCTGATATACAATCGGAAAGATATATAAAGGACTCGTTGCATGACTCAAGCGGCAGACAGGGTCTTCGAAGTGGCGGCGGAGCTGTTTGCGCTTCTGTCCACACCGACGCGCCTGCGCATCGTCTGCGAACTCTGTGGCGGCGAGAAGAACGTCAGTCAACTTCTGGTTCGCGTCGGCGTGACCCAACCCAACATGTCGCAGCATCTCGGTGCGCTCTATCGCAGTGGCGTGCTGGGACGGCGCCGCAGGGGAACGCAGGTCTTCTACCGCATCGCGAGTGAGCGGGTGCTGCTGCTGTGCGACGCCGTCTGCGCCGAGCAGGGCCGAGCGCTGGCGAAGTCGCGAACCGTTCATGCTGCGCAGTGAGTCGGCCTTGGAGAGTCGGGGGAAGCGCGCGAGATCCGAACGGAAGATGCCCGGGCAGCCGGTCAAGGCGCCGAGAACTCCCTGGATGCCGACGGCGTTCGAGCAGTTCTCGCCGAAACCGAGAGAGGTCACCGGATCTCATCCGCGGCGCATTCGCGGCGGCGGGGACGGGGTGCAGCCCCTCCGGCGGCCCGCGGTCTGAAGCCGTGTTTCAGGCCATGCGATCCAGGCGCCAAGACTGGTAGCGCAGCGCCGCGACGCCGCCGGCGACGATGGACGCCAGTGCCAGCAGGCTGCCCAGCGACAAGGTCGAAACCCCCGACAGTCCCTGTCCGACGGTGCAACCCAGGGCGGTGACTCCGCCGACCCCCATCAGCGTCGCGCCGACCAGATGGTTGGCCATGTCCTCGACGTTGGCGAAGCCTTCCCAGCGGAACGCGCGCGTTGTCACGGCCACGGCGGCCGAGCCCAGGACCACGCCAAAGACACTCACGATGCCGATCGTCAGGACCTTGGACACGTCACTGAAGAACAGCAGCCAGTCCAGCGCGAAAGCCACGGGAGCGGCAAAGCTCAAGGCCTCCATGCGATGCGAATTCGTGGCCAGGAAGGCCTCCTCCAAGGTCTCCGGGTGCTCCACCAGATGGCCTGCGCGGCCGGACACCCACCACATCGCGACGATGACGGCGCCAATGCCCGCACCACCCAGCCACACCTCGACGCGGCGCCCCTCGGGCCTGCGCAGCACCCAGGCAATCAGCATTGCGCCGATGGTCATCCCCAGTACCCAGGCCACCCGCGACGCCGACAGATCGAACCGCCCGGCCAGCAGGGTCGGCAGGTCCTGGCCACGGGGTAGCAGGATCGTCATCGTGTCGACCGTGCGCACACGCAGCACTGCCGTGAAGCCCTTGAGCGTGGCGAAGGCCGAGACGCCCAACACGATCAGCACCACCAGGGACTTGAGGTTGCCGGCGCCGAGCCGGACGAGATTCTTGCTGCCGCAGCCGGAGGCCAGCACCATGCCGAAGCCGAACATCGAGCCGCCGACGATCATCGACAGCCAGAGCAGTTGCGGGCCGCCGTAGATGCTCTTGCCGGCCTCGACCCAACCGATACCGACCATGGCGTTGAATCCGACGATGGCGACGGCGCCGGCCAGCACCCACATGCGCATCCGCGTCCAGTCGCCCATGTGCGCCACGTCGGCTATGGCACCCATGGTGCAGAAACGGGTGCGCTGGGCGAGGGCACCGAACACAAAGGCCAACGCGAATGCGGACCAGAGAATCGTGGTCGTCAAGGCGGCGAGCGCGGCTTCGTGCATACGCTCATTGTCGCGCGGCGCATAACGCACACGGATCCGGCCGTTGCGTCAGTTGCCGATTTCGCAGTGGCCATTCCTCGAGGGCGGTGCTCTCAGTTCGCCGCGAGCAGCGGGCGTTCGTCAGGTGTCGACGCCGGGCCATGCCATCCGGGACGAGGTCGATCAACCCAGCGCGCGATACGCCTGCAAACCACCGGCAATGAATCTGGCATTGCGGTACCCCATCGCGCGCAGCGTGTCCGCGGACAGCGCCCCACGGTTGTAGGCATTGCAGTAGCACAGGATGGTGGCATCGAGATCAGGGATCACGCCCTCGATGGTCATTTCCAGCTTGCCGCGACTGACATGCAATGAGCCCGGGATGTGGTCGATGTCGTGTTCTTCCTTGTCCCGGATATCGAGGGCAATGGCGCCAGCGGCCATCAGCGAATCGACTTCCGCCGGTGACTCCTCTGCGACACGGGTGCGAGCGGCATCGGCAAGCTGCTGAAACTTTTGGGTGTAAGCCATGAATGCTTTCGGTTGGATTGATGGGGCAGGGGACGGCAGGACATCCCTTCAGCTGATCAAGTCTGCAGGAACAACGCATGCTGCCGATGCATGCGCGCCCGGCCGAGCAGCCACTGCTTCAGCGCGACGTTCCCAAGCCTTTGGGCGATTGGCGCGCACCGCTCAAATGCCGTTGCGAGGATCTCGTAGTCAATGTCCAGCGTGGCTTCCTCCGGTGCACCAGAAGGCTGAGGCACATTGCCGCCGACAGGACACACACCGATGCTCTCGATCTCCATGGCCAGCCGCTGGCGTTCGCGCGACAGGCGGCCGTGCGCATGGGCCCGCCGACGCGGTCCGAATGCGCGGAAGGTCCGCAACGCCTCCGGGCTGCCTGATGCCTCCAGGGTGGCGCCGAGGTGGTCGAAGAGGCGCAACCATGGCTCGACGTCCGCCTCATCGAGTGGGTTCGCCGGCACTGGATTGTTTGCTTCCATGCACTTTTCTCCATGGCCGGCGACGATCTGCGCTGGCTCGTCTTCTCTGCCTGCGAGCACTCGCGTGCCCACTTGCGCCGGGGAGTGACCATGCGCGAGACGTGTCGACGGCACTCGACGCGACTACGCAAGCCGCTGCGCAGTCGAATTCAGCACATCGACTGCCCACGGCCAAGCCAGATAGCACATCCGCGCTCCGCCGAATGCCACGATCCCCACACCGACCAAGAGCCGCAGTCGTCGCTTGGAATGTGTCACTCGTGGAAGCATCGGATCTTGCCTCTGTGCTCCAAGATCACGCGCGGTTGAAGTGATCCAAGTTCATCACCTTGGTCCACGAAGCGACGAAGTCGCGTACGAACTTCGGACCGTTGTCGCTTTGCGCGTAGACCTCCGACAGAGCGCGCAGCTGCGAGTTGGACCCGAAGGCCAGGTCCACGCGGGTGGCGGTCCACTTCAGCGCGCCGGTCTTGCGGTCGCGGCCTTCGAAGGCGTTGTCACCGGTGGGCTTCCACGCGATGGCCATGTCCACAAGGTTGACGAAGAAGTCGTTGGTGAGCTGGCCGGGGTGCTGGGTGAACACACCGTCCTTCGAACCGCCGACGTTGGCCCCCAGCACGCGCAGACCACCGACGAGCACGGTCATCTCCGGCGCACTGAGCGTCAGCAACTGCGCCTTGTCCACCAGCATGGACTCGGGCGAGACGCTGTACGCCGTCTTGCGGTAGTTGCGGAAACCATCGGCCTGCGGCTCCAGCACGGAGAAGGACTCCGCGTCGGTCTGTGTCGCGGTGGCGTCCGTGCGCCCCGGCGAAAACGGCACATCAACGGCATGGCCCGCGGCCTTCGCGGCTGCTTCCACCCCGGCATTGCCCGCCAGAACGATCAGATCGGCCAGCGAGACCTTCTTGCCGCCGCTCTGCGCACCGTTGAAGCTGCTCTGGATGCCTTCCAGCACCTCGAGCACCTTGGCCAGTTGTGCCGGCTGATTGACGGCCCAGTCCTTCTGCGGCGCCATGCGGACGCGCGCACCGTTGGCGCCGCCGCGTTTGTCGCTGCCGCGGAAGGTCGAGGCCGAGGCCCAGGCTGTGGACACCAGTTCAGCCACCGACAGCCCGGAGGCAACCACGCGGGCCTTGAGTTCGGTAGCGTCGGCCGCGTCGATCAGCGGGTGGTTCACGGCGGGCACCGGGTCCTGCCAGATCAGGTCTTCGGCAGGCACCTCGGGGCCGAGGTACAGGCTCTTGGGTCCCATGTCACGGTGTGTCAGCTTGAACCAGGCACGGGCGTAGGCGTCGGCGAATTCGTCGGGATGGGCCAGGAAATGGCGCGAGATCTTCTCGTAGGCCGGATCGAAGCGCAGCGACAGATCGGCCGTGGTCATCATCGGCCGGTGTTTCCTGCTCGGGTCATGGGCGTCGGGGATCATGTCCTCCTCGGCGACGTCCTTGGCGAGCCACTGGTGCGCGCCCGAGGGGCTCTTGACGAGTTCCCACTCGTACTTGAACAGCACCTTGAAGTAGCCCATGTCCCAGGTGGTGGGGTTGGGCTTCCAGGCACCTTCGATGCCGCTGGTGGTGGTGTGCACGCCGTGGCCACTGCCCAGCTTGTTGATCCAACCGAAACCCATGGTTTCCATGGGTGCAGCCTCGGGCTCGAGGCCCACCAGCTTGGGGTCACCGGCTCCGTGCGACTTGCCGAAGGTGTGGCCGCCAGCCACCAAGGCCACGGTCTCGTAATCGTTCATGGCCATGCGTGCGAAGGTCTCGCGCACGTCGCGGCCCGAGGCCACCGGGTCGGGGTTGCCGTCCGGACCTTCGGGGTTCACGTAGATCAAGCCCATCTGCACGGCGGCCAGCGGATTTTCCAGGTCGCGGTTGCCGCTGTAGCGGCTGTTCGTCTTGTCGCTGGTGGCCAACCACTCCTTTTCGGCGCCCCAGTAGATGTCCTCTTCCGGCGCCCAGATGTCGGCCCGGCCACCGCCGAAACCGAAGGTCTTGAAGCCCATGGTTTCCATGGCCACGTTGCCGGCCAGGACCATCAGGTCGGCCCACGAGATCGCGTTGCCATACTTCCGCTTGATTGGCCAAAGCAGGCGGCGCGCCTTGTCGAGGTTTCCGTTGTCGGGCCAGCTGTTCACCGGTGCGAAGCGCTGGTTGCCGGTGCCCGCGCCGCCGCGACCGTCGGCCGTGCGGTAGGTACCGGAGCTGTGCCAAGCCATGCGGATGAACAGGCCGCCGTAGTGGCCCCAGTCCGCGGGCCACCAGTCTTGCGAGTCGGTCATCAACGCCGCCAGGTCCTTCTTCAGGGCCGCATAGTCGAGCTTATTGAATGCCGCGGCGTAGTCGAACTCCGGGTCCATTGGGTTGGACACCGGTTGGTTCTGGTGCAGGATGGCCAGGTTCAGCTGGTTGGGCCACCAGTCGGCATTGGATTGGGCACCCTGGGTGGTCCGGGCACCGGCGGTGTGGAAGGGACACTTGGTTTCGTTTGACATAGCTTCTACCTTTGGTTGATGGCACGAACTGCTCGGTCTGGTGAAGTTCGCAGGCCGGTGGATGAGGTGGTTGCTCGTAGCGGCAGTTGGTGATGCGCCAGCTTGGAGAGAGGTTGGTGAGCCATGACGTTATGCGGCGGATGGCGATTGAGGAAGTTGAATGAACGTAACCCACCAATAGCCAACATCAATGATTGCTCGCGCTAAGTAGCGCAGGCATCCGGACCCGTGTCGGCCGCGCGGCCGGAGACGGGTGAGGTCAACCTCGGTGCCACCAGCGCACTCGAGTCGATTGCCGTCTGGACGTTGCCGGTGACAGCTTGCGCGGTGGCATGAGGCGTGTCGACAGCGTCGTACTCGGGGAATCCTTCTGCTGTCCGGTACAAGACGGCATGAACCTGACGAGCGGCAAGCCGCACGTGCAGATGATTGTCCTAAGGCCTGTTGATCTTGGTTGAAAGCGGAAGTTGATGATGGTCTTCACGCCAGCTTGAAGGTCGCGACCGCTTCGACCAGTCTCGCTGACTGTTGACGGAGCGCTTCGGCCCCGGCGGCGGACTGCTCGACCAGCGCGGCGTTCTGCTGGGTGCCGCGATCCATTTCCGCGACCGCCCGGCCAACCTGCCCAATGCCCAGACTCTGCTCGGCGGTCGCGGTGCTGATCTCGGCGACGATGTCACTCACCCGCCGTGTCGCCGCGACGATCTCGTTCATCGTCTGGCCGGCCTCATCGACCAGTTGGCTGCCTCGTTGGACTCGTTCGACGCTGTCGCCGATCAGTTGCTTCACCGCACGCGCGGCTTCGGCGCTGCGTTGCGCCAGGCTGCGCACCTCGCCAGCGACGACCGCGAAGCCGCGGCCCTGCTCGCCCGCTCGCGCCGCCTCGACCGCCGCGTTGAGCGCGAGGATGTTGGTCTGGAATGCGATGCCGTCGACGGTGCCGATGATCTCGGCGATGCGGCGCGAGGCTTCGTCAATCCCGCGCATCGTCTCCACCACCTGCGTGACGACGTCGCCGCCTTTGCGAGCCACCCCGGTTGCTCCCTCGGCAAGCTGGTTGGCCTGATGGGCGTTCTCGGCGTTGTTGCGAACCGTGGCGCCGAGTTGCTCCATCGTGCTGGCGGTGCGCTGCAGTGCACTGGCCTGCTGCTCGGTGCGATCGGAGAGGTCCTGGTTGCCCTGTGTAATCTCCTCGCTCGCCGAAGCCACGGAGTCGGCATTCGAACGCACGGTCGTCACGGCCGCCACAAGTGCGCCGCGCATGCGCACCAGTGCCTCGAGCAGCCGCCCGGTCTCGCCGAGGCCGTGCGTGTCGACCTCGCGCGCTAGGTCCCCATCGGCGATCGCCATCGCACAGTCGATCGCGCGGTCCAGCGCGGTGCGTATTGCGCGGCCCAGCACCCAGAGCACGGTCATCACGCCAACGCCGAGCCCGACGAAGGCGGCCGTCATGATCCACGCGAAGCTGCCAACGACGCTGGCGACCGCAGCCGACTCGCCCTTGTTCAGCATTTCCTCGTGGTCGATCAGCCGGTTGATCGCGGCGAGCCAGTCGACGAAAGATTGCGCTGCCTCGCCGAGCAACAGTTGCTGTGCACCGGGTTGATCGCCTTGTTGGCGCTTCGCGATCACCTTGCTCATCAGCGGTAGCGCGCGAGCCTCGATCGCCTTGATCTCGTCCAGCAGGAGACGCTCATCAGCGCTCACCGTGTCGGCGCGATCGGCGAAGAGGGTGTCCAGCCGCTTCGCGGAGTCGACATAGTTGATGGCGAGCCGCTCGATGTCAGCGAGGTGGCGCCGCACACCGGTGTCGTCGACTGCAAGCGTCACGTCGCGCAACGCGATCGCACGGTCGTGGACGCTGCCGCGGAAGTTGATCGCATAGCGCTGCTTGACGCTGTTGATCTCGTTGACCTTTGCCAGGCTGCGCGCAACCGCGTTGACGCGACTGATCGACAGGGCGACAAGGACGCCCGTCAATATGATTGCGGCGATGGCAGCCGCGACCAGCCGTTGATGAATCGTCCAGTTCTTCATGATGGGGAATAGCAGAGTTGAGAGTGGTGGGACGCCTGATCGTCCGGGCTTCAGTCCGGGTTCCTAGACACCCACCAGGGCTTCGGCAGACGGCAGGACAACTTAAAGGAACAGACACGCCCATCGCCGTCATTGAGTAACAAAATAATAAAATGCGGCTGCACGAATATAAGCAGAAACGGATATACAGATTGAATAAGCACTGCCACCCTTTCATGGGCGAAACGCGGCGGATGTCCAGAGGATCTGGACTCGGTCGTCAACATGCTTGACCTGATCCTCGGCAGGAGCGCTATCCTGAGCATGGCGAACTGGGCGCCCCAGAACGACGTGATTGTTCACGTGCACCGCGCCGCCACGGCACCTACACGCCGATAGAGAACCATGCGTGAGCGTTCGCGTGATGGCCACGTGGTTGCGTCTGGTCGGTGTGGACAACCTGCACACCGGCACGGCCGGTCGGCAAGCTTGAAGGCGACCACCGATGGTGGTGCAGGGCTACTGCAACGTGTGCCGCGACAGCAACACCTGGCAATGCCTGGTGTTGGCATCCGTACAAATCCTCTGTGGCACGACCTCGCGTTCAAATATCATCAAATCTGCATGAAGCAAACTACCATTCGTTGTCGAGGAGCCATCTTGAACGCTTTGAACATCCTTCTGGCACTGGCCGCCCTTGGTGCGGTCGGCCCCGCGGCCGCAAACCAGCAACTGGCACAGAAGAACTCTTGCCTGGCTTGCCATGCAGTGGACAAGAAGCTGGTTGGACCGGCCTACCAGGACGTGGCCAAGAAGTACACGGGCCAAACGGAGGCCGTGGCCAAGCTGACCGAAAGCATCCGCAAGGGTGGCTCCGGGAAGTGGGGGCAGATCCCCATGCCGGCCCAGCCGAACCTGAGCGAGGCCGATGCCAGGACGCTGGCCGAATGGGTGTTGTCCGGCGCGAAGTAGCCGCGAGACAGGCGGCGCCGGCTTGCGCGGTGCGCATCACGCGCGAGCGCGAGCCGCCATCAACTCAAGCTCCGTGCCGCCGGGTACCGTTTGTGCCTCTCGCGTGGCCGCGGCTGCAGCGCAGCCGCCAACCAACTGTTGCACGGCGTCGATCCTTGCGCCTGGCGAGCGTCTGATCAAGGAACACCGCCATGCCTCTTGTCACGTCGCGAAGGCCGGTGAGGGACGGTTCGGCCCGACCGGTTGCATCAACAAGCCGGGCTCGCTGCGTGGCATGGTCGGGCGCTGCAAGATCGAGACAGGCCTGGGCCTGTTTCGCTGGGACGTCCCGGCGATCGCGGCGATCCTGAACCGGGACCGCGACCGATTCAGGCAGTGCCTGGTGAAATATCGGTAGATGCGAATACAATCGGGTGTCACGCTTCTTCCGAGGTTTCTGAATGGACGCGAAAAGCAGTGAAGAGAAGGTGTTCGATTCGGTCGCCGAACTCTTTGCCGTGCTGTCGACACCGATCCGCCTGAGGATCATCAGCGCCGTCTGCC
>Ga0307509_10003934_pt1 | contig 21936 bp, 18 predicted proteins | sample 10_EM_MG_FD_202245 | JGI IMG/M metagenome (GOLD analysis project Ga0307509, IMG submission 202245) | Populus trichocarpa ectomycorrhiza microbial communities from riparian zone in the Pacific Northwest, United States - 10_EM | ecosystem: Host-associated > Plants > Roots > Unclassified | place... | reverse complement strand
GCGTGAGGAGGGTCGAAATCCAGGGCAACCTGACTTTCCCTCCGAGTAAAAAAGCCGGGCAAATAGAAGCTGGGGGCGCCTCTATTGGGCACAAGGTTCATGCCCGACGAATGGTGTCTGAGGGGGTCTCGTGCGTACGACCAAACTCGAAGGCGGAGGTACGGTGGACTCGTCGCAGGGGACAGTCTCATATCAGGGCTAAGTCGACGATAAAGGACTGCGCATCCTAGTCGCTAACTCGGGAGGTACTCTAGTGAACCACCACTCCTGTGATATGGGAACTCCTCAGCAGGAGATAAAGACCGCGAGTAGTGGGCTGCCCGATATCAAAATACTAGACACTTATTGTAAAAGTTTGTCTGAGGAGGCTTTAAGAGTCGAAACTGCGCAGGCGCAGTAACAAACCCCCCACGCTACTTGTAACCGCGACGATGAAAAGATTTCATCCAGAAGAGGGCGAAAGCTCTAGACCCATTAAAAAACCTAAGCATTACGCCTGCCCTGAAGGGAAAGCATTTATTGAAATTAAAGGATGAAAACACGTGATAAACGTCCTCCTAGATTCTGGTTCAAACATCTTTCTCATAAACCAGGATACCGCACGACGGCTCGAAATCCCGACCGAAGCTAGGGACTTACCGTTGAAAATCACCACCTTCGATGGCGAAACCGCGCCTACGGGAGGAATATTCTATACCCATCCTATTCTCTTGGAAATCGGTGCCAAGGCCACCGAAGTATGATATCCTGCGAAATTGCGAATGCAGGAAGGTATGACTTGATCATACCCTTTGGGTGGTGGCATGAGGAGCACCCCCTTAAAAATATTGCGGACCCAGGAAAATGAGCCTTTGAAGAAGCAAAGTGCCACGCTCATATAGAAGATGAAGCGGTGGCGGATATGTTTGAATGGGATGAAACTGTGGCTTACGATGAGGAAGCACAGTATGTGGGACGGATAGAACGAGAAGAAGAAGGGGGAGTACAATTGGAGACGCTGCCAAAACCATATTGGCAATATAAGGAGCTTTTTGAAGAGAAAAAAGCCAAAATGCTGGCGCCGCGAAGGACCTTTGACCACGCCATCAACCTTAAAGAAGGGGCCGAACCCCCATGGGGTCCAATCTATCCAATGTCAGCGCACCAGTTGAACGAGCTGGATAAGTACCTCAAGAAAATGTTGGCTGAGGGAAAAATTGCCGATAGCGAATCCCCTTATGGCGCTCCGATCCTCTTCGTTCCAAAACCAGATGGAAGTCTACGACTATGTGTAGACTATAGGAACCTCAACAAATTGACGATCCTGAATAAATACCCCCTGCCACTCATGGACGAACTCCGAGACCGCGTTGCTGGAGCAAAAGTATTGACCAAACTTGACCTAAAAGACGGATATCATCTTATTCGAATGAGGAAAGGCGATGAGCATAAAACAGCCTTTCGTACACGATACGGTCAGTACGGGTACAAAGTCATGCCTTTCGGGCTGGTAAACGCTCCCGCAACGTTTCAGACAATGATGAATAAAATCCTCAGGGAATTCTTGGACCACGGAGTAGTCGTCTATCTAGACGATATCCTAATATACTCCGAAAATATAGACGACCACATTAAGCTAGTCCAAAAAGTCCTAGACTGACTCGAACAACACGACTTGGCAGTCTCGTTGAAAAAGTCGGTGTTCCACCAAGAGGAAGTCGAGTTCCTGTGGTACATTGTCAAGACAAGCGGTGTCACCATGAGTCATAGGAAAGTGAAAAGCGTTCTAGATTGGGCACACCCAAGGTCGGTTAAAGAAGTTCAGATCTTCATTGGATTCGCAAACTTTTATCGTCGATTCATCAAAGATTTTTCAAAAATTTGCAAGCCAATAACCGAAACGTTAAAAGGAAACGCAAAGGATTTTCACTGGGGAAGAGAGCAGGAAGAGGCGTTTGAGGAGTTGAAAAAGAGGTTTACAACAGCACCAATCTTATCGCATTTTTACCCAGGGAGAAGAACGGTGGTCGAGACAGACGCAAGCGAGTTCGCGCTCGGATGCGTACTGTCGCAATACCAGGGAAGACGGCTTCACCTCGTGGCTTTTCATTCTCGAAAATTGAACAGTGCAGAAAGAAATTACGAGATACATGACAAGGAATTACTCGCAATCATGGAAGCATTCAAGGAATGGAAAAGGTACCTCTGGGGTGAAAAAGAGCCCGTGACGGTATACACGGACCACCAAAACCTACAGTCCTTTTTGACCAAAAAAGTCTGGAACCAACGCCAAATTAGATGGGCACAGGAGTTGACGAACTACAACTTCAAAATAGTCTATCGACCGGGAAGTAGGGGCGGGAAACCCGACGCGTTAAGTAGACGGCCGGAGTACCGTTCTGAGGAGGGAGCTCGTCACAGTGAACAATCGATTTTGAAATCGGAACATTTTCAAATTTCCGTAGTTCATCAAAAACGAAACGCAGAAACTGCCCTCATTCCGGAAGAACCCGAACCTACAAGCCTCAGGATAATGAAGCTTTCGGACAAGGCTATAATCCCAACGAAAGGATCACGGTTTGCGGCTGGTCATGACATCTACGCCCTGACAAACGGCGTTGTACCAGCAAAAGGACAGACAATGGTAGAAACAGGGATTGCGATAGGATTGCCGGAAGGAACCTATGGAAGGCTAGCTGCGAGAAGTGGTATGGCTAGCAGGATGGGAATAGCAGTGGGCGGTGGTGTAATAGATTCAGATTACACCGGAGAAGTCAAGGTCATACTTCGAAATCATGGCGAAGCGGACTGCGTATTTAAGGCAGGAGATCGGATAGCACAACTCATAGTTGAGAAAGTTGCCAATGCCAACGCCATGGAAGTAGACGATTTGGAAATAACCGAGCAAGGAAAAATGGGCTTCGGATCAAGAGACATGAACCCCAAGCGATCCATCACAGCTAAAGAAGAAACAGTCAGAATATGTTTCCTTCACGCAGATACAAGCGAAAACGAATTCTTTAGCGCTGCTGATATTAGCTATCACCCCCGGTTAATGGGAGAAAGAGAAATGTTATCAAGTGCTCACGTCAATGCAGCCCTGACGCGGACAATGAACAATACATTCCTGGACAAGATTAGAGCGGCTGGGAAGGAGGATGAGAAGTGGCAGGAACGAGGCCGTGAACTGATTGAGTTAAGAGAAAGTGGGAGAAAAATGCCGGACGAATGGATAGAGAAGGACGGGTTGCTATGCTACAAAAATTGGTTGTATATTCCAGAAAACGAAGCGCTTCAGACGGAGATAGCCCAAGGCTGTCACGACTCGCTAGTAGCAGGGCACTTCGGACAGGAAAAAACGATTGAGATAGTAACAAGGGATTTCTACTGGAAAAGACTCGCAGATTGGATCAGAGACTATGTACCATCCTGCGACGAATGTCAACACAGTAAGTCCCCACGGCATGCTAAGTACGGATTACTTCAACCTTTAGAAGTACCTTATGCCGCCTGGTCCTCCATATCGACCGACTTCATCACCCAACTACCGGAATCGCAGGGTAAGACCCAGATCATGGTAGTAGTAGACCCGTTCATGAAGATGGCTCATTTTATCGGCCTCCACGAAAAAGCAACCGCAAAGGACGTTGCGGATACCTTCCTTCGGGAAGTATGGAAACTTCACGGATTACCGACCGAAATTATATCGGACATGGACGCGAAGTTTTCCGGCGAATTCTGGGAATCATTGTGCAAGATGCTAGGAGTTAAGAGGCGCATGTCGACGGCTGACCACCCTCAAACTGACGGACAAATGGAAAGGACCAACCAAGTGTTGGAAGGTTACTTACGAACCTTTGTCAACTACGATCAGAACGACTGGTACCAACTGTTACCGTTAGCAGAACACACCTACAACAACTTGGCTACCAACGCACACAAGATGACCCCTTTCTTCGCCAACTATGGCTTTCATCCACAAACGGAATGGATGAAAGAAAGAGAAGCTCAGAACCCCGGGGCGGCATTGTATGTTCACTGGATGCAGGACATACACCAACAGGCGAAACAGACCCTAGAAAACACACGGGAATCGATGAAGAAATATTATGACCGAAAAGCGACAGCACAACCCAATATCGAGGTCGGCGACTTGGTAATGTTGAATGCGAAAAACATACGTACCAAACGACCGTCAAAGAAGTTGGGTCCAAAGCTGTATGGCCCGTTCAAAGTGTTAGAAAAGAAAGAAAGTCGGGCATACAAGCTAGAAATATCGCCTAGGTGGAAAATTCATCCCGTGTTCCACGTTTCGCTGTTGGAACCCTACCAAGCCTCGAACCGACCGAATCGCGGACAACCCCCACGAGACCCTGAAGAAATCGAGGGAGATTTAGAGTGGGAGGTAGAAAGGATCGTCAAGAGTGAGATCATTTCCTACACGCGGAAGGTTCGAGGAAGGAATAAACCGATGAAAGAGCTTCGGTATTTTGTGAAATGGAAGGGCTGCGCAGAGGACGAAAATACTTGGGAGCCACCCGAAGGTATGATGAACACGCAGGAAGAGGTGGAAAGGTTTCATAGAGAAAACCCGGAGATGCCGGGCCCAGGAGAGGTCGAGTGACATAAGAAAGGTTTTCCATCGGTGGACAAGCAAACGCCGATGGTTTTTACCCCTACTATGTAGAGCTCGAAGGAAGATGAAAAGATTGGATAATAGATATAGAGTATTCGGGACGAACACTTCGAAGAGGGGAGCTCGTGTTAGGCGCACGGACTCCCCGTAAGCATTTACAGGGCAAAGTTACCCTACCTTGACGCATACCAACTTCGAAGGAAAAAGATAACACCACCCTCCAGCCCCGGCGTTGGGACGGCGCGTCATCACTGGCCGCCTGGGTAGTTGCGTCCCAACACCAAAGACCACTAACAACGGAACACATCTTATAACACCGGATACGTCGCGGCCGTCCGTCCAACCGGATCCTGTTCGCAGGATATATGAGGGGAGACCTCCGGGCACCTTATGCAAGTGGAAGCAGGTGAATCGGACGACGGCGCATAAAGTTACAGACGCTTGAAGACAGACAGTCGGAAGAGTGGGTCGAAAGTAACAGGACGTTTTGAACGAAAGTTAGTCCCCTCGTACCTACTAAGTCGTGTAGAGTATGAAGGCAGTAACTATGCCCAGTAAGTGGATCGGGTGCATCCACAAAGGACAAGTTGGTAAAAGATGGAGTCCGAGGGAAAAAGCCTATAGGTACGATCCCGAGGACAAGTCGTGTAATGCCGGAAGACCAGAATACAACATGCAGTTACAAGTTGAATTCTCGACGGAACCAACCAAGGAAGATTGGCCATCTTCTGTCCAGCGAGTTAGACTACCCTCGACGAGCACGAGGGCAAGATAATTCGTAGCCATTGTTGTCAACGGATAAAGGGATGAGCTAACACCTGACGTGGTCTCCACACCCTCAGGAATAATGGAAGCCCAGACCGATAAGTTGACCATGGGAGCAAAAAGGTGTGGTGGAGAGTTTTCAGGGTCTACGAGTGTTCGCACTTAGGTGAAGTTCGCAGAGTTGCGGGCAAGGTACTTAGTTAGTATAGAGTTAGCATGTATACCGCGATTGCTCAGACGCGGAATATAAATATCGAAGCATCTTCACTGCTATTAAAGACAAGAAGCACGGAGAAGAGATCTTATCAATATAATAAGTTATTCTACACTTTTATATCGTTACCAATACTTCGACAATCTATACCGAAGCGAATTATTATATCTAGCCTACATTACTCGTGTCTTCTTAACGAGTTCTCCGATATAATTACGATCTTGGTCCTAGCCGTTGGAATACCTCATGCCGAAGCTACCACCTAACAGGGAGATACCTCAGCAGGCAGATATCCGCCCGAGTCAGAAAGGGTCTCATTGGAGCCCCCTCACGGAGGGGAATTGAATGGTATAGGTCTCGAAGCGTCTGTATGCCTGTACTAGCACCCAGTAGCCAACCTTTTGAAAGTACTTGCCCGGGGAACTAGAGTACAAAAGAATGGATAACACTTCAACCAGTGGTCGGACAGCTTCGGGACACAGCGCATTCTATTCCGCTCGACTAGGGAAATTGAATGGAATTGGTTTCCAAGTGTCCGCATGGCTATACAGGTCAGCAGGCAGAAAATGGCTGATACCTTAGCAGGAAGATGTCCACCATAGTCAGGAAGGGTCTCATTGGAACCCGCTCGGCGAGGAGAATCGAATAGTATAGGTTTCGAAGTGTCCGCATGCCTGTAGCACTCAGTAGCCAACAATTTGAAGGTACTTACCCCAAGAACTAAAGTACAAAAGTATGCATAGCCATTCGGCCAGTGGTCCGAGAGCATCAGGACAGGGTGCTTTGGAATCCGCTAGTCGAGGAGAATCGAATGGTATGAGTTTCGAGGCGCCCGCATGGCTATAGAGGCCAGCAGGATGAAAAAGGCAGATATTTCACGAGGTAGATGTCCGCCAGAGTTGGGATAGATCTCATTGGAGTCCGCTCGCCAAGGGGAATTGAATGATATAGGTTTCGGGGCGTCCGCATGGCTATAGAGGTTACCAGGAAGAAAAAGGCAGATACCTTACTGGGCAGATGTCCGCTTGAGTCCGCAAGGGCCTAATTGGAATCCGCTCACTTAGGGGTATTGAATTGTGTCAACCTGGATGGAAGAGCATGCCCCTCTGCGAAGGTTGATAATATTCAATAGTTCCACTGATTCCATCATGAAGCCTGATATGAGGTATGAAAGAACTTAGAAACCTTTTGTAAGTGTTCTTAGCAGTGATCAAATAATGGGTATATTTTCGGTCGTTACCAGGACAATAGATCGTTAGTCATCCTATGTTAAGATCTTTTTTCGTCTGAACAGCCTTTACCTGATGGTGAAGTAGCCCGTTGTAAGTAGAGGCCATCAGGGGTAGCGATAGTTCCCCAATGCAGACACCCATGGGTCGCTTACCTTTGTGTTCTTCGGGAGATTAGGGAGTGAATGCACCATCCGAGTGCACTAGACGGACAGGATTCGGCTTGTATTGCACCCAATGGACTATGATGCAACCATTGTACTGGGGCCCTCCAAGGGCCGGCTGGGCAGGACAGGAAGGTCCGGATATATTTCCTGCATTCGGACTCAATGCCTATCTGGCAGGAGCAAATGTTTTTTTTGCTGATGGATCTTGATGTTAGGTGGTAGCTTCGGCATGAGGTATTCCGACAGCTAGGACCTTAATCGTAATTATATCGGAGAACTCGTTAAGAAGACACGAGTAATGTAGGCTAGATATAATGATTCACTTCGGCATAGATCGTCGAAGTATTGGTAACGATATAAAAGTGTAGATAACTTATTATATTGATAAGATCTCTTCTCTGTGCTTGTTGTGTCTAATAGCAGCGAAGATGCTTCGATATTTATATTCCGCGTCTAAGCAATCGCGGTATACATGCTAACTGTATACTAACTAAGTACCATGCCCGCAACTCTGCGAACTTCACCTGAGTGCAAACACTCGTAGACCCTGAAAATTCTCTATCACACCTTTTTGCTCCCATGGTCAACTTATCGGTCTGCGCGTCTGTTATTCCTGATGGTGTGGAGACCACATCAGGTGTCAGCTCATCCGTTTATCCATTGACAATAATGGTTACGAATTATCTTGCCCCCGTGCTCACCGAGGGTAGTCTAACTCGCTGGACCGAAGATGGCCATTCTTCGTTGGTTGGTTCCGTCGAGAATTCGACACGCGACTGCATGTCGTATTCTGGTCTTCCGGCATCACACGACTTGTCCTCGGGATCGTACCTATGGGCTTCTTCCCTTGGACTCCATCTTTTACCAACTTGTCCTTTGTGGATGCACCCGATCCACTTACTGGGCATAGTTACCTCCTTCATACTCTACACGACTTAGTAGGTACGAGGGGACTAACTTTCATACGAAACGTCCCGTTACTTTCGACCCTCTCTTCCGACTGTCCGTCTTCAAGCGTCTGTAACCTTATGCGCCGTCGCCCGATTCACCTGCTTCTACTTGCATAAGGTGCCCGGAGGTCTCCCCTCATATATCCTGCGAACAGGATCCGGTCGGATGGACGGCCGCGACGTATCCGGTGTTATAAGATGTGTTCCGTTGATACTGGTCTTTGGTGTTGGGATGCAACAACCCAGGCGGCCAGTGATGACGCGCCGTCCCAACGCCGGGGCTGGAGGGGGGTGTTATCTTTTTCCTTCGAAGTTCGTGTGCGTCAAGGTAGGGTAACTTTACCCTGTAGATCCTTACGGGGAGTCCGTGCGCCCAACACTTGAAGGGATTGTTGATAGCGACATTAAGGGGCTACACTAGACTTGTGCAGTGACCAGGGATAAGGGAAGGATGATACTATGTGATTGTACTTTTTGTAGAACAGCTGGGGTCTTATAAGACCCCATTTCTTCAATTGCAAATAAAGTAGGCTGACCACCAAGCACTCGAACTAGATAGTACTTAGTATAGCGTAGAAATAGTTTGTCATTCATGTATACTTTCTCGTAAAATTCAACAAGCACTCAAGAATCATATTTAATTTTTTTATTCTCAAATGGTTTACTCTTTCCTCTGAAAATTACCATTGTGGGAACCCTAGCAACCTTATCAGAAAAAACACTCAACACAAGTCAAGCTTACCTTCTATCCTGGCCACTCTGGGAGGACTTAGCCTAAACAGTTTTCTCACCTGTGATTGCATATATTTTACCATTGAATTATTGAAAGGGGATGTAAGTCTTGTCCAAATTGCAGATATTGGTGCGCTCAAAACAGGGATAGGATATTGGAGGACAATATCAAGAAAAGGTTTCAGCGAAGGCTAGGAGTTCCGCTGATTCAATCACAACCAGTTAATCATAAGTGATTCGTCTTCCACTGGCATCTTTCGTGCTTTTTCGTAATACATCTTAAACTAATTTTCCATGCCCCAAGCAAGCCCGCAAATTTCCCATTGCCAAACAGAAAAAGGCTCAATCTAATATCCAAATACAGCTCCTGAAAAGAAGTACCACTTGTATCTGAAACCTCTCTCCCTGTATGATCCTTTCCTTCTTTCCCGATACTATCAAGTCTTTAAATAGCTCCAGTTCCAATCTCAGCCACCAACATCAGCTTATTGCCTCCTTCACTTGGACTCAAGCAGTTGAGTTAATGCCAATCTCCTTAATAGCTTTTTTTTTTACCCACTCCCCAATTGTCCACTGTGGGATACTATATAGCTCTGACACCTCCTGCTGTATTGACTTTAAATATTAATTTTGCTTCTGAAGCGAAACTTGATAGTATTTGAGGAAGGTCAATACCCAAATTCTTTGGCATAAGCACTGGCTATAAGTGAGTATTGGATGGACTACTGGCTTGAGGTCTCTTTTGTGGAGAATGCACTGGCTAATAGTTTTTGGTTTAGGTCCTTGTCACTTTTTTTTAGTGCCCACCAAGGCCATACTTGTATGAATCTTTTGCCTTGCTCGAAAGGAGTAAAAACGACGTAGGTAATGCCTTCATAATATAGAAACTAGATACAATCCAGACTCATCTTCCGCCCTTTGCTTGCTTTAGTATATACAGCCTCAAGTTTCTCTCTAACTTACAAGTGAGAGTCAACAACAGACTTTGGAGTTTGGGTAAGACACCGTGAGTTGAATGCCTCTCCTCCAAACACAAGAAAAGGTGATAAATGTCTTTTCTCTCTACTCTGCAGAGTCATAAAAAGTCACTCCTGCTAAATAAGTTGTCTGATTATTGGAATGCTTTGGGATACAAGCCTTTCCATCCTAAACGCGGGAAAGATGACTGTTTTTTATATTATCTGTGCGAAAAAATCTAATTTCGAGATCATCGCTTATCACCCAATCTTGTAGATCACCCTCGCCTAACCCATAATGCTAGTAGCGCGATCACCTTAGATGGCCGATTTCAAGAGTTTTTACGGTATTGAAACAAATTCTTTCATTCAGCTTTCTTTTTGTTTCCTTTTAGTTTTTATGCATGCAATCTGAATTGCGACAGGAGCATTAACCACTGCGCCAGCTAGGTATTTCATGAAATGTCAACTTGGGAACTAATATTTATCCTACTCACCCGTCTTTGTCCAGAATACCTCCGGGAGGCGAATATTTGGTGAGAACTCCAGCAAAATATCGGCTAGCGGAGGTATTCTTGGCAAAGACGAGAGAGTACTGGAAGCCCGGTTCTGGGATTTTAATGGGTGGGTACCGTAGTGTGTCTGGTAGTGTGTCTCCTCCCGAGTTGCTGGTAGATTTCAACGGAGGTGTTTCTTACTCCTTAGGTGTTTAATGAGAGATTCTCTGTGGTTTAAAACAGAATCAGTGCTTTGTTGGCTTGTTACTCTCGTACGATACGATTGAAAACATGTTCACTCCACCACTATAAAAGTGGCACTGTCAAGAACCAGAATAAAGTGCCATGGTCGAAAGCGCCACGACCGCACCAGTAGTGACAAATAGTTCAACACTGTACGGTACTCTTTTTCCACTGTGGGTGCTGCCCCGTGTAGCGCAATACGGTTGAGACCAAAATCAAAGTGTCCAGGTCACCCAAATGTTTCCGAAATCACCCTTAGATTTGATGGTCTTTTCACGCCGGCTAGCCAGCCATTCTTGACCCACAGCCCCTCCTCCACGGCTTATGTGGACAGATCAGTTCCCCCTCACTCATGAAACCAAACCACTCCCGCTAGGGTAGAAGTCAAACCACCCTTTGAGTGGTCAAAGGGTGGCAATACCGGAGAGCTGCCCTCTGTGAAACTAAACCCCACCGAAGAGTGTAGTAACCATTGCATCATATTCTAGTTTTTAAGGACCAGAAACCGGGCCGCCTTTCTACCCCAAAAGCATCTTTACTACCGGTATATGAAAGGGCCCGGCAGCCTAGAGTACCCCGGCAGCAAGGCCACTATGGGCTGTTGTGCTGTACCTGGCCGCCCACAACATCTATTATTCAATTCTTGGATACCGGCAAGACGAGGTAACCTAAGAAGGGAAATGCTCCGAATGTTTACTGTACTGAGGGGCCGCCTGGGGGAATACAAAATAGTTATTGTTGGAAGAAGTTAGAACAAAGGTTAGGGTTGTGCTACCCCACCAATGCACCGGTATCATAATATCATATTATCATACTCGGGCGCAAATTAAAGATCCGGAAAAAGTGACAAACAAAATGTATGGCTGCAACACAGATATTTCAAGTCACTTTTTCCGGATCTTTAATTTGCGCCCGAGTAGTAAAAGGTCTTCAACCCACAATCCTAACATCCACAACTTATTCTTTGCATTGAAGGTTTAGCACTGACCACAAAAACAACATGGGCATCAACTGGCACTTGACAATCTGGGACAATAGTGTCTGTTGTGGGGTTGGGGAGGGAGTTGGCAGGTTTTTTAGTCTGATTGGTCTAGAACCCTTGATGGTTCCTCCTATACGAGTACCGTAGAGTGCTTAACACTGTATCTCCCAGTGCTGGGGGAGACCGCACATTCGGGGAATTACAGGCACACTACTGCAGCATCCAATATTATTCGAACCCCACTATTACCTATTATCGACCACTACCGGGCTAAGCACTAGAGAATTTATTCCTCGTCCCCCGCTCGAGTTATTTGCATTTTGCGCAGCGCAGCCAGGATCCGAGAGGGTCTGACTACTTGACAAAATCAAAAGTGTACGGAAATCTTGGCGCCAAGTGTCCAGGCAAAATGTGAGAGATGAAATTGTGAAGTCGCCGGATATTATGGTCCAGTGTATGGCCGCCAACAGGGGAAACAAGTTTCAAGCATGAATTATTTGTACTTTAGATAGTTCCTTATCTTTCATTTCTATCTTCTTTTAATTCTACACCTTATAATTATCGTCTTGTTCTTTTCTCTTCACTCATCGCTTCGCCATTTCTTTCCCTGCTATTCCTAATATCTTGGCGCCAAGATTTCCGTAGACTTTTGATTTTGTCAAGTACTCGAGTAAAGCATTGCGGTTGCCGCTTGCAGCTCGGCAGAGTGTGCAGCCAGCGCCGGAAGTGCAACTGTGCGTACCGAGTATTGTCGTACAGCACTGTGCTAGTACGGCACAGACCTTACCCAATTCACTCGAGATGATGCCAAGGTTGATGTTTCCTGCCACTGCTAATTCCTTGGACTATCATTGTTTAACCTTTACTTCCCCTCCTTCTCACTTCAACCCGGCATCGCAAAAGCCGCTTTAAAAAGTCTACAAGCACTGCCTCAGAGGATATATACAGCAGCATAGCGAACCGTTCATAGCTCATCATTCGTATCTCGTCTGTTTTTACCTATTAAGCTACCGTAAAAACTCAAATAGAAGAGAAATGTGCTAGGACGTTGGAATTTCCCTTCTCAGCTACGCGAGGGGGAAACACTGCAAACTCAGCCCCCCGTTGAGACATAACAAAAGGAATATACGAGGCGCCTTACTAGGAGAGGCAGCTCCAACGTCCTAGCACATTTCTCTTCTATTTGAGTTTTTACGGTACTGTAATTACGATAGCTCTAAGTTAACCTCGGCACCCACGTGCAAGTCTGAGAAACCAATCTCTCCCCGTCCATCTGGATCGATATTGCCGGGACCCCGGGCTTCATTGGGTATACCGGTACTGCGGCCTCCCGGCGACGCCACCTATAAGGGAAGGTATCATTGGCACAGCAGGACAAGCGCATATATAAAACCCACCAGGGCATCTCTACCCCGCCCGCTCCCCTCAATTCTTCATTTCCCCCTCTCAATCAATCAATTAACCAACCCAGCCAGTCGGACAGCTTTCTCGCCTTTTTCTCACCCCACATCCTAGCTTGCCCGTCACGGCCCGTTTCCCGGGAACCAGGAATGTCGCTCTTCCATATTACTACTCATGTACTCGCCGCATCTCACTTGCGGGAGTTTCCCCGGGGCACTGTCTCCGCAACGAACCCCCCCCAACTAAAACTCGCTGTGAACCAGTATACCCCGAGATCAAATGCTGGAATACCGGCACAGTCTGGGGATGCTACCATCATATTTTGCCATGCTAATGGGATTCAAAAGGTATCCTAACCTTGTTTCTGGGCTAGCAGGCCAGGCTATGATTGGGCGTTAATGACAGGAACTAGGAGCTTTATGAACCCTTTTTCGATCATCTGCTAGCAGAGTATGAAAAGTCTGGATCGAGGATAAGATCGATTTGGGCACCTGATGCTGCTCATCAAGGTGCTTCGGGAGTGCTTAACGAGGAGGTGCTTGGGGATGACCGTAGATTTCCCTCCACCGCTTGATAGGTTATTAGACGGTGGAGAGCTAATAGTTTGCAGCTTGTTGGAATGACTTGTGCAGAGATGTACTCCATATGGTCAACCAAAGACCTCAAGATTTCCCACCCCCGGTAGTCGGAATGGGGCACAGCTATGGCGGCCATACCATGTAAGAACCTCCGCACCCAATTAAATACCCTCTGAGATCCTCAAAATCTAGATAGCAAATTCCTAGCGCGCGAACTAACAACAAATTTAGCGCTCGTATCTCCTTTATACACCCCTCCCTCTTCACTTCAATCCTCCTCCTAGAGCCAATCATAGAAGACAACTCTGTATTCCCGTCCCCACACCCCTCCACCCTATCCGCAAGGCGGCAAGACGTCTGGCCATCCATGGCCGAAGCAGAGAAATATGTCCGCTCTCGGCCGTTCTACACAATTTGGGACCCCCGAGTGTTAGAAATCTATCTTGTACGCCCTCCCTCTTTTTCCCTCGGGAACCTCGAAAACACTTCTAACAACCAACAATAAATAGAAAGTCGGCTTCCGCCCCCTCCCCACACCAACCTACCCTAATAAAACCGGGGTAACCCTCACCACAACAAAGCACCAAGAAGTCTATACCTACATCCGCCACGACAAGTCTTTCCAAAACGGCGCCCAGCTAGGCAGAGACGAGCCCGGCGCAACACTACGATTAATGTCGCTCGTAACACCACCACTAATGTACCTCGTCGGGGAAAAGTCAGACTCTTGGGCGCCGCATTTGATGAAGTACAAGATGCAATTGACGCCCGGAGCGACGCTGGAGATTCTAGAGAAGGGGCATCACCTGTTTCCGTTGGAGTTGCCGGCCAAATCAGGTGGGTTTTCGCTCGTTGTTGGGAGCCGGAGGGGAAAGTGGGAGCTAATGATCTGGACAGCTGAACTGGCAGCGCCGTTTTTGATAAAGAGTATTAAGCGATGGGGGAAGGAGGCTGAAAAGGATCTTGCGACACCAAGGCATAAGACCCTGACGGTGGATTTTCATGAGAGGCTGTCGAAGTTGTAGATCTATTATTGGCGGAGGAGCTGGTGAACTGATGGCTGTATATGCACATGGGAGGTTAGGTATAGGGTGCTCCCAATCATCCAGTCCTCGTCTCTGGCTGGGCGATGTCAAGGCCGTCTAGAGGACGAGGACCAGGGCTAGCGCCATCCGTCTACAATAGACGGCTGTTGGATGGCACTAGGGCCACCTACTCGGATACCGTAGCACAACCCTTTGCTTTGTCCCCGGAACCTTTCCAGAGCCCTTAAATATCATGAACAAGAAGCACATGTCTCTACAAGTATATAATAGCTATAGATTGAGCCTTTCCCACCAACAGCGTCCCTCATTGTGGTCGTTTAGTTGCGTTATCATATTTGCACTTGTACTGTCAAGTCCTTCAGACGTGCACCCAAGTTGGGGATTTTTCGCACTAAGTCTAGATTCAACTCGGCCACCTAAGAACCGTAAGAACAGAAATAATTGAGAATGTCGCTAGGACGTTGGAGTTTCCTCTCCAAGTAAGGTCAACTATCTCAGCCGAGGGCTGAAGGAGGACCTTTCACCGTATCCCCCCCCCCCTTAATAAAAACGGGGAAATTCTAGACGTCCCAGTGGCGTTTTCAATTATTCCAGTTCCCACGGTTGAACCGCAGTTACAGCCTTTCGCCACGACCGGTCATAGCTGAGCGCTAGTGTGCGCCCCACTCGGCACACTGATCGATTCTAGTCATCTCCAGCCGACTACGATGCACCCCGCCTAAGGCGGGGCCGTCTCTTCTCCCTTCGAGAGCACTATGTATTCGGGGGTTGACAAAAGCCGGGCGCACCACCATTACATTTGTATGGCGATTAAACCGGATTAGGGGGTTTGAGTGATATCTGGTGAGGATTTTTTGGTGTCCGGCAAGAAGTCGGGCTTTCCAAACGGAGAACTGGATTGTGTTACCGCGCCCTAAATACCCTTGCACCCGAGTACAGAGTCCGGTGTAAAGTGGTTGAACAGATATTTAAGGCTAACCAGCCAAATCCATACCTACCTGTTCAGGTTAACTATTCCCTACCCTTGTCTAGTGGGTACAAACACGAGCAGATGTGAAAGAACACTACAGTATGTTGTAAATTTAAGAGTAAAGAGTCACTTTCTTTTGGCACACCCCCGTCATAGAGCTACATCTCTATAAGATCCATTTCTTGACCGAAAAATATAGCCAGTAGTAGTACTCGTAGCAGCGGTATGAATTAAACATCTCAACTGAATCATTGCGTTTGGTACTAAACCAGAATAGGCCTAGCATGGTTAGCTACCGGATACCTACCGCTAGTTAACGTGATCTAATAGAAAGCTCAGCCTCCCAACCTATGCCCCGTCCGGAAAACACAATTCCCCCACCGGGCGTTTTGTCTCGGATTGGGAGGGGCGAGGGGGCTGAAGGTCAATAGTGTATTTAACGGGTTTTTGTGATACAGCAGTGATTCAGCACTCACCGAGTATCACTCGCAGTCCGGTCCCTTGTTCTTGTTGCGATATGTGGCTGTGATGTCTTCTTTGTTGTTTGACTTTTCTTTGTTCTGATACGCCAACCTTGAATGTTCTTCCTTGTCACTCGTTCAGCACTTTGGGCAGGCACAAGGAATGCGGCTATATGAGGGATGTGCTAGTCATTGTATCTTGAGATAGGGTGAACGAATGAACTACTTCCGCTGCTGAGTATCTGCGTATTTCACAGTTCTGCTCCTCCTTTTCTACTCGTGCTCGATTCGTAGGGTCCTCGGACAAAATAGTTCGTATATCGTAAAATACGGTACGCGGAGCACCGGCGAAATCTACATATTTGCATTCTACCGTACATTGGAGCATCTTAACGACTCCAAGACAGGTGGGTAAATTGGCGCGGTTCCGACTCCGAGAACGCAAGACAAGCTCAGGGAACCACGGCCGCCCCACTGCAGGGATCTATATGTGTGTGTGTGTATGGCACCAGGGCTCAAAGTCAATCTAATGCAGGTATATATATTGTATTGTGATACTATTATACCATCCCATGGAAGCATGGGGCTCTCTCAGACTTATCACATATATCGCGTAACCCACGCATAGAAGCGACCAAGCAAGGAAAAATCATGAACCATGACATTATAAAACTTCAACCGAAGACAATGAGGAAATAAAGAAAAAGAAAGTTAAAGGTGTTCTCTTTTTTCTCTGTCCTTAGCTGCATAGTTGAAGCTGACGCCTAGAACATACCTGGGTTGATAAAGTAATATAAGAACTTGACTCGAACAGAAGGGAAATGAATTACGGGACGTTGGGATTCCCCTTCTGGGCTACTGGAGGGGGGGGAGGGGGCACTGTAAACTTAGCCGCCACCAGAGACGAAGGAAGAGGAATATATATTATACAGCACCTTGCAAGGAGAAGAGAGGTGACTATGTACTACACTGCAATGTCCTGTCTAGCACATTTTTTCCCCGCTCAAGTTTTCATGATGGTGCCATGATGCCCCAACTTACAGTACAGTATGCCCAAACAAAAAGAGAATCTTGGTGCCAATTGACCGGAATACTTCTCCATCGTACTTGATGTGGATGATATCCTAGGACTGGACTAGTCTGCATAAGGACAATCGGCAACCCAAGTTGTATCTCACCCGTATTATATAAGTTACAGCTCAATCACTCTTTCTTTCTTCCACACCAGCATGCCTTTCCGATCGCTGCCATTTACCGGTAGGTATGATATAAGGCTATATAAGAGCCGACCTGCAATGCAAGCAAGCCTAACCCGGACGCCAACGATTCCACATACTATAAAAAAAAGCTGATCTCGAACTTATCATACTCCGAGTTACACAGAATACACAGAAGGACTACTCCCCACCGACCACCCGTAGACGGAGAGCAGGTATCCAAATAAACAGAGAAGTTAGCAATACCCAGGTGGAGAAGCCCGTCACCAACTTTCCCTGGTCGTGATATATAGCATAGTCTCGATTCCATAATACTGCGCCAACTCACATGTGTCAAGCAAAATATGCCCTTTATCTAACCACTAGAAAAAGAAAAAAAGAAAAAAAGAAAAAAAAGCCAACGACCTCACCCCCCCTGACATCGAATATCTCTTCCCTGCTACAAGCACAAGTTCCATCCCGGGGGAGAGGAGATGCCTTCGCACAGGACAAGGATATGGTAGCCATTTTAATCCCGGTCCTGCCCGAAAACGTCTCCCTGGTACTTGTATCACCATTCCCACAATCCCCGGTACGGTACAGCACAATTAACTTACAGCAGCCCAGCTGGGGGGGGGTTGCCCTTCTACCCGTAATAGCACGGACCACGCACCAAGTTTGGCATTCTCATCAGTCCAAGGGATACGATACGAGTACAGTACCTTGGCACCCCCCCCCCCCAGTCCCTCGCTTACCGCGCACCCATCCCCACACCAACAAAAGGGCAATTTATCGTATTATTTCCATTCTATGCTTTCCATGTCATACCAAACCACAACACGCACACAAGGCATCCAGCGCCCCGGGGTAGAATATAAGCTTAAAGTTGGTCTCGAGTGCCAGTGCCTGTACTCCACCTATATTATATCATCCCAAACATGGATCGTTTCACCGCTCGATAAAGTTATGGTACGAGTACGGTACTGCACTTCTGGTCCTACTCACCCAGTGCTTCTACTTGTATAATAACCACCGATCGCTATCACCCTGATCTGGCGTACTTCCAGAGCCACCGCTGAGGGGGGATGTCTATGGCCTGCAAGCACAGCACATTACGACTGATTACGGTGACTATTTTCGCGGCGTGGGTAATAAGTTAGGTCTAAACTTACACTGCTCGGCTACCGTACACTATCATACTCTACAAGCCTATCATATTACGGTGAACAAGATCTCTGAGAGAAAAACAAACCTAGCATTAACCCCCGCTGCCAGAACTGCCTCGTGTTGAAGGAATAAATTAATCCAAACCCTACTTACAGTATCACACATAACGATGATACAGACACAAATAATGCATCAGATGGAAGGTATACAAAAAAAGTAAAATACACAAGACCTGAATCGCTCGTAACAAGCACAGCTCAAGCCGAAATTTTGAAAGGAAAAGGAAAAAAAGAATGAAAAACAGGTTTACAATATATATCATAGAATGAACAAACAGGCCAGCCCACCAGTACCCAAGTATCGTAGGGTACATTTTACATACAGAGGTATTGTCAAGACACCCTTTGTGATAGAAATTAAGGAGATATTAAAGGTAGACTGCGCACGCGCATATGGTATGATGACAAACCTCGCCAGTGCACTGGTGGGTGAATGAATGACCGTGAACGAAGTAATCAAAAGGGAGAAGAAAAAAATCCAGAGCACCAACAACCCAAACCCATTTCCTTATGGTTTGAGAGAATGAATGAAAGAACCGAACCGCGCTATGCTGTGCTTGCTAATACGAGTGGGGATCAAACCCCGAGAACGAAGAGGGAAAAAAAGAATTGAACAGAATTGAACAAGATAGAGGGGAATCAGCAGAACAGGTGATACTCAGAACACAACTCAAAGTTGGGAATTGTGCCTTCTAAACTTAAAGGAAATAAAAGTCTATGATAAAGCGAGGTAGGGGTCTCATAAACCTGATGGACGTAGCGTGCGTTAACCCTGAGGGGGCAAGGCAGGAGTGTACTCAAACTATCGCACTGATTCAAGATATTTCGCTCTTTCGGCAGCAATCTCGGCCTGTAGTCGTCTTGTTTGGCGCATGGCGTCGTCCCTATTAATATTATTAGCATTAGTTATTCATTCCTGTACTATATTCGCCGAAGACAGCGGGAGGTTACCTCTCAGATTGGAGCTCCAAGACTTCAATCTGCGCCATGTTCATTTTGCTGACAACTTCAGCCATCTCATTGTCTGCTTGTACTAGAGCCTCCTCAAGCTCCTGAACGCGCTTCTCGAGGAATTCGACCTTTGCCTCGTCTGGAATTGAGCTGCTTGATTTTCGGCTCCCCGTCCACTCTAATTTAGGCGACTTGAGGTGAGGAGATAATAATGGGGATCTGGGTCCGAACTGGGACGGTGACCGCAGAGCTGACGATTTCAATCTCCGCAGTTGCGAAGTATGTGTCTCCTTCAGTTGCTTGATCTCCTGCTCATGTCTGGCGACAGCATCTTCTGTCTCTTGCTGGGCTTCCAGAACCTTATCCTCCAGCTCCTTCAGCCTTCCCTGGAGCTCATTGATTCTCTTGGCCGACATCTTCTGCTCCTCCTCTCCGCGACCAATAGCATCTGCTAAACGATCTCTCAGGGCATTGTTTGACTCGAGCTGAGCTTGCACTTGCGCAACTAGTTCTGCGATGCGTTCTATAGAGAGCCTCAATTGCATGCTAAGGTTTCTCTCCTCCGCCATGTGTTTATTTTCTGACTCCGCAAGGGACTCCGACCATTTACGATAGGCATCAGCTTCTACCTGTGCAGTATCTCTCTCAGCTTCCGCCTGCGCAACGCTCTGCTGCAACTTCTCGATAGCGCGTTGTGACTCCCCATGGGCCTGTGAAAGTCTGTGTTGGCGATCAGACAGATCAGAGGAAAGGTCAGTTCCGTCAGCCTCGACTTCGCCTAATCTCGCCAAGGTCCTCGCATGGATATCCTGAAGATCATGGTAGGCCTGCTGCAATGATAATGATACAACACCCCCCCCGTTAATTTCTTGCTTCAACTGAGAGACTTGTTTGGAAAGGCGTGTATGAGAATCCTGAAGTTCGGTATGCTTGCTAACCAGCGCATCATGTTCTTGGAGGAGGGCCCGTAGCGAGCTTGTCTCCTGCTCAGCCTTTTCCAAGTCCATTTTTAATGTCCCAAGACCCCGTTCACACGTAAACTTTTGCTCTAACGCATCATCTGCTCGTTGGCGTAATCGCTCCATTTCCTGCCGAAGAGACCTCATTTCCCGGTCCTTTCCATACCGCCTATTCGTCTGCTGAAGCGCCTTGTCACGTTCCGCTTCCAACACCCTGATTCTCTCCCTAGCCATCCGGCTCTCATACTTTTGCCTCTCGCGCAAGCTCTTCAAAGCCGCGTGCAGAGCATCCCGCTGTTCCTCAATATCTTTAACCTTTTCTACCAAAGTCTCTTTATCTTTCATATTTAATATCATGGGGGGGGCTGGACCAGCCGAGGTGGGTGTTGCATATCCTGACGCAGGAACAGAAAACCGGTGGGACTGTCGAGTTTGGTTGCGGACCGTGGAAGCTAATGATGCATTCTCATTTTTGAGATTGAGCAACTCCTGTTGCATCCGAGAATGTTCATACATAAGCTTCTGTAATTCTGATGCCTCCGACTCTAGCCCCTCCATCCGGGCCCGGAGCTGAGGCACAATTTCGTCCCTAAGATTATCACGCTCATTCCGATGTTCCTCTAATTCCCCCCTCAGGGCCGTCAGGAGATCTTCATAGTTTTCTTTCATTTGTCGCTCCTCTGCAAGCCGGCGCTTCGCTTCGTCCAGAGTAACTTCCAACTCCTTAATCCGTCCTGAAGTATCTACAGCTAGAAACTGTGCACTCTGACGCTAAACTGCCGGTTAGAACTCTATATTTTCACGTCCAACGGAATCTAATATATCCTTACCCTCGCAACCTGTTCTTCGAGGTCTTTAACACGTGACTCCATGACTTTTCGCTGTTGTCTTTCTTCTTGTATCTTCCCTAGAAGCTCTACCCGGACTTGAGATTTTTCTTGCTCCGCCTTTCTTGTCAATTTCTCAACATCTACCTCAACCTTCGTCTCTATGTCCAGGTATCTTGTAGAACTTCCGGCATCGGAGAAATAATCACTCGTCCGTTTCTCCTCTCCATTCCTTTCCGCGGCCTCTGCCTGCAATCTCTCCACAAGATCTTCCAAGTCCATCTCCCTACGGATTGACGCTGCCAAATCCGCAGAAACCAAACGAACCTCTTCCTCAATAGCCTCGTAAGACGAGGGAGTCGGAGGTGCCAGGGAGACCCCTGAGTCAGAGTGTAGGCCGGCAGATAACCCGGCATTTGCAAGCGGTATATCGATTGCAGGTGGTACAGACCGGTTCGACGGCGATGTAGAAAGCGCAACGACTGTCTTCGGAGAAGGCAGTGGAGAAGGTCCTCGATCAGAAACTGAAGTGGAAGACGACCCCCCTTGTTCCGAAGTACTACCCCACCGGAAAAAGGAGGTAAATCTGCTATTCGGTGACCTTGGCTTACTTGTCTCGTCCGTCACGTCTGAAGCTGAAGGGGAGTGTGTCCTGTATGATCCCTCTGGGAGGTTCAAGTTCGGTGCTGCATGAGGCGAGCTCGCCATTGTGGAGCTGGCTCGCCGGGTTGGTGCAAAAGCTTTCTCTAAAGTATTCGATCTGCTCAGTGAAGACTCGCTCCAGACTCTCGCATGGCTAGAGTTGGACACCAAAGGAGATGTAGGACAGGGGCGAGGTGAAGGTTGCTGGATTCGAATATCGACTTCACCACGAGGAGAAGGAATCCACGAGCGTTGTGCAAGACTAGGGGAATCCCCGTGTGGGTATCTGGAGAGGAAGATGTATGTCAGAGGAAGTGGTCTCCGGAACA
>Ga0307509_10003933_pt1 | contig 21938 bp, 22 predicted proteins | sample 10_EM_MG_FD_202245 | JGI IMG/M metagenome (GOLD analysis project Ga0307509, IMG submission 202245) | Populus trichocarpa ectomycorrhiza microbial communities from riparian zone in the Pacific Northwest, United States - 10_EM | ecosystem: Host-associated > Plants > Roots > Unclassified | place... | reverse complement strand
AAATGCAAGGCACACACGCTACATGCGTTCAGTCAGTGAGGTCGCACTATAACACCCGATCCCGCCAAGACTTACCTTTAACGATGTCCTCAGGATGGAATCGGTACTCGGTAAAATGGACCTGAACTGAGCCGCAGCAATCTGGTCAAGAGATAGGAGTCAACACAAAGAAGCATGCGTACAGCAGGACGGTCGCAGGACAATACCTCTGACACCTTACCCAGACACACGTCAACGAACGGTCGGGTTATACTCCTCGTGACGAGCATGCCATCAAGATACTCATTCACCAGCCGCGCTATGAACCCAAGTTGAGCGAGATTACACGTCGCCAGCTGCTGAACAAGCCAAACCAAAAAGGTTCTATTGTCCACCAGCCCTTCGTCGTAAAAGGCGCGAAGGAGGTTGAGGCTGATTTAGGGTGTCTGAGCTCTTGTCACCAAGTACGCGGTCTGTATCCACTACACACCTGTATGAAAAGCGACCGACCCACCGCTCACGCGACTCGGGGTCAGAAAGTACACCCTTGAAGGTCATCTTAATGTTTATCCCCGGACGGGGTGCGCTCGGTAATCCAATCTCCATGAGTTGCTTCTTCAAATACCCCGTAACCACACCCGCCCACTCGACGCTGTACTGAGTGGGATTGTAGGTACTCTTGTTTCGCAACCCAGCCTAAGGACACGTATTTAGTATGGCGAACCAGTTAAAAACCGAGGGATCACACTGTTTCGTTGCTTCCGAAAACCCGAACGAACCACACGGCCCGAGAAATCTCCACTTTGTTGGTGTGTAAGAGGTCCAAAAGGTCGTGACCCTTCGCACCATGCGGAATGTTCTTCCCGAGCTTATAGAGCGGTATCCCTGGATCCGCAAGGTCTGTAAACCATGTTTGTCGCTTAGCTTCGTTCAAGGTCGCTCGGGCAGGTAACTTGAATGTCGAAGGACTGGGGGTGTCAAGCAACGAAGGTGAACCAGCAGGCCAAACGGTTTATTGGACGGTTACTTACGGTACAGGAGGAATACTTTCGTTACGGTGATTGAAGATAAGAGAAAACATATTCTCGAGTTCCGTTGTGACACCCTCTCTGAACGCGGCTGCAATCATATCCTTCGCACTCCATGTTTCCGCCTGTATAACGTTCAACGTCTTTCAGTTTGACGTTGTCCACACAACACCCCAGTAAATGGTCACCGACCGAGGCTGAAGGAATAGCTACCCCATTCTTGACGTTCGACTCGGAGAGGATGTCTTCTTCCTGGCCAGGACGTGGGGGTTGAAAGCCGTGGTAACCTGTAACCCCGTCCACGGTGCAGCCTCGTGAATAGTTGGGATAGCTAGAGCACAACGGGACGAAACTGACCAAGGTCGGCATTCAAGTGAATCTTCGGCAGCCAGTCGGGTGGTGCAGAGCGGTAGATCTGTAGCGGCTCATTGAGATTGACAGGGTTATCTGCCATCCTAGACGGTACGTGGCTCTCTGATGACGAGATGTGTTATAACAAGCTCGTGGGCCGCATCATCGACGCGTGCAGAGAGATATCACGGTAGTTTCCCACAGTCACTCGTTTTACGTAGTCATCTCTTCGGAAATGATCTTCCACGACGTAACCTATCGGTATTCTACTCGAGACTTACGATGGGGCGGCCAAATCTTTCCTAGTTTACGTTGGGACATCCGATATAATGGCATCCAGCGGTTTTGCCTCCCTGAAATATGTCGCAGTGGAAAACCTGGATCATGATGCAAACTGAACAAAGGTTCGGGTCAACGATAGGACAGCAGAGGGTTGGGTCAGAAGGTACACACCGCGGTCAGGTATGATTCAGCCACCACACGCGCCCTGGCGTTCATGCTGAGTTTCATCTCGCTGATCTCCTTATCCACCTCCTCCATGAACCTGGAAAAGTCGGACGGTCAGAGGCCGACATAACTCCGGTGTAGTGAGCCCAACGCAACTGAATGATAAAGTCCACGATCTTGTGCTTCAACATAGTCTCCGAGTGGAAATTCGTGATCAGGAACGAGATGTCGTATCCCTACAGATCCATTAGCCACCACAGCAGAAACGCGGAAGAGTGAACGCCAACGGACCTTGACCGGTTTTCTCCTCAAGACCACAAAACTCTCCGCTCGCTGCATCATAAACCTGGTAAACTTGTGACACAAAATCCTCTCAATCTCATCCGCCTGCTTGATCTTGATGCTGACCCGGATCGAGTTCACCGAGGGTTCGATAAGCACCCGTTCGTTTTCATTCCTGGAGATCGTAAGTGGGTTGAGGAGGACTTCTTTTGATGTTCTGTGCCGTATGTGTTACAGATTGGTCGGGGCGTCGGGATTAGTGGTGGTTTCATCACATTATCGTCGTCGAAATCGTACCCGCATTCCACTTCTGGCTTGTTATGGCGTTCTACCACCTATGCAGTACACGTGAGCGTGTTAAAGCTCGTGGCAAAGGTCATGTCTTACCTGCGATGAGAAGTTCTCCAGGGTCAGTGCCGCAGTAAGCGTCGACCTCACAGCAGCGAGATACGGTCTCAGGACATTGGACTGTGAACGTTTGAATCAACACCCGTCGACGTTTTAGGGTGTTAAAGATTAAACATGCCATGGTGGGTACGACGAGCGGATAGCAGATCAAGATGGGGCAAGCGGAGATCGTCGCGTGTGAAATCAAAGGAGAATGTGTACTGGATGTCGATCATTGTCTAGGTGTCAAAAAACTACTGTCCATCTGGTTTTAGTGAACTACGACCAGCCCGGAGAATCTCGTCCGTGGACAACAAGTTCACGGCAATAACGGAACTAGATGAGAAGATTAGGTCGTGGCTGAATCTGGGAGCGGCGATCTCACCATGAGTGTAACATCTGCCTCTTCACCCTGTAGTTATCCCAGACACCCTCGACCGTTGGATCGAAAGGTTCTCCAGACTGCAGGTTCACGCCTACAGTGTTACCCTCTCCTTGCTCGTCCTGGACTCGCGTTAATTCTGTTGGCACAACCCAGATGTGGGAACCTCACCTGAAGGGCCACAACAACATCCAGAACGTCGAAACCGCCGTTCTGAGCAAGAGTTTTCGGAATCACAAGGAGGGCATCGGCGAACGCCTGAACACCCATCTTTACCCTGCCTTTTGCGGAGGTCTTGACGGGGCCACTCAGGTGGGCCGCACAGGCGACCTCAAAGGCACCCGCGCCAGGGATCAACGCCTCGTCCTCCAGGGCATTTTTTACAGCCCGTAAGCCATCGCGGAGGGCGTCTTGGATTTGTTGGATGGTGTGCGAATTTGGCCCCTTGATAAGGAGAGTTACACTCTTCGGGTCTTTTACATCCTCCACGAAGGTGTACTTTTCCTCCCCTAAGGTGTGTTCATACACAGTACCCGCCCAGCCCAGAACGTCAGGGGTGAGGTCGTCGGCAGAGTTCTGGGCCACACCGCCGCAAACGAGTTGAAGGCGCTCCATATTCCGTCGTTTCGCACGACGGAGGGCCGTGATCCCGTTCTTCGCGAGGATGTCCAAACTCAAGGGATCGATACCTTTCTGGTTGATCACGACGAAGTTCTTCTTTTTCTCCGTGCTGTCGACAGCCTGATCGCATACAAGGTTTTTCAGCTCTACGATTTTCTTGCATTTGGCGTCAGTAAACTTTCGTTCCGACTCGACAAGCTTTTCCCTCTGTTCCGCCGAGGAGTAGAAGAAACCGGAGTTGACCTCCCTGCGTAGCGAAAAAAAGGAGAGGGGTCAGGTCGTAGGATTACCTCCGGTCATGGGAAGGGGACGAACGTTTTCTCATACTCCAAACTGACGTTCAGGGTTAGGATGAAAGCATTTTCGAGCCGTTTTGGCATATCCGGGTGCCGAGCGCCATGGTCAAGGACCAACCCCCGAATGAGCTGCGTCTCTGACGCCGTCCGGTGTTGCATTTTCATGATCTCGACCATATGAAGATCAATAGGCTCCTCCCACTTTTTCGACTCTACGGTGATTCGATGAGCGGGAGTTTTCGTGCGCATGATGAACACAACCTTCCGACTGAGCGGGTCGAATCGTAAGAACCGCGTCGACCACGTCTGCAGCAAGTTGTTTGGCAAGAGCCGGGTTGAGTTTTGTTGCGAGTGATGTGTGGGCGACGTTAATCAAGGTGGCGCGGTCCAAGGGAACAGGTTTTTTGAAGCCATCCAAAAACTTGGGGTGGTAATGGCGTCATTCCTAGGGCGAACCAAATCGAATACTAATGAACGCACCTTTAAAGCTTCCTTCTTTGCCAGATCAAACCCTTCCGCGATCACCGAAGGATGAACGCCTTCAGAAATGTATCGGTCCGCCTGCTTGAGCAACTCTCCGACCAAAAGCACCACAGACGTGGTCCCATCTCCTACTTGATCGTCTTGAGAGACAGCAGTTCGTGCGATCATCGCCGCGGTCGGATTCTGGATTTGCATCTCAGATAACAGAACTTTTCCGTCCTTGGTCATTTTGATCTGTCCAGAACCATCGACTAGCATTTTCAGAGTTCCTCTCGGGCCTAGGTCCTGTGGTGAGATGGGATCGTTCCCGAGCTGTGCTGGCGCGTACCGAGGTTCCCTTTAACTACGCTGGCGAGGCCCATCGCTCCGGTGATGTTCACCTGAGTGAGCCAGCGATCAGAACGGGGGGACGGCGTAGTATATCCCGGGTCTTGGACAGACCTGGAGCGCAGCTGCGCGACGGACACTCTCTGCCTTGGGATTAATCAGCTCGATGCTGGATGCCATGGTGGTCAGTTAATGAGGTTCAGCGCGTGAGGGAAAGTGAAGTTATCAATCGGGAACGTGACGCGTACTTGTCACACGAGGAAGATCAGACTCTGAGTTTGGGTATGCGAGAAGCACCAACGACCATGTTCGACTACAGTGATAAAACTATACTAAGGGTTACACGGTAGCGGTGGGAAGGGGGTATCGAGCGGTGTCTAGCATTTAACGGTATTACTCGGGGGACATCTAAACTCTAAAGTCAAAGGCAAAGGATATCGAGGATCGCCTTGACGTTAAGGTGAATGATGATGTGGACAATGTCAGCAATGAGGGGTCCAAGAGCGGCAATAACTCCGGTCAACAAGGAGGCAACGAGGCAAAGGACAGCAGTCAACAAATCCGCAACGAGGCACACGATTTCGATCACAAGGGGAAGAATGCCTTCCTTGACTGTAGCGGTAACGATTCCGAGGAGACATTCGAGGAGGAGGAAGACAACCTGATGGGTGGATTGGGTCAGTGAGGGTCACGAAGGACGAGGAAGTGTATACGCACATGGAGTACACCGGAGAGGAGTAAGGCGACGGCCTTGACGTCCAAGAGGAGGCCGGTGGTGACGCTCTTCAGGGCAATCTTGATGTCGACTTCAACGAGGGCCTTGACGTCCGCGACAGCGCACGTGAGGATCTCCTTAACTTCTCCGAGGAGGTGAAGGCAGACATCCGAGGTGGCGGTGACGGTGTTGAGTTGGTCTGCACGAGCAGTGGGTCAACAAGGGATGGTAGAGGTACAGACGAATAAAAAGGCACTTACAGATCTGTTCCTTAATCGGGGTCATCTCGACAACGAGACCGGTGAGGATCGACTCCAGGCATTTGGTGTCCTCAGCGGGGACCTCGACGCTACGTGCCAGGACATCGGTGGAGACTCCGGCCGGGGTTGGGGCGGCAGAGCAGAAGAGGCCGAAGGCGAGGGAGGTGAAGACAGAGAGGGCGAAAGAGCGCATTGTGAATGGATAATGAGTGTGGGGGGTAAAGAGAGTGACTTGGTCTGGGAGGAGACGGAGAGAGAGAGAGAGACAGAAAGCAGATAGCAAACGAATGCTGAGGAAAAAAAGGCAGCCCTCGGCGAGAGGTTTTATATCGACTCGTCAGTGGGTGATCGCGGACTCTCTAAGTCCATGAAACTCGGTCGGGGTGACGTGCTGACATGGATGCAGAGAGAAGCCCTGAGAGTGGAGCCAAATGATGATGGAGTTGGCGTTCGGGAGAAACAACGGTCCAAATCGAGACGGCGCAAAGACAAAGAGGCCTATTCTTGGTCCAGAGAAGCTGCAGGGAAGCCTGGAATGTTGCTGATGGAAACATCAATGGAAAGAGCGGGAGGCGACCCGTCCCAAAATGAATCGCGTTGGATCGCGCTGAAACAGAAAGCTATCCAAGTGGAGCCGTTGGCAGAGGACTTCGTAGACGAGAAGCCCCGTTGTCGGCCTCGTGAAGTCCCGTCCCCAGGCGACGCGGATGGTGGCCAAAAAAGAACAAGGATACGGCTTGGAGCGGACAAAGCGATCAAAACGGGGGGGCGCTCCATTCTCCGATCGTTGTTTGGCCCGCCGATCCTGACAAACATGGTCCGTGCGCATGTCGTCGGGGGTATATATCGTTCTCGCGGACGGATTCTGATTCTTTACCACTCTGGCCTTTTGGCTTAGATCAAGTGTAGTATCTGTTCTTAATAGTTTAACCACTATTATGAAGGCACCGCCTTCATTATTGGTTATCTAATTTTTGCAGCCCTTGTTCCCCGAGCTCTGCTTGCAACTTGGGGACGCGATGACCTTGCTACTGCACTACCGGCTTGCGTCGTCGGGGGATCTCTCTCTTCTCTTTCTCACTCTTCTCACTGTTGTCAATTGGCAGCATCTGGAGCTTGGGAAACAGATCAGATTGCTTCTTAGTTTCAGTATCTTGTACGACCCGTGATAATTCCCATTTCTTCACCGAGTGACTTTCCGTGGCCGAGTTGGAACGGTCTAGAAATTCATCACGCCTGCCAGTCACCGGGTCTCGACAGTTCCGCATTCCAGCCAGGATATTTGAGGTTTAGAAAGTTCAAAGGGCCTTGGAACGTCACTCGCTGTGAATCAGGATCACCCGAGCAGTCTCAGGACTTGGTGTTTCGAAGAAGCCGCTTGTCAAACGCTATATAAATCACCAGAGCTTCCCTGGGTGCTGTCGGGCTGGATGGGAAGACCCGATTCGGGTCACAGCTGCATCGAATATCATCGGCGCGTTTGACCATCCCCTGACATCTCAAAATTGAAGCAGATTCTTGCGGTGATTTGAACATTGCGCGTTCTGGACGGTGATAGTCGACGGTGTTATTCCGGAGATGAAGGATACCAGAATCTAATGTGTACATCCATAGCATCGAGGAGAGTTATTAAACCGAGTGAGTTGAGCATTCGAACGCTTGACAATTTGCCGACCCTACACGTCCAAATACACCCCCACGAGGGAAAATATCCGAAACACCCTATGTTTGTGCGCTGCTTTCACCGAAAGCAAAAAGGAGAGAAGAAACAGTCCCAGATGGATATACAAGATTGCGAAATAAGAAGGGAAGGAGCGTAACGAAGAAAAGTAAAGCGGTACCTGTTTGCTCTCTAATCGCCATATCACAAACGCAAGGATCCAGAGGGAAGGGGAGAGGGTAAAAGACAGGAGGGGAGATCATTATAATGAGATTCGGACTGTAGTGGCGCTCTTGGGTTAGGAAACGTAAGGAGAGGGGAGGAGAGTGAATGTGTGCGACAGCGATTGCGGAGTGAGGGAGATTGCAGATGGGGGAAAGAGGCGAAATGCAAGGGGAAGTGTTGATGGAGGACGGGACATATGAACACAACGGAGTCAAGGTCCGACCACGACGATGGTGGGTATACATGAGACGACGATGCAGAAAAATGATGATCCGGAAAACGCGCGGAAGGAGTCGAGAGGGAAAGGAACACAGGCCATCACATCCGTGACCCAGACCCGGGGTCGAGAGGGCCTAATGGCCCGTATTCCCCTGTATGTCCCCTCCCTCCGCTCCGCTTCTTCACGTGGCCCTTCCACTCGGCGACGCCCGAGCTGATACCCTCACCCGTTCTCGGCATGTTTGGCGTTGTGGGGGATTGTGTCCGTGAAAGAGCTGTGTACCCATTCGGATGCGTCACGGGGGCGTCTTGCAGTTGGTGTCGGTCAACGTGTCGCGGTGCGAGTCTGGTCGTCGAGCTATTTGGTGAAAGCCCATCATCGAATCCCACTTCCAGCATCGCCTCCAGTTGGTCCTCAGCCACCGTCTCTCCGGAGGCGTTCAAGTGTTTCATGTGAAGTGCCATGGGTGGTGGGGGATACGAGGGGTTGTGCTCGTTGTAGCCGCCAATCTGTGTACCCCAATGGTCGTCCTCTGAAGAAGTGACGGACATCGTGTCGGAGCCATCGTAGCTCTTCACCTCGTGTCGGGCGCCGAGGTACCCTTCCCCGGCTTGGTATCCGGCGGGGTGTGTTCTCTCGAACTCTCTTCTCCTCCTCTCCTCTCGCCTGAGCTTGCGCAGTCGCGAACGCTCCCAATCTTCCCACCTTCGCAGGGGAACGTTGATGGGTTGGACGACTATCGGGCCATCGCCATGCGCTTCTCCTTTTGCTTCTCCTTCAACTTTCCTGTTAGTGGTGGTGAGTGTCAGCGTTTCCGAGCGAACTGCCCCCGAACCGCTTACCTGGTCTCTCCCCAGGAGAAATCATCGAAATGCCAAAACGCATACACAGGGAGAATCAAGTTCCAGACGGGCAACGCCAAGAGGTATATCAACATCCAGAACACATACACCACCTTCATCGTGGTGATCAGGATGAGAACGGCCGGTAAACCCAATACCGCTCCGAGAAGAAGGACTGGAATCGCCTCCTCGAAAGACTTCGGAGGGGTCAGAATAACTCCCACAATCAAAACGTACGTCAGGACGATGGCGATGGGCAGGACGACGGTGCCTAGAAGGTCCATGAACACGACGAATTGCATGCTGAAGCAGAAAGTGCCGCAAAGATTTCGGACCAGGACGAGCTCCATAAGGTTGTGGATAGTCGAGTTGATCCAACGGCGGCGTTGTGAAAGGAGCACCGAGAACGTATCGGGAACGACAGTCCTGCACTTCGCTTGTGGGAGGAACATCATCTTGCGGTTGGGGAACGTCCGGATCAAAATCGTAGTCAGGAATCGATCCTCTCCAAGAAGCAGTAAGTTCTTCTGATGGAGGGTGACAACGTCATTTTGACTGTACTCCTTCACGATCTCGGGCTTGATGATCAGCGGAATCCAGTCATCGCCACTGAACTTCCTGGCCTTGAGACGGAACATCGAGAAACACCCCGGCAGACACGAAACACCACCAAATACGGATTCGAACGCTTTTGCCATGTGATGGGAGATGAAATACTCGAAGACCTGGATTGCAGTCACCCACGACTGTCGCTTGTTCGCAATCCTCGTTTCGCCGCAAACGCCCATGATCATCTGGTCGTGGTGCATACAGTTGACCAGGTGTTTTAGCGATTCGGGGTAAACTTTAGTATCAGCATCGACCTGAAACCCTGTAAGTGACTCTGGCCATGCTAGCCGAGACATCAGACTCACCATAAGGCAGACCTCGAAAAAGTCAGGGGTGACACCCATGAGGATATGGATCTTTCGGAACAGGTCGAAATCCAGGGGGTTCATGCGGTCGTTGTAGGTGACGCGTGAGAAAAAGTTCATCAGAATGAGTTGGCTGTCCCGCTTTCCTCGGTTGCCGGGCTTCTTCTCGGTTGCAGCTTCTTTTTCGGTTCCACACTTGACCACAATGACTGTGGGGGTCTTACGACCGGCAACGGCTGCGTGAGGGTATTTAGAGCCGAGCTTCAGGGAGCGGACGTAGGTTGGAATACGCACTATAGTGACCGGCATATACCATGGCCCTGTTCTCAGCCTTCGCACCAGATCCGACCGCCTCGTACACCATTGGGATCGGATTTCCGAACCGGGGATCGGGCTCCAACAAGCTGACACAAATATCTGGTGTGCTCCGCTTCTCACCAGCGCCGGTGATCATGCCATCTGCCACGACGAACAGAAGTTTGCGAGAGTCGGAGTAGTGGGTTGTCGAGATGGAGTCGAGTGTCGTGCGAAGTGAGTCCTCGCCTTCCGAATAACAGGTGACAAGACAAACGGCGAACAGCTCCGCTCCAATCTGAGTAAGGCTCATAACCGGAGCAGGGGCGTCGGAGTGGACCAAGGTCGAACCGGATCCGGTGGAACGGGGGGATTTGGAGGTGCCCTTCTGCAGCTTCTTCTGTTGTTTGCCTGCCCACGGAGCCTGACCGTTGACGTTGTCGATGGAAACATTGGCACCCTCCGGCATGACGCTTGGGCTGATCGCGGACTTGTTCAGCAGGGACGAGCTGACATTGCCAGCGAGGCGTGTGGAGAGGAACCAATTGAAGACGCAAGCCATGACGAAGCGGATCATGATGAGACCGAGGATAACGATGAGACCGGCGTAAAGGACCAATTGAGAAATGAAGCAGCCTGGTGTGATCTTGTCGATGTTGCCGGCGTGGTAACGTTGGGTGAGGCAAGGAACTGCAGCTTTGAGATCGTTACGACTGTAGAAGATGAGGGTTCCATCTTTCCCGTTCGTTGGGTCGCTGGTCAGGACTGTGCGGAGGGCAGCGTCGATGTTATCGCCTGGAATGGGGGATGTGTGGGCAGCCATATAAGGTTTCATGTTGAGGACGGTCCCATCGATTACGAGGTAGTTGGTGAGGTTCGCGACCTGTTCCCAACCGTATCCGGCTCGTAAGGTGGTATTTCGCAGCCCAAGAGAGGTGATGGTCTGTGTGGTGAGGCCACCAAGTCGACAGTTGGTCGCGATTTGGCATGGGTCGTCGATCGCGGCGCGGAAGGGGAGGCCAGCGCATGCGGTATAAAAGCTGGCGGGTCGTTGGAAACTATTTGAAATGTCCTGTCCGGAGAATTGTGTAGCGAGTGCTTGGATATCTGCGTTGTTGGACTGGGTTGAATTGAAAACAAAACCCCCAATGGCCACGAAACCAGGAGTAAGGCCGACGCCTATAAACCGAGCGGCACTTCCTTCGCTGTTTTGAGGACAAAAAACGTTCTGGAGTCCAACGGTGATGAATCCCACAGTCCCACAGAGACAGATGATGATGAAGCAGAGGGTGATCTTTTCTCGCCACGCTTGCTGTTTCTGTTTGTCGTCGAGACCACCGAGTGAGCGGAGGAGGACGCCTGGGGCCCAGAAGGTGAGTATTCGAGAGAAAAGTTTCCAAGGGTCGAAGCCGCCTGAAGAGACGGGGTCGGTTGCGCCAATGCCGGGTTGTGGGGTGATGAGGGGAACGGGGGCGACGCTTCGTTCTGGTCTGGTGAGTGTCTTCGCTCTGCGGACAGTGGCCTGGGAGGCTAGTTGGGTGGGTCGTCGGGTCGTCGGGATTGGGACATCTGAAATTTCGACCTTATGCGGGTAGTTTGAGGCCATAAGAAAAGGGAGGGGAAAATGCTGCTGGTCTTTCTACGTCGAGACCAGGAGTCGTGGGGAGAAGGAAAGAATGGACGTCGAAAACGACACGATGGAGAGGAAAGGATGGACGGGTAAATTCGTCGGTGCTGACGTCGAGGCGAGGACGGAGAGGGGATGCGGCCAAAGCGCGCGGCACGGCAGTGATGGTAACCTCGGGACTGTATGCACCCACCATGTCCTTCTCCACCTCATTCCACGAACGTCTCGCCGTCCAGGTAATTCCAGAATATTCTCAAGATACATCTCGCTGACTCTAAGCTAACCCACAGCTGGCCCATTTTGCGTCCCAGCACCAGCAGAGCGAGTATAATCGCCTCAAGTTCGGACCAAATGGTATCACTATTTGTTATTGCTCCCACGCAATGCGTTCACATCGCCGTTCGTGCCCAGGTGCGGCCGCGACTTATGTTCCAATGTCGGTACACGTACCCGACCAGGTAAGGTCTATCAAAGCCCACCAAGAAGCCCTCGCCAACATCCGGGCATGGTGGCTTTCCACGAAGCCAACTTCGCCGATGACACCTTCCGCGGAGTGTCCCCAACTATGTGCTATGCCGCAAAGCGGGAATCTTACACAGGAGATCTCTGCGGCGATGGACGAAACGCTCCCCAACAACAACGACGTGTTTACGACGAGCGATCTCGTCAAAACCTCAGAGAGCCACCCCATCAAGTAGGTGACAGGAACACGGAATCTCTGTCGCTCTACCGCACTGACAGCCATTGTTCTCGTTTCAGTACCTCTTTCATCATTGCTCCCGAGCTATTGCCCGTTATCTCCTCGCATCTCGTACGAAATCCGAACCCATACCCAATCCTCCACGAACTCCCGCCCCCGTTCCGCCTTCACCGATTTACCCGAAGGCTTTCGTTTTCAAATTTCACTCCACCACCAATACCACGCCAACTCCCGGATGAGATAACCCTCCCCCAAGCAGGACTCCGGAATGGGATCTCAATCTCTCAGGCCCTCCAACTTGCTATGAGTACCGGGATCACAGGGAAGGGGTGCTTACCCTTCCGAGTTCCTACTCCCTCGGTGTTAAAAACGGCACCCGCCCTCGTCGACCGGGCTGTCACGCTTGAAACAAAGCAGCCCGTGATCGGCAACATGTTGCTATCTTCTTGCCCGGGCAAGAAGAGTGTGTTACCCAACTAGAATTTCTCCTGCTGCGACTGACATCGACTGTTCCCCTACGTTACAGTCAGGCTCACAGGACCCGTAAATGGCCGAGTTGGGGTCTGCCGCGATCTATCTCGAGACTTGGAAAGAGTGAGGATACTCGGCGTCGGATGCATCGTCTGGTATTTACCCGTTTTTCCAATAATTCATCATGAGCTGAGACGAGGTCGCCCGTAGCTGTTTAGATGACGCAGAACTGTCATACTTGGGTGTTAGTTGGTCGGATTACGCCAGGATCGCAGACGAAATCGGCATAGACGTCTTGAGGTCGGTCTCCCCCATTTCTATCCGTCACTTTGGCTGACAGTTCCACTTTAGAATACCACTACCAGAGGGGCTTACTCCCTTGGATGCCGCCTCATTCGATATCCACATGACGCGGTTGATCACCGCCTACACGTTGAAAGGCATCAACGTCTTATGCCACTGTAGAGGCGGCGTTGGTCGTGCAGGCCTAGTCGCCTGTTGCTGGATGCTCAAATTGGGTCTCTGCGGTTGGCTCGAGGGGGAACCGGAACCCACTTCTCCGAGAGGCAGGACCCCTTCGACCGATGGCAGTGAAACGGACACTGACGCCGAGGGTGGCCAACCGATCCGAGCCGACACGATCCAGATGGTCGAACGTGTGATCTCTGTCGTTCGGAAACGCCGAAGCGTGAAGGCCATTGAAAGTTTCGAGCAGGTATTGTTTTTGGCCGAGTTTGTTGAATACTTGAGGAGTCGCGGTAGAAGCCAGGATTCCGAGTCTGAGTAACTATTCCCACTCTCTGTTCGCTATACCCTGTGTTGTGCGTGATTCCTCTGTTGTCCTACGGTAGTTACTGTTGTATAACCGCTTAATAATAGACCGGTCGTAAACCCTCGGGCTCATCGCCAACACGCTCGTTCCGACCGCGGGTATCGATGAAATTACTGGATCGTTGTGGTTCATCGCGTAGCGAGCACGGCAACGGTTGTATACGCACCGACAGCTGACATCGGTAATCACTTGACGTCTGCTTACGATTTTCCGATAAGTCCTGTCATGAAAGAATTACGTGGAATTTCGGCTCACAGTTTAGTCATCCTTGACCGGCGTTGTGGCCCGAGGCGGGTTTAATGAGGGGATCTGGGTAAGACCGAACGCAGCAATACCGAGGACTAGGGAGAGAACGACGGGTCAGCGCTGTACTGGTAAGGCACGGGAAGAAGAACGTACGGAATCCAGTAAGCTTCTCGAAGGGCGTATGGAAGTAAACAGCGGTCGTATAGGTCGCGAACACCCAAATTCCGATCAGAATCGCGTTTGCTGTTACGGCCAAGTTATGTGCTGTGGTCCACAGTGCGCCGTGCCTCAACGAATGTGTGATCTGATCGGTCAAGAAGAGGATGGACATTGTGAGGAGGAAGATGTGTCCTGACACGTCATGTCCCCTGCGCAGTCTTGGACGGGCTGACCAAGGGGTCGTCGTGGTGAAGTCGGTGGTAAGTGAGGTGAAGAGGGTTGGGTGGGTCGCAGGGGAGAGGGTGGACTTCGTGTGACAGTATTCGATGGGAACGTCAATGACCTCCCCGGATCCAGGAACCGAGACCACACATTGACCTCCCGAAGCCAGAACCACTCGCTCAATCAGCGGAGGACCGAAGAACCACCCAGTGAACGCGAGCCAGGCGAGCGTGACAACCACGTATTGGAGCAGCCGATTCGACGACCGGATACGCGCCGGGCTAACCGCATACAACAACACAAACGCCCCGGAAGTCCAACCCCACGCCTTCTTGATGAACACTGTGTTAAGTGGATTGGACTTGTTCGCATAATAATCGGTGGATTGGAGCGGGTGTGGAAGGTGTGCGAGGAGCGGGTTCGAGGTGTCGAGGTAGGTTGAATTGAGGACGGAGTAAAGAGTCCCAACGGACAATACAAGGCTGATGGTACCAAGGGCAACCCTCACAGGAGTTATCGTGGACATGATGGAAGGTGAAAGAAGGGAGTGCAGGGCGATGACGTCGCGGCCCAACCGCTTGCGCAGGCCAAGCGGAACAACGTCAACGTGTCCAGTCAAACGAGCGCCTAAGTAACTGTCTATTTCGATCGAGTCCTAATCATGCTTGGAACCGCCATGTATCTCCTCCAACCCCTCGTCTGAAGTCCAGAAATCGTGCCGAGTTTCCTCCTCCTGAGCAGCACGGACGGGGGACTTGTCGAGCGTGTCTAGACACGAACCCCGTAACTTCCGCTCGGTCTGGTCCAACCTCTCCTTCTCTTCGCTATGCCGCCAGTACATCCTATCGACCGCCATCCGGACCACATGTCGTACGACCAAGAATGCGTAACTGGCAACGAGCCCAACCAAGAGGCACATCTTGAAGTCTGCCTCTTTGTAGCTTGCCATGCCGATGTGGACGAAATCGGGATGATACAAACTGACCAGAACCGTGTTCACCACGGCCGCCACCCAGGCGATCCCTCTGATACAATCCAGCCATGCGCCTATCGATTCTACCCGCACGGGGATCGGTTTCCGGAGGTGAGTAGTGAGCTTGAATGCATCTGAGGGGCCCTCCAGCCAGTTGTTAAGACAAGCCATAACTGGACGAAATATTTCTGGTCATTCCACTGAGAGCTGAAGTTGGGGGGGATACTCACCTGGTGCAAGAGGCCACATACTCGACCAGATGGCAATGTAGCCAAACTGAGTAACCATCTCACAGTAGTCGTCAAAGATGTCGTAGTCCACCCGCGTAAAGACTTCTCCTTGGACACGGTCCAATAACTTCTCTTCCTGGCTGGCCGATCGATCACCAGACCGCCCCGCCTTGGTGGGAGGGCTGATGCGCGATTGCAACCACCTGATGACGTAGGGCATTCCCAACTCCTGGAACGCATTCGCCAACTGAGCCGTCACAAGGAAAGCAAACATCTGTGTTTGTAATCTCGTCCCGTTCAACTTTGTGGACGCCTTGAACAAATCGTGCTCCCACAATAGTTCTTCCTCCCCCCCGGCCAGCGAGCTGGTGGTACCTATAACATCGGAGGTGAAGAGTTGGAGGTGAAGCAAGCCAAGGACTTCTTGGCCGAATGGCAGATAGATGAACGCAGAAAGGGTGATACCTAGGTACGAGACGATCGTCGATAGTATAAATCTCTTGACTGTCAGTGAATACGTGTGGGCGGAAGGGGTGGTGTGTCGTTCGAAATATGTGCTGTGGATGGCGATGAACCGATAGATACCCAGCACGGCTGGGGCGCTCGCAGCGAAGATTATCACCGGAATGACAGGCTACAATGATGGTATCAACTCTTCTGGCGAGGGACAGAGAAACTCGCGCATACCGCAATCTGACTTCCTGGACCCTTGTATAAGATTGCCAGGAAGGCTTCCAAGATAAACATGACCACAGTGATGGCGGCCAACGCGCACATAAATCCCAGAAGCACCGCGACCGAGGCACTCAGACGGGACAGCTTGTCAAAGCCCGCTATCCACCACCATAACCCTGCTGTCTGATTCGTAGGTGACTTGGTGAGACCAGAACTTCCATGCGAGCCCCATCGAACGGCCAGCTTGCGTTCACACACCGCCCAATATTCCGCAAAGAACGTCGCCCATAAAACTATGACGATAGAGTAGAGCGGTGAATAGCGCTCTCCGAGAAGGTGGAACGACGCGCCGAGAACGGCAACCGGCGTCAGGGATTTCGTGTACGTGGCAAGGAATGCGAAATACAATCCGACTTCCTCTCCATACTAATCGAACACTCAACCTATGAGCATACTCCCCTCATCCTCGAGGGATTGAACATCGGACGTACGTTGTCTTTGACGCTGTCAAGTTGGTTCTGGGTGGGGCTCCCTTTGGTCAATGAACGAACCCATTCTTGATCAAACTGGGAGTCGTGGAGGGGATGGATCCCAACAACTCGTTTCCACGGGCCAATGCCGGGGGAAATACCAAGACCACCAGCGGAGGTGGGGTCCGTAAGATAAGCATGTAGCAACCGCACCCGATGAGATGGCGGGAGGTGAATCTGTGGTTTTGCCAGAGAAGAGAAAGCCGCCAATACGCCATGTTGAAAGTCTGAAGACCTCCCTCAACCTTAGCATAGCGTAGAAACTCCTCGAAGTCTCTTTAAATGCTCACTGTTCTAACCTCGCCAATTGGTTCAATTTGGCCAGAGGAGAATGGACCAAGACGATGATTTCTCCATGCCTTCGTCCAGCCTTTCCAACAGCCTTCAACCCGGAGGATTTCAGTAGCCGAAGCAGTCCCGTATAGTTCTCTTCCGCATTCCGAATCTCTTCTCGCAATCGGGCTTTGCTCGAGGATTTTATCGGAAAGGAAAAGACGATAACCAGATGCACGTGAGAGTGCATGACGGAAGGTGATTTCGATCGTTTGGACTCAGAGCGTGACGTGAAGGCAATTCGCGTCTAATAATAACACGGGGTACTAGAACACAGGGCCGGTTATACTTTTTGGTTTCGTCACTCTTAGGTGACAGTCGTATGCAGTTTACTGGATAGAAAGGAGCTTGACCTCTGGAATCAGAAGATGTATCAGGACCGCGTCGGTGAGCGTGAAGTGAAGGAGAAACTGACCAAACCTAAGGGTCGAGCTGGGAGGGATGCCGGTCGTCCCCCTCTTGCCATAACCCATAGGAGGAGGGATGATAAGCTCACGCTCTCCGCCAGCTTTCATACCAACGATACCAGCGTCCCAGCCTAGGCAAAAGGGAGGTTCAGGTGAAATGTCTCTCATGTGTACCACCGCACGTACCTTTAATGACTTCACCAGCACCGAGGCGGAAAACAAACTGCTTTGGCGTGAGCCCCGGAGTCGAGTTCAAGGTGATGACGGACTGACCGGTCTGCCCTTGGTGTTCGAGTCGAAGATCTTGCCGTCGGTCAGTTTGCCGATATACCTCATCTTGACCGACTGGCCCTTCTGGGCCCCTGGTCCTTCCCCTAGCTTGACGTCCTTAACCTGAACTCCACCCTCGACCTCCTTGACCTCCCCGGTGGACTTGCCTTCCTTTCTCTTTTCCTTCTTTTCCTTCTTTTCCTTCTTCTCCTTTTTCTCCCCTTTTGTCTCCTTCACGGGGTCCTCCTTCGGGATCGCCACACCGTTCTCACCCTTCTGCTTCTTAGCGACCTTCTTTTCAGCCTTGGCGGGATGGGGCGGTTTCTCGTCGACCTCCATCTTTTCTGCAGCGCGCTTCTTGCCCTTGGGCTCTTCCACGATCTCTTCGAAACGGCTAGATCCGAGTTAGGCAAGGGGACCGGGATTTGAGGGACAACACGTACACGCTGTCTTCTTCTAACTCGTCTTCTTCGGAAATACCGTCGAGCTCGGCGGGGTCGATCTCAACGTCAGAGCTCACTTCGCCAAGGTGGAATGCGTCCTCTTCGTCCTCTTCGTCCCAGGGAATGTTGTGATCCCCTACGTGGTTGGTAAGTCAGTAAGTGGCACCAAGCCGTGGCATGAAACGTACTGATATAGTTTCCGACGACGTGGATCGGGCTGTAATACCAACGTTACGTCAGAACTCGACTTTGAGTGGGTGGGGAGTGTTGCACTTTTTACCGATCACTTCAAAGATGTACTCGTCCTCCTCATCCAGAACGAGGTCCAAAGCAGCCTGCTCGATCTAGATAGGAGGAGTCACATCACAGCCCGAAGGTGGGAAGAAATGGTTTACCTTGCCCGGGGTAAGGGAGCCGAGGATGACTTCCCTGCTGACCTTCGGGGGCTCGTTCTCGTCATCGCTTTCTTCATCATCCTCATCGTCCGTGGGGGGTGCGCCGAACCGATAGGAAAGTCTCAAGCTGCTGCGGCCATCCGTGTCCTTGAGTTCAGCACCAAGGGAGAGGCCTTTCACGTGGATTTGGATGTCAGGAGGAGGCAGAACGCTCTCCTTAGTTCCCGGGTTGACGACGATACTCCTGTATCACCTTTTTAGCATCAGACCGCGCGTGAACAAGAGGCAGAACGCGTACCAAACAGCGACAGCGGTGGACATTTCTCTCGTGGAGGTGAAGTTGAGGTTGAGAAAAAACTCGAAAAAGCGATCGCGACGGGAAAACTGATCGTGGGAGCACGTGAGCTAAGCGCACGTGGTGGAATCGCAGATAGGTGGGGGAACTGAAATTGCCCATGGTTCCAAGTGGATGTCAGACACATGAAGTGCCTGTGTATAGGTCATAGGATGGACTGGACCGGAAAGGGAAGGATCACTACGCAGAGGACCGGAAGTGAGGGACCGTCCGCCCCCGTTTGAGGCTTACATATGATTTTCAAAGTGTCATCGCCGTGCATTTGGACATTTCGGCGGTAGCAAATCGCTGCTTCCAGGCCGTTTGTGCTCTTCCCCTCATCTGAGTTCTGAGCATACTTCACCGGTCAAGCTTGATGCCTGATGTATGATGCATGTGATGATGCCTGATAGATGGTGAGGCTTCAAGTATCGGGCCGGTCATCAGTTGGAATGATCGTGAGCATATAAGTATCGTTCGAGTCTGGACCTCGGAACCAAGCCCTTCTTCCTCCTTGACCAAGTCCACCCTCGCCTCACCATGTCTCAGTACGGGAAGATTAACATACAAAGTGGAGAAGAATTCGTCGCCCGGACTCGTGCGCGACTGGAGACGATCAGGACTCACCTTGATACCGCCCCACGGACGGGGAAGTTGAAGGGGAAGACGTGCGTGATTACGGGTGCGGGGTCACTTAAGGGAATAGGGTCAGTGCGTCCACCTACGCCTTGCTCGTCCCTCATTCGTCTGTAGGAGAGCCACCGCGTTGCTTTTCGCTCACGAGGGTGGGTCCTCCATTTCGTCGGTCCTGCTCTCGATTTTTGATCCGTGTTTCTGGTCCCGATCCAGGCGCGACACGCCTCTACCTCTTGGATTTCGTACCCGACAACCTCCCAGAGTTGAAGGAGACTATTCAAGAGAAATATCCAGATGTGAAGGTGAAGTCTACCAGACCAAACCCGCAAACCCCAGCTGACATTCCCAAGGTCACAACCTTACAAGCGGATGCTGCCGACGAAACAGTCATCTCCTCTGTTTGCGAACGGGCGTTAAAGGACGAGGGGCGTCTCGACGTATTTTTTGCCAACGTGAGCTCCATCCAATCCAAATCGTGCTCACTGAATTAACGCACCTCGGGTCAGGCTGGTATAGTGACTCCCACACTTCTGCATGACACAACGTCCGAGGATTTCATGCAGAACATTCGAGTTAACACCCTCTCGTATGTTTCATGTGATAATACGCTACCCAGGAAGGATTAGTTGACCGTGTTCTCAGAGCTTTCCTTGCCGTCAAGCACGCCTCGCTGGCTATGATGAAGGCGAACGCGGGACGCGGAAAGCCCCATGGTGGTGGCAGCATCGTATTGGTTGCCTCTGGTGAGCCCTATCTTTTCTCCCTAGCCGTCTCCATTCCGATGATATAACTTTCTCAGTTGCCGGAGTCCGATCGGGAGCTGGTCCTATACATTGTAAGTGACCTTGTTCTCCTTCGCGACACATGCGCTAACCCGTGCAACAGACAGTGCAAGTAAAGCTGCGTGCGTATTCGTGTTTGCCACACTGCTCATTAGGCTCTGACGGAAGTCTCGTTCTAGCGTGAACTCGATCGCCCAGACCAGTTCTTGCCAACTGGCGCGCACTGACGTTCGGGTGAACGCACTCTGTCCAGGCCTCATCGAGACCGGCTTGACCCAGATCCAGTTTGACCACGCCCGTGGGCGTGGGACCGAACATAAGATGGGGCAACTTAACCCTCTTGGCCGGTATGGGATTTCACCAGGTACGCTGATATTCGCATCGTGCTTCACCCCGATGGAGTGAACAGTAATTGTATCACAGAAATCGCCAATGCCGTCCTATTCCTGGCTTCGGACGACTCGAGCTATATCAATGGGCAAAATATATGCATCGACGGTGGGCTGTCTGCGTCGCACCCTGTGGTCCCGGGGAAGTTTACATGAGTTCTGTCGATCGAATCGGGACCGGTAGCAGGGCACATCGCGCATTCCCACCGACAATGCTCCTGTCCGTACATTTATCCCGCGTATACAACCGAATGCGTTCATCTTTCGCTTCACGAACCCTCCGAGCCGGAGCTAAACTCGACATCTGTGCGATTGTATCGTTCGGATCGCCCAGTGCTCTGGACACGATCCCACAAGGTAGGATCCCGACGGCGGGTCCATCCAAGACACGCAACATTGGGTCGATTACAGGTGCACGTTGCCATGCGCGGGGTTCCCGGTCTGCAGGGCCCCGAATCCAAATCCGACCGTTCTCCGATAATATAATCGTCATCACAGATTGACTTTGAGAAGCCCTTTGAAGACCCCCTTCGATGTAACAGACCGGCATAGCTGTTATTAAAGTATCGAGGCCCGAAGTTACAGATGGCCACACACGGTCACCGGGTGGCCGCCATCGAACGAAGCGAGGGAAAACTTCGGTTGAGATGAGGGGATCGCAAAGAGATAGACTTTTGGTCTCATGGTCAGATCGACCCGCTTGTAAGAACAGCTCGCCCCCGGTAAACAACGCTCCGCCCCGATGAGATCCGACCCAGTTTGATGGACCATGAACCCAAACAACCCACCGCGAGGCAAGGGGTCAAGGATGGACTGGGGATGTTCCGGGCAAGGGGCATTCCCAGTTTGGGTAGTGGCCCTCGGATGGCCAGACTGATATACACGTGATGGGGGTCACGTGGGAGAGGCTTAATGAGATTTTGTGGGCGGGATGGTCGGACCGACGGGTGGGACACTGGTGAAATAACCCCAAGCCTGTTTTTATTTTTTCCTCGACGCTCTCAGCCTTTTCGTCGCCGGCCGAGACGTTGGCGAGAGTAAAGCGTCCGTCGCGCTCCCAGGAAACCGCCCCGCCTTTCTCTCTCCTCCCCACCACCAGCCACGGCATATGTTATCAAACATGGATCCATTTGCAACACTTGTCCCAGGCTCTAGGCGTCCCTTCAAATTTCTTTCTTCCCAACCACCACCACCAAACCAACTCATCCAGCCCCAGCCCCAAGACATGTCAGCGCGCCCTCAAGTCACCCCACCCACTACGTCCACGCGACGGCGCAAGCCCACCATCACATACCGTTCCCCCTCCGTAGAGTTCTCTCCGTACCCTCTCAACCACACAACTGTCTCTGTTCCGGTCCAAGACGAGCCCATGGATAATGGAAACACATCCCCATACTCTCCTGCCCAGGAAGATTTATCCTCCTCTACCTCGTCTCCCTCCCCACCAACACCGTCCTCGTCCTCCCTCCCTCCCCTTTTGACCGATGGTTCGTCCGCGTCATCTTTCGCCAAACCCCTCTCTACCCGCGAAGTGTATGCTATGGCTACTCCCCTCCCCTTGTATCATCCCC
>Ga0307509_10003932_pt1 | contig 21941 bp, 23 predicted proteins | sample 10_EM_MG_FD_202245 | JGI IMG/M metagenome (GOLD analysis project Ga0307509, IMG submission 202245) | Populus trichocarpa ectomycorrhiza microbial communities from riparian zone in the Pacific Northwest, United States - 10_EM | ecosystem: Host-associated > Plants > Roots > Unclassified | place... | reverse complement strand
TCTGTGCATATCCAGTTTTAAGCTTGGTAGTCGACCCATTCACGGTGAATGGGTAGTTGTGCATGACATTTCTAGCGATTGTCGCCGACCGCATACTACGGAAAGAGACGCTTGCAAACCTGGGGGTACCAGGAGGTCCACTCGTGGGTTGGGATAAGTCTATAATGAGACCAAAGGGCTGCATACGATATCAAATCCCAGACATCACCGTTATTATAGGACGCAGCGACGCACTCTGAAAAGGTTGTAAAGCTGTTCTTCAGGGATGTCCGGGCCATCAAATGAAACTTTGAGAATCGGAGTTGGGAATCGTTTCAGGTCCTGAACACGTTGTAATCAGCGGGGAACCTCGTCCGCAACCGGAACACTCGCACCTCTCTCCATGGAACGCCCTTGACAGCCCAAACGTCACTCCTACCAAGGTTCGCCCACGAAGGGATCCCGCCCCCGTCAGCAAGAGTTGCGCGTAATTGTTCTTCGATCGTCTTCACCGCCGTGCCGTCGTCGTCCAAGTCCTGATATCTATATCGCACGAAGAGACCGCCCTCTTTCAATTGCGGTTCCAGTGACAGCAGGGTAAAATTCGGCACGTTCGTAGTTGAAAGCACTGAACGGATGGCCTCTGTCAGGTGGTCCTGTCGCAACATTCCAATCAAGTACCGGATGCTGCTCGAAATCAGTCACACCGTTCCCGGGAAGGTCTCAAAATGCACTCACTCCCAAGTTCCGAGGCGAATTGGGAATACGGTATCGATGAAGAGCCAACCCTCCTTCAACTTCGGTGGTGAGATTGGGTTCACCGTGCCTGCCGTGGTCGCGGTGGGCGTGACCGTCCCTGAGGCATCGATGCGACGGGCAGAGGTGCTGGCAAAGGTGCGCCAGCGATTCCGGGTTAGCAATGCGCTGGTACGCACGACGGCCCTCATCGCGGTTCAGCTTGGGTGGAGAGGACGTCATAGGTCGGCTGCTCGACGGCGTTCGATCCTAACACGGACAAACAACCGCCTCGGTGATGTCCTGATCGGCGGGTAAGCATACGAAATTGGTCTTGCGCAGAGCTTGGAACCGGATCGCGATGTCCTCCATCTCTCTCCTACACTTCAACGATGTGTACAGGGTTCAGCCCCAGAAACTATCTTCAAAGTCACAAGACACGATCGATGTCACCCAGTTCGCTCAGATGGTGAGCGATGTCCGTGAGTCCTGGAAGAACTCATCGAAAGAGGGTCTCGTGTTTTTCTCCGGAGACCTATTCTCTCCATCTGTGGAAAGTTCTGTGACTCGAGGAACTCATATGGTACTCGTTTTCGAATGGGGTATCGTAACGATGCGTTGAAAATCCGTGTGATCGCGATTAGGTCCCCGTAATGAACGAGATCGCGCCAGACGTCGCCCTCACAGGTAGGCACGTAGAATTGGGGATATCTCCGGCTTCTTATTTCCCGCTAGGAAACCACGATTTTGACTTTGGTCCGCCGAAAACTTCGAAACTTGAGACCATCCTCTCAACCAAATATCATTGCAGGATATCCCCATTTGACGAAACTCCTCCCAGCGACAAATTTCGTACGTACATCCATTTCATACCTCCCTCTAGAATCGTGGTATTAATTGTTTTTCGCAGCCCTGGCTGCTTAGCAACATCGTCGATAACACCACATCAAAGGTTCCAGAATACCTCAGGGAATACGAAGTATTTGAACGTGAGGGTGTCCGTATCGGTGTCATCGGACTCGTAGAAAAGTGTGGGACCATTGGTGGTGAAGTCGCAAACCCTTCACACTTACCGTCGCCATAGGGAATGGATAACGACCGTCTCTTCTTGGCCTCCCAACTTCGAACACAGAAGCATGGTTGAAGTGGGTCGCGACCTCTCCGCTCGTCTTAGGGGAGAAGAGAAGTGTGATATCGTCATTGCCCTAACGCACTCGAGGTGACGGGCGCATATTGGGACGTGAATTACATTTCACTTATTCCCTCTCTCATAGGTTACCGAATGTAGGTCTTCACGAATGCAGCCGCATAATGAGCCCCTAATTTTGTGTGGCCTCTCAGGACATCATCCTGGCAAAGGAACTTCTCGCCCTCTCACCAGATCACATCCAATCAAGCAGAATCGCTTTCACTCACGGGGTTGACATCCTCCTCGGCGGTCACGACCACTTCTACTACGCCTCAAAAGGTGTGAAATCCTGGGAGGGTTACGATCTCAATCAAGAATGTCTAGGATCCGAGGGGGATAAAGGAGACGTCCTGATTGTCAAGAGCGGCACGGACTTCCGCGAACTGACCTCGATAGACCTAGAGTTGGAAGATGTCCCGGCGACCACGGATGGGGCGGTACGGCGGAAGTTAATCAAGTCAATCAAAGGCACGCCGTTTGAACGCCCTCCTCGGAGAATACTGAGGTATAGTTTTAGGACGACGGATCGAGACGAAGCCGGGAATGCCACAGTCTCAAACACTCAAGGAGACCCTCAAGTCTGTCCTTGACTCTGTCTCTGCTTCACTTAAAGCGCCTGTAGCCAAGACAGATGTCGAGATTGATCTAAGGTCTCAATACATCCGGACGCAAGAGGTCTGTTAGAAATAACCATGTCTCGCTTCCCATGACTGATTATTCCCCCAACTAGATGGCATCAAGCAACTGGTTCGCTGACGTTCTCCGACACACCTACGACGATGCACTATGTCTGGAAGGATGCGGAGGGGCAGATGCAGTGTTCATCTGTGCAGGAACCCTACGTGGAGACTCAGTCTACGGGCCAGGTCATCCGGTTGGCTGGCCAATCTCTGGTGATTGACTGACAACTGGATACAGGGAATATTACCCTGGGGGACATTATGGAAATCCTCCCCTTTGAAGACTCGCTGGTCGTACTAGAACTCGACGGCGAGACCATCTGGGCCGCACTGGAGGCAGGATTGGAGACTTGGCCAGCGCACGAAGGGTAACGCCCCGCCCCCACTCGTTCCCCATCGTTAACTGACTTGGTCTCTAGCCGGTTCCCGGTCATCTCAGGGTTCCGCGTGGTGTGGGATTCTCGCTGTCCACCCGGACAACGAGTCCTTAGCGTACACCTCGATCCCGAGATCAATGAGAGCACCACTGACACACCGACCCACACTTCTGGTGATGTCACGCCCACCCAATCTGCGCCCGTAAACCTCAGCCAAGACTCAGTCGATGAGGTGAAACGGGAGAAGGGAGGGAGGACGTATAAGGTAGTCACGAGAGAGTACTTGGCCGAGGGACACGACGGATACGATGCGTTGAAGGATGGTAAGTATCTGATCGACGACGAAGCCGGGCAGATGATGAGCACAATTGTGAGGAAGTACCTCCTCGGTGAGTCAGTGGTGGGCCAATCCCTCCGCTTATGGCTGAAACAGGTCATCTTGTGCAGGATCACGGTTCGTGAACCGGATGTCCCGCCTGGTGAAAGAGAACGCTCTCAGCCGGACTTTCAAGCGAGCCGGCACAGAAATGATTGTCCAACGTGAGAGGAAGCGGTCCCAGAGATTACAACAACCAGAGAAGATGCACTGGAAGCTCGCCGCTTCACTCGTGATCAAGTCAATCAGGTCCAAGAGGCATTACCAGGAGAACCTGAGCGTTGCCCAGGTCGAACATATGAGTGAGGTGGACTGTTTTGATGGGGAAAAGATGAGGAGGGAGTGGGGAGCTCACCAAATCAAAGAGACAAAGGAGGAAAAAGGTCAGAATGAGACAAACTCTCGCACAACAGACGAGAAGGACTTGTTGCACATCCATCCGATCTTGGATGGAAGGTTCAGGGACGTGGCCAGGGCTTAGGTTCATCGGGCCGGAGAGAGATGGCGATGAGTGCCGTGGGGGATGAAAAGGAATGCAATTGTAGTTCGACCATATGCACGCGCGGTACGAGAATTATAGCCCATGAACGAGCCTACGGATTACGCGGGTGTCGGGTGTGACCGGGACAGTTTCGACGGTGTGAAGTACACGGTACAACGCGAAGGCGAGACTTGTCCGAACTACGGAATTTCGAGCGAGTAACGAGGGGGATGTATGCAAATGATAGGCGGGGTGTGATGAACCGGAGACTATTCAACGCTTAAATATTAGCCGAACCGAGGAACGCTCGAGTGGGAGAACCTCAATGTGGACTCACAGGGCCGACGAGAATAGATGTGCACGGTGCTGAATCGTCCACCAGGGAGGAAACAACGGTAACAGGTAGTTTGCAAGTTCGAGGGATCGAACAAGTGCCGAGAGCCCTCAAGGGCTGGTTGCGACAGGTTTCAGAGGCGTCAGGACATTGGTCAAGTCCAACTTGCTACCCAGGGCGCCCGAGTGATTCCAGGGTGCCAGAATCGGGGCATTTACTGGTGAAGGGGACTTAGAATCCCAAGACGAGGTCGAGGAAATGGAGGAAACGGAGGAAGTCGATCCAGGGGGTTTGTGACCGTAAACCTGATGTTGTTCTTGGGAGACGGGATCTTGAAAAGTAGCGAGTGGGGGAAGGTCCCTACGTGTCCTTCGTCGGGAGGGGGTCCAGCTTGAGGTTTGTGGAAGGAGGGAGATGGGTTGGAAGGTTGGCAGGGGAATGGATGGCATCACGAATTTGGGTGCGCCTCGTGGAACCGGTCCTGGCGGGCTGAGACGGAGAGGGCTGGGAGCGGGGCGGCGAGGCATATTGTCTGCGTATAGCCGGGGTACCTAGAAAAACTGAGTCTTATCAGCATTCTCTCCTCTCCGTTGCTTGTCATTGAGCGCTGGGCACAGACCGTGGGGGTGGAATGGTGTTTGTTTGTGGGTTAGATCTCCAGGACCGAGAAGGAAACTGCCGTCTTTCGAAAGGGTGACCACCGCAGAAAGGGGGATAACAAGGAGGGGGAGGAGAAGAACGAGCGGAAGCCTGGCGAAGAGAGCGGAGAAGTCGATCGCCGAATGCCGCCGCCGTCCTGATGGCAACCCTGATCACATCACGATAGTTCATTCCCACAACGACCAAAGAACCTAACGGGTACATATATTACGAGGTGGTTCCCCAAAGCAAGACTACGAGGTATATACATCAACGAGCTATGGCAAGTGAACGGGGACGAGGCAATGCGCTCAGATGGAACCATCCTCGTTGATCGGTCGGTAGAACCTCATTAGCTGCGTCTTAAACTCTGTCAGCGAAACAAGGTTGCGAGAGGCATCAGCATCGGGCGCAAAGGGTGGTCCTAATATATCGCTAACCTTCAGGTCGGTCCCAGATCCTCGCAGCGTCTGGGTTGAGCGGTGATGCGTTGTTAGGTTCTGAAATCGGAATTCGTCAATAATTTGAAATCCACTGAAATCCACTCTGCAACAGAGAGTTGTGCTTACCGCCAAGGAGTGATTGGAGGGAGAGGAGAATAGTTTGGACGCTGTAGACAGCGGACCACTTGTCCTGCGTGTGTGTTAGAGTCTCGCCTCTCCGTGAGTACGCGGGATTGCATACTTGGAGAATGTCCAGGCAGATCGCACCACCGGTCAAATCAACATTAGGATGGTAGCATGGGGTATCAAACTTGATCGTTGGAGCGGCGTAAGGGTAGTTAGGAGGGAATGAGATAGATATCTTGAAGCGCAAGCCAACATAAATCTAGCCAGATTTCAGCGGAACCCTTGATGTTTCAAACACCTTGCTTACGGTGGCAGGAGCGCCCTCAATCGTTCCAGCCCACTCAAAGAGGTTGGCGTCGGATTTTGGGAAGGCTGACTATTGAAACGCGTCAATGCGGGGGCCACTGGGGGGATGTATACTAGCTCACAATCCCGGGGGAGGAAGACATCTAGAAGATCCAATTAGGAGCGTATCATTGTCGAGGGAACGCTGGATCGTACCATCAAGGTCATTAGTTCACTACTGAGTCTGTTGAACGTTGCTTAAGTCCCAGAATTTCAATCAGTTGCGAAATGAATTGGTTACAAACCGTTTAGTAACGCTACCAGCGGCATCTGGAGAGGCGCCTTGGGCAGGTTGTTTGGTGGGGTTGCGAGGAGGAGCGAGTGAGGAGGTGAGCTGTTCCATGGCGTGAGCTGGTGGTTCGTGGTTGACCCGCAAGTTCAACTTTTCGTGATTTTTCAAATTGGGCGCGCCCACATTTCTGGTCACGCGATCAGTCACATCACGGCGTCACGCTCAGGCTCGGGCTGGGTATAAAATCCTCAGAAAAATCAGTGGAAATGTCAAAACGCCTGCAGAGGGTTTAGCGGGATGGTCGAATCCAATGGGGCTCGGACATATGAGGGGAATACGGCAGAGCCCGGCGGCGTGATCGGAGTTGGCCGGGGTCAACGTATCTTGTTCGCTCTCACCGTCAAGCTCCCACCCTCCTCTACATTGGACCCGCCCTGTTCGCCACGAATCCCCTGTAAATTCTGGACGCCATGTCCAGCGAGTTCGCCCCTTCCCAAGCAGAGGTCGTTCTGACCAACAAAATATTCGAGAAATACGACCCCCAGAAGCTAGGTATGATCACCGGCGACGCCGCAGTAGGGGTCTTTAACGGCACCAAGCTCTCCGCTGGCGTTCTGGGAAAGGTGTGGGGTATTGCAGACAAGGACAACAATGGTGTTTTGACCCGCAAGGGTGTTTCGATTGCCCTCCGACTCATGGGTCACGCTCAACGCGGTGAAGAGGTCTCTGAGGCACTGATTTCGAAGCGTGAGTATACGCGGTTCACCCCTCCGTCCCAGCCCATTTGGCGAGTACTTACCCGAAATAGCCGGAATGCCACCAAATATCGAGGGTTTCTCGTTACCGATTCTCCAACAACACACTGGGAGTTCAGCGGGCCGGGCCAAATCGCCTCCACCACCGGTCTCGTCGGTTCTACTATTAACGCCTCAAGACAGAGCCAGATTCATGAAGATATTTTACGGATGCAATCCAGTCAACGGAATGCTGAGCGGTGCGTCGAATTATACTGAGCCTTGAATCCGCCCCTTACTCACGCCCAATATGCCGATGACGTGACCAGGTGATAAAGCCAGCGAAGTGTTTATCAAATCCAAACTTCATGTCGACAAGTTATCGCAAATATGGTCTGTCGTCTTGCGTCGGCGTGTTGAAATCTCCCTGACCTCCCTGGGCTCGTACACAGGAACCTAGCTGACACAGAGGGCCGGGGCTCCTTGGACGCCACAGAGTTCTGCATTGCGATGTACCTTATCCAAGCCACCCTGTCGGAACAGCTCTCTTTCGTCCCGACTACGCTCCCCCCTGGCCTCTATGATCAGGCATCCGGAAAGTTTGAAGCGCTCGTACCTGATACGACCGGCAGCAGCTCACAACTGAGCCCTTCGGCGAGCCGCTTCCCAGCTGCGGTCCTCCAATCACAGTACACTGGACCGAGAGGACTTCCACCAAGTATTCCTCCCCGACCCACTGTGGTTCCAGGGGTGAATGCTTTCAACCACTCTTCCCCCTTCGCGCTACCCCCGGCTCCACAGTGGGACATCACCCCTGCAGAGAAGGCAAACTCCGATAGGTTCTTTGATGACCTCGACAATCGCCCGAAGAAAGGTTACATTGAAGCTGATGCCGCGGTTCCATTCATGATGCGATCCAACCTTCCCGAAGACGTTCTCGCTCAGATTTGGTGCGCCTTTGTAGTGGAATTCAGGGTCCAATCAATGCTAACCTTGCTGTCCAGGGATTTGTCTGATATGAACAGGGATGGTCGGCTTACGAAGGACGGATTTGCGGTCGCATTCCATCTGATTCAATCGAAACTTGCTGGCAAGGCCCTGCCAGCAACCTTGCCGCTGTCGTTAGTCCCCCCCTCTCTACGTAGAACCGCCCAACAACCGGCTCAGGACACGGGCCTCAATCTCTTGTGGGACGATTCACCTCCTTCGTCAGCGGTTGTTTCCCCCCAATCAACTCAGCCACCCTTGCAACCTCAGCGAACGGGCCCATTGAACGCGGCACATATACAACCTCACACCACGGGGCCGTATCAGTCCCCTATCCAGCCGCAGAGGACTGGCCCACAGTTAGCCCAGTCCGCACCCGTCTTCCCTCAGCTCTCGGGTCCGGCCCAGTTCGCTGTCCATCCCCATGCTCCCGCCCCGGATCCCTTTGCGAGTTCGGCTTCACGGGACTTCCTGAGTGACGATGAGCCGTCCGCTCCCGCCCCACCGCTCGAAGACAAATCGGCCGAGATTGGAAACCTTCACAATCACCTCAACTCCACAAACCGATCTTTGGATACCGTCAAGAACGAGCGCGCAGATATCGAGCAACGGTTGGCTGAGCAGGCTACAGAACTTTCGAACTTGCAGACTCAGCTCACGGCCGCAAGGACTGCATATGAGACAGAAACGAAGTTACTCGTCACACTGCGCGAGCGGTACGCCAGCCAGAACGCGGATATCAGCAAGGCCCGTCATGAGTTGATCACAGCCGAGAGCGACGTCAGCGCTTTGCGTCTTGAGAAGAACGACGTTCAGAACGCGTTGCTGAGGGATAAGGAGGAGGTTAGGGGATTGCAGAAGAAGATGGCTGCCGCCGGGGCCGAGATCGAGACCATCAAGGTTGAGATTGAAAGGGCCAAGAAGGACGCTAAACAACAGAAGGGACTTTCTGCCATTGCTAGGAAGCAACTCGCGGCGAGGGAGGCGGAGAAAGCGAAGGTCGAGAGTGAGAGGGGTGAGGCTGAGGCTGAGCTAGTCGAGGCGATCAAGGAGAAGGATGAGGCTGAAGCCGAGTTAGGCGGGGAACCTGGTGCTGTGACTTCCACTCAAGGGCCGGCCCTCGGAAATGATATCTTCAAGCCTGCTTCGCCGGATATTTTGGCCGCTGCCGTCGCTCAACCTCTCCCAGACACTCCTGGGAGTTCTATCTTCAGCCCGCCTAGTCCACGGTCATCATCTATGAAGGGCACTAATCCATTTGAACGCTTCACCACCGCCAGTTCCCCTCCTCAAACACCATTCATGTCGTTCAGTAGCTCGTCGGATCCCCCGACCTCGGCACAGCTGAACGACGACAGCGGCGAGGAGGTCGACTTGAATGATCCATTCGGACTTGGTCCCACGCGGGTCGAAGAGCCCCAACCTTTGAGCGGTTCCACAGAAGCCAGTAACACCAGGGACAGAGCTGCCTCCCCCTACTCTCCTGCCGATGATCTGTTTGTCACTCCCCCCGCCACGGCATCCGCCCTCCAGGAATCGCCGAAAGGATCCGATCACATCTTCACCCCGCTTGATGCCGCTATGTCCAAGTTTCCGTCGATCCCTGGAGCGTTCTCCGACGAACCTGACTCCGTAGTCCCCGCTAAAGAGGCTGAAGCTGACCGGGATAGCAGTGACGACGATGACGGACCCGAAGAAGCGATCCCTGGTCCTAAGCAGCAGGCGCCGAATGCCTCGTCCCCGGCTCCCCAAGCGGTCTCCAAGAAATCTTCGACCGGGTCAAGCTTCGATGAAAATTTTGGCGTTAGTTCGGAAACGAGTGCCTCTATGATTTCTGTGCCTTCCACAGTCACCCCGAACCAGACCGGCAACGACACGTCCAAATCACCATTCCAACCTGCCCTTTCGACCCAAACCAACCCCCTATCGCCATTCAGTTCTTCCGATCAGCCCGCTAACAAGCCAAATGGCACTGTCGCAGGAAAGAACGCTTTCGACGAGGCAATGGGTGTGATCCCCTCCAACCAGCCACCTTTGAACGTTTCTTTTGGATTCGAGCCCGCGTTTGACGACGATTTCGATTTCGCGGCCGCAAAGGCTGACACCAAGGCGCCATTGTTCCCCGTTCCGGTCCATACTCCTACTCAGTCATCTCCGACGACCAACGGTGTCTTTAACCCATTCCCTCCTGCTCCGACTTCCACCGGAGCTTCGTCCCCTTTGAATGGTCAGTTTAACAACCTGTTTGGTGTGGATAACTTCTCCCCTGCTCCTGCTCCTGCTCCTGCCCCTGCCCCACCGACTATCCAGGTGTCAGGTCAAGACAGTGATCAAGGTACACCCTTCTCATCGGATACGCCCTTCTCGTTTAACACAACATCGGGAACCACTACGACTCCAACCACAACTAAACCTGAGACTACGGAAACTGGTACAAAGAGTGGTGCGCCTGACCTGAACGTGGATCGGGTACCTAGTTTTGGGGGAGACAAGACTTTGAAGACGACGGCTCTGTTCAGCGCATTTGGACCCGGACCGGTACCACAGATGCCAAGTAACCCGACACCACCGGTCCAATTCCCACGACCTTCGACCTCTCCCCCTCCTCAACAAAGGGCCCCTTCTCCAGCCCCCGGCAGCAACGGGAGCATCCACAGTCACAATGAGTTATCTTCGAGCAGGTTGACGCCGCCAAAACCGCGTCCAACACCCGTGGACAAGCTGAAAGAAAAGGAACAACCCACCAGGTCCTCGAGGCTAAGTGTGAGTTTGAAACTTTCGCACTGACCATTGTTTTCGTTATCTTTGTTTTCCTTGATGGGGCGGCTTTTGCTAATTGATTTTTCGTACACAGATCCGGCTGCCATTCGGGAAGAAGAAGAAATCACTCGAAGCGAAAGCGCCCCCTATCCCTAGTCGGACCCCGCACCTGTCACCTCCTCTGGAGAACGCCACGGAGAGCGAGGATGTGGACGCGGTGAAGCAATTGACGGCAATGGGCTTCACTAGGGAGGAGGCGGTAACAGCCCTGGAGAGGTCCTCGTACGACTTCCAGAGGGCGTTAAATTCCCTTGTGGGCTCTATGTAATTTGCAGAGTCAGCCTTGGTTGTATGTGGATCTCTCTTCGTTATTCGTGTTGGATATATTCGATTGCTTCGCTCTGTCGGGCCTGCACACACTCGTTCCCTTTGTCCCCTTTCCCTGCGCTATTATCCTCATGCTATCTATCCCCTCACCGCTGCTAACCCCCAACTCACTATCGCCTACGGGTCGGACGGAATGCTTTACTCTGGCTTCCCCCCATCGGAGACGTTTCTTGTCTTCCTTTATCTCTGCCGTTTATTTTATCATCGATACTGCTCTCCCCTCGTTTTTTATCTTTTTTTACTATTCTTGGTTTGTAAATACGAGACAAGCTACTGGAGACGGACTGATGAGGGTGACTTGGGGTTCAATGCGTTAAACCTGTGTCCGATTGTTTCTTGTTTCACGATCGTTTCAATGCGTGGTAGGTGCACGCAGCACGAAATGCCACGGGCTTGTGGCCATTTGCCCCGACCTGTGGGTGACCCAAGCTTGAACGCCATTGTCCCTCAGGTTGCCCTGCCCGGGTGTTTTCAATAAATAGAGGCTGCAGGCGGGCAACACGCTGATACGGACATTCAAATCCGCCCTTCGTGGAACTGTCGGGAAGAACTGATCGGCTATAGAGAGTCCGAAACAGTTCCCCCTTCGCGGTCTGTATATCTCCTACCCATTCCACACCCACCACGGGTTCCCCACCCCTTCGCCCGGATAGCCTCCAGAGGACTCTGCGCCTTTCTTCTCCACCAAGTATATAACCCTCTCTTCTTCGGTGCATCCCACTCCGGCACCCCTCCCCCAGGTCTAGCTCCCTTCCCCACCCTCACCTCGCGCCGACATTTTCGACTCCCGCGTGTGCCAACCTCCACGCAATATTCCCCCCCATCTTCGTCTGCCAAGCTGTCGAAACACACCGAACGAACATATTTATCCTGCCTCTTCGCTTCTGTCTCTGACCTGTACGAACACCTGTTCAAACGACTGCAACGATTTTGCCGCATGCGGGTTGGGGCTTTTGAAGACAAATCTGAGCCTGGGTCACCTACGACCTCTACGGCTGCCAGTGGGACAATCAGAGACACGGTCGACCAAGGTCCGAGTTTCGATGTGGTCGTTATTGGGTGTGGAGGTGGCCCTTTCGAGACCAACCTATCTGCGTGAGTGACCGGAGCTGCGGTTTGGGAATCTCTTCACCCGCGTATTGCTGGTCGTGTGCTGACCTCGAGGGTTAATCGGTTTCAGATACCTCGTAAAAGCCTCTGGATCAAACTGGGAAAAGGATTCGGTTGTCGGCCTTGAAGCCGGTATGATCCCTCCTCTCACCACGTTCGGCTCCCATCAGGGTTTGACTGTGTTTCGCGTAGGTTCGGGACTCGGTGCGCTCGAAACGATCATGAAGTCCGACCCTGGACTCTTCGGCGTTAACGGAGAGACGGGAAAGCCGTACACTGCGTCTCAGATCTTCTCCTTCATGAAGTGAGTTCACTGTTCCAGCCGTGATCTAATCTCGTCGGCAAGAAATGAAAAGGCACGAGGATACCTCGCCTGTTCGACGCGGCGCTCGGTCCAGCCCGTGACCCCCCCTGCGTTCTTGCTTCTTGCCTTTGTCTCTTACCTCTCCGTGGGATTTCAGTCGCTGATCGACGCCGTTTGCCACCCTCTTTTCTCAAGGTGCTACCTAATCACACATTCACATCTCGACCATGTGAACGGCCTCGTGCTATCTGCGGGCTCTATGGGCGGACAAAAGTTGATACACGCCAGAAAACAGACGATCAAGGACCTCGAAGTTATCTTCGCGGACCGGTTGTGGCCAAAACTTGCCTCCCACAAGAAGGAGGATGCGAACGCTATGCTCGTCTATTCTCCGTGAGAACCTTTTTTGTTCCCGACTGTGGGGACGTTATATTGACGATTGTCGGAACAGGTTACCCGCAGACCGCAGATTTCTTGATCTTAACCGCGATATATCTGTGTGTTCTATGCCTGTGACACACGGTCTCACGAAAACTGGGAGCGTCTACGAATCTGCTGCTTACTTCCTACGGAATAACGTGACGGAACGAGAACTTCTGTTCTTTGGAGATGTGGAGCCGGACTCGATATCTTCAAAACCTCAAACCATCAACGTCTGGAAAGAGGCTGCTCCGAGAATCCCACACACCCTTGCTTCGATCTTTATTGAATGCTCATGGACATCGGACCGACCTGACAATCTTCTATTCGGACATCTCAACCCCCTGCACCTCGCCGACGAGCTCGTCGCCTTGGCCTTGGAGGTCTATAAAGTCAAGAATTGCCTCAAGTCTGACTCTGTCGTCGTCGCGGAAGGGGTGACAGGTCCGGACACTCGGGCGAGGAAAAAGAAAAAGCCGAACCCGATTCCCCTCGAGTCACTACGGGGCATGCTGGACGGCGTGACCGTTCATATTATGCATTGCAAGAGTGACGTAGGGGGAAAATACAGTAGACCTATCAGCCAAGTAATTGGGGCTGAGGTCAGGGCGTTGGTTGAGAAGAAAGGGCTTGGTGTGGAGGTTGTTGCGTTAGAACAAGGAACTCGCATTCGTGAGTCCCACCCTCCACGCTGATCTCAAACGGCACTGATGGCCCTTTTTCTTGTCGCAGAAATTTAAGCCACCCAGCATCTATAACCCCGACCACTTTCCTCACTCTCTGGACATTTCTTTCCCAGTTTCGATATCCGATATTGGCTATCACCTCCTTCGACTTTCGACTTGCTTTCCGGGCTTTTTTGTCGGCTTTGCTCATCTTTTGTCTCCTGACACCCTACCTGTATACCATCCCGGTCTCTCCCTCTCTCTCGTTCCTACCCCACTGATGATCTGTAGCTTTACGTTTTTTATTCCGACGACTGTATACTAGATGCGCCTCTCGACGAAGAGCCACACGTTCAGGTCAATATTACGCCGCGTGGTATCGACTCTCTTTGTGTGCTTAGCCCGTTTCTTTCATCGTGCACGCCACTTGGAAGGATATCTCCCTGATGTTTAGGGTTTGAGGGCGACTCGTGCCCTACTTCATTACTCGGCCCCGTGCCCTCCACAATACCTGAAACCGAACTACGGCAGTGGCGCAAAAGGGTTTTCACTCATCCCCTTGCGTCCAATAGGGGGCGGTAAGAGAATCTTGACCACTTACCTGATACCTCTGTGTTATTTTCAAACAGAGATCATGTGGACCGATTCTGGGTCGTCACTTGAGGTTTTGTTACTCGCATGGCCGGGAGTTCGTACGGTAGATCTGGTGGGCCGATAGGTTGGGGTAGCGCGAGGGGTATACTTACCTCTGGAAACGTCGTACTGTGTAAGGGGCCCATATACCAACGGACAAGGGTTACCGAGGTCGAGGAAGACATCTCTCAGCGGCCCCCTCAAGGATTGGTCAGACCCGTTAGATCCCCAAACCCTGTGAATGCGGCAAGAGTTCTTGTTGGTTTGTCTGAGCGTATTCATAATTGTGATGGTCACATCGATCGATTGGGCTGCTTGACCGGAACGTTCACGTCGAGCTGGATTGCAACCTTTCAAGTTCTACCAGGTAGAGAATTCCTGGGGCACCCAGACCTGGCGTATCATGTACACTTCAGCCCAATCGGCTATTCTCTGCAAGACCCAACCGTAATTCTCCCGAGTGGTACCAGTACGACCTGGTGCCACCAAACGAAATTCCCAAAGCGTACGACCCAAGGTTGGTGCTTACAGATTGTGGCGGAGTCTGACACCCATTGATGTGAACCTTGTGAAGGTACCAACTTGAGGTTACAGCTGGAACACTCTGCACCATTGTTCACGTAACAAACGGATGTACTGGCGCTGTCCTCGAACGGAAAGTCTCAACAGATTATGGCCCTCACCTTGTATGGATACTTTCCGAGTCTACCCACGCATCAGGCGAGCGTGGCATATGGTTGCAGTGCGTCGTAGATGCCTTTGCACAAGAGCTTGCCATGCTTCCAGACTACTTGGAGGACTCGTGGCGATCTGCAGTTTTGAACCCACTTCTCCAGCGAGCCTTCAGTGGGGTCGACGACTTCGATGAGTCGATCCTGAAGCAACACGGGAAGCATGGCTGGGAAAGGTTTTATATTTTCCGGGATGTTATTCACCCGGGCTATACGGAACGGTGGGGGTTCGCACGAGTCGCACGTCACATTCAGTTAGCATCGCAGTCAAAGCGTGATGAAGGTGGAAACACCCTCATAAGTTGCAGTAAGTGTCTTCTTCGGGAGCCGGTGACGTCGGGCTTATTTCTTCAACGTAGCCAGTCCTCTGCAGCCCTTCAAAGATGCTCAACCTCAGGAAAACTTTCAGGAAACAGGTTAGCAGGCGGGAGAACCCACATCCGAACACTCATCAAACCATTCTAGATCAATCATTACTACCGCACAACGGGCTTCCGGTGCTAAACGACCATGCCCAGCAAATGGATTGCACGGAGGGTATGGATGATTCCGCGCTATACACCCACACCCACGTTGATGACGCCCTGCAGATACGTGGGTCGAGCGGAACATTCCGCTTTCCAATCCACCTACTTTCAACGGCAATGGCGTCCCCGCAATGACGGTCGCCGTAACCGAGCTATTCTCCAAGTTGTCGACGAGATGAACGGACCGGTACGCGGGAAACATGTTTGGAGGTAACGCGAAGCCGAACGGATCTCTCCGTCCCTCTCATTCCGATATCACTTTAGTCTATCTGTACGACATAGGACCGGGTGTAGTCCTGTTTCCTGTAGTCTTCAGACGAGAATGTAGTTTGAGATTCCAAGCGCAGTGATTCCGAGCATGTGACCGGTCGCGCGTGTTCCGGCAGGATTGGGATCACATTTGGATCACATAGATTTGGACATCTGCATCAACAACGACCATGTCCGGCAGGCAAGGAGGAAAACTGAAACCTCTCAAGGTACGCCTCTCGTGTACTCGTGGATTGGGTCGATAAACAATCTCAATGCTATCCAGGCTCCGAAGAAATCCAAGGCGGAGGATGACGAGGATACTAAGGCTCTCAAAGAGAAGCAGAAGGCCGAGGCAGCTGCGCTCGCTGCAGCGAAGGAAAGGGGTGAGTAGGTGCCTCCATTCCTTACGATGGGTCGCTAAGCTCGCATGATTTCTTTAGCTTTGAAGGGTTCGTACACATCTCCAGCCGGCCCCCGATTATCTCTGAACTGAAACGTCTTCAGGCGGTCCTTTGGGTGCTGGACTCAAGAAGTACACAGAAGCGCACTATTCAACGTTTTACGAAATTTACTGACGGAATCCACGTTTTCGCATGCAGGTCTGGCAAGAAATAAGAACCTTACGACGCTCATATCGTTACCTATTTCCGCCCTATACTTCCGGAAGAATGTTCGCTGTATTGTCTGTTGGTCTTTATGATAGAAAGAAAGCTTTTGGAGAAATCCCAAACGGGTGGACACGGGAGGAGTGGTCAAAGTCCATCGATCCCGCCACGTTGAGCGACGCAACTGAAAATGAAACGGTGACCTAAGCCATCAAGCAAAGTCACGGTGCACGCCCACCATCCACTCACCACCACCATCGCGACACCGACCTCGACCGTCAATCGCCAATGCTCGGTCCTCTACAGGTCCCTAGGCAACAGCAAGCCCAGGGTCAGCAACAGCAGGTTCAGCAACAATCGCAACAACAACAGCAGCAGCAGCAACTGCAACAACCTGGCGATTTGCTTCCGCCTCCCCAGAGTGGCCAAGATTTCACCCTTTCCTCAGTTCTCCACTTCCTTCAGACAGAATGGCGGAGATATGAACGCGACCGTAACGAATGGGAAATCGAACGCGCTGAGATGCGGGTACGCACTCGTCCGACCACCGTCATTGGTCTTCATTCACTAACCCTGATGCTCAATCTCGAACTCCCATACAGGCTCGGATTGCGCTTCTGGAAGGAGAGCGGCGGTCTTTTGAAAATGTCAAACTCGACCTTATGCGCCGAATCAAAATGTTGGAGTATGCGCTTCGTGTCGAACGGTACGCCAATCGTGTCCTTCCCACGTCCGTTCTTCCTCCTAACGTGCCTTCATTATCTAAGCTCGAAACAATTGACCCAATCGTCCTCTCAAGGCGTACAAACGACAAAGTCCACTGTTTCGCATGGCCAGAAGGAAGAGAAGGAGGGTAGCGGAGGGAGCTCCCCACGAAGCGAAGGTGCGTTTCGGGCTATTCGGCGTTAACTCTGAAAGCTAATTTTTCATCACCTAGACTCCGCTTTACCGCAAGAGCGGATACCAGGTGGTCAACCGAATGGGAACCCACCCTCAAACCCCAATAGCCGACCGAACACATGGGCCGGTGTACATCTACCGAACGGCCCGCAGGGTACGAACCTTCTCAGCAAACCACCCCCCGGTCGTGACCCGAAGAGCAGGGCTCGAAGCCGAGAGTACCTGAAACAGTGCGTCCGGATCCATTCCCGTTTCGCGGTCCGTTTTTTATCGTACCCCGTCAAGGTGTTTGCAAGAGGTTTCGTACTTGACCTCTCCTCAAGCAATGAACCCTCTGCCAAATCGACCGCTCTTAAGCAACCCCTCCCTCCCCCTTTCCCTCCCCAATGTTCCATCGTTTGATCAGATCCCCTACAATGGACGCCCCAGGAAAGCGATGCCCGAGCTTCCCAAGGAATTCCCTCAGATGGTAAACATGGGTTCTGCACCTCCATCTATGCAGGGGAACCAGATGAATGCTCTCGACCGTAACGTCCCACAGCCACAACAGACGCAGCAGCAACAGCACTCCTTCGCTGGCCCCTCGAATCCCCAGACACAACAACAGGAACAACCGAGCCAACTTACGCAAACTCAACCCTCTCAGTCACAGCAAGTTCTTCCCCAACTACAACCGCAGGGCATGGAGAGGGAGGGGGGCCACGGTGATATCGAGCCTCAACAGCTCACCGCCATCTTCAGACCCGACGATGCCGGAGAGTGGAAGGAACGAATAAGGTTAAACCACGAAGCTGCTGAGCGCGAAAGGCTGGAACGGACGGGTGAACCTCCATCTTCCATGGGTGGCGCTGCTTCCTGGGAACGCGGAGGGCCATATGATGAACACGGCGGTGGGAAGGACGTCGATGAAGAGGACGAGGAGGAGGCGACTGCTAGCTTCGGGGAGGGCTCGGAAACCGACGGCGCCAAGCTTTGGAAAGCGAAACGCACACTGCGAAAGTAAGATCCCCCTTCCTATTTGGTTGTACAGATCCTCATAACCTTTTCAGCCATCTGGATGCTATCCGGACGATCGCCTTGCACCCAACCGAGCTGTGTCTTGCCAGTGGCAGTGATGACCACACAATCAAGCTCTGGAGAATGGACGTCGCCGCTCTCGCTTCTTCAGCGTGAGTTTGTTTTAAAAATCTCAACGGCGTGCTGGAGTTAACGTTGTGCTCGCACAGATCACGTTCAACGGTAGAAGTCGAACCCCAACTGACCCTCCGTGGCCATTCGGCCCCCATCACAAAATTGATACATGTTCCCTCAAAACACGCCTTGATCTCTGCCTCGTTGGACTTCTCAATACGGATTTGGTCGCTCCCACCACAGTCACACACGACCTATGCGCCATACGATGGATCTCGAGCTATCGGTGAACTGATCGGACATACGGATGCTGTGTGGGACCTGGCACTCGTTCGTGATGACAGCACACTGATCAGCTGTGGCGCGGAAGGAGTCGTGAAAGTTTGGGAAATCACCGCGGCGGGCGGAAACCTGAATCTTTCGTGGTCCTATAATGGACTGAACGACAACGGTGAAGAGATCAAGACGGAAGACGACCCAGAAGATACCCCCGGAGCAACTGCGGTCGAAGCGATTAAGATGGATTTGAAGAGGATCGCCGTTGCCTACCAAAACACGGTTGTCAAGATATTCGATATTGAGACTGGGAAGGAGGAGATGAAGTTGCAGCCGGAAATTGTTGTTGGTGAGTGTCCTGATGGTTTGGTGGGCTGGGTGTGCTCAGTTCGTGTGTCGCAGAAGAAGGAGTGTCGACTCAAATCAACGCCTTGGCATCTCACCCCACGATGCCTCTCCTCATAACTGGTCACGAAGACAAGTACATCAGGATCTTTGACATCTCTACTGGTAAGCTGGTGTGCCGTGATACACGGATGATAGTGTTGATTCCGCATCCGCAGGTCAATGTACGCACTCGATGTTGGCCCACCTTGATGGTGTCACTTGCCTTTCAATCGACCCCGCCGGGTTCACCTTAGTCTCTGGTGGACACGACGGCTCGGTGCGATTCTGGGATATTCTCGGGTCAAAAGCCTGCGTACAAGACATCAATGTGCACAGAGAGAAAGCGAGGGAGGGTGTGCTCGCGGTCGAATTCCACCAATCGTTGCCGTTCGTGGCCAGCGCGGGTGCCGATGGCGTCATTAAACTCTACTCGTCGTCGTAATCGTTTTGTCCGGGAGTATCTGAAGTCGTGCGTGTGGCTTTATCGGATTTTGATATCTGCTCTCGTTGATATGTTTTTTCACGACCTCCCGATTATCGCATGCCCCAATGTCTCACGAATTCTCTCGACGGTTCTCATTGTCTTCGTGTTTGTTAGGAAACTTCATTCATCCCAGTCTTTCCCCGCAGTTTGCTCATTCTGATCAGTTTTTATATCCTTATTTTTCGAACACGATTGATTGGATTCAGCTTTGGTTGGTGTCGATGTCGACTGCGGTGTCGGCGCGTGTGGACTCGTGTTCGGGGCGGTCGCGTGCACTTCTTGACTACGTTAGCTCGCACCTGCCTGGGCGTCGTTCTGAGATATGGCAGGGTGATCGTGGAGGTGATCGAGTTGGAAATCTGGATGTTCACCTGTGGATTTGACGCCGAGTGCCTGAGATGATTGACCGTTGTGAGAGTTTTCCGCCCGCTGACTTACTTTCGAGTCAACGCTGCGGCGCAGGTCCCTTTGAGTAATTTCGTGTCAAAGATCCCAGCCACGTCGGTGTCCGTGCTGGGGAGGTCGTGATCGGGGATACAGCGCATATTGCTGACGGTGGCTATATAAAGGCGGTGTGTAGGTGCACACCGCCTGCTTGTCGTGAACTCTACATAAGTCACCCCGCCTTCGCCAATGGGTGCATTCCCACAGCCTCCTTCCTCGTTTGTTCTCGCAGATCACCCCCACTTCAAAACTAGCGTACAATGGGAGAATATCCAGGAGCGGGGCTGACCGTTTCTCAACTGTTGTACGCCTTGGAGCGGGAGGTCGACGACATCACGAACAAACGAAGGTCAGATGGCGACCACATCCTCGTTTACCTAGAGCTGACCAACAATCTCTAGATCGTTCTCATCGAACACGACGAGGGCAGACGTGAGTTGTTGCGGACATGATACCACAATAAGTTACCCATAGGATGCTTACAGGTACAGAAGATGGAGCGGCACCTCTTCGACCTCCTACCGAAGTTCAAGGTGCTCCGAAATACACTAGCCCCCGTCAACAAACTCCCGCCCGAAATTCTGTCCCAAATTCCACAATCCTTTCTGAACCGTGATCTGATCACAGCGGCTCAAGTTTGTCGCTATTGGCGAACGACTCTCACATCCTGCGGCCCGCTTTGGTCCACCATCAACTGTAAACGGGGCCACGAAGCACTTACGTGTCTCCACCGGTCCAAAGGTTCACCGATCCACGTCAGCGTGAGGGGGTTTCCCGACGACGAAGTGTTGGCCAGGCTTTCCCCGCATACCGGTCGGATCAGATCTTTACACCTCCAGACGCGTTGGTCCGTCACGCAATCTGTTTTCGCAAGATTCACGGATCCCGCCCCGAACCTCGAAATGTTGACGATCATCTGTCGGCCTTTTACTGCGGCTGCCGGTCCGGTCCCATCGACGTTGTTGACCGGGAACCTGCCAAAGCTACGATCACTCACCCTCCAAGGGCTCTCGTCGGATCTTGCAAGTTTCGTCCTACCCAGCCTCACCCACTTCGAGCTGAGCGGTGTCACCAGTCCTCCACTATCGATATCCCTCTCCAACCTTCTCGCCTTCCTCGAGCGATCACCCCTCCTCGAATCGGTGTGCGTCGACTTCCATGGAGAATGTGTCCACGACTCCCCAACGGAGAAGATAGTTCCGCTCATGGCGCTGAAGACTCTCTATATCAGTGGCTTGAGATTGGTCGGGCAGGCCAATAATAGTCTCCTGGCTCGACTGGAGCTGCCAAAAGGAGTGGACGTGACCGTGGTACTGTTGATCAATGGGGGATCCAACCCTATCGCCCCTGCTATCCCTCCACACCCCGAACGTCTTCCTTTCATATCGGGGGTAAAACGCATCCACGCTGAAGTTCTTCCCGTTCATGGAAGATGTACCTTCAGGTTTTCCGGGGAGAATGGAAAGGCCAAGGTCATGGCGCGGTGGCCGATAACTCACCCCGACCTCGACAATCTCGTGATGGGATCGATCCAATCGCTCTTACCAATATCTACCGAAGGGGTGGAGGAGTTTTACATCCAGGGATACCAAGCACCGGAAGATTCTTATATGCCAGCCTTGAGAGCATTCAAATCGCTTCCAAACCTGCGCTCCATCCACATGGTCCACTGCGACAATACGGTCCTCTTACGTGCGCTTAGGCACCCCACCCGACACCTTATCACGCCAAACCTAAGGACGCTGAAATTATACCTCGACTCAGAGAGGGCGGTCTCTGGCGAGGGTTTGATGGAACTAGTGAAGTATAGGTTATCCAACGGTGCCATGCTGGAGGAACTTTCAATTCTGGCACCAACGGTACTTGTTCCAGTCGTGGACGTCATGGCCCTCAAACCTTATGTTGGGAATGTAGAGTATAAGATGGACGACAGTATACCGGATTTCGAAGACCAATAGTTAAGCTACGTATAGCAGGGGCTCAGAAATTTCGTACCCTAGACATCCAAACATTTTAGATCAGTGGGTCAGCAGGGGAAATTCAGTTGAACGGCAAACTGAGCTTCTCGACCTCTTCACAAACGGAACGTTCACCTCGTGTGTGTTGGGATGGTCACACGGTAGGATACACAGTGGATCTTATTGGAATACAACAATCGAAAACAGTTTTAAGGGGCCACCACTCGTCGAGTCCATCAGGTTCTTACACCACGAAGAAAGAATGAAGCATCAGAGTCCAAGTGTGAAGAGAGCGATCGAGGAACTTTTC
>Ga0307509_10003931_pt1 | contig 21948 bp, 18 predicted proteins | sample 10_EM_MG_FD_202245 | JGI IMG/M metagenome (GOLD analysis project Ga0307509, IMG submission 202245) | Populus trichocarpa ectomycorrhiza microbial communities from riparian zone in the Pacific Northwest, United States - 10_EM | ecosystem: Host-associated > Plants > Roots > Unclassified | place... | reverse complement strand
CGATGCGCACCGCGTTGCCGAGCACGACCGTGCCGTCGAACACGCAGTTCACGTCGATGTCGACGTCGCTGCCGCAGCGCAACTCGCCGCGTGTGTCGAAGCGCGCCGGGTCGGCCAGGCGCACGCCGGCCTCCATCAGCGCATCGGCCTGGCGGCGCTGAAAGCGGCGTTCCAGGTCGGCGAGCTGGGCCGGGCTGTTCACGCCCAGCACTTCGGTCTCGCTCGCGGCTTGCGCGGTGACCACCGGCACGCCTTCGCTCACGGCCATCGCGACCACGTCGGTCAGGTAGTACTCGCGCTGCACGTTGTCGGACCGCAGCGCAGCGAGCCAGCGCTTGAGCAGCGCGGTGGGCGCGGCCATCACGCCGGTGTAGACCTCGCGGATCATGCGCTCGGTCGAGCTCGCGTCCTTGTGTTCGCGGATGCCGTGCACGCGCCCGCCTTCGGTCGCGCCGCGCCCGGCTGGGTCGCCGCGCACGATGCGGCCGTAGCCGGTCGGGTCCGCGAGGGCTACCGTCAGCAAGGCCAGGCGCGTGCCGCCGCAGGCCTCGACCAGCGCGCGTGCGGTCGCGGCCTCGATCAGCGGCACGTCGCCGTTGAGGATCAGCGTCGTGCCCTCGGCATGCAGCTTCGGCACGGCCTGCTGCACCGCGTGGCCGGTGCCGAGCTGCGGCTCCTGGCGCACGAAGCTCAGGTGCGGCGCGCTCACCGCGGCCTCGACCTCGGCGGCGCCATGGCCGGTGATCACCACAATGCCGTCTGCCTTTAGATCGGCAGCGGTCTGAAGGACGTGCTGCAATAGGGGTCGTCCGGCCAACGGGTGCAGCACCTTGGGCCGGTTGGATTTCATGCGGGTGCCTTTGCCCGCGGCCATGATCACGATATCGAGCGCCATGTTGTTGTCCCTTTACAAGCCGAGTCTTCGCTGCTGGATTATCGCGGTGCTGTGCGGCGCACTCACACTCGTCTCGGGCTGCAGCGCGCTGCGCATCGGCTACGGCACGGCACCTGATCTGGCGTACTGGTGGCTCGATCGCTATGTCGATTTCGACGGCGCCCAGACCGCGCGCGTGCGCGACGCGATCGCGCAGTGGTTCGCATGGCATCGCCGCGAGCAGCTGCCCGAGTACGCTGCGCTGCTGGTGCGGGCGCGTACCGAGGTGATGGCCGACACGACCGCCACGCGCGTGTGCGAGTGGCAATCGGAGCTGATGCGCCGCGCCGACACCGCGTTCGACCGTGCCGCGCCGGCCATCGCCGACATCGTCCTGAGCATCACGCCGACACAGATCGCGCACATCGAGCAGCGCTATGCCAAGACCAACGAAGAATTCCGCGACGACTACCTGCAACCCGACCCGACCGAGCGCGCGGCCGCCACGCTCAAGCGCACGGTCGAGCGCGCCGAGATGCTCTACGGCACGCTCGACGACGGTCAGCGCGCGCGCATGGCCGCGGCACTGGCGCGCTCGCCGTTCGACCCCGAGCTCTGGCTGGCCGAGCGCAAGCTGCGCCAGCAGGACGCGCTGCAGCTGCTGAACAAGCTCATCCGCGACAAGGCGACGCGCGAGCAGACCCAGCTGGCGGTGCGCGCGTACGCCGACCGCATCGAGCGCTCGCCGCGCGAGGTCTACCGGCGCTACTCGGATCGCCTGTCGGAGTTCAACTGCGCCTTCGCGGCCACGCTGCACAACGGCACCAGCGCGGCGCAGCGGCGCTATGCCGCCGACAAGCTGGCCGGCTGGGAGGGCGACCTGCGCGCCCTCGCGGCGGCGAAGGTCGAGCCTCGGTCAGACTGATCAAACGACTAGACTATTTTTTGGAGATCTGCGTCGTCACCGAGCGCGGGTTCGGGCCGCCGCCGGGGAAGTCCTTCAGCGCCGCCTCGAACATCGCCGGCAGCAGGTAGTCGATCGAGGCCGACGGCCCGGCGTTGCTGGCGCGGGCTTCATACAGCAGCTGGCCGGTCTTGCGGTCGCGGATCAGCAGCGCCACCTCGCGCTCGAAGGTCGTCGACGGGCCGCCGCCGTAATAGCCGAAGCCGCCGCCCCAGTACGGGCCGCGGCCCCAGTGGCGGTAGCCGTAACCGTAGCGCCAGCCGCCGCGCCAGAACAGCGGCTCGTTGTAGATCCACGGGTCGTTGCTGGTGACGCGCGCGCCCACCTGCAACAGGTATTCGGCGCTGTTCAGGTCCGGCGCGGCGCGAAAGCCCGCGGCCTCGACCGCGCCGCGCGCCGCGTCTTCGAGCTGCTGCTGGTGCTCGGGGTGCTGCTGCTGCGACGGCAGGCGCTCGAACGCAAACGTCGCCGGCTTGCGCTCGGCCGGCCACGGGCCGAAGGTCGAGACTTCGTTGTTCAGGTTGTTGAGACCGGCGCAGCCGCCGAGCACCAGGGTCAGGGCCGCAACACTGAGCAGTTTGTACATGACGAGTCTCCTGGGTGTCTGCGTCGGGCGCCTTCGCCGCGGCTTCACAACGTCGGGCGGATCGCGATCACGGCCGGCGCCGCGCAGTCATCGTCGTCGTCGAACGCGCGGTCGCCTGAGTTGTCCGCCACGCCGGTGGTTTGGAGCGTCGTGAACGGGTAAAGGTTCCGGTCCATCAGGTGCGACGGCACCACGTTGGCCATCGCGTTGAACATGTTGTCGACGCGGCCCGGGTGCAGGCGGTCCCACTCGCGCAGCATCTGCTTGGTCTGCACGCGCTGCAGGTTTTCCTGGCTGCCGCACAGCGTGCACGGGATGATCGGGAACGCGCGGTGGCGGGCCCAGCGCTCGAGGTCGAGCTCGTTCACATAGGCGAGCGGGCGGATCACGATGTTCTTGCCGTCGTCGCTGACGAGCTTGGCCGGCATGCCCTTGAGCTTGGCGCCGAAGAACATGTTCATGAACAAAGTTTGCAACATGTCGTCACGGTGGTGACCGAGTGCGATCTTGGTGGCGCCGAGTTCGCCGGCCACGCGGTACAGAATGCCGCGCCTCAGCCGCGAGCACAGGCTGCACATGGTCTTGCCCTCGGGGATCACGCGCTTGACGATCGAGTAGGTGTCCTGGTTCTCGATGTGGAACGGAATGCCCAGCTTGCTCAGGTAGTCGGGCAGCACGTGCTCGGGGAAGCCCGGCTGCTTCTGGTCGAGGTTGACCGCGACGATGTCGAACGAGATCGGCGCGCGGGCGCGCAGGTTGATCAGGATGTCGAGCAGCGCATAACTGTCTTTGCCGCCCGAGACGCAGACCATGACCTTGTCGCCTTCTTCGATCATGTTGAAGTCGACGATGGCCTGGCCGACCTGGCGGTGCAGGCGCTTGCTGAGCTTTTGCAGCTCGACCGATAGTTTGCCGTCTTTCGCGGGCGTGTCGTCCAGTACGGCGCTCATGCAGTCTTCTCCTTCAAGCCGAACACCTCGCAGCCCACCGAGTCGCAATCGGGGTAGACATCGGGCTTCTCGGTCGAGACCTGTGCCGCGCGCACTTTGGGGTGGGCGAGCATCAGTGCGAGCAAGTCATCGCACAGCGTTTCCTGCAGCTGGATATGGCCCAGCGCCACCCGCGAGGCGATGCTGCTGCGCATGAAATCGTAGTCGACGACCTCGTCGAGCTCGTCGGCCCTCGGTGTGGACAGCGCGAGCGGGATGTACAGGTCGACGTTGATCAGCACGCGCTGCTCGCGCGTCTTCTCGAACGCGTGCACGCCGATGTTGATGAAGACCTCGTAGTCGCGCAGGAACAGGCGCCGGCAGTCCATCAGGTTGGGGTGGCTCAGCAGGCTGTGCATTTTCTCGGTGATCAATGTTGTTGTCTGGCGAGGTAGAGCACGTCGCGCGGCTGGCCGCTCAGGTGCTGGCCGCCGTCGACCAGCAGCGTCGTGCCGGTGATCGCGGGCGACTCGATCAGGAAGCGCACCGCGTGGGCGATGTCGTCGGGGGTGGACGCGTGTGCTAGCGGCGTCATCTTGTGCGCCAGCGCGAACTCTTCCGCGTTCATCGGGCCCGACATCAGCGTCAGGCCCGGCGCGACGCCGCACACGCGCACCCGCGGTGCCAGCGCCTGCGCCAGGATCACCGTCGCGGCTTGCAGCGCGGCCTTCGAGAGCGTGTACGAGAAGTAGTCGGGGTTCGGGTTCCAGAGCTTCTGGTCGATGAGGTTGACGACGCAGCCGTTGCGCGGGGCCTGGTCATCGGGGGCGCTCGTCAGGTGCGCGTGCAGCGCTTGCGCCAGCAGGATCGCCGGCGCGGTGTTGGCGCGCCAGTGCTTCTCCATCGCCGCGACGCTGAACGTGAGCGGGTCGTCGTACGCGAAGGTCGAGGCGCTGTTGACGACCGCGTCGAGCCGGCTGAAACGCGCCACCACCGCGGGCACGAGCGCGCGGCACGCGGCTTCATCCGACAGGTCGGCCTGGAACGCATGCGAGCGCGCGCCGGCGCACTGCAATTCGGCGACGGTCTCGAACGCGTCGTCCTTCGAGCCGCGGTAGTGCACCGCGACATCGAAGCCGTGCGCGGCCAGGTCGAGCGCCATCGCGCGGCCCATGCGACGGGCGGCGCCGGTGACCAGCACGACAGGGCGCGCGGTGGGAAGGGGCGACATGGATTCCTACAATGCAGCGATGCGACAACTCAGCGAGAACGCCAGTGTATCGGCGCCACTCACCCGACTCGTGCACGCGGCCATCGCGCGCCACGGCGGCTGGCTGCCGTTCGACCGCTTCATGGCGCTGGCGTTGTACGCGCCGGGCCTGGGCTACTACGCGAACCGCAGCCCGAAGTTCGGCATGCTGCCGCAGTCGGGCAGCGATTTCGTCACCGCGCCCGAGCTGTCGCCGTTGTTCGGCCGCGCGCTCGCACGCCAGCTCGCGCAGGCGCTGAAGGCCAGCGGCAGCGACGAGGTCTGGGAGTTCGGCGCCGGCTCCGGCGCGCTCGCGGCGCAGCTGCTCGAGTCGCTCGGCGACGCGGTGCAGCGCTACACCATCGTCGACCTGTCGGGCGCGCTGCGCGAGCGCCAGCGCGAGCGCCTCGCGCGCTTCGGCGACAAGCTGCGCTGGGTCGACGCGCTGCCCGACGCGATGGCCGGCGTGGTCGTCGGCAACGAGGTGCTCGACGCGATGCCGGTGCAGCTGCTGCACTTCGACGGCACGCGCTGGGCGGAGCGCGGCGTCGTCGCCGATGGCGAGTCCTTCCAATGGAGCGAGCGCGCCACCGACCTGCGCCCGCCCTTCGACGGGCCGTTCGCACCCGGCACCGTGACCGAGATCCACCCGCAGGCCGAGGCCTTCATCGCGACGCTGGCCGAGCGCCTGACGCGCGGCGCGGCCTTCTTCATCGACTACGGCTTCCCCGAGGCCGAGTACTACCACGTGCAGCGCAGCAGCGGCACGCTGATGTGCCACCGCGCGCACCTCGCCGACACCGACCCGCTCGTCGACGTGGGCACGAAGGACATCACCGCGCACGTCAACTTCACCGGTGTCGCGCTGGCCGCGCAGGACGCCGGGCTCGACGTGCTCGGCTACACCACGCAGGCGCATTTCCTGATCAACTGCGGCGTGATGGGCGACCTGGCAGGCGCCGACCTGAAGACGATCGCCAACACCCAGAAGCTGCTGACCGAGCACGAGATGGGCGAGCTCTTCAAGGTGATCGCGTTCGCCAAAGGCTGCGACGCGGCGTTCACGACCGCGCCGCTCGGCTTCACGCGCGGCGACCGGACGCACACTCTGTGACCTGACGCAAGGCGCTGCGAAGATCCTGAAGCTGTTGTAGCGTACGCGTTCCAACCAAAGGCACCGAGCAATGAGCACCACCACCGTCAACGAGAACCACGCCGTGCGCTTCGGCAGCGGCCAGGCCGTCAAGCGCGTCGAAGATGCGCAGCTGCTGGTCGGCAAGGGCCAGTTCACCGACAACGTGCTGGTCGCCGATCAGGCGCACATCGCGTTCCTGCGCTCGCCGTACGCGCATGCTCGCATCAAGAGCATCGACGTGTCGGGCGCGACCGCGATGCCCGATGTGCTGGCCGTCTACACCGGCGCGCAGCTCGCCGAGGCCGGCGTGAAGGCGATGGCGCCGCCGGCCGGCTTCCAGCGCGCCGGCGGCCAGCCACCGGCGAGCCCGCCGCGCCGCGCGCTCGCGCTCGACACCGTGCGCTTCGTCGGCGAGGCGGTGGTCGCCGTCGTCGCGCGCAGCCGCGACGCGGCGCGCGATGCGGCCGAGGCGGTGATGGTCGACTACGAAGACTTGCCCGCGGTCGTCGACCCGGCTCAGGCGATCGCCGCCGGCGCGCCGCGGCTGTGCGCCGAAGCCCCCGACAACATCTGCGCCGAGATGCGCCACGGCGACGCTGGCGCGGCGGCCGCGGCCTTCGAGCGCGCCGCGCACGTCGTCGCGCTCGACATCGTGAACCAGCGTCTCGCACCCGCGCCGATGGAGCCGCGCAGCATCAATGCGCAGTTCGACGGCGAGCGCCTGCTGGTGCGCATCAGCAGCCAGATGCCGACCGGCGTGCGCGGCTCGCTGTGCGAGGCGATCCCCGGCCTGACCGAGCAGAACGTGCGCGTCGTCGTCGGCGATGTCGGCGGCGGCTTCGGCATGAAGACCGGCATCCACCCCGAGGACATCGCGGTCGCCTACGCGGCGCGCGAGCTGAAGTGCCCGGTGCGCTGGCAGGCCGAGCGCGTCGAGGATTTCCTGTCGGCGGTGCACGGCCGCGACGTGACCAGCCGCGCCGAACTCGCGCTCGACGCCAATGGTCGCGTGCTCGCGATGCGCGTGCGCTCGCTGGCGAACGTCGGCGCGTACCCGACCGGCGCCGGCGTCGCGATCCAGCTGCTGATCGGGCCGTGGGTCTCGACCAGCATCTACGACATCAAGACGATCGACCTGCACTTCACCGCGGTCATGACCCACACCGCCCCCACCGGCGCCTACCGCGGCGCGGGCCGGCCCGAGGCGATCTACATCACCGAGCGCCTGTTCGACGCGGCTGCACGCGAGATGAAGATCGACCCGGCCGAGCTGCGCCGCCGCAACCTGATCGCGCCCGAGCAGATGCCGTACAAGAACGCGATGGGCCAGGTCTACGACAGCGGCCGCTTCGAGCAGATCCTCGACCAGGGCCTGCGGCTCGCCGACTGGAACGGCTTCGACGCGCGCCGCGCCGCGAGCGAGCAGCGCGGCAAGCTGCGCGGCCGCGGCCTCGCGAGCTTTCTCGAGTGGACCGGCGGCCTCGCGCTCGAAGAGCGCGTCACCGTCAACGTGGCGGCCGACGGCTTCATCGAGATCGGCTCGGCGACGCAGGCGATGGGCCAGGGCATCGCGACCAGCTATGTGCAGCTCGTCGTCGACGTGTTCGGCGTGGCGCAGGACCGCGTCCGCGTGCTGCAGGGCGACACCGACCGCGCCAACGGTTTCGGCAGTGCCGGCTCGCGCTCGCTGTTCACCGGCGGCACCGCGGTGCACGTGGCCAGCGTGCGCACCATCGAGCGCGGCAAGCAACTCGCCGGCGACGTGCTCGAGGCCGCACCGGCCGACATCGAGTACCGCGCCGGCCGCTTCGGGGTGGTCGGCACCGACCTCGGCATCGGCCTGTTCGAGCTCGCCGGCAAGCAGCCCGAGCAGCGCATCTTCATCGACTCGACCAGTGCCGTCGGCGGCCCGACCTGGCCGAACGGCTGCCATGTCTGCGAGGTCGAGATCGACCCCGGCACCGGCCACGTCGAGGTCGCGGCATACGCGTCGGTCAACGACATCGGGCGCGTCGTCAACCCGACCATCGTCAGCGGCCAGATCGAGGGCGGCGCGGTGCAGGGCATCGGCCAGGCGCTGTGCGAGGCGATCCGCTACGACCGCGAGAGCGGCCAGATGCTGACCGCGAGTTTCCAGGACTACGCGATGCCGCGCGCCGACATTGCCAGCAGCTTCTTCAAGACCGAGTTCGACACCAGCATCCCGTGCGTGACCAACCTGCTCGGCGTCAAAGGCGTCGGCGAGCTCGGCACCATCGGCGCGACGCCGGCGACCGTCAACGCGGTGGTCGACGCGCTGGCGCACACGGGCCTCGGGCGCGCGGCCGAGCGCATCCAGATGCCGCTGACGGCGGGCAAGGTGTGGGCCGCGTTGAACGGGGCGCTGGGTTAGGCAGAACGCCAGCGGTCCTTCAGTCGCAGCAGCGGGCGCTCGAAGAAGCGGTAGCTCAGCGCGGCCAGCGCGACCGTGCCGGCGAGGCCGACCACGAACAAGGCGCCGGGCAGGTCGACGTGCCAGCGTGAGAGCGCGCGCTGCGCCGCATCGAGCACGATCAGGTGCAGCAGGTAGATGCCGTAGCTGACCATGCCGATGAAGGCCAGCGGCTTCCATTCGAGCGCGCTGACGATGCGCGACGAAGGGTGCAGCACGATGCCGGCGAGCGCCACGGTCGCGACAACATGAAAGGCCAAGCGCGGCCAGCCCTGGATGTCGCCGGGCCAGCAGGCCAGCGCCGCCAGCAACAGCAGCCAGGCCGCCAGCGCCGGCCCGTCGGTCAGGCGTTGCAATGCCGCGCGCGGGGCTGGCGAGTCCAGCGCGAACGCGAGCAGCACGCCGAGCAGGATGGGCGTGAACGTGGCTTGCAGGATCGCCAGCTCGTTCCGCGCGTGGTCGAGCGCGGGCCACCACCCGTTCAGCAGGCCGAGGTTGAGCGCCTGGTTCAGACCCAGAAAGACCAGCAGCGGCCACAACGCCCTGCGCCCCAGCCACGCGAGCAGCGGCGGCCAGGCGAGATAGAACTGCTCTTCGGTCGACAGCGACCAGGTGATGCCCATCAGCTCGTGGATCGGCACCCAGTTGCTCGTGTAGGTGACGAGCCACGGCAAGTCGTGCAGAAAGGCGCTGCGCTGTGTCGAGCTGGCCGGGGCGCCGATGAAGTACAGCGTGAGCAGCGCCAGCACCGCGTAGTACAGCGGGAAGATGCGCAGCGAACGCCGCACGTAGAACTTCGCGAGCGAGATGCGACCGTTGTGCGCGTGTTCGCGCAGCAGCAGGCCGGTGATGAGCAGACCGCTCAACGCGAAGAACAGGTCGACGCCGAGAAAGCCGTTCAGGTTGAGCCCGAACGGCAGCGACGGCAGCGCCGCGCCGCCAGGCTCGGTGTGGTGCCACACGACGCCGATCACTGCGAGCGCACGAACGCCGTCCAGGCCGGGCAGGCGGGTGTGCGACGTGTGTTGTGTCATGTCGCCGAGTTTGGCGCAGGTCCGTATAGTGCGGACTGGCGACGTCGCGCTTTTCTCAAAACCACCGGCCTTCATCACTATGACCCTCCTCACCTGCTCCAAGCCGCTGTCTGCGGCCGTTCTTGTCATCGCCTGCTGCACCGGCGCGCAGGCCGCCTCGCAGGCACCCGTCGCCGCCGAGAACGGCATGGTCGTGAGTGCGCAGCACCTGGCCACGCGCGTCGGCGTCGACGTGCTGAAGGACGGCGGCAATGCGGTCGATGCCGCGGTCGCGGTGGGCTACGCGCTCGCCGTCGTCTACCCCGCGGCCGGCAACCTCGGTGGCGGCGGCTTCATGACGATCCAGCTCGCCGACGGCCGCAAGACCTTTCTCGACTTCCGCGAGAAGGCGCCGCTGGCCGCGACCGCCAACATGTACCTCGACAAGGACGGCAACGTCGTCAAGGGCGCGAGCACGACCGGTCACCTGGCCGTCGGCGTGCCGGGTACCGTGTCCGGCATGGAAATGGCGCTGGCCAAGTACGGCACGATGAAGCGCGCTGCGGTGATCGCACCGGCAATCAAGTACGCACAAGACGGCTTCGTGCTCGACCAGGGCGACGTCGACATGCTGCGCACCGCCACCGACGACTTCAAGAAGGACGCCGCCACCGGCGCGATCTTCTTGAACAAGGGCGAGGCCTTCGCGCCCGGCCAGAAGCTGGTGCAGAAGGACCTCGCGGCGACGCTGAAGCTGATCAGCGACAAGGGCGAAGCGGGCTTCTACAAAGGCCCGGTGGGCGCCGCGATCGTCGCGTCGAGCGTGGCCGGCAAGGGCATCCTGACGCAGGCCGACCTGGACCAGTACAAGACCCGCGAGCTGAAGCCGGTCGAGTGCGACTACCGCGGCTTTCATGTCGTCTCGGCGCCGCCGCCGAGCTCGGGCGGCGTGATCATCTGCGAGATTCTGAACGTGCTCGAGGGCTATCCGCTGAAGGACCTCGGCTTCCGCTCGGCCCAGGCCGTGCACTACCAGATCGAGGCGATGCGCCACGCTTACGTCGACCGCAACAGCTACCTCGGCGACCCGGACTTCATCAACAACCCGCTCGACCGCCTGCTCTCGAAAGACTACGCCGCGAAGCTGCGCGCCGCGATCGACCCGGGCAAGGCCGGTGTCTCGAAAGACATCAAGCCTGGCGTTGCGCCGCACGAAGGCAGCAACACCACGCACTACTCGATCGTCGACAAGTGGGGCAACGCGGTGTCGGTGACCTACACGCTGAACGACTGGTTCGGCGCCAAAGTCACGGCGGCCAAGACCGGCGTGATCCTGAACGACGAGATGGACGACTTCACCGCGAAGATCGGCGTGCCCAACCTGTACGGTCTCGTGCAGGGCGAAGCCAATAAGATCGAGCCGGGCAAGCGCCCGCTGTCGTCGATGAGCCCGACGATCATCACGAAAGACGGCAAGCCCGTGATGGTCGTCGGCACGCCGGGTGGCAGCCGCATCATCACCGCGGTACTGCACACCATCATCAACGTGATCGACTACGGCATGAACGCCCAGGAAGCGGTCGATGCGCCCAAGTTCCACCAGCAATGGCTGCCCGAGACGACCAACGTCGAAAACTTCGCGATCAGCCCCGACACGCGCAAGATCCTCGAAGGCATGGGCCACAAGTTCAGCGGGCCGCAGCCGGCCAACCACCTCGCGGTGATCCTGGTCGGTGCGCCGACGCTGGGCGGCAAGCCGGTCGGCAACAACAAGTTCTACGGCGCGAACGACCCGCGTCGCAACTCCGGCCTCGCGCTCGGGTACTGATCCTAGACGGCATGCCGACGCTTGCGCGCCTCGGGCTCGGCGTGCTGCTGAGCGCGTTGCTGGGGTGCCAGTCGACGGCGCCGCCCGCTGCGTCGCCAGCCACGCGGCCAGCGGCCGATCAAGGTCTCGTGGCGTTCGCTTCGGACGAAGGCCTCGCACGCTTCTCTCGCGCCAGCGGCAAGGTCGATTTCGCGCCGCTCGCGAACCAGTTCGAGGCCCAACTCAATGCCGCCTTCTGCGGCCCGACCAGCGCGGCCATCGTGCTCAACGCCGTGCGCAGCCGCAGCGCCGATCTGCCGCGCGACCATGGGCGCCTGAAGGCCGATGACCTGCGCAACCTGCCGAGCGGGGTCGATCCCATCGTTCCGCGCTACACGCAGGACAACGTGATCGGCCCCGGCCAGAAGACGCGCGCGCAGGTGCTCGGCGAACCCATCGTCGTCAACGGCAAGCCGCTGCCGGACTTCGGCTACCAGCTGCGGCAGTTCGACCAGATGCTGCGGGCGAACGGCCTGGCGACGCGGCTCGTCGTCGTGGCCGACGGCATGCCCGACGACGAGATCCGCAGCGACCTGGTCCAGAACCTCCAGCGGCCCGGCGACTACGTGATCGTGAACTACCGGCGCGAGGCGGTCGGCCAGCGCGGGGGCGGGCACATCTCGCCGCTGGGCGCCTACGACGCCAGGTCGGACTCGTTCCTCGTGCTCGACGTCAACCCTGCTGCGGCCGGCTGGGTGTGGATGCCGGCGGCGACGCTCATCAAGGGCATGCGCAGCTTCGACACGGTGGAGAACCGCGGCTACGTGCTCGTGGCGCCGCGCTGATCGGCGGTGTTCCTGCTGCGGCCGCTCACGGTCGCTGCGCTGGGCCTTTCAGCTCGACCTGGTTGCCGTCCGGGTCGCTGAAGTAGATCGACGGCCCCTCGCCCTCGGCGCCGAAATTGATCTGCGCCTGGCCGCTGTGCGACAGCGCATGCGCGTCCAGCAGCGCAAGGATCGCGCGTTCGTCGAAGGGGTCGATGCGCAGGCACAGGTGATCCATGTTGCGGCCCTGCTCGCCGGCCGCCGCGCCGCCGCGGCGGCCGAGCGGGCCGTCGATCGACACGAGATCGATCATCGAGGCGCCGGCCCGCAGGTGCACGAGGCCGAGGTCGTCGCGGCGCTTCACGACCTCGCAGCCGAGCAGCGCGCGGTAGAACGCGATCGAGCGCTCGAGCTCGCGCACGCGCAGCACGACGTGGTCGATGCGCTGCACCGCGAAGGGCAGAGGTGCGGGTGCGTTCGCCGTCATCCCACTCATGCCGCTGCCGGCACCTCGTCGATCGAGAAGAAGACCACCTTGCCATGCTGCCGCGCCAGCGCGACCATCTCGTCCGCCCCCGCGGAGGCGCCGCCGATGCGCAGCACCGCGTCGCACTTGGCGACCAGGCGCCGCGAGACCGGGTGGAAGATCTCGTTGAACACCGCATCGCCGACGCCGTGCGAGCCGGCATGCTCGATCAGCGGCAGCGCGTACCACTCGCCCATCACCGGCAGGTGGCCGGCGCGGAACAGGCGCAGCGACATGTCGGTCATCGCGTCGACGTTGGCCTGGATGCGCACCGGGTCGTCGTTGGTGCCGGAGCGGTACGGGCCGGCGACGAGGATCATCAAAGCGTTCATGGTCGACGTACTCCAAACTTGAGAACGCGCCGTTCGTCCTCGCTCAGGTGGCAGGCATAGGTTCGCGGGCCGTCGTACAGGACGAGCGCGCTCTTGACCTTCAGGCTCACGAGGTACTTGCGGGTCGCGGTCGGCTTGTCGGCGTACTGGATGACCTCGGCCGGGGCCTTCGCGACCGACGCGATCTGCACCGGCGCGCCATCGTCGAGCCCGAGCTCGCGCACGGCCGTCGCGCTGCACAGCTCGGCGCCTTGCGGTCCCGGCGCGGTGTCGGCGACGGCGTTCGCGTGCGGGCGCACGGTGGCCGCGTCCGACGCGCACGGCGTCTGGCTGTAGACATTGCCGCAGCGGTACATCGTCTGCGCGCCCGCGAGCGTGGAGGCCAGCGCGAGGCCGGTGGCGATCAATGCGGCGCGGATGGGCGGAGCTTCAGTCATCGAGAAAACCGCCTTTGTAGAAGCACCACGCGCTGCCGTCGTGCAGGTAGAAATGACCGTCGGCGCAGTCGTCCTTGCCCGGGAAAAACTCGCGGTAGGCGCGCGGGACGAGGCGCTCGAGCTGCGCATCCGAGAGCTGATCGAACTCGTCGGGCGTGATCGGTTGGCCGACCTTGAGTTTTCGTGATTCCATGGCAAGGGGTCCGCGGGGGCCGAGCTGGGCGCGCCCCATCGTACCGCGGCGCTACCGCATCAGTCCGTCACCTGGCGCATCGACGGGCCCATGAGCGCCAGCAGCACCAGCCCCACCAGCGCAGCGCCGGCACTCAGGAACAGCGTGGGCAGACCGATGCTGCGCAGCAGCCAGCCGGTCGCGGCTGACGACAGCGGTGCCAGGCCCATGTAGATGAACATGAACACGCTCATCGCGCGGCCCAGCAGCGCGGGCGCGACGCGGCGCTGGATCCACGTGAACACCGTCACCTGCATGTAGCCGCCGAGCACGCCGATCGCACCGAGCAGCGCCACCCCCTGCCACAGCGCGCCGATGTGGCCCATCGGCATGAACAGCAGGCCGACCAGCGCATCGACGAGCAGGATGGTCAGCCCCAGATTCACCGCACGCCAATGCGGCCGCGCGCCCGAGACCAGCATGCCGGCCAGCGTGCCCGCGCCATACGCCGCGAGCAGGCCGCCGAAGGCCGCGGCGCCGAGCGCGGGGCGGCTGTTGGCCAGCACCGGCAGCGCGATCTGCACCGGCCCGGTGACCAGCAGGGCCACGGCCGACCAGTACAGCAGGCAGCTCCGCAGCGCGCGATCGCGCCAGAACGTGCGCAGCCCTTCGACAACGGCCGCGAACATCGGCTGCTGCGCACGGGCCGGCGACGGCTTCGTCTGCACCCGCGACAAGGTCAGCGCCGACAGCACGAAGCTCAGCGCGTCCAGGCCGAAGGCCAAGGCCAGGCCGTGGGCGTCGCGCACGCTGTCGCTGTCTCGGGCGCTGCCGTCACCCGACCATGCGATCAACAGCCCGGCGAGCAGCGGCCCGACGAAGAAGCTCAGTTGCCGCAAGCCCATCATCAGGCCGTTGGCTGCCGGCAGCTGCTGCGGCGCCACGACCCGGGGCAGCATCGACGTGGCGGCCGGGATGCTGAAGGCCGTGGCCAGGCCGATGCCCAGCGCGAGCGCGTAGACCAGCGGCAGCGTCAGGCGGTCGAACAGCACCAGCAGCGCGAGTGCGCCCAGCAGCACGGTGTTGGCATGCTTGCTGAGCATCAGCACCTGCTTCGGCGAATGGCGGTCGACCACCGCGCCGCCGATCAGGATGAACAGCGCGCGCGGGATGCCCAGCAGCGCGAGCACGGTGCCCAGCACCAGCGTGTCGCCGGTCATGCGCAGCACCAACCAGGGCAGCGCGACGAGCGTGAACTGGTCGCCCAGCAGCGAGACGAGCCCGCCGCCCATCAGCCAGGCGATGTTGCGGTCCCGCAGCAAGGTGTTGCGCGGTCGCGAGGTGCCGGCAGACGGCGTCGCGGACGAGGTGGAAGAGGTCATGGAGCGGCTCCTGTGCGTGACGAAAGACCGCACTGTCGAGCCTCACGCAACGTCAGGGTCAAGCAGCGGCACGAACCGCGTGCAGATACGCCAGCACGTCAGGCCCCCATGTCAGGCCGGCCCGCAGCACGGGCTCGGCGGCCATGGCGCCGGCCAGCTTCTGCAGCAGCACCGGGTCGTCGCCGACGACGCGGCCGATCAGCACATCGGCAGCGGCGCAGGCCGCCTGGGCGGCGGGTGCGTGGGGCGGCGTGCGCCGCTTGATCAGGGCCTGGATCTTCGCTTCGACCGCACGCCACTCGCTCAGCGGCACCCAGCGAAAGCGGCTCATCTCGGCGAGCGTGAAATGGGCGAGCAAGCGCGCCATGCGCATGTCGGTGGCCTGCTCCACGTAGCGCACCACGGACAGGCCCGGCCCTTCGTTCTTGCGGGCGGCCGGCTCGAGCTTGTACATCGTGCCCCAGCGCTCGATCAGCCCGAAGTCGCCGTCGAGCCAGTGGTGGATCAGGCCCATCCAGCGGTGCGCCAGCGGCTGCACCGCGAGGTCGGTCGCGGGCACGCCGCGCGCCATCATCTGCCGCACCTCGGCCTCCAGCGCCGGCCACTCGGCCTCGACGCGGCGCCAGTTGTCGAGGATGCGCTTGACCTCGTCCGCGCTGAAGTAGCGCGCATAGGCCGCCATCATTTCCAGCGTGGCCAGCCAGTCGGCCATCTCGGGCTGCGCGCCGGCAGAGAAGCGGCCCATCATCAGCGCGAGCCGCCCGCGCAGTTCGGTGGCCTGCGCGATCTCGTGGTCCAGCGAGCGGATCTGGCGCGCCACGATCATCGGCAGCGTCCGCCCGTCGCCGGCCAGCATCGTGCCGATTTCTTTCAGCGGCAGGCCAAGAAGGCGCAAGGCCTGGATGCCATGCAGCCGCGCCACGTCGCCATGGTTGTAGAGCCGGTAGCCGGCCTCGGAACGCGCCGAAGGCTTGAGCAGCCCGATCTCGTCGAAGTGATGCAGCGCGCGCACCGTGAGGCCGCTGCGCTTGGCGAGTTCACCGACTTTCAGCAGCATGGCGTCTCCTTCATCGTGCGCCGGCCAGGATAGACCCTCACGCAGCGTGAGGGTCAAGCGCAACGATGATTCAGGGTGCGAATTCCACCGACACCTCGCGCGTGTCGGCCACGCCCTGCGCATCGACCGCGCTGAGCGTGTACTTGCCGGCGGCGGGCGGCGCCCACACCAGGTCCTTGCCGGCGGCGACGCTGCCGACGAAGGCGGAGTCGGCGAACCAGTAGACGCTGCCGGCGCGGCCGGCGTTGGCGCGCAGCGTGAGCGTCGGCGTGGTCTTCAACCGCAGCACGTAAGCCGCGCCGCGCAGGGGCGAGACGATCTGCGGGCCGTCTTCGGCGACGGCCGCATTGCTGCTGCCACAGCGCGGCGCGGCCGGCGGCACGCGGCGCGGCATTCCGGCCTGCGCGAAGACCTGCAGCATGTCGCTGCCCCAGTACTCGAACACCTCGCGGTGCGTGTGCTCGCCGCTGCCGCAGACCGCGCGGCCGGTCGCGTCGTCGACCCACACCGCACGGTGCAGCGTGCTGACCTTGATCGGCGACTTGCCGGGGATGAACCAGGTCGTCGCCAGATCCTTGCACTCGTCGTTCGGCAGGTCGCCGCTGGCGGCACAGACCTGCACCTTCGCGAGATTCGCCGGCATCGCGCGCGCCGGCTCGCCGGGATCGAGGCCTTGGCTGCGCAGGCTGTCGACGATGTTGAAGAACAGCGGCGCGGCCGTCTGCACGCCGACCAGCGCCGGGTTCGACGTGTCATCGAAGTTGCCGACCCAGACGATCAGCACGCTGCTGCCGAACACGCCCGCGGTCCACGCGTCGCGAAAGCCCCACGAGGTGCCGGTCTTCCACGCGACGCGCGGGAACGCCGGCTGGCCGGTGTCGGGCCGGGGGTTCGCCTGCAGCATGTCGAGCGTGATGAATGCAGCTTCCGGGCTCAACAGCTTGCGTGCTGTCACGGGTGGCTTCATGCCCGCGGTGAACGTGAGCGGCTTCATCTCGCCGCCATTCGCCAGCATCGCGTACAGCGAGGCCAGCTCTTCCATGCTGAGCTCGCCGCCGCCAAGCGCGAGTGCCAAGCCATAGTGCTGCTCGCTCGCGAGCTGGCGCACGCCGGCGTCTTTGAGAAACTCGTACAAGGTCGGCTTGGACAGGCGCGAGGCCACCGCCACGGCCGGCACGTTGCGGCTGCGCACCAGCGCGTCGCGCGCGGCGATCGGGCCGTCGAAGCGGCCGTCGAAGTTCTCGGGGCTGTAGGTGCCGAACGCGCTCGGCGCGTCCTTCAGGATCGTGCGCGGGTGCAGCAGACCCTGGTCGAGCGCGAGGCCGTAGATGAAGGGCTTGAGTGTCGATCCCGGCGAGCGCTTCGCGGTAGTCGCGTTCACTTGGCCGTCGATGCTCGCGTCCGCAAAGTTCGCCGAGCCGACCCAGGCGCGCACGCGCATTGTGTTCGTGTCGACCAGCAGCGCCGCGGCGTTGGTGATGCCCGAGCCCTTGCGCGCCGCGATGAACTGGCGGATCGCGCGTTCGACGGCCGCTTGCGTCGGTGCGTGCAGCGAGGTGCTGGTCTCCGGCTGATCGGGCAGCGTGCGCATCAAGGTCTGCACCGCGTGCGGTGCGGCGAATGGCAGCTGGCGCGTGCTGCGCAATTGCAGCGGCAGTGCGAGCGCTGCGCGGGTCGCTGGCGTCGCATCGTTCGCGTGTCGCGTGACCCACGCCGACCACAGCCGTTCGCGCGCCGCGGCCAGCGCCTTCGGCCAGGCCGATTCGGTCGTTGCCGCGCGCACCTCGGTGCCGCGCCGGTTCGGGTTCTGCGGGATCACCGCGAGCGCGAGCGCCTCGGGCAGCAGCAACTCGTTCGCGCGCTTGCCGAAGTACACCAGGCTCGCGGCCTCGACGCCTTCGATGTTGCTGCCGTAGGGCGCGAGGTTCAGGTAGGCCTCGATGATCTCGTTCTTGCTGTAGCGCGACTCCAGCCACATCGCTGCGGCGACCTGCTTCAGCTTGCCGCGCAGCGTGCGGCTGTCGATGCGGTACAGGCGCCGCGCGAGCTGCATCGTCAGCGTCGAGCCGCCGCGGCGCGCGTCGCCATGCCAGGTTGTCCACGCGCCGCGCGCCAGGCTTGCCGGGTTGAAGCCCGGGTGCCAACGGAACCAGCGGTCTTCGTAGAGCTGCACCGCCTCGACCAGCCGCGGGTCGATGCGCGCGAGCGGCACCCAGACGCGGTACTGCTCGTCGCTTGCGAGCGTGAGCCGCAACAGCGTGCCGTCGCTGCTGTAGAAGGCACGCGAGGTCGGGGCGTGCTGCTGCAGCGAGGTGTGCGGCGCGAGGCGCAGCGCGAGCAGGCCCGTTGCCACCAGCGCAACGACGACGAGCGGCACGCGCCAGCGCCGCAGAATGTCTCGCGGCTTCACGGCTGGCCTTTGGTCCCTTTGCACAGGCGCAGGTTGGTGCGCGTGGACTCCACGATCGGCAAGTAGTTGTCGTAGTCCGCCGGCGGCAAGCTGTCTTGCAGCGCCGCGTTGGTCCGCGCTGCATCATCGGCCAGCGGCTGCAGCGTGCGCACGCAGGCCTCAAACTGGCCGAGGTGGTACTGCGTGATCGCAAGGTCGTTCAGCAACCGGCCGCGTTCGATGCGGTCCATCGGGGCCGTGCAGCGCTCGAGCAGGCGGCTGGCCTGCTGCTGTGCCTCGCGGTAGGCGCGCTGGTCGTAGAGCCGCTTGAACTCGGCGTGGGTCGCGCCGCGCGACAGCGAGTCGCAGCCGGGCAAGGGGCGCAGGTAGCGGCCGACGAACGAAGCGCGGGCGCCGCAGAACGAGCGGCAGCTGTCGGCGTCGTTCGTCGACACGTCGATGCCGTTGCCGTTCGCGACGAAGCGGACGACGCAGGCGGCCGGGTCGGGCGTGTCGGACACGATGGTGCGGCCGTTGCGGATCTCGCCGTCCAGGCTGCAGGTGTGGGCGTTGCCGCCCACGGTCTCGAGTTCGAACAGCAGACGCTTGTCCGTCTCGGTGCGCAGGGTCAGCACGCCCATGCCGCCCGCACTCACATACTCGCCCGGCGCAAGCGTCTGCGTGTCGGGCCGCGCCTGCGCGAGCGCGCATGCGGCGAGGCACAGGCTCAGCGCGAGCCGCATGACTTGGCTACTTCGCATTGACGACCACCTTGCTGCTGAGCGACCGCGCCTGCCGATCGCGCTCGTACATGCTCTGCGCCCAGGCCGGCGGCACGACGAACTCGCCGGCGTTGGTCGCGCGGATGCGGTAGGTCCAGGTCTGCACGCTGTCGTTGGCCCCGGCATAGATCACGACGCGATCTTCGCGCACATCGGCGTACTCCAGCGATGGGCCTGTCACGGTGCTGGCCGCGCCCTCGGCCGTGCGCGACTGCACCGGCTCGAAGCCGCCCGGCAGCAGGTCGGTCAGCGCGACGTTGCCGACCTGCGCATTGCTGCCTTGCGTCGCGATGCCGCGCAGGCTCAAGCGCACCGTGACCTCGTCGCCGATCTTCACGGCGGTGAGCGGCTTGCCGTCTGCACCGACGTACTCGCGCACGACTTCGAGCCCGGCCTTCAGCTCGGTGGTCGGCGGCGTGCGGTCGAAGCCGGTCTGCGTGACCGCGTACCAGGTCGTCAACGCGCTGTCGTTGGCGAGCTTGAGCTTCACGGTGCCGGCGTCGAACGCGGCGCGCGGCAGCAAGTTGGCGGGCAGCGCGAGCGGTGCGGCCTTGCCTTGCGCATCGACCTGCGACGCCGACAACTTGCCGAGCGCGTCGCCGCCCAGCGTGCGCGCCATCGCATCGATCGCCAGGATGCTCCAGGACGCCGACAAGGTGTTGTAGCGGCCGTTCGCCAGCGGCGTGACAAAGCGCGCGAAGGTCTTCGCATCGAGCGCCTTCAGCCGCGCCGGGAAGTGGCGCGACAACAGGTACAGCAGCTGCGCGTCGCGGATCGTCGGGTCGGAGTAATACGCGTAGCGGTAGTCGGCGCCGCCGTTCTCGAGCTGCTTGGTCAGCGGGCCCAGCAGCTCGGCCGCGGGCTTCTCCTGCTTCAGCAGCTGATACGTTGCGGCCATGAATGATGCGGTCGCGTCGAGCTTCCATGTCGCTGCGTACTTCGCGTCCAGCGTCTCGCGCAGGCCCGCGACCAGCGGCGTGGTGACCGCTCCGTTGCGCGTCAAAAGGTAGATCGCGTAGGCGCGGTTGCGCGCGGCATACAGGTCGGCCGGGTTGCTGCCGGCGAGCTGCTGCAGGTAGTCGATGCCCTTCTGCAATAGATCGGGCGGCACCGCGGCGCCCGGCACGTCGAGCTCGCGTGCCTCGAGCATCAGGTGCACCGCGTAGACCGAGGCGAACTCGTCGGCCTGCACCGACGCAGTCCAGAGGCCAAAGCCGCCTTGCGCGTTCTGGCGCGTGCGCAGCAGGCGCAGCGTGCCGTCGAACGTCTTCGCGACACTCTGCGGCGTGCGGTCGGCATTCGCGAACTCGGGCCGGCGCGCGAGCACCAGCGCCGGCAGCGTGCGGCTCACCAGCTGCTCGGTGCACAGGTGCTCGAAGTTGTCGAGGTAGCTCATCAAGCCCGGCGCGAGCGCGAGCGGCAGCACCGAGACCGCGACCTCCTGCTTGCGGAACTCGGGCACCAGGTCGCGCGGTGTCGGCACCTCGGCCGAGCCGGTGAAGCTGCCGAGCGCGAGCGTCGTCGCCATCGGCGTGGCCGGGCGCACGCTCACGTCCATCTTGCGCGTCGCTGATTTCGCGCCGAGGCTGCTGGTGAACTGCAGCGTGGCCGAGCCGAGCGTCGCATTCGCCGCGTCCTTCACCTTGAGCCGGTAGGTTGCGACGCTCTCGCGCATGGCGCCGATCTTCAGCGTCTGCGTGGGCGAACCGACGACCTCGAAGGTCGCCGCCGGCTTCAGCGTCAGCTGCACCGGCGAATCGGCTGCGGCGCCGGCGATGTTGTTCGCGACGCCGACCGACACGTCGAACACGTCGCCCGGCGCCACCATCAGCGGCAGGTTCGGCGAGATCACGAAGTCGCCGCGCACCAGTGCGCGTGTCGATGCCGTGCCGACCGCGCTGTCGCTCACCGCGACGGCCATCACGCGCAGCGTGCCGTTGAAGTGGTCGGGCACGGTGTACGCGAACTCCTTCGTGCCGGCCGGCACCTCAACGATGCCCGACCAATACACCGCCGGCGCCTCGCCCTTGCGCTTGAACGGGTTCAGGTTGCGCGCGTTCGCGCCGGCCTCGTCACCACCCGGCGCGGCCGAGGCCATCAAGCGCTTGAACTCCGGAAGGATCAGGTCGAGGATCTGCGCGCTCTTGACCTCGAGCGCGCGCTTCTGGAAGAAGAAGCCGAGCGGGTCCGCCTCCTTGTAGCGCGCGACCTGCAGGATCCCTTCGTCGATCGCGAACACGACCGCGCGCGTCGGGCGCTCGGACGTGAGCTTGATCTTCAGCGCCTCGCCCGGCCTGGTCAGGTCTGGCGTCGCCAGCTTCAGCGTGTTGGTGCGCTGTGCGAGGCTGGTCGCGAACGGCGCGACGCCGTAGCTCAGCGGGCTCATGAAGATCTCGTCCGAGCCCGGGTCGCGGATGAACTGCACGTTCACGTAGCCGTTGCCCTCGAAGTCCTTCGGCAGCTTGATCTTCTGCACCGACGCGGTCGTCGTCGTCTTGAACCAGGTCTGCGCGAACACCTTGTCGCGCTCGATCGTGATCAGGCCCGCGCCGACGTAGGGCGCGCGGATGCTGATCTCGATGTCTTCGCCGGGGTTGTAGTCCTTCTTGTTCAGCGTGAGTTGCAGCTCGGCGTTGCGCTCCAGCGAGCGCGTCACGTTGCCCTGGCCGGCGACGCTGTAGTCGATGCGGTTCAGCTCGACGCCGGCGGCGTCGCGCAGCACATAGCTGTAGTTGCCGGCCTTGCCCGTGTCCAGCGTCAGCGCGTGGCCCGCGGCGGGCACGGTCAGCGGCTGCTCGTTCACCACGGCTTCCTTCTTGCGCGACTCGTAGCGGTAGGTGTCGTTGGCCTGGCGCATCAGCACCGAGACGACCTTGCGCTCGACGAGCTGCAAGGTCAAGCCCTCGGTCGCGATCTTCTTCGCCTGCGGATCGATCGTGATGATGGTGCTGATGCGCTTGCTGCCGCGCGACACGAAGCCGAGGTCGCCGTCGTTCTTCACGCCGACCAGGAACGGCAGCTCGGACACGAGCACGCTCGCCTCGGCCGCGACGCTGCGC
>Ga0307509_10003930_pt1 | contig 21949 bp, 22 predicted proteins | sample 10_EM_MG_FD_202245 | JGI IMG/M metagenome (GOLD analysis project Ga0307509, IMG submission 202245) | Populus trichocarpa ectomycorrhiza microbial communities from riparian zone in the Pacific Northwest, United States - 10_EM | ecosystem: Host-associated > Plants > Roots > Unclassified | place... | reverse complement strand
CCGCGGCGGCCGTTCCGCATGGCTGATCCACATCAGGGCCGTCATCCCGAGTCTCGATTTTTCACCACCCTGCACTTTTATCCGCTTGATCGTCGCATCGTAAACATCCCCCAATTCCAATCCATTTGTCATTTTGCTCAATTTTTCTCGTCTGCGGGAGATTGTACATTCGTGTAAGATTCCATCGATACTTAGGGAAACCAATAGAAACCTAGATGCATATTTATTAGCGGATTGCGTGTGGAGGGATTCCGGGTAGCATCGCCCCTACGTACATTTCCGACATATTTCCCGGAATCTTCTCCAGAATGTCTGCCTCTAGACTTTCATTCATGGCTTCCGGAGTTTCATCCTCGCCTAGCCTAAGACGAAGGTATCCCGTGATATCATTTTTGCTGGGCTCTACCGGCACACTTATCACTCGTCCAGGAAGACGCCTTTCGACCTCAGGCCGGACGTGAGGCCTTGCAATGATGAATATTCGCATGTGTTGGGATGATTCGAGGATTTGTTGAAGCGAATTAAGGAGATCGACTCGATTCTTAAAATCACATTCGTCCAAGGCGTCTATGCATACGAATGTGCGCAATGAGGATGTGATGGTCTGTAACATCTTCACGATATCCGAGAGTTGCGGTCCCCGTCCACCGATGGCCATTTTTTGCTTTTCAAAGGCTCGTGTGATTTCCTCCGGAATCTTTTCCATTCCGCCGACGACCTGTCTCAGCAAGGACCCCAGAATATTGGCCACAGACTGCTCCTTTCGCGCTGCGAAGTCTAGGTAGAAACACGTGACGGCCGTGTTTTTCCCTTCTGACTCATCGCACAGCCTGTCCACTACCAGCGAACTAAAATGGTGGCCTGTTAGCACTGACTCCCGTTATTCTCACCCCCCAGGATATTCCTATTACCTGATGAATGTCTTGCCCACTCCTGGACCTCCATAGTAAAACAAGACTGCCTTATCACCTTCACCTTTTCCATTCCAGTCATGCCAGCTTCTGAATTCTTCAGTTTCCAGCAGCCATTCTCCCACATTATTGACGCGGCGCTCTTGGATATCCCGATGTCGTAGCCTGGGCTCGAGAGGTGACAACCAAGTCAGCATTTCAGCCCTACCATCGGTGACCCAAATGTTGGTCGTGTTGAAAGAGCCGTGGTTGTTATTAAGCGCGTTAGTGTTGTGGTTCTGTGAGCCGGTGGTATTAACAGAATGTGCATTACCGGCGACGGGGCTCAGATATTGGGACATTTTTTCCGTTTCTCGCTCTTTAGGATATTGTAGAAGCTAGGTTGATGGGGAATGGTAGTGTTAGGTTGTAGGATTCCCGAGGGTGCCAGAAAAGCGGGGTCTATCTCTTTTGCCCAGCCAGGGCGATGCATATTTGATCCAATCAGGCTTCTTAAACTTTGTGAAACCAATATCATGCCCGTGGCTAGAGCAGTTCAGGGCGTAGAAACAGCCACTCACCCCTGTGAGTGGTTAATTTTAGCGCCAGCATTTCATTCTGAGTTTGAAAACCCCTGCAATGTGGCCCTCGAAGGGCGGGGGAATGCGCAATTTTGAAGGGGAACTCTGAATTCTTCAAACAGCATTTGATAAAATTAATCACGAATCTGCGATTAAATCACTTCAGTACCCTCAAGTTACTTTCCTTTATATTGGAGGGATAAGAGAGGTATTTACGGGTCTCTCCGATCGGGCTTATGACAACTGTCCCTTCATGGCCCCTCGAGGCCACGCTTTTCACCACCCCGCAAGAGACTTGATTTTTGTAATCCCTTCCACCCTAGGAGGAACCTCACTATACTAGTCTATAATTGACGGATCCAAGCCTCACTCGGAGGTCTAACAACCCGGCTTCCCCCAAGCCTTGCAATGGGTCGACCCGAGTCGTAATATCAGAAGCCCGACCCAAACCCGACCCAAAGGATATCAGACCCCACCTGAGCTGACTGGACCCAATCAATACCTGGGTCACCCGAACAGCCCGAACTATTCAAAAGTCAATTTTGTTAACTTGCATAGAATTAAGATATAGTATTCTTGAGCCACTAATTCTAGGAAAGATAGACGAGAGATAAATAGAAATAGTTTCCTGAATAAAGGAAACGATAAACATCTAACAAGAAAACGATTATTCTAAAAGATAACTTTCCTAAATGGATCCAACTCCCTTAGTTGATTGCCAGCTTTGGAGACATTGAAGTGCTTGAATAGTATGAGAGCCTAGGGAATGCCGTGAACCACTAATTGTTTGCTTCGTGCCAGGGAACACCCTCTCTGGTTCGGCAGACTTAGCTGATATACTATGAATATTTAGAGCCCACTTCGATAGTATAGGATATTCCTTTTGCCGTTCTCTATCAAACCACCATCTAGAGAATAGCATATCAGTATATATTAAGAAATAAATCAAATTAGTGAAACCTACTGCAGAGGATTTTGAGTAGAGACCTCCAGCTCAACATTACCAAGTCATAAGAAGTAGGAAGAAAATCCAGCCAGGCACCGAGAAGACACAGTTTCGATGTAATCGTTCATAGAAGTCGATAACGGAGTCTGATCGCATCCAGGGTACTGGAACTGGATGAGGGAAATACCAGGATATGAATTGAGGAAGGATAAGAGTGACATTGATGGCCGGGAAGGATGCAGAAAAGCGAGATAATTTCCGACTTTGCATGCCCGAAAGCTAGCCAATACAGACGAGACTATTTCACCGTGATCTAAGGGATAAGATGGCCCAAAAATACCAGAACCTAGTGCAAGCGGACGCTGAACAGTAGGGGATAGATAAAAGACTCCGGAAATGAAAAGCTAGGGTATATCAGCTATACAGACTCACTATCTTGTTTAAACTATTCCTGAGACCAAGACAGGTGCCACCCTAGCACAAGGGTTCCGAAAATGTTGAGGAAGAGCACGGGCGAGGATAGTTACCCGAGCTGTGGCTTTAGTGATCTAGGGCACACTTGTTTTAAGCCTCTACGTTATCCAAGGCCCAACAGGTTGCTCGGTTAAACTCAAATGATACAGAAGAAGGTGGTATTCCCGATCAGTCACCAATGATTTACAAAATAAGTCGATGATACGGACTGCGCAGGCCTAGTCGCAAGGTGGAACCATTGTGTGAGACAGTAATGCCTGGTATTTGGGAACTCCTCAGCATGAGGTAAAGACCGCTGGTTGTGGGCTGCCCGAAATACAAATTCAGAAAGGTTTATCTGAGGTGTTCTCTGTGGATGAAACTGCGTGGGTAGGGTAATAAACAACCACACTCCACGGGACAATGCATTTAAAGAGAAAGAACGAAGAACTGGACTACCCTCAGAGGCTGATTCTGAGTTCTCCAAAACATTATTCATCTCCAGAAGGACCTGCCCAGTTAGATGTTGAGGGCAAACACACGCGCATTCATGTTTTACTGGACTCAGGAGCCAGTTGTTTCCTGTTAAGCGAAAGGCTAGTCGAATGACTCGATATCCCATATAGAGTTTGAAAGAAGCTGATAAAAATAGTGGGATTTGACAGATGTTCAAGTTCATCAGGTCGTCAAAGATATACCTGCCCCATGACGTTAGAAATCGGAAATGAAAATTGGTCTCCCATCTCCGCAGAAATAGCACCCACACGACGCTCTCAGCTTATCATACCCTTTTGTTGGTGGTACTATAAATACCACATATCACATTTAGACGAACCAAAAAAATAGAGTTTCAAACAAACAACGTGTCTCGACCATGTCGACAATGAGGCGGTAACAGATCTATTTGACTATGACGAGACGGTCGCATACGATCCCAAGGCCCAATATGTGGGAAGAATAGGAAGAGTAGAGGAAAAGGACCCTGTGGAGTTGGAAACACTACCACGAGAATATGCTCAGTTCAAGCATTTGTTTCAGCCAGAGGCGTCGGAGAAAATGCCCCCAAGACCAAAATTTGATCATGGAATCGATCTTAAGGAAGGATCAGAACCTCCTTAGGGACCCGTCTACCGTATGTCACAATACCAACTAAATACTTTGAAAACCTACCTTGACGAAATGTTGACCTAGGGCAAAATTACGCATAGCCAGTCACCAGCTGGAGTGCCAATTTTATTTGTACCAAAACCCGGCGGTCGCTCACGATTATTTGTGGACTACCGACAACTTAACAAATTGACGATTCTTGATAAATATCCGCTCCCTTTAATGAGCGAATTACGAGAAGAAGTTGCAGGTGCAACAATATTTACGAAGCTGGATTTAAAGGATGGTTATCAGCTGATTAGGATTAAAAAAGGAGATGAATGGAAAACAGCGTTCAGAACTCGGTACGGACAATACAAATACAAGGTCATGCTATTTGGATTAGTCAATGCTCCTGCAACTTTCCAGCGCATGATGAATAAGATATTACATGAATTTCTTGACCAAGGGGTAGTGGTGTACCTAGATGACATTCTCATCTACTCCAAGACACATGCAAAACATGTCGGCATGGTCACAAAAGTGTTCTCGCGATTAATGGAACACCAATTAACAGTGTCTATTCAAAAGTCTGACTTGCTGGGAGAGCGGTCAAATTTCTAGGGTATATTGTGGCAACAGACAGGGTGACGATGAGTACAAGGAAGGTGGACTCCAGAAGGAAATGGAAAGCACCTAGGTCAGTGAAGGAAGTTCAGATTTTTCTTGGCAGCGCAAATTTGTATCGAAGGTTAATCGAAAACTTCTCGAAGATATGTAAGCCAATAACGGAAACGCGGAAAGGAAACAAACAGAAGTAGAGCAGGGGACAAGAGCAGACCATAGGGTTTGAAAAACACAAACAGTGGTTTATGACAGGGCCAATCCGGGTGTATTTTTACCCGGAACGATAGACAGTAATTGAGACTGATGCAAGAGAGTTTGTGCTTAGAGCTATTTTATCTCAGTTCCAGGATAAGAGAGTCCAACCCGTGGTATTCCATTCAGAAAAATGAAATTCAGTAGAACGCAATTATGAGATTGATGATAAGGAACTCCTCGCAATTCTGGAAGCATTCATGGAATGAAAACACAACTTATACGGTGCGGACAAGCCAATCATGGTTTATACTGACCATCAGAATTTGCAGCACTTTTTGAAGACGAAAAAGTGGAATGAGAGGCAAATCCGTTGGGCGCAATTGGTTGCATCATTCAATTTCAAAATTGTCGATCAACCAGGATCATGAAGGGCTAAACCTGACGCTTTAAGCAGACGACCGGAGTATCATCCTGAGGAGGGAGCTGAGCACACTGAACAATCAAGTCTGAAACACAAACACTTTTTCATTAGCCTTGTACAGAATGAACAGGTTCAAGAAAGAGTGCAAAGATGTGTGCTTGAAAAACAAGCTATAGCCAGTCAAGTAATGAAGATGGCAGTGAAGACTACACTACCCACAAGGGGGTCCAGACTTTTGGCAGGACATGACTTATACGCTCTGAAAGATGTGTTGATGCCAGCATAGGGACAAAAGCTTATCAGGACATGAATCGCGATATGAATACCATAAGGAACGTATGCTAGAATAGCCCCCCGAAGTGGCCTAGCACATAAGGGAAGTATAGGGATAGGCGGAGGTGTGATAGATGCCGACAATACGGGAGAAGTAAAAGTGATTATAATGAATCATGGCAAAAAGGATTATCAGGTTAAGGAAGGGGACCGGATTGCAGAAATAATCATTGAAAAAATAGAGATGTCAGGAATGATGGAGGTGGACAACCAACGAATAACTGACCGAGGAAAAAAGAGATTTAGGAGCAGAGACCTACCGCCTAAGCAAACCATTGCAGTAAAACAGTTACAGCCGATCATGTGTCAACTATATATGGACAGTAGAGAAATAGGTTGTTTAGCGAAAGCGATATCGGACGAAACTCATGGCTCCTCCAGGAAGAAGTCATGGTATCAAGGGTGAGGATATCATAAGCGCTACGAGAAGAGTTTGAACCACAACTCTTGGAAGTGGTCTGAGACAGGGTAAGCAATGATTTGGAATGGTTGGCTAGAGAAGCCAGTTATTAGACTTAATGACCTGTGAAAAGGAATGTAATAGGGACACCATAGAAGAGGTGAACTGTAAGGTTGCGACCGCTTCAAACACTCAGAGTAGAAGATAAAGACGAGGTAAATAATTCAAAAGAATCAGATGGTAAAAGTTAATATCATTAAGCTCGAAACTTTACTCAATGAGTTCTCTCAAGAAAAAGTTGGTTGTCCAAGTAGAATGCTAAATGCTCAAACTTAAGTAGATATCAGATTTAAGCCTTTGACATTCACCACTACTATGACTGTGTGTGAGCACCCTGTCCTGCTCAGGCCTTGTCTGAGATCTACCCTCTATGAGGAATTACCCTGCGCGAAGTATGGGACCAACTCGGGTACACTTAACTCTGTCAATAGGACATGAGTTTCTGCAATGCATCTCCAATACACCCACAGGTAGAAAAACTCTTTCTATCTAAGTCATACCAGTGGGAAATTGGTATAAGAACAACCGGAGTGATTACTGAGGTGGGGGACTCACTGGCCCAGTGGTAGTTTGGTCTATACAAGCTATGCAGTCCATAATTTAATCTACGCCACTATCCAATATGATAATTTGACATGCAAGCTCCCCCGGTGAGATGTAGCCGATGGTTCGCTAGATGGGCCTACCCATAGCCAGCCTCACGGGATATACTCTACCATGTTAAGACTCATACCTCTAGAGCCCATCGACAACCTATAGTAATGCTAGAAATCAAGGGGAGAAGGTCCCGGCTGGTTACTGAGGTATGTATCTTAAAGGTGCCCTGCCTACCTGGGACTACCTAAGTACTACTAAGAAGAGTACCCTACTACTAGTAGGCTCAGAGAGACTCCTAGATGCCGGAGGGACCATGTATGGGCGACCCCTATTTTAGCGGTTACCCATACTCCCGTTATATATCCTGTGAACGACAATTTGTGGGACAGGCAGCGATGACGTATAATGTGTTACGGCAGCCACTCCAATGACCTTGGTTACTAACAAACGAGCCACTATGCAGCCGTCTGACTATCTAGCGCCGTGCTAACGCTGGGGCCTGAGGGGGGCATTCTCAAAACCCGGCTAGGTTCAATAGCATGTTCGGGCCACCCTTACTCAGGCCTGAGGCCTCCGCGCCTAGATGTATGTGCCATCACGAATATCTAAGAGCTCGTAGAATCTGAGGCAATCGACCTCTAAGTTCTAGGATGACTTTGCTGGTGAAGGTAGGGTAATTTGAACTCCTCAGTAGGGCAACTGGGGTCCATGGGCACAATGGTCAAATTCCCAAGTGTAATGACCCTATGATAGGTAGCTAAAATGACTTGCACCTTAGCCCAAATAGTATACCAAGTGGTAACCAAAGGTGTTCAGGTCTCGTATACTTAGTATACAAATAGCGTGTAAACCAAGGACAAAGGCTTAGGGAATACATGAGTAGCCTTGAGTACTCTACAAGGCAGGGTAACCTTTCGGGAATATGTTTGCATAAAGTCAAGGCATTTAGGGGAACGTTACACAGGCCTCTGAGACAACAATTAATATTGAGAGGAGGACTTCTGAACCGGTTAATGGCACAAGAGGGCAAAGTTACCCTACCATGGGGATTTGATCATGGTGCCCATGGACCGCAGTTAGAATACTGAGTAGTCCAGGTTACCCTACCTTCACCTGCAAAGTCATCCGAGAACTTACAGGTCGAGTACCTCACATTGTAGGGGCTCTTGGACATTCATGGGCACACCGGCATCTGCGCGGAAAGGCCCCACACCCGAGTCATGGTGGCCTGCACATGCTATTGAACTTAGGCGGGTTTTGCTAACACCCTCTTCTGGCCCCAGCATTGGGACCGCGCATGATAGCCAGACGGCTGTATAGTTGGTCATTTGCTAGTAATAAGAGGTCATTAGAGCAGCTGCCATAACACCGTATACGTCGTCGCCGTCTGTCTGACTAAATCTCATTCACAGGATATATAAGGGGGGTATGGGTAACTGCCAAAATAAGGGTCCCCCATATATGGTCACTCGGGGACCTAGGAGTCTATCTTAGCCTACAGGTAGTAGGGGAGTCTTCCTAGTGGTACTTAGGTAGTCCAAGGAGGCCAGGCCTCTTTCGGGACAAATACCTAAGTAACCAGCCTTGACCTTCTCCCCTTGATTTGTAGTATTACTATGGGTTGTCAATGGACTCTAGAGGTATGTGTCTTAATACTGTAGAGTATGTCCCAAGAGGCTGGCTATGGGTAGTGCCCATCTAGCCAACCATCGGCTACATCTCACCGGGGGAGCTTGCATTTCAAATTATCATATTGGATAGTGGCATAGATTACATGATGGACTGCATAGCTTGTATAGACGAAACAACCACTGGGCCAGTGAGTCCACCATTTTGGTATTGACTCCGGTTGTTCTTATACCACTTAGCTACTGGTTTGACTTAGATAGGAAGAGTTTTTCCAGCTGCAGTTGTATTGGAGATGCATTGCAGAAACTCATATCCTATGGACGGAGTTAAGTGTATCCGAGTTGGTCCGATACTTCCGGCAGGGTAATTCCTAATGGAGGGTAGACCTCGGACAAGGCCCGAGCAGGACAGCGTGCTCAGGCACGGTCCGAGTTGTGGTGAATGTCAAAGGCTTAAATCTGATATCTATTTAAGTTTGCCCATTTTGCATTCTACTTTGACAACTAACCTTTCCCTCGAGAGCATTAATTGCGTGAAGCTTTGAGCTTAACTATGTTATATTTCACCGCTTTAATTCTTTGTGAATTATTTTACTCTATCTTTATCTTCTCTTTTGATTTTTGGTACTGTCACAACCTTAGTGTTCACCCCTCCATACGGTCCCTCCATTACACCCAGGTAGTGTAACTGTGTCCTCTTATGCCTTTAACCGCTTTGGAAGTCATCCTGGCAACACGAAATATTGTCTCGGAGGCCGGTGTAATGTTCCCATTATGTTCTTGACTTCATGTGAACTTACTCCCAAAAGGTTACACTGCCTCATAGAGTACCCATGGCTACTCAACTCTTCCCTAGGTCTTGTTCTAGGTTAACCAGCTATTTCTATACTAAGTATACAAGACCTTATCACCTTTGGTTACTACTTGCTATACCATTTGGGCTAAGGTGGTAGTTATTGTAGCTACCTATCGTATGGTTGTTACCAGGAATTGCGTATAAATTGGTAATTTAAGGACCGGTTTCCCTACTACAAAATCTGGCTTGACATACCTGCAAACGATACTCTAATGTCTAAGATTGCGAAAGGATGTCACAACTTGAAGGTAGCGGGATATCTTGGGATGGAAAAAACAATAAACATAATCAGGAGGGATTTTTAATGGAACAGACTCACAGAATAGCTAAATGACTCTGTCTGATCCTGTGATTGGTACCAGCACAATAAGTCACTATGACATGCGCGATGGAAATTACTGCAACCTCTTGAAACGCCATACGAAGTATGGAACTCTATCTCTACCGATTTCATCACCCCATTACCAGAATCACAAGGCTACACTCGGATTCTGGTAGCAGTGGACCGGTTCACGAGGATGCCACATTCCATTGGTCTCCCAACAAATGTGACCGCTCAAGACCTCGCTGATGTTTGTCTCTGAGTTGTTTGCAAGCTGGACGGTCTACCTATGGAAATCATTTCCGATATGGACCAAAAATTCTTTGGCGAATTTTGGGAATCTATATCCAAGCTGCTAGGGATTAAGAGAAAAATCTCGACAGCATCCCACCCGCAAATGGCTGGTCAGACAGAACAAACCAACCAAGTGTTGGAAGGTTACTTAAGATATTTTGTCAATTACCATCAGGACAACTGGTATCAGTTGTTACCATTAGCCCAATTCGCATATAATATGTGTGTGACAAGCGCACACGGAATGTCGCCCTGCTTGGCGAATTACGGTTATCATCCACAAATGGAATAGATGTGAGAGCGAGAAGCTCACAACCCAGGGGCTAAGCTGTAGGGCCACTGGATGAAGGTAAATTACAAACAAGGGGTAGAAGCGCTGAATTATACTCGCAAGGTCATGAAAAAATACTACGACCGAAAAGCATTATGATAGGGGGACTATAAGGAAGGCAATTTGGTAATGTTGAATGGAAAAGATATTCGTACAAAACGACCTTTGAAGAAACTGAGTCCAATGCTCTATGGACTTTTCAAAATCATAGAGGCAAAAGGACAGCGCGCTTTCAAGCTTCAAATATCTCCCACATAGAGGATACACTCAACCTTCCATCTGTCGCTGTTGGAACCCTATAGGACGTCGGTTTGAGAAGGGAGAGAACAGCCTCTATGAGAACCAGAGGAGATCGACCGTGATCTGTAATGGGAAGTGGAACTGATTGTAAAGAATGAAATAATCTCTTATACAAGAAAGGTTCTGGGGCAACAAGCGAATGCGAGAACTAAGGTATTTTGTGAAAGGGAAAGGGTGTTCAGAGGATGAGAACAGGTGGGAACTACCTGAGAGTTTGGAAAACGGTCAGGAATTAGTAGAAGGGTTTCACAAGGAAAGCCCAGACATGCTGGATAGGACAGAGGTTGAATTGGGAAGAAAGATTTTCCGCATGTGAATAAGTAAACTGTAACGACCCTACGATAGGTAGCTACAATCACTATTACCTTAGCCCAAATGGTATACCAAGTGGTAACCAGAGGTGGTATGGTCTCGTATACTTAGTATATACATAGCTGGTGAACCTAGGATAAAGCCTAGGGAATAGTTGAGTAGCCTTGGGCACTGTATTAAGCAGGGTAAGCTTTCGGGAGAACATTAGCATAAGGTAAAGAGAAATATGGGAATGTTACACGGACCTCCGAGACGACTTCTGTGGTCGACTGGGGGACTTCCGGAGCGACTAAGGGAATAAGAGGACAAAGTTACCCTACCTTGGGAATTTGGTCATTATGCCCATGGACCCCAGTTACCCTACTGAGGTGTCCAAGTTACCCTACCTTCACCAGCAAAGTCGTCCTAGAACTTAGAGGTCGATTGCCTAACATTCTATGGGCTCTTAGATGTTCTTGGGCGCACACGCATCTGCGCGGGGAGGCCCCACACCTCTGTAAGCGTAGCCCAAACATACTATTGAACTTGGGCGGGTTTTGCTAACACCCTCCTCTGGCCCCCAGCGTTGGGACGGCGCGTCATAGGCAGACGGTTGTGTAGTTGCTCGTTTGCTAGTTAAAAGAGGTCATTGGAGCACCTGCCGTAACACGGTATAAGTTGTCGCCGTCCGTCGAACTGAATCTCGTTCGCAGGATATATAAGGGGAGTATAGGTAACCGCCAAATTGGGGGTCTCCTATAAATGGTCTCCCCGGCACCTAGGAGTCTATCATAGCCTACGGGTAGTAGGGTAGTCTTCCTAGTGGTACTTAGGTAGTCAAAGGAGGCCAGGGTGCTTTCGGGACAAATACCTCAATAACCAGCCGGGACCTTCTCCCCTTCATTTGTAGCATTACTATAGGTTGTTATTGGACTCTAGAGGTATGAGTCTTATCACGGTAGAGTATGTCCCGAGAGGCTGGCTATGGGTAACGCCCACTTAGCCAACTATCGGCTACATCTCACCGGGGGAGCATGCATGTCAATTTATCACATTGGATAGTCGCGTAGCTTAAATGATGGACTGCATAGCTTGTATAGACGAAACTACCACTGCGCCAGTGAGTCCACCACCTAGGTATTGATTCCGGTTGTTGTCATAACAGTTAGCCACTGGTATGACTTCGATAGGAAGAGTTTTTCCACCTGCAGTTGTATTGGAGATGCATTGCAGAAACTTATATCATATTGACGGAGTTAAGTGTACCCGAGTTAGTCCGACACTTCTGGTAGGATAAATCCTGATGGAGGGTAGACCACGGACAAACCCTGAGCAGGACAGGGTGCTCGCACAAGGTCAGGAGTAGTGGTGAATGTCCAAGGCTTAAATCTGATATGTACTTAAGTTTAAGCGTTTCGCATTCTACTTTGACAACCAACTTTTCCTCGAGAGAACTCAATTCAGTGAAGCTTCGAGCTTAACTATATTAAGCTTTACCCTTGATTCTTCTGAATTATTTTACCTCATCTTTATCTTCTACTTTGAGTGTTTGGTGGGGTCGCAACCTTAGAGTTCACCTCTCCATAGGGTGCCCCCGTTACATAAACGCATAAGGTTTTTTACCCTACCTCCTGGAGTTCAAAAGGCATTTCATTTGTTGTTAGAAAATAATAGAAGAAAGATCTTAAAAGCATTCGAGGACAAAGCTTAGAGAGAGGGAGCTCGTGCTAGGGATACCGGAAGGCTCAGCCTTCGACTAGTGCATAAAGGCCTATACTTACCCTACCTTAAGATTCAGAGTTCAAAAGGACAAGCCAACACCCCCCTCCCGCACCAGGGTTGGGACGACGCTACATTGGCAGATGCCAGCGTACTGGCGTCCCCTCACCAAGGACATGGTCAATGGAGCGGTTCTCTTAACCCCGTATACATCGCGGCCGGCCATCCCAGCGGATCCCGTTCGCAGGGTTTATGTGGGAAGGCCTTTGGCGAGCTTATACAGGTGGCTTGAGCCAAATCGGTCGACGTCACATAAGCCTAGTGAGCACTAAAGACCAGGGTCGCGAAAGTGGTCACTAAGTAATGGGACCTCTTTACTGACAATAGTTAAGCAACACATTCTATACTCCATGCTCCTGTGATGAAAGTGGCAGAAGTGAATGGTGTTGTTAGATGAGGTAGTTTGAGAAATCAAGCATACCCGCACTCACATACGTCACTAGTATTTGTGAATACTGACGGAATCATACGATAACGATATTACTATGTCGAGATAATGGAGATTGGTGAGATTGTCGGGACAAGTGTATCTTATGCCTCACAGCTGTCGAGTGCAGGATACATCTGCAATGCTACGAGGTTTGATTTCAAAGCTGGCCACTTTGTTGATTTGATCATGGAGACCATTCTGTCTATGCAATGGTAAGCAAGACTCTTTGCCGACAAAGATGGATTGTGGTCAATGGACCGATGTGTGGGAGTAGTGTCAGGAAAGCTCATGGTGTTGCGATTCGGAAGTCAACTGAGAAAACAGAATTGTAAGGGTCAAATGGTGTCCACACTTTCAGAAGAAGCTGGAGTTTGTTAGCAGATACTTTGTTAGTATGAGAACTAGATATAGCCTGCGACTACCCAGACGTGGCATATACATATCAAGGTACCTCCCGAGCTATTTGAACATCATCAAGCAACGGAGAAGAGATCTTATTAATATAATAAGTTTTAAACTTGAAAAATCCTTTATCACACTACCTACTTTTACCTCAATGAGCCTTTCGAGACAATCTCCGTCTAGGATAAAGATTATCGGCCTGAGTTATCTTGCAAGTCTTAAGATGGGCTCCCGCCAAACAACTACATCCTGGACGGGGGTTCACCAAATGCAACGCTAATATCAGATGCAATTCTTTATGTTGGTAGGAAGAACACATACTGCATTAACTGGCAACCATTGTGTCACATTTAGAGGTCTCTGAAGCATCGTACTCGCTATAAAGAATTAACTTATGGTGCTTTATTTCAATTTTGAGAAAACACTATGATAAAAATCTTATTTAAATTGACTAAGGCCACCCCGCTGTGACCAGGTTTTTTCTTTTTCTTTTGTTTTTCTTTTTAAATCATATCTTCATTGTTTCTACGGTACAAGAAATAGCATGCATCTTATTGATAAGGCCAAAACAAAACCGAAAATCAAATAACAGTTCACAAAAGAAACAATGTAACAAAAATCCCCCAATATGACGAATATGTCTCGCAGAGCATCCTAAGCTAAAAAGGCATTGTAAGAACTGCAAACAGGACTCAAGGACGTTGGGCAGGCACGGGAGTAGCAGAAATGATGAGGTTTAGTGAGGAGGCATGCAGCAATGGGGGAAGAGATTGCATCCCTGGAGGGAAGCCTCTAGCAGTAACAGGTATGAATTCAGCGAGACCAATGAGCATTTGCTAATCCGACAAAATTGGGGCCTCGGGGCCCAGATTCAAGACCCCTTGGAGGAGCAGTGATATTTGCCGAGCTGCCGAGGGGCAGAAAAGCATAGCATGCTCAAAGGACTGGAGCACGTTGGAGTAGCGTGGGCATGTGGAGTCGGGATTAGGGTTTTCGCATAAGGTGTGTGCTGCCAGGTAGCGCATCACTGAGTCCATGTAGTGGATCTGAGAGGCTATGAACTTGCCCATGCCTATAAAGGAGTAAGGGCGAGAAGCCGGTGGGTTGTGGTAGCAGTCTGGTGTAAGGTCGGAACCCCAGTCCATGAGTAGGTGTTGTTTGGCTGGGACCTTTAGCCTCACATAGGAGGGGACGACCAAGGGGATGGGGGGAAGGTATTCTGTCAGATGGAGGGAAATTAGAGGGAGTGTAGTGGCATCTGACATGAGCCCGCTGTCACCAGTAGATGTGGTACTGTATAGATCCCGCTGCCCTGAGTGAGGCTTGGCAGTAGAGAAGAGCACATTAAACTAAACCTGTCTGCTAATATTTGTCAAGCCTCACTGAGAGTGTCAGCTCACTCAGGTTAGAGGTCTATACCCAAACGCAAGTCCCATCCATGTTTCACAGCGTTAGAGTTCTTTTATTTTTATTTTTTTATATCATATGTTCATTGTTACTACAGTACAAGAACACGCTCAGCGCCCTCTATTTTCGTCTCGCTTAAAATACTTACCTCTTTCGGCTAAGGTAAACATCAGGGTTTGGTCTTTATTTGGTTACGATACATCTATTCTGGCTTTTCACTTGGGCTTCATTTCAAGTGAAATATATATTTCACCTTTGCTGAGAGGATTTTTATTCTTGGAAAGTCAAACTGGTAGTTTGACTTTAATTTCTCTCCCCCCCTCCTCCCTTTCCTCTGGCCTGGCCTGCTGGCCCTGCCCTGATGTCGTCTACCCCTCTCGCTTCAACTGGTGCAGGCCCAGCCTCGGCTGTAGGCCCTGCTCGCACTGCCTCCTCTCGCCAGTACCGTAGGGCTGATCCAATCTCTCGCTCGTCGTCATTCCAGTCCAGTCATGTCTCTCTCTCTAGGGAGGCTGACAATGTCACCAATATTCTTGGGCATGCTGCCAGGCTCGCTCGCCCTGACCCGGCTTCGTTCCCTACTGTCTATGATGCCTCCGCCGCTACCTTCGCAGATAGCCAACTCGCCATCGCCCCTCTTCTCGCCCAACTCATCACCATGGTTAACCACCTAGGTGCCTCTGTTACTTTCCTTACTTCGCAGGTTGAGACCCTCACCTCCACCCAGGCAGGGCGCTCAGACACCCCCTCACCACCAGCCATATCCACCCTGGAGGCGTCCCTCAAGGATTTGTCCTCTCGTATTGCTGCTCTCTCCACACATAGTGCCACACAAGTGACTCCTCCGCCGCCTCAAGCCCCATCTCCTCCCGCCCCTGCTGTCCAAGCTAAACCTGCTTAGCAGAAAAAGAAACTCGCTACCCGCCTCGCGCCTCGCACGGTCATCGCCCCGGATTTTCCCTTCCTTTTCGAGGGGAAATGGTATTGGAACCTGGACACGTATGCCAAATGCCACCCAGATTCACCTCAAGCTGCTATTCTTTTTGCCTCTCGCCATCCCCAGTCGGAGGAAGCCAAACTCTACTCTGAGCGATACCCAGCCACCTGACTCTTCTATACTGGCCCCCCCACGGTTTCACAGTCTCCAAAGGACCCCCACTGCTCCCAGCTGCACAACGTCGTTTCTTTGCCCCGCGAGCATCCCCAACCCTCCCTAATGATTCGTTCATCATGACTGTTACCCTCTCTAACATCATGGCTGCTGTGCTTAAAGAGGCCAACTGCTCCCTACCCCTCTCCCTTACTGCCTGTGTCAATCGCAATGGTGCTGTTACTCTCACAGCCAACCAATACAGACCGTCTTCTGCTTACTCCCCATTTTTTGATGCAATGACTAAGAAGCTCAGTCAGAGTTTCCTTGTTGGAGATAATCCATTTCAGGTTTTTAAGGAGGCACCTACAAGTGTCGAACTCCTCATTCACAATCTTCCTCGCTCTATTCTTCCGAACGAGCCTACTGACCTCTTCCCTTCACTGCTTGAATCAATCAGCAATGGGATTGACGTCCCCATATTTGGGGCAAGATTCCTGCTGTCAGATCCGGAGAAAAGGGCCAAGAAGCGCACAACCTCACTGGTTGTGGCGGTCGACCTACTTCATGTTTCCCGGTTTGGCGAATCCATCTGACCTTTCGTCAGGGCCTGCACAGTCGCCCCCGCCTACTCTGCCTCCAAGTTCACACAGTGCAGCAAGTGCTGGCGTTTTGGTCACTCAGCTCCTTTATGCAAAGAAGAGGCATAAGCTTGCCCGATCAGCACTCTCCTCCATCACCGTTCTGCCCACAGATGCGCTAACCAAAGCTCTCCGAAAGGAGGCTTTCAGGAGTGTGTCGTACGATGTTGCAATGCCTCCCCTCCTGTCTGCATCAACTGTGGTGGCCAGCACGCCTCCTTCGATGGCATCTGTCCCATCCACCGCGAAATCCTCTCCACTCTTCGTCCTCTGAGGGACCAAGACATTCCCGATGCCCTAGATGCTGGCCTTCTTCAAACCACCGCTCAGAGTCCAACTGCTCCTCCAACTGTACCGGCTACTCCAGCCAAGCACGGCCCTCATTTCCCTGCCTCCAGCCAATCTACCCAACCTGAAACTGTTGAACCCGTTCGTAGCCCATCCCCCCAGCCTAACCTCGCCGCGCCCCTCCCCCTAGGAACCTCTTTGGTGCTGGCAGCCCCCCTCCTCAGAGCTAGCACTAGTGCCGACTGGCGTGAGCCCGCGCCGACCGCCGTCCACATGGAGCTTTAGATGTCGTTAAACCCAGATCCAACATAGTCTCCTCCACTATCCCAATCATTTCAATACGCCGGTTGTTTAAATCTTTTCATTGTTCGGCATAATTGTCTCACTAGCAGTAATGTTTTTGAAACTCTTTTTTGTTTTTTTACTTTGGTAGAAAGTTCTTCTCATATTGTAGCTCTTCAGCATATTCCTCTTTGGAAGAATCGTCCTCCTGTTTTTCACAACTATAAATGTTTTTTTCCCCCTGCAATTGACAGCTATAAGCCTCGAGTTGCAACCAATGTTCATGAAACGCTATTAAGTGTTATTTCTATTCTTCCTTTGTTTTTTGAAAGGGGCGACCTCATGGCAGTGAACCTTTACTCCCCTGAGGGACTTTTTGATACTTCCCATAATTTATTTCGTTTGTACAATGCCTATTCTATCCCTAGTGGCCACCATAGGTCAGTTTGTCCCCTTGATTTATTTCCCCAACATGACTTTCCGACACTGGTTGTTGGGGACCTCAACATTTATCACCCCGCCTTAGACCCGACTCATTTTGTCTCCCACTACGATTAGTTTATTAGTTCTCCCTATTTCGACAGGGCCTCAGCTTTGTTGTTTTCTCTTCTTAAACCACCAGGGGTCAACACTAGATTCCCCTTCACCACCAACCTCTACCCTGCAGTCCTTGACCTGTCCTTGACGAATTCTGCTTTGCTTCCTTTTTTTCCTCTTGGAACCCCTCATCCCGGCCTACTGGTCGGACCACATCGCCCTCTCAATCTTGCTTTCCACCCCGCTTCTGAAGCCTCCACCCAGAGGGCTAAACTGGAAATAGACGGACTGGGACCATATCTCTCCCCTCCTCGCCGAATTGGAGCTCGCAGCCCCACCGGCTCTCGCTACCCCACACACTCTTGATATCTGGGTTGACGACTCCCTTGCCAAGATCACAAATCTCATCACCTTGAACACCATATCCAAACGTCCATCCTCCTACTCCAAACCATGGTGGACCCCAGAACTCACGCAGCTTCGCCGCATCTACCACCACACGACACCCCTCATGAGAAACAATGAGCCCTCTCCCGCCCAGGCTCACTTGGCATGCGGCACATATTTCAAGGCTCTACGATCCGCTACGAGAGCCCACTGGTCCCAGTTCCTGGCTGATGCCGACTCATGATCAGTATGGGATGCCCGGAGAATAGCAGCTGGCAGAGCTCCAGACCGTTTCCCCGCACTTGAAAATGCCTCCTCCCCCACCGAAATCAACAATACACTTCTTCAACATTTTTTTCTACCTAGACCCTCACCTCCTCCACCTCTCATACTTCCTGCATTTAAGGATGTTTGTCCAGTTTCATCATCAGAAGTGAACTTGGTGCTTCGAAAATCCACTAATACTTCCGCCCCTGGCCCGAGCGGCATCCCTTGCCCTATCTGGAAGCGATTCCACAAGGCCAATGAACTACTCCTCCCTGCTCATTTTACTCCTCTCCTCACCCACGGATATTACCCTCAAGACATGAAGAAAGCAAATGGCATTGTCCTGTATAAACTAGGCAAACCTGACTACCGTATATCTTCCACCTTTCATATTATAGTCCTACTCGAAACAGTCTCCAAAATTCTCAAAAGACTTTCCGCCCTCTGTGACGCTGCAGCTGCCCACTCCCTTGGCCTCCTACATCCCAATCAGTCTAGATCTCTCGCTGGTCTTGGCTGCTTTGATGCTGTAGCAACGCTTACCCATGAAGTACGCTTACTTCAGGCTGCTTCCCTTAAAGTGTCAACTTTTTTCCTGGAAGTCAAAGGGGGTTTTGACAATCTCTGTGGTAACACGCTGGTTGGTATCCTCACCAAAGGAGGGTTTTCCGCCTACCTCATAGCATGGATCAAGTCATTCCTCTCCAAACGCCAATGTCGGCTTATCTTCCAAGGCGCCCCTAAGATCTTTTGCCCAGTGTCAGTTGGTACCCCCCAAGGCTCCCTGATTTCTCCTCTTCTCTTTGTGCTCTACTTTGCCAGCCTCCACCCAACAATTGCTCAAGGTCTTGCAATCTCGTATGTCGATGATCGCACCCTGACAGTCGGCTCGGACTCCGTTCGGTCGAATATTCGCCATCTTCAACATTTCCTTTACTTCATCCAAAGGCAGGGTGCTTACCTGGGGGTCGCTTGTTACGTTCCCAAAACTGAACTCATTCACTGGAGAACCCCGAAGGACCCCTCAGATGTTTCCTTTGCCCCGATAGTGATCAAGAGATGCATTTCCCACCATCTCAAGCTGTAAGGTGGCTTGGCTACTGGCTCACCCCTATGATCCAATCCTCCATCCATTTCCTAAGACGGCTGGCACTTGCCCAGGCCTCTTTCACTACAATCCGACAGCTCAGTGCAGCTGGCAAAGGCCTCTCCTGCTGGTGCACTAGAAAGTTAGTTTTTGGAGCTATCCTCCCGATCCTTACCTATGGCTGCAACCACTTTACCCCGGACGCGGCCACACTCAAGAAGCTTGATTCCTTCAGGCATCGAGTGCTCCGGTGGACAACTAATTGTTTTTACACCACCGCCCGTAGCGCTCGTACCGACAAGCCTTACGGCCACATATTTCCTCCATCTTTAAGCACCGCCGCCAGTCAGCTGCCCTCCGGCTGGTCTGCGCTGCTTTGAAATTTAATCCTGCTACTGCCTGGATACCTGAGTCTGTGCCCAGCTTGAATCAGGGACGTTCTGCGGACAATCATCGTTTTCTTCTCTAAGGCTCCTCTAAAGCTGTCCACCTCACCACATGGCTCCGCCCAGCGGTTAACTCCACCAAGCATCTGCCTTTAGACTCTATATGTCACGAGATCTCTGACCTTATTGCGGAAATCCCTATCCTCCCGCTCACCTTGACGGACCTCCTGCCCCTACCTTTAGGGAGAGAACAGTTAGTCAACTACCAACCCCTCAGAGCTCCTCTTGAACAGCTACTCCTCGCCGACTGGCTAAACGTAAGCCGCCAGTACCTTCGTCATACCTTTAAAGTGCCTGCCTCACGCCTCACGCCTTCACTGTCCTCCCTCGGTTTATATGCGGCCGCATTCACCAGATGCGCAAAGGTGCCAGCCACCTTGCTTCTCATTTCTCCTTGAGGAATAGAGATTCAAGCACCCTCCGTCCTTTCTGCTGGAAAGACGATGAGTCCTTCCAACACACAATCCTCCTCTGCCCGGCTAAGGCCCAGCCTCGCCTCACCCATCTCTCAGGTGTGGATGACATTGGTCCCAACGCTCCCCTCTGGCTCTCACTTCCCCTCCTCAGAGAATTGGCTGAGTATCTTCACGCTACTTGAACAGGCTTCCCTCCGGCCAGGTTGCGTATCCGGGTCAGTACTGCTACCCCTGAGTCGGGATCGGACTCAGGCAGCCTTTAACACCTTAAAACGCCCTAACGTGGCCACTGCCTTCTGGGTATAGCTACACTTAACTCCCCTGCTCGGGTTTCTCTTCTGGGTGTTTTCTTTTTGTTTGATGAATTTCCTTTGTTTCTAGTTGTTTGCGACGGTGAGCAAGTAGGGCTGGGAGGTTATATTACTAATCAATATTTTTTGTATAAGTTATAGGAAGGATTTTAGTTTACGTTCTCTGGTCAGTCATCAATGGCGATGCAATAGGGTTCTGATGATCCCGCTTAGAGAGTTTTGTAAGCATTGTTTGAATTTTGTTGTTTCCTTTGTTAGTTTTTGGAATGAAAGTTTTTTATATGCAATAGGACGAGCTGCATGCAGGATTTTGTACCTAAATCAATAATCATATGATTCAAAAAAAGAAAAAAAAAAGAAAAAAGAAAAACTACGGTACAAGAAATAGCATGCATCTAATCGATATGGCCAAAACAAAACCGGAAATCAAATAACAATCCACAAAAGAAACAATCATAACCTAAATCCACCAATGCGACCAATATTTGTCGCAGAGCAGCCTAAGCTAACAAAGAAATGTATGTACTGCGAAACCGGACTCAAGGACATGGGGCAGGTGGGCGAGTGCAGGTGAGAAGTAGGTTAGGTAAGGGGGCGCGGAGCGAAGTCAGGAGAGGTGGCATTCCCATAGAGAAGCCTGTAGCAGTGACACGGAAAAACTCAGCAAGGCCGATGAGCATCTGCTGGTCCAACCAGAGAGGGGCCTCTGGGGCAAGGTCTGAGACCCTTTCGAGGAGGCAGGATCTCTGCCGGGCTGTCGAGGGGCAGGAGAGGATGGCCTGCTCAAATAATTGGGGAGCGCCTAAGCAACGAGTGCAAGTTGTATCGGGGTTGGGGCTTTCCCATGTGGTGTGTACCGCCAGGTAACCTTTCCCTAAACACATAGGGTGGATCCTGCCGGCCACAAATTTGCCCAGGCCCATGAAGGGGTCAGGGCATGTAGCCGGGGGGTCTGGGTAGTATTCGGGGGCAGGATCGGGGCCTCAATCCTCAAGAAGGGGTTGTTTGGCACGGGCTTTAAGCCTCTTGTAGGACGGGACGACCAGAGGGTCAGGGGGTAAATATTCGATAAGGTGGAGTGAGATTGGCGGGAGAGTGACCACATCGGAGATGAGGGGAGGTTCCATGAAGGCCAGGGCAGAGAGTGCGTTATGTCTGTACCTGGGGCTCTTGTTCTTGTCCGGAGGACAGTCTCATGAGAGGTTGAAGAAGAGGTAAGGCTTGTTGGTAATCTTTTTCTGGGCATTGCGAGGAGCACGAAATGAGGAAAAGGTGGGAATGACCCTCGGGAGGCGGGACATGGCTGGGTTGACTCCCGGGGGGGAACAGATGAGCCTAAGGCCAGCGAGGCGATGTTGGTGGCGGACCAAGCAGTGGAGGGGGGGAGACATGCCTCCCTGTAGCGACATATTCAGTTGGTAGTAGAAAAACTGTTCGTAGATGTAACGACCCTACAATAGGTAGCTACAATCACTATCACCTTAGCCCAAATGGTATACTAAGAGGTAACCAGAGGTGGTATGGTCTTTTATACTTGATACAAATAGCTGGTAAACCTAGGACAAGGC
>Ga0307509_10003929_pt1 | contig 21954 bp, 15 predicted proteins | sample 10_EM_MG_FD_202245 | JGI IMG/M metagenome (GOLD analysis project Ga0307509, IMG submission 202245) | Populus trichocarpa ectomycorrhiza microbial communities from riparian zone in the Pacific Northwest, United States - 10_EM | ecosystem: Host-associated > Plants > Roots > Unclassified | place... | reverse complement strand
AACAAGCCCTTTGTTGGATTTGTTTTCCTGCTTTAGTTAATCTGTCTTTTTTTGAATCTTTGTGAATTTTGCAGTACTTGAAAGCTGTAGTACGGGGAATATTGGCACTTCCTGTTGGTCAGTATTGAACTTTGCTTTCTTAGTTTTTTTATTTTTTCTTGGTATTTTAGTTTTATGATACAGAATAAAAAAATGTATGCTTTGAATATATTAGAATATCTCTGCTATTTATTTTGCATGTAAATATGTCACCTTGGTAAACCTACTCAACAAGAAGTCAAGGTTTCAATCAAGACTTTATTGAGGTTTGAAATGAATAGAAGTAAACGATTTGATTTTGGAATGTAGTTCAAAATCTTGTAAGTGAAATTATGCTGCTGCTGAATTTAGTTTCTGGCTATTATTGTTAGTTTCTCTATATGCATTATGTCAACTTAACATATTCCCTTGTATCTTTTACTTTGTAGGCGCTCTTGTGAATGCACTTGGAGCCATTGCTTTGGGTGCACCCGTTGGTATCCAGTATGTGTGCTCCTTGTTGACAGTTTTGAATATTTTGAGAAAATTTTGAAATTAGAATTCATAGTTGAGGTGAGGTTGCAAGAGATAGATTCTTTGTAATACTGTTAAGGCTGTAGTCCCTATGAAAACCTTTTTTCACTATCAGATTCTTAACTCCTTTCCCCCCCTCATTGTCCCTTGTGAAGTTCTATTTTGTTTGAACCAAGTTTTGATGTTGAACTTCAATATCTGTTGGTGGCTGCCCAACTCTAGTTATTGACTTACGGTTTCAGAATTATGAAGAGAGGAATTATAAACATGATTCATGAATATTTTTCATTATCACGATGCTGTTCAGACCGCATCTTTTCCTTTGGTTTTTTGAATTCAACTTCATCTGAAGTGCATGTTTGATTTGCTTTTTTGGTATTTGAGGACAGGTACTTGCCAAAGACCATAAACTGGTCTCTTCTTATGTCATCATTCACAGTAAGTATTTGTTGTTATTGAACTTGCCCAGCATAATTCTTAATGTTTGATGAATCAAATTTGAATCTACATTATTAGTATCTCATCTTTTCAGTTCTATTTAATTCTCATTATTGTTAATTTTTCGCTCTCCAGATGAATGTATCATGATTTTTTATATTTCATTCCAAACTTTCTCTTATTCAGTGAATGGGTCTCAAGTCTGCAAATTTATTTCCCCCCACTGTGCTTATTGCACTTGCTTTTGTTTTTGTGTTTAAAAAGTGCTTTTGAAAATTTTTGAAGTTCTTTTTTTTTTGCTTCAAATTGATTTTTTTTAATGATTTTGAATCATTTTGCTGGTGTCAAAAATGAATTTTAAAAAATAAAAAAAAACATTATTTTGATGCATTTCCAGGTGAAAAACACTTTGAAATGTAACTGCCGCTATAATCCCAAATGCTACCTTAGTAGGGGAAGTCTAATGATTGCCTTTATATCTTTTGGCAGGTTGCACCTGCTGCTTCAGTATTTGGTTCATCATGGACATATTGGCAACGGATATTTGCACAGACAAAGTAAGGTTTCCAACATTAGTTGCCTTTTAGTCCATGTTTAGACTTCTAGTGTACAGCAAATGCTCTTTTTGAGCATCTCTTTTATCCCCACGAAATAATTTAATTGTTCCATTGCTTTGAACCTCGGATTTCTTTCCAGTTCAAAGGGAACCACAGTTTGGGTACGTGCAAGCCTTAACTTTTTGGTGGGATTAGACATGGTATATGTACAATATTTGAATTGAAATGGGGGAGAGCCCATCAATAGCTTATGTTTTGTCTGCTAAGTTGATCAGCAAGGCAAACTGACTGGAATTTTCTAAAAATCAAGTCTGAGAAGTTAAAAGCATGACACAAGAAGAAAACTGGTTGGCTTTCGTACAAATTTGTTTGCATCAATGTTGAATTCTTTCCCCCCACTCTTAGGCCAAATGAACCATTGGAATATATGATCTGCATACCAGCACATGGGGCTGTTATTGGAGGCTGGTTTGGAGCTTGGCCTATGCCACTGGACTGGGAAAGGCCATGGCAGGTACTGTTCTTCCTTCAGTTCCTGTACTATTTGATTTTGCCTGTTACACTTTTGGAAACTGCTGCATGTTTGAGCAAAGATATTGGTCATTTTCTTCCAAATGAACACTGTTTATCCATAGAGAGGTTATTATGTATCCTCTAGGGTGTTATCGTGGGTTGTTTATTACCCATCTGTATATCAAGATTTCCATAATTGCTTTGACACTCTTTTGAAAGTGACTATTATGGGCTGGCATGGGATGGCCCACTTTATACTGCCTCTTGCTTGGGTGATAAACCAATTCTTATCTGTGTAGCTTATTAGGAATCACTTTCTGAACCTTGTTCCTACTTTCACTCTGTGAGCGTTGAACCCCTTCTGTTTTACAATAACAGAGTGCGGAAGTTTTATAGGTCTTAGGTGGGGAGGGAGTAAAGTGATGAATGGCTCTACAACGTTAGTTTCATAAGCTATAATCACACATGAGTTCAACTTGCTGAGAATGATGAACTTGAGGTTATTGGAGCTTGATGCTTAATCTTATTTGGAATCAAGGGAAGCATTGGTCTCAGTACATTTTTAGACAAAGCAAGGTCGAGGACTTGACCGCTTAAGTAAGGAAACATACAGGTGTTCAGATAAATTAAAGCCCCACAACAGTTAAGATACAGCAAGAAACTTGTTTCACTTCAGGATACAAAATAAACTCGGTGCATTATCGGGGGATTCCTTAATGACATAGGAGCTTTTGGATTATTGAATATTTTTCCATTGTTTTTTAACTTTTCTTATAGTTTAGGAATCCTAATGCTAGTTGGAATCTATATTAGCTATATAACTTTCAACAAGGAATCATTTTTCTATAAAGATTAGGATTTAGACCTAAAACTAGTATAAATTGGGCTGTGTAGCTTATTTTTCCGGCATGTTTTATGTCATTATCAATCGTTATAGATTTGAGGTTCTGTACAGATCCTAAACCTATTTTTCTAGTTTCAACTTGAATTTTCTTCAAGTCAGTCAACGATTTTTTGTTCTTTACTGTTTTGAGTTGATTTCTCTTCCACACTTCTAACCAGAGATTAATATCATTATCTGATATACGTAGTCTTGCTTTGCTATGTATTTTGGGTTCTAGCAAATGCGTAGCTCAGTAACCCACTTTAGACTGAACTCTAGTTTCATATTGCTACGGTATATGACTCTGATCCAGGATGATTTTGCAGGGGAAATTCCTTACTGTATATTTCTGCTTCTCACTTCAGGCATCCCTGGAGTCCAGCTGACTTTTACTTGTTTCCTCGTCATATCATCTTCCTATATGATTCTTTTGAGGCTTGATGTTCATTATTTATGATTTACAGGAATGGCCGATATGTGTGACCTATGGAGCCATGACTGGATATTTGGTTGGAATGCTAGCAAGTTCTGGTTTTGTTCTTGCAAATGGGAGACGGCAACGACTTAAAGAAGACTAACATGCTAAGAAAGATTATTTACCTTTACCTAGCTGTAGGAACAAGCATGCCGTTTTGGAGATTGCTGACATACATGTTGAAGATCGCCACTGAAATACCTTTTTTTTTTTTTGGATGGATACAATCAGCCAGGCATCTTCTTTGGTTTTCTGGACGAGTATTCAGCATGTATAACATCAATCATTTTTTATATTGGTTTTATCATGAAAATTCACTTTTCACGACAACCAAAGGAGAATTATATGTTTCCTTATATTTATGTTGTATAAAATCAAGTTTTAGGCATCAATGCGCACTTTATTCATGCGTGCTTCAAAGGTTTACTAAATTCATCAAGTTTTGTTATTTTATCATCATGGCAAAAAATAACAAGATAGGCAAACTTTGCTTTTGTGGAAAGGCAAAAATGATGCCAAAATATTGCTGTGTTGGCTTTCTGTAATGATTGTATCCAGGTTAATTTTGAACAAGTACCATAGTAAATTTCTTATTCATCATCTCTGCCGTCTGTATTACTCTCAATTAGATCACAGCCACCCTCACCATTTTGCAAATCATCTTCCCAACATGATTAAGCAACAATTCAGCAAGGAGAATTTTGGAGCTAAAGCTTGCCAAGACAATAAAAAAAAAATGCAGACAAATTTCTCCTATTGATTTGTCAATTAAAAAAAAAAAAGAGTAAAAAATGACATTGGATTTTAGGCTGTAAAGTAGGATAATAGCTCACTCTACAATATAGGAAAGCAAAAGCCAATGAGATGCCAGATCTTGTACTCAAACCAAACTCGCCGCATCCGGCAATCCTTGCTGGAGATCGTCAACATTATTTCTAGATGTTGAAGAGGAGGGATTCTTACCAGGATGCTTGGCAGGAGGGGCAGTAGAAGCCCGACAGACAGGACAATTTGAGTTAGAACTGAGCCACATATCAATACAAGAAGCATGAAAGGAGTGCTTGCACACACTTAGTTGCTTCACTGCTTCCCCATCAGAAAACACAGACAAACAAACTGGACATTCACTTCCAACATCCTGCAAATGCGTGTCTTTCTGAAACTTAACATCTGAAACCCGCTCTTTCTGATCACCGCTCGTTGTACCGTTTAAGTCGTCGGTATCAACAATTTCAGAGACAGAAAGGGTTTCAGAGATGATGGAACTGCTGCTTCGGTGACGCCTCCTCCTCCTGAAGGGGCCAGGAGGGCACTTGATAGAGAAGAAAAAGGTGTAGATCAGAGCGGGAACGGCGATAACAGCTATGAATGCAAGAATGAATTCAAGAGGGGCTAAATCTACACTCCTTGGCGGTGCAGGGAAAGGTGGGGGTTCAGGTACCATGAAGATGGTTGGTGGATGCTCCATGTGATGACAGTGACGATTGATAACTATTACTCCAATGAAAGGATGGAAATAGCTGTAGGGTTTTTGTGAGCTTATTATTATTACTTCAGATGGTGGAGTTGTTTTGTCTTGTTTACCTTTTTCTTTATTCTGAGAAGCTGGGATCTACGAGTAACTTACATGCTTCCTAAACTGGCGGTGGATTCTATAAATCTAATTTTAACTAAATATTAGCATGGTAAAGTTTATTTAGCCCACTCAAATTTAATTGGGTTAATTAATATCAACATTATTCTCTCTCTTTTTTTAAAATAAATAATATCTTTTTAATAAAAATAATTAATTCAAGTATCCGTGAATTAATCCAATAATTCTAAGTTTCCGGGCCGGGTCTCGCGATGGCTGGAGCAGGAGCAATAATTGACAAAGGGATTTGTGTCTTCATGTAAGAATGAAGATTCTACACGCGTCGACTTTTCTTTGACAAATGGTCCCCGCATCATTTCTAGCTAGATAATATTTATTAGTCCCTTTATTCTATATTCCTGTAGCCACTGTTTGTTTATCATGTTGAAGTTTTTTTAAAATTATTTTTATATATTGATATTAAAAATAAAATTTTAAAATAAATTATATTATTTTAATATATTTATAAATAAAAAAAAATCTTGAAAAAAAAACGCTATTATAATATCGATCACTATCTTAATACGGTACCTCTATTTTCTTTTCTTATTTTATATAATCACTCTACTAAAGAAAATATATTAATATGATCCTTCTATTAAGATTGTGTCTGATTTATTGTTAATTTGTGGTCTTACATGTTAAATAAAGTTGACTAAATTATATCCGCTTTATGTCATCAACACTTTTTTTTAATAAAATATAAATTCGTGCTATGCTATAAGTCTGTATTATTTTTTCAATAAAATATTTAGATGTTATCAACATTTTTTTAAAAAAAATATAAATTCAATAACTCAAGTTATAATCCCAATCAATTAAATAAGTTGGTTTTATTTAAATCATATTGAAAAAAAAAACAATAGCAAACGAGAATATATATATATATATATATATATATATATATATATAATATATAAAAAGATTATAGATGAATCATACTAACCTCTTAAAAAATTAAACATACCCAATATAATTAAAAATAATAATTACTATTTAAAAAAGGCTAAAAAACTGAAAAAATAATAGAGAAGATGCATTAATTAAAGCATAAATTTAAAAATTATTTTTAAAAAGACATTAATAAAAAAAATTGACAATTAAAAAAAAATCAAAATGAAAAGAAAAAAATTGAACATGTAAAATTTCTTAAAGTGTTTTTTCACATAAAATATAAAAAATATAAATATAAAAACTTATGTACCCATTTAATTAAATAAATTACAAACCATTATGTAAATAAATAAGAAAAAAATATCATTAACGATAAATATAAATATAATTGAATAAAATAAAAAAATAAATATAAATCAAGATATTTAATATTATAACATGGACTATTTACTTAAATAAAATTAATGAGTTATTTACTTAAATAAAATTGATAAGCGTCCAAGAGATTTAGTTTAAGAAAATTCCCAAAATTCAAAAGTATAAATAACTAAAAATTGAAAAAAAGAAAGAGGGAAGAACTTTACTAATGAAGGTGATTAGTTGGGTAATTAAAGTAATCATAGGCAACAAAAATCCAAGTCATTCATCATTCTTTCACCACTGCATTTGATTTATCACAGATCAAATCATTAGTTTATCACCCACCTAGAATTCAGCTCGGATCATGTTAACAAACAACAACCCTAATTGATAATATTTGATATGGGTTCTGGCTTGGACCTACACAACTTTATTACCAACAAATATTAAATATTAAATATTTTTTCATGTATCATTAAGATCCGAGCTTTGTGACATCATTGCAGTATTCCAATACTCCTAAATCAAATTTAAATTATAATCAACTCAAAGTTATGTATCCCCAAACCTGATTACAAAACGGGTAGATGCCTTCATTTCCCATCCACTTCTCAATCATTTTGCTGGTATTCTATTTAGATCTGGTGTTAAATGCTTTTTATGTAAGATGGTTGTTCTTGTTAATCTTAGTTTTTGAGCTGGTATAATCAAGTTATAAGAGAAAAGGTCCCATTTCATGCTAATTAGGGTTTGCCTGGAGAATGAAAAGAACTTCATTAATTACAATTATAGTTACATTTTACAGGAGATCACCAAAATACCTTCGTTGTGGATTAGATACAATCAGCCCCAGCTTAAGTTGTTAGTTCCCCCACCTGCCCCAAACCACCGCAGCTCTGTCATCTCCCATGGTCAATAACTTCTGATATCACAGCGGGCCTCTGTCGGAAACTCATCAAAAACACAGTAGCTGAGCTTCGAATATAAACTGTTAGATAAGATTTTAATAAATTATTTATATTATCCACTTGGCAAATTTCCAGCACCATCCCACACGTCATTAACTAATTAAGTAACGAAGATGCATGGAAATTTCGAGGCTAGACTCGTCAAAAAAGAAGAAAAAAAATCCAGACCAATTTAATTTGTCCGATTCACAAGACTTGTTAGGAAACAGCTTAAAAATGACATTTGATGTTAAGGGATTAGCATTCAGTGTAAATATGGGCCCATAAAAAACGCTTTCTGGAGGATAGGGTTTCTCGAATACAAAAAAAATTCAGTGTAAATATGCATTTTCTTTTTTCAAGTGGGACGACGACTTTGACGAGAGAACGCACACATCAACTAACTTACACTTCCAAGCAAAAGTATTGAGAATGACCAAAACAATATGAAATTGGACGCTGCAGAGTGACCTCTGTCGGTCACTCATTTAGACCAAAGGCTATGCTTAGATGAATTAAAGAATAAGGAAACTGGCAATTGAGGTCGCGACAAGGGATTTAATTTTTTTTTCTATATCTGAGTTCGATTCTTTCTGTGCATGTTTGTCACCACCGCGATACTTTACCTGTTCATTGGGCTTGCAGGGTGTTCAGTAGACCCGATTATTAGTCGTTGTGCGCGTAAACTGACCCGGACACCTCAGGTTATCAAAAAAAAAAATTAAGGAAACTGAGTGCAAGGAAGTACTGTAGGTTTATATAAAATTAATTAAGATTTGATTACCATTTTGAAATAAAAGAGACAAAAATAATAGATATAAAAAAGATATATTCTGTTTTGAAATTATAAAAAGTTATTTTAAAATTATCTTAATTATAAATTTATTTTTTTTTTTTATTTTTTTTTTGTCTTCAACCACATGTTGTTGTTTGCGTTGTTTTTTTATCCCAAAATAATAAAAAAATATCTCTCCTTGCCACTTTGTAAAAAACAATTAGAGTGAAAAATGGAAGTTTCATTGCCACATTTACCTACTTCAATTGTCATATTTACCCCTTCTAATTATCAAATTAGAGTGTAAAATGGAGGCTTCATTTCCACATTTACCTACTTCAGCTATCATATGCCTAAAAACAACAATTCTCAAAAAAAAAATTTAAAAATCAATATTTCTCAAAAATTCTTTTTAAACATAAAAACAAACAATTTCATAAAATAAGCATTGAAAAGTTAAAATAATATCATTATTTTTTTTAATTTCTATCATTCCATTTAGAATTGGAGATGCGGAGAAGTGCAGTACCCCCTCGACTTGAATCTCAAGCTATCTTTCACAAAATCCAAGGAATTTACAAGCTGCCATTATATGAGAGGTTGGTTTTGCAGCCACCAGCCGAGATCATGACTAGTCATGAGGGGACCCTGAGGTCACCTCCAAAGCCTGGGCCATCACCAAGAGGCCAGGCCATGCAATGATGGGTCCATGATCGCAGCAAATTTTTGGAGGCCTACACCAGCAGGCGAACTATGTCCTCCAGAGCCAGCGACTCCGGCTATCCAATTTATGCATCCAAATCCACCTCCAAGGCGATAGATACCTAGCCTAGCTAGTAGTTTCGGCTTCAGATGATGATCTATAGTCTCTAGATATATAGTTAAGCAAGCGCACTCGCTATGTCTCCGACACACAAATATAAATTCAACTGTTTCCGAGGTTCATGTCTAGGTGCTGGTTTTATGTTTATGCTTGGCAAATCTCATTTCCAATGTTCTTCTTTTATATCATCGGAATCGTTATAATCGTTATGATGTCTTTTTTATTTTTTTTAGAGGTGGCGCGTGATAGGATGGATTGTTGACAGTGTAATTTTAATTTGTGATACATTATTTTTTTTTCTAACTTTGTCTTTATTTTTTTTTATTTTTAATATTTTTTCTTGACTTTTTTTTTGTATAATCTTGATTTTTTTTATTTTACCTTTATATTTTTTTAATTTAATTTTTATTTTTATTTTTTTTCAATTTTACCGTTCAATAAAAATTTCATAGTTATTCTCTAGTTTATTTTTTATTTTAATTTTGATCACTATGCTTTTAGTTGTTATTTTTGGTTTTGGATCCTTTTATATAATTAATTTTTTTTATTTTATCATCCAACATTTAATTGGCTGAGATTGGGCTTTACTGCTTTTTCATGTATGACGCTTCTAGTCCAATTATTTGAGTCTCAAGTTTGAAAAGTTAACGATAGTTTATATTTTTTTGTTTTTTTATTTCATCGCTAAACATTATTTTTTTAAAAAAAATAGGCTTCGTGATTTTTTTTAAATTTTTTATCAGGTTATCTTAATTTAATAATCTAGGCCATGAGTTTGATAAATTAACCTGAATTAACTTGTTTTTTATTACCCCGACAACATATCTATTATACTAATTGGGTTGACTTGGGTCGAGTTTCCTTTTCTTTTCATTTTTAATCTAATTGTGCCATTTAATATTTGATTGACTGAAAATTAAATTATATATATATATATATATATATATATGGAAAAAAATTCTTTTTTTAAAGTTACTGTGATCTTTGTCCGCATCTAGTTTTATAGCTAAACTTGTTTTTGTCCTTTTGAGTTTCTAGAGAAGGGGTGCTTAAAACTCTCTTTGATGGTCAACTGTGGGCGAGGCTTGGTTTTCAGGTATGAAGGATCAACTTAGGTTGATTGTTTTTCTCAAAACACCAACACAACAAATTTATTTTGATAAAAAAGATTTAATAAAGTTAATGGGTTTTTGCTGGATTCTCACTGTGTTTTATCTCGGATCAAGAATCAACCTATATTCTTTAACCACGTCAGGTTAGGTTAATTTCCTACCTATTTTTTTTTTTTTTTGAACTCGAACTAGTTAAGGCGCCTCAACTGGTTTGAGTTATATAACTGTAGATGGATGGAGGGTTTGCCTGGGATTGTTGTCTCGTAATTTTCAAGTACATCCGTGGTTTTTGCCCTTAGGTTATCTTGATACTACACTTCATCATCTTGCATCACCTTCAAGAACAAGCACGTTCTACACCACCCAGAAACTTGCCACCATTTAATTATACACATTGTCTATACCATTAGAATCTTGTTTTCCATGGACACAGTTTCTTCTGCGATGAAGACATAGGCGAGCACGCAAAACTGGACTAACCTCAACACCAGCCCAGGCCAGGCTGCCCATGGTTCATGTTGAGCCCTAAAGGCTAAGCCCGACTACATTCTCCAACCCACCAACCAAACCAAGACTTGAAGACGAAGCCAAAATCATGAGAAAACGCAAAAGGAGCTGCTTTACTATACTACCCATTGAAGGTCAGTTGGTGGATTGGTGAGTCTGCTCTTTCACAGAATCCAAATTTCAAGAAATCTCCACCTCCCGGTAAGAAATTCCCCTTTGCATCATGGGATATATGCTTTTCTTACAACACGTGGTATCAAAGCACGAAGCAGAATATAATTTGCACTAACTCTCTGTCAGAATTGACATGGAATATAGCTCGTAAAAGATATTAGTAATTGTGTTTTTTTTTTAAAAAAAAAACTATTGTTTTAGTTAAACTTATCCGAGTCAATATTAAATCTAATTTAAATTTAAATTAAGCTTTAAATCATGAATTCTAACAATTCTAATTATAATAAATAATAAAAATAGGAGGGGAAACAGACACCAAACAAATGGCAATAAAATGATATAACCAGGCAAATAAAAACCAGCTAAAGAAGATAACACGTGCATGAAATTAAAAACACATAGAAAATGGGTGAATGCACACAACACAAAGCAGAGGTCATGGGACCCACTGTTGGCTTTAAAATCCTCAACCTCAAGCTAAAATCCCCACCGTTCAAGATATCAACGACATCCCACCTTGATGCTACCGTCACCAGTAACGACCCTAAAATGGGTCAACTATATTTTTATCCCTGTAAATTAATCAATATTATGATCAGGTCTTTGTAGATCAAGATTATTCAATATCATCCCTATAATTTCTACCAACCTTTAAATACTTAGAATCCCTAAAACACCCAGGAGGAAAAAATATAAATCGTCCACATATTTAGATGTAATTAGTTATTTAACACAAAATTTATATTTAAACTTTTCAAAAACTATAAGATAAAGATTGATAATTGACAAGTCATTAAACTGTAAGGACTGTAATAGACATTATGAAATATTTGGGGACTATCATATAGTTTACCCCAGAAATTCAGAAGATCAAATAACAACAGCGGCATTTATCTACAATTTTTCCTTTGTAATTGAAGACTGAAGACAGCAAACAAAATACAAGAAAAGAAAAGGTTGAAACAGACACAGCTTGCTATCTTCAATACCAAAGAAACCTCTCCCTCCCTCCCTCCCTCCCTCCCTCCCTCCCTCTCTCTCTCTCTCTCTAGAAGCAAAGAGAGAGCTTGATGTTCTAGCAAGTTGACATAACTTCTTTAATGGGAAAGGAGAACGACGATAATAATATCAAGGATATGAAGATGGTTGAAGCAGAACCTTTGAATGGCTTCTCTCCAGTCTCTTCAACTAGGGTCTTTTGGAAATCTAGAAAGAGATCAGGTAGTACCAAATAATCTTTCTTCTTCTTCTTCCTTATGACCTTTTTCTTCTTTCTGTTTGCTTTCTGGGATAACAAGAGAGAACTAGACAGAAGGTGTGTTTGAATTCAGTCGTTTTTTATATGTTTGTATGTTTTACGAACATGTCTACCAAACCCATATCTTGAAATTTGATGTTAGTCACAAATTCTAGTTCTTGTTGCATGCTCTTGAAAGATCTGTGTCAAAGACTTCATTTTTCAGACATTTAGGAGCTTAATTCTTACATTCCTCGTAATAACAAGAACAAATCCTTTAATGATCAATTATTAACCATAACCTCCTCTCTCCATACAGTAGAGAGAGGCAAAGATGATAGCTTTAACATTTGTTAGTTAATTAGAGAGAGAATAGTTTATTATAACTTGTTGCTTCTTTCTTTCTTTCTTTCTTTTTTGGTCACAAGACTCGTTTTCTTTGGTGGTACGTTAATTCATCAGTTTGGTGTAAATCACACACTCTCTCTCTTTCTTCTTCTTCTTCTTATTATTATTATAATTATTATCCTTTTTAGTTACTTTTCGTTTTGTTATTTCTTACAAGAAAACACCAATCATCCCCAATTATCAAGGATGGTGTCTTGTATAGTAGCATTTGGTAACGGCCATTTTTTTTTAGTTTAAAATTATTATTTTTTATATTTTAATATATTGATATAAAAAATAAATTTTAAAAATAATAATAAAATATTATTTTAATATATTGAAAAACACTCGGATATACTTTTTTTGGAACATTTTGGTTTGTAGATTTTATAATTAGAGTCAATTTCTTTACTCACCTGATCCATGGCCTACATCTCCTGGCCTTATTTTGAACATAGGAAATTTGCTATTAATTTTTGGCAGGGCAAAAGTGGCCATCTTGCAACGTTTTCGGTTTATTACTACCAACTTCATCTAACGGGGGACATCTTTTATAGATTAATATGAATTGTGATAAAGACAGCTTCGCCTAACATTTTTGGTTGATGGATCTGTGATTTATACAATAGTAAATGGTATTTTGTTAACTGAAATTATGATTGTTAACCTTGAAAGATGGAAAAACTGGGTGACTTGGTATAGGAGATACTGATGTTTTCTCTTTTCATCCCCTAACCTCTAGGAAGAAAAGAGTAATAATTTTCTGGACAAAGTGGCAATGTTATTGTCATTCAGAAAGATTATCAATTGAGTTCTTTGCAGATAGATCAGTAATTAGCAAATTGTAGACATCAAGTAACTTAAGCTTGGTATAAGTTTGTTCTGAAAGAGCCAAGTGTGTGGATTGTCAGTTTCATACATGTCTATTATGGTTGCCTAAGCTCCCAAAGAGCACAGAAAAATGCATGATAAGTGCCATCATGCATGATTAAGTCACACGTATTACAGTTTTCTGTATTCATTCAACATAATAGCATAATCGTTCATTGTTTACATTTCTCCTTCAAGCTCAAAATGCAAAACACTGTCGATATCAGTAGCATATATGTGACTTGTTCTATTTTTAGTGCAATGTATGCATGATATAGATCTGCCATGCCTCTAAAATTGTTTGGAACTAGAATGGTAACTTCTTTCCAACAGCTAGCGGGAGGAATTTAGACAAGGTAACGGAGAACACTGTTAATGAAACACCCAACAAACAGGAAGAATCTTCCACTGATGAAAAGATGGAGGACCCGAATCCAGCTTCAGAGCTTTCTGAGCGTCGAAAGGCCCTCTTTGAACCATTGGAACCTGTAACAAATATCAACGGCAAAAGGCTACCTGCAGAATCCCTACTCCCTCCACCGGATTTTGATGCTGCGAGCTATCCCAAGGGCTGGCTGATTGGAAAGAAGCGAAAGCTTGTTAATGTAGATGTTGTTGAGAGTATGAGGAGGATTGCCGTGCAGGAAATGAATAGAAAGGTATTAGTTTCATAAGCCTAACATCCCTTACAAATCACCTTGACTGCATGTGCGGAATGAATCATCATTGAATGATTTTTGCAGGACCGAGAAATTGATGGCCTAAATGAGCAGTTGGAAGAAGATGCACGGTGTCTAGAACATCTCCAACTCCAACTTCTGCAAGAAAAAAGTAAACGCACCGAGGTAGAGAGAGAGAATGCTATGCTGCATGACCAGATATCAATGCTGATGAACATGCTTCAGGAAAATGAACAATTGGGCGACGAAGATGTTGGGGATGAAGACCCTGATGGACCTTAAATAGTTGTTTGATCGTTTATTTTTTCTTTTTGTAGGCTTGTTTGGAAAGTTAGAAGAATTTATACATGAATACTTACACGTTTTTGTCCACATATTTCTTTGCGGTATTTGTTACCTTATATGTTGGAACTGGTCGCACCTTGTGCACGCTTCTTGTTGTTTGTAGTTGTCTCCTTCCTGTCTTGTAAATGTATATATGCTTCTGGTAATTTGTTCATGTGCCTTGGCTAGCAATGTTTAGATTCGATAATGCGGCTACAGATTCTTCTGCCTTGTGTTGCCCAGTGATTTCACGTGGCGTATTCTTGCCTCATGATTTCCAGTAAATGGCATGCTGCACTATAGTGGGCGTCAGATATATTTCTTCGAAATATCAGAAAGACATGCCAAAAAATTTCTATCTTCTTTGAAGGATGTAGCCCTTGTCATGGACAAGGTTCATAGAAAATGATTTACTGTTTAACACTGCAACACCACATTCCATGTGAACTGTTTGGATTACACAAGGCTGTGATCCACTAGAAACTAATAACAACTAGCTTTATATAAACCGTTAGGATTGCAAAAGACCGTACAAAGAAAACACTACAGTTCAAACACTATGGTCACCAGTAACCCCATATGAACATGGGAGGATTCTTCATCAATATCCATCTCTGAACCCCCAAACTGCTGTACAAGTTGAAAGAGGTAAATTATATCCCTATACTGCTTGATTACCACAATCTTCCTATACATTGAATAAAAAATGTGGTAAAGAGGCAATCCTTGGAAGATTAAGCATCAGTTCTCCAACTGAGTCCTTCCTCGTCATGGCTGGTGCTTGCTTGCAGCAGGTAACGTTACTAGCTTCTCCCTCAGGTGCAGGAAAATCCTCGGCAAGTTTGCTTTGACATTCTGATGCACTAACTGAATTAGTTTCGTCTACTCTCCCACCATGATCCATATCTAGATTGTCACGACGCTTCCCCTGCAAGTCCCAGGCTGTTCCAGGATCCTTCTGCAGTAGGCAGCAAAGAGAATTGACCCTTGTCATGAGGGATTGCTCATCCGAGGCTGATGTAACTTGAGAGTCTCCAAGCAAGTACTGGGTAATTTCATCCAGAATGTCACTGCTCTTTATGTCACCACCACAGAGGATAGAGTTGCCAGAGGTCATCTGTTCTGAAATGCAATGTCCAATATGGTTCACTAGATCGCTCATTGACATGGATGAATGAAGTCCAGGCACTTTAATTTGATCCCAGTTGCTCGGCAACTTCTGTTCCCCTGTTCTGTTGCTCCTGATTTCTTCAAATACATGGGTCTCCATTCCTAGAAATAAGAGAGAGATGAAAATGATTACAGAAGGCAAGATAAAAATTAAAATATGCAAATAAATTCACAAGAGAATGAACAAATTTCAAACCACCATTCCAGATATGGACCTTAAAAATGGTAACCATGAAGGTATTACAGCTTTAAGAAAAGAAGGATTTGACATAAGCAGTCAAACAAGACTAACAGATGGTTCTTGAAAATGTCAAAGATGCTTAATATGAACTAGGCTTAACAAAAAATCAACTCGAGAGCTTACATGCCCGTGCTAATATGACACTGTATGCAGTTCCCTTACTGCCAAAGGAGTTCTCCATTTCATATTCAGAGAAACCACAGTTTTTGTGGAGAATTCATTTTAGTTTGACACACGAATGACTCCAAGTCTCTGTAAAAGCTAGATCATATATAGTTATATTGACTGATTATTTGGAACCTTTGTCCCACAAGTTACTAATTTTAGCAGCCATATAGCAAAAGCACTTTTGCAGTTTCTTCAGAGTATTTTAGCTATGGCTTCATGTAATCACAGAGTTCATTCCCAACTAGTCCGCATTCTGAACTATTGACTGAGGTAACTCTGGTTCCTCATGATTATCAATACACCACCGTAAGGGAATCAGTTAGCGGTCTCTGTTAATATTAACTGCAACAGACATATAGGCGATTGCAATCCACCATTTATTGTAAAAAACAAAGATATATTACAGTAGATCAGATATGTCTGATTGCTTCTAAAGAAAATATATAGGTAAAGAAAAGGGTTTTTAACATTAAGAACAGTTACGAGCATAGTGCAGCTCAGACCTCATAAAAATATGAGGTTAATTATCCAAGATGACAGTGGCAGAGGGTGTAGATATAATATGCAGGCATGTTTTTACCATAACTTCGTATCATCATTTTCATCAATATATTCAGTTTTAGGATTATAATCTTACCGAAGCTAGTTGAAGAAGTTTCATGGGAGATATTTTCAGGAGTTTGACACAGGAAGCCTTGACATTCATTATTCAAGGAAGATAAAAGAACTCCAGATGGTTGTCCTGCTTCCCGCAGAGAAAAAACAGTGGTCTTGTCCTCAACTTCAGAATCAAGCCCTTTGCCAGATTCATGCAAGTCACTGAATGCAGAAACTCTTTGCTCAAAGTATGGAGATTCTAATATAATTTCTTGCTGTTGACTAAGAAAGTTTAGACGAGGATCACATTGAACAAGCTTTTCAAAATGCTTTCCCATGAAGCCTTGCTGGCAATGTAGAAAATGCTGCCTGTGTAAGAAGTAAGAAAATCATCATTGCAGTTCAAATAAAATAAAAGAGCAAAAACTGAAGGAATCAATTGTTAATAGCATCTTCTATACATCATGAACAAAATGAACTTCTCAGCAATGACGTAATAAAGCTTTTGTTGAAATCCAGCCAACATGGTCAAGGCATAGCCATGTAGTGTGTATAGAGGGAAAGACCACTTGTAATGATTACAGAAAATCAGAAATCTTGAACAAAAAGGGTGATCTGTCCACATCAGACAGGAATAACAGTCTACTTTAACCAACACGGGAGAGTACATAACAGAGGTTCGATGGAAAATTATAAAAACCCACTGATCTCATAGACAAGATGCAATTTCATCTAATTGGACTTCAGATCATCATAAAATACTAAAAAACCACCCAAAATATAACAGATAAATCCAATTTAATAGTTGCACCCATCAATACTTCAGACTTGATAACCTGACATAATGCAATATTTCCAATAGCCTGGACCAAGATCAGCTCATCCTTTTCTCTTCAGTAAAATGATGAAAATTTGAAGCATCTCCCATAAGATTTGCTAAAACATAGAAACAAACTCTAACTCATTTTCAAACCTAATCATTTGCAGGCCTGATTGTAGCATCTCCCATAAGATTGCTAAAATGTAGAAAAAATGAAGGTGCAAGATGATAAAGCCCAACAAGAGAATTGGGATATGGCGTCAAGAGAATGATAGAAGAAGCCAAGAGAGGCAAGTTAACAACTTCTTGCACAAGAGTTGGTTGGATACAATAAGAATCATACATGATGAAAAGAAGAGAGAGCCCTTCTTTAAAAAGAAGAAAGGGATATGGCCAGGAACCATGATGAAGAATGTGGCGGCAGCAACTGGACAAGAAAATTAGCTTAGATGAGCCATGTTTAAGCAAATACATAAGTTCAGCAATAACAAATTCTTCATGTGAGCTCTACAGCAACAGCCAATAATTTGTTGTTTTTCCTTTTCAAATCAACACCAAAGTTGCTAAAGACAGAGTTATAATGGAAAACATACACAAATCAAAAGGCTGAGAAGGCTAGGGAGAAGACTTTGTCCCTGAGGGGGGAATGGCTATGAGAGAAGGTGAAAGTGTGAATGGTTGGGACCAGAGCAAGGATTCTTACACACTACAAGACCGCACATTAAAGGCTTTAATTTTAAAGATGAAAGGATTATGGATGGGAACTGGGTCTGTGAACCCCAAGCTCACATCATCGAAAATTATTTCCGCTTGTCGGCAATCTATCACACTGCCATACCTGATGTGGATGAAAGAAACATGAAGATTTCAAACGAAGTGAAGCAGCATTTGTTATTGCTGCAAGAGAAATTGGTTTTGAATTCTACAAAAGGGACTCAAACAAGTGTCATGGTGCGTGAGTACAATTCGAAGACAGGGAGGAAAGTTGAAAGGGTGCATACAGTTCTAAATGTATTGCAGTTTAACAGTGTGACAAAGCGGGATGTCTATGATAGCAAGAAATGAGAAAGATGCAGTAAGCATGGCAAGATGATCGATCCTCGAACACATTCCAAATTTTAAGAGTTTTGAGACTTTCAAAATTAAGGGGGAGTGTGGAATTAATTTTGAAGCCAAAGTGTTTTTTTAATTCTCCTAGGTGCATTATAATTATTAAAGATATGTTTATCCTTCTAAGTCTCTTAAATTATCCTAGACTAGTATAAATATATGTGTTCAAGTATTGTATTCAAGTCCAAGTCCATAAGACTTCCTCTCTCTAAGAATAATATATTATATGAAAGATATTTATTTCCACCATGCTTCCCTTCCTGTCTTCACCCAGCTTGTTCATTTGTATAAGCTCATGTTTTTCGATGAAAGATAAAAGTGAAAAGAATATCAGACACTTGATGGTCTAATAAAAGTCACCAATATTGTGATCGCCAGATATTTCAACAGCGAGGCAATAACATATATAAGTTCCCCTCGAATTAATAGAAGCTTAAACATTGTATCAGTACCTGTGTATGCTTGCTTGTCCACCAGTAAAATCTGATGTTGCCTGCCACAAAGTATGCTTCCTAGGTTGTGGATTTGTCTCTCTAAAGAAAAGGGGCTGTCTAGCCAGCTGCACCAAACACATACAACCCTCCATCACCACTATCATTATTAAGATTAAATGCGCGCGCGCGTCAGAGACAATAAAGAGGGACATGTATTATACAGGTATATGATTGTAATCAAGAGAAAGAAAGTAAAATACCACTACATCCAAGGTTTCAGGCCCATCATCAGGAAAATTTGCCTTGATTGCCACAATATCTGACCACTGAATTTCAATCTTATTCTTAAGCCCACCATCAAGCACTTCCCAAACAAGTTTATGCTTAGCAAAGTAACACTTTGCCACCAAATCCCCTTCATACCTTGACTTATACTAAGTCAACAGGAAAAAAAAATCAGAATTCAAAAACACTAATTACTCAAATAAAAGTAAAAAAGAAATCAAATGGCATACCTCCCAATTCCCTATTTTTAGAAATGAAGCAGGAAAGTTCGAAGCTTTAAGCTTATCGGCTGCAACGGAACCAGGCTTCTTTGACAACATAGTATTACTAGTGTTTTGTTGAGATAACTTCATTTGAATCAAATCCAGAAAAGACGGGCTCTTTTTCAGTGTCAAACCAATCGGGCTTGGCTCTCCAAGTGGATTGAAAGCTACACCATCTGGATTCATCACCTGCCATCAGATAAATGAATCAAGAAATCAAAACCCCATATTTAAATCGAACAATAGAAACTCAAACAAAGACACGGAAAGAAAAGACACGAAATATAGTTCTGTATGGTTACTGAGAAGGTGAAGAAAGGAGAGAAAAGAAAGGGAACCTGTGAAGAAGGGTGGTCAAGCTTTGAACGTTTAAAAAGTGGGCTGAGTTGATCCTCTAAAGAATCCTCAGCTGCTTCCAGCTTCACAACTGCTGTTTTTTCGCCTAAAGAAGTCATTAGCTGAACCATCTGAAACCTACCTTTATTTTATCTTAGTGAGTTAACTCGGTTCTAGCTCAGAATCCTCCTTCAACTAGCAGTCTCAAATCTCAATTATCAAAAGCTCTCTCTCTTCTATTTCTCCACAACTCTCTCTCTCAGCCGAAACAACAGCATTCTTTCGTCTTCCGTCTTATATTCAAACAAATGGGAACCAGGAAACTTGTGAGTTGACCACTATACCCTTTAAATGAGAGGTGGTGGGCATGGTAGTCCCCACCGGTATGACCCTGTTTAGATTTCACATTACTGAACTGATGGGTTAACTCACGGCTGTCAACGGCTCATATTTAATTAAATGGGAACCAGATGACTTGTAAGTTGACCACTATACCCTTCAAGGGAGGGGTGATGGGCATGGTAGTTCTGTCAAGTCGACCGTATCATAATTCATCCTATTAATTTACTCGAGTTTATTATCAAGGTTAATTTAAAAATAATTTAAAATAAAATCCAAGTTAAAATCAAGTTTTGAATCGATAAATCAAATTAATTTGTGGAGACATGCCTAGTTTAATAACTAACTATACTCACCTGTGTCCACGGAGGGTGGTTAAGTCATTAGAATCGTTTAGGAGGGTGGAGATGGCGTCATGCGGTGGTGTCTCTATCGCGTGACAAACACGTGCGCAGCATTTTTTGGTTTTCGGATAGAGAGTGGGACCCGGTTCATGAACCTTCAGCTTGAGTATCTCTTGTCGTTTTGCGAGTCATCCTGGAAGATGAAGGGATGTGATTGGGTGGGGGTGAAACGTGGAAGAATCTGGTGGAATTGGAGGACACGTAAGTATATTTTCTTTATATGAAAATGAGAGGGATGCGTTGTGGATAAGAATATCCAAGTTGGATTTGCCACCTTTGTTGACTACTCCTTTTCATCTTTCTATTATCAAATTCAAATCTATGAATAAAATTATTTGATTTTATATTTCTCATGAATTTCTTTGGATTTCTCGTGAATTTCTTTGAGCACAAAATAGAATTCAAACTCCTCCTATGATTTTTTTTAACAAAAAGATTTTATTGTTGCTGAAATGATGAGACGATGGGTTTATATATATATATATAGAAAAAGTCAAGATGCATTTATAAGAAAGTGATTTTTAAATAATTAATTTTTATTAAACAACAACTTGTATATTTCAAATAGCCATCATGTCTTAAATATGATTAATAGTTATGAACTTAATGTGACTTCTAACTTTAATTAAGTAATTAAATATATAAAAGATGAATTAATATAAATGAATATGGAATGTATAGTATGGAATTAACTCGTATCTTTAAATGGTATCTTTTCATCCTTCGTGTAGTGTTTATTAGCAGTTGAAGCATCTCTTAATTAAATAATAAAAGTATTGTTTTACACTAATTATATTAATATAATCTAGTTGGTTTAGATACTGTTTAGTTACTTTTTAAAATATTTTTTTGTTTGAAAATATATTTAAAAAATATTTTTTATATTTTTTAAAATTTATTTTTAACATCAACATATAAAAATAATTAAAAAACACAAAAAATAAATTAAAAAAAATAACGTGATAGTCTAAATAAACATACCCTAAAATGATTAGTTATGATTACTAAACTCCATCGGTTCATGACTAGGTTCATGACTTGGGTTATAGGTTAAACGAGTTAACTTGGATTAACACAAGTTAATTAAAACAATATTATTTTAATTTTTTTAAAAGCTTTAAATAAAAATGTTCTAGAAAAATCTCAAAAAATATCAATCAGATTGACTACTGAATCAGGATGGAGTTACCTGTTCAGTCTTCCATCTTCATGTTGCATTTAGAATCTTAGAATAATAACACTGGTAAGCTTGATTGTAACACACATAAAAATAAAAGTCATTGTGTTATAATTAATATGATTTAATTATAATTATTGACAGGGTGATGCAAGGGAGAAAGACAACGTTCCAAGTATTCTACTTTAAACAAGCTAAGTTCGTACGTAGTTCGTAGCCATACATTAGGTGATCAACTTCTCACTCCATCTAGATTGTTAGATTACTTGTAACATCATGTCGTGCAAATGATTATTAAATATTATCTACTTGTATTAGTTGTTATATTATAAACATTTCCAGCATCAAAAGGTTTGTGATTATAAATCACTGCATGTGTCTGCCTTTTAGCATGAGAAAATGCTCAGACCACCAAGGTGGAAGGAGTCCAATTAGTGCAATAAAAAGTACTTTATTCGACAATACAAAA
>Ga0307509_10003927_pt1 | contig 21963 bp, 14 predicted proteins | sample 10_EM_MG_FD_202245 | JGI IMG/M metagenome (GOLD analysis project Ga0307509, IMG submission 202245) | Populus trichocarpa ectomycorrhiza microbial communities from riparian zone in the Pacific Northwest, United States - 10_EM | ecosystem: Host-associated > Plants > Roots > Unclassified | place... | reverse complement strand
CGAGCGGTCCGACTGCCTCCGAGTGTTAGCTCACTCTAGGCAGGTGAGTTGGACAGCCCTGAGCTGAGCAGGGTGCTCGCGAAAGGTCAGAATGGTTGACGGGTGTCCTCTGGCTTTACATTATTCGACTTAACTAAAAGCGAGAGACACCCTATTCTGATAACCAACGATCCTCGAGAGAACTTATTGAGTGAAGCTTTCAGGCTTAAAGATATTAAGTTTTACCGCTTGATTCTACTTTGAATTATCTTTATCTTTATTTTGATCCTTACTTCTACTTTGAGTCTTGGGTGCGGTCGCAATCTTAGGATCCGTCATCCTACAGAGTGCCCCCGTTACAGAGGTCGCTTTTGTTTGCCCTCATTTGGTGGATTCTTTTAGACGAGAATTTGAGAAGTGTTGTGTAATTCCAGCATTTCCTGTAAAGTAGCCTGTATTCGTAATATCGTGGGTACAGTTCCTCTAGCCATTTTTGGTGCATGTTTTTGCACACGGTCTCCTTGGCCTTGAAATACCCTTTGGAGTCCTCAGGTGTCGCTTATAGGAGGCTTGTTAGTTGTATCAGTATTGGGTCTTCTGGAAAAACTCGATTGCCATCGCCACTATTTCATCCACTGGTCACCTAGACTGGGCTGTTGTGTCACATTTGAGGCTCCACACTTTTGACCTCATACCTCCTCCATTTGAATCAAAGGCTACCCTGCAATTTGTTCTGATCCTGAAGTGCTCTTAATCAGGAAACTCTGTCAGAGCATGGCAGTAGTGATGTTGTTTTTGGGAATATCTGTGACTCTCCTGACTGCCGACATTAATCTTATCTGTTCTACGTATACCCTCATGGAGCCAAACAGGCCTCAGATGACAGTACCGTGATGTTTGTTGGTAAACGGTATTTGTGATCTACCTTAGAACGCAATTCCAGAACGTTTGCATTTTGTTCAACACTGCATCAGCAAAAAAACTCGATTTTGCATCCACACGCATCTGAACGCACCCTGTAGTGGAGTTTGCATCTGGTCACCATCCTGTGCATCCCATGAATCCAGTTTTAAACTTCAGAAGCCAAAATGGACATGTAAATGTTGTCCGTTAGGGCTGAAAATTCATGTTTGTGTACGTAATTGTTAGATTAATCTTAAAATGAAACGGGTTTTTTGATTACATAACTTCAAAAAAATTGTCCCACAGAACGCAGCCAGAAGATGCAGGGTGCGCTGAAATGCAAATAACGCAAACTGATTTTTTTTGCTGATGTGTCTTTGAGAGCACAACAAATTCTATGCCGTAGAGCAATGTGGGGAGGAGTATATCCTTTGCTAGCCTGCGAGTGCCATATCATAACAAGTCTTTACCTCAGAGTGAAAGTCTTTGGAATCTCCAGAAGGTGCCTGCCTTAAGGCTACCCTCTTCATGAACTGTGTTGCCATTTCACATCATTCAGTATTCAAGCTATTTTTATACTACCGATCCTGCTGGATTGACCACTTGTAATTGTACCATGGCGCTCCTATCAGGCCTTGTGCCTTTCTCCTACCCGGTCATCCACTGGCAGTGCATCAGTGCCATTTTACCAACACTGAAAGAGTGCCTTGGAGACTGTATAATCACTACCATCTCTGCTGCCTTCTGCTGTAGTGTTCAAGCATTTCTTTCCTGAGTGTTACTTGCGACGGTGATCTGGAAATTGGGAACATATGATGTCGTAAAGAACTCTGGCATTTCCCTTGTCATATGTAAGGGTTTGATGTAAATGATGAAAAGGAGCAGTGATAGGGGGAAGCCCTGTGGGATCCCTTTGTTTATTGTGTGCATCCTTCTTGGGCTACGTGGGTATATCAATGATATGTTCCTGGTTGCAATGAAGTTTCCAATCTAGTTAGTTAGGTAATCTGGTACTTTATCGTTTTCGGACAGCCTCTCCAACAGTTTCCTATGATCGATGTTGTTGAAACCCCCTTTCACGTCCAGGAACAGTGATGACATATTCTTTTTTGCAAATTGGGCTTCTTTGATCCAATGTTGAAGGAAAAGAGCCGCATCGACAGTTGACCTGTACGGAAGGCTTCCCTTTTGTTGTATGCAGTCCAGTCCCATCGCACTGGGTCGCAAACAGGCGACTACTTGTACTGTACTGTAATAAAAGGCACACTAAGTGGATTGCAAGTACATGTACTCGGGCGCAAATTAAAGATCCGGAAAGAGTGACCTCGATATCTATGTTGCAACCATACATTTTGGTTGTCGCTTCTTTCGGATCTTTAATTTGCGCCCGAGAAAGAGAAAAAAAAAAAGGGAGGATACACTCTGTTCCAGGATTGAAAGGTTCTGTCATCAGTATAACGAGGATAGGTTTACCCCATCACATCTGTTTCAATGGATTCTGTTCCCCATACATGTTCTCTTCATTCCACCATGCTATGGGTTCTTGGACCGCCGATCCCCAGGGGAGTTTTCCAATTTTTCCTGTATTCTGCTCACCAATCTCGCATGGCAAGGGTGTTGATCTTTCCAATTTTTACTGCCACCCCCGGGTGTAAATCAGGCAACCAAGAGCATCAGAGGTCACTCGTCATCTATGTCTTCGGTTAGCTTCCGCCAGCTTCCGCCTCGACTACGGTAGGCACTACTGAATCCCGTGGTCATAATACCGATAGCGGTGCGCTCAAGTGCTCGAGTAGGGCCTCCTGTCCTGCTTGAGTGTTGTGATAACAATGTGATACTTTCATGCCACATACTGGTACTATTTCTGCCTTAATGACCCTGGCGCATGATTTTTTGAAGCTACACAAGACGTGCGCACAGGTCACTCAGCCCTTCCAATACGTTCCATACACTGAGGACTCTGCATAAAATGCAAAGGAAATCACAAGGGATCAACCGCATATCTTGGCTTCCCCTCAATAACATGCGGAAAAAACCAATACTCGAGTACTGAAAGCGGGTGCTGCACCCGCACCAAAGTCAGGGATTGGAATCCCTGAATGGGAACCAATACCTGGTATTTAATTTTTGCGAGGGTTGAATGAATGGCTTCGATCATCACTTGCTTCTGCATCGCAAGCCTGGAACAGATAAAGGTCAACATTGAAATGCTCGGCAGGTCCAAAACACGGGAGACCAGGCACAGACCGCCACTTGGGATACCGTAAAAACCCTTGGGATCCGCGGCTAGATTATCCGGGAAATCAGCTTCGCAGCCCAAGGTAAGTTCACTTTAGGAGGTTAAGTGAATTTGACAAACTAGTTACTGAGATCAGAGACATCCCCGAACTCGAATGTCATGCTAGGAAATTGAGAGTCCTAAGGATTTTCGCCTAACTTAGCCCGCTGAATTAGGGAGCGCGGGAGATAGCGAACCACTGATGCACCGTAAAATCTACTCGTACAGAAATTCAGCTGGCTTGGCAGTAAGGCGCAATGAGAGAGGCGCCCTTGTGCTTAATAATACCGCAAAAACTTGTTATACTGGAAATGGCGCCAATGCGAAGGATCGGCATGTGGCGTAATTTTGAGGGGGTGACAAGGCAAGCGAATATAAAAAAGAGAGCAAAATATAGTTAGATGGCTGATTCATCTTGGTTAATTTTCAGTACGGTATTTGTCATAAGTTGATGGCCTATTGGTTCGAAACCCTATTTACTACTCCAAAATCTCTAGTATTGGTAGTTGTTGTCACAAGAAGGTTGGATGACTCCTTGGTGAGGCTGAGTATCCACAGAGCCATGTTGGTGGCAACTCGCTTTTCTATCTACTTTGGCAATAGCGCCATTTCCAGTATAACCAGTTTTTGCGGTATCATACATAATTTGTCAATAAAGCAGCCTCATGTCTGTTTTTTATTTCTTTTGCAGAAGGGATTAAGTGGACTTTGTTTTTTTTGTCAAAGCATCCTTATTTTTACCCTGAATTTTTTACTTTGCAATAGATCATTTAGTGGTGTTTGTGTTGAGAATTCCCCGCCGTGGGTTCTTAAATCACCACGGCAACCACGCTAAACCTCGCTGCAAACCATTTTTGGAGACATACGAAGGTACAGCACCTAAGTTTTGAATATTTTACTAGCAGGGGTGTTACGCTAGCAGGGGCCAAGGCAGCAAATCGGGTATAAGGGCAGCGAATTGGGTATAGTGGTTACCCAATTCACCTCCTCATCCCTGTTAGTCGAACATCCCCTGCTAGTAAAATATTCAAAACTTAGGCGCTGTACCTTCGTAGACCCTAGAGGGCGGTTAGCGTTTAAGAGTAATGCAGATTAAGAGTGGGGGCTCAACGAATGATACACTAAAAGTGCATTGGCCAACAGTGATTTTGCTTGGCATGTTTTTTGCTAAACTCCCGTGGTACAGTAGTTGACCTCCTAGTCTTACTGAGGGGTCGAAGAGGCTACACAAGGGTTAGGTGTCCCCAGAGTTGTGCTATCCACCAATGGAAGCAGGCCTAATTCATGGTGCCGACCTTTACTCGTACAGATTACTCCTTCAATCGAAAATTTGGGACTTGTCACAAAAAGGGGACGGATGCAAACATTGTTTTTTTCCATACCTTCAGAGCCGTCGAGAATGGAAGGCGACAGCAGATACTCTAGTGTAGTACAGAGAATAAATTCATTTCTAAAAAAACAAAATTTTGTGCAAAATGATCCCTGTCTAGTGCGAAAACTAAAGAAAAAGAAAAATATGAAAGAAGCTCCTGCTGAAGGCAAGCGACAAGGCCACAAAATGTGGACCCTAAGGTGGAAGAAACTACCGTCGCACTGTTACCGGTTATCGAGAGAGAGTTGAGTCGCCCTTTTCCGACCTTGCCAAAAACTCCCCAAATATCAAAATCATGAGCCCACTCCATTGCAGCGTTTCGCTCTGCCCACCAATAGAGCTACTACTCTTCCTGTTGCGAACTCATTCTCCCTCTACTCTCTTGCATTACCAGTTTGGACAAAGGTACTGTATGACAATTGCAATGGGTGCCATACCCCTCCCGGACCTTACTTTCGCCCTCTTCCTCCTCACACTTAACCTCCTCACCCTTTACTCCCCCCTCTGCATCAATACACTCCCCTTCCTCTCCTCCACCCCCCAACTTCCCCTACCTTTCCACCTCCTACGAAAACATCTCCCATGGCACTTGTACTGCCCTGGGTCGGGGAGGGGTTGGCAAGTTTCTTACTGTCTTGTTGGTCTAGATGATGCCTTTCCTCTGTACTTGTACTCGCAGTGTCAGAACCTCGCGATCCTAGAACAGACGACACATCCGGGGCATTGCTAGTATACTGGCATCCGGGAGAAACTCGAACAATCGAACCATTCGTTTGTCGTGGGAGTTGCCTCTTCTGGTAAGGTCTGGTGTTTTTTTTTCTCTTACGGCACTGGGGACATTTTTTTCCTGCTGGTAAAGTGGGTAACCCTTGGCTAGGATGGGGCTGTACACATGGTTCTATTATTCGAGTTTCCTACTGTTTACCTCAAGCCTTACGAGGACTTTGCCGACACACGTGTCTTGTGATACCAGTAGTTTCGCAAAGTATTTTTTTCTAAACTGCTGCTATCACTTAATACCGTATTTAGGAAGCTTCAAACTAAATACGGGGCATACCCGCGGCGAGATTAAGTCCTGGGCCAACGCTTAGCCAATGGGAGCAACCACGATCTACCGCGGAGCTTAGCCGTCATGATAACCACAATGGAGATTACGATCACGACCGCACCTACAATGACTATTTGTACTACGGCCTGTATATTTGTGTCCCTCTATCTAGGCGCTTAGTATGTGATAATAGGACCTTTAGTTTTGACAGTCGCATCAACTTGAGTCGTGGCATTGCAATGGTTGATTGTAGTGGGGAATTGTGGTTGGGCCCTTTGTCTTAGGAGTTGATCTAGCCGCGAGCACCTCTGAAACATATTGGTATCACTGTGAGCTCCACCCTCCAACCTTCCTGTCCATCGACTTGTTCTTCCGCAGCCTTGTAAAAACATGGGCTTGCCACTAGCTACCCCGAGACAGGCTTCATTCGATCGTACCTGACATTGTGCAATAAGTAAAGCGGAAGGTAGTTTCAGCAGAGAGCAGGAAACGAAACAGTTGTATGATTCCTCTGCGCCCAGTCTTGCCATGTTCTGTGCTGTGCTAGTATAGTACCTTTTTTCCGGAGGATATTGAGTACCGAGGGCTTCCAGTCTCCCGATAGGACAACTTCCTTCGGGCATCGGGCACGAATTTTCCAGACCTCAGCCACCCGTACCTAGGCAGAAAATTAACAAAAGTTTGCTCACTATGATTATCTGAGCACAAGTTCCAGGCACAAAGAACCCCCCCGAGTTAGGCATCAAAAATTTGTACGATAAATTCTCTACCCATACTAAATCCAGTCTTCAAGGTTCGTGCTCTTTATGCCTGGAACTTGTATATACCGTATAGCCTAGTGAAATTCGTTCTCATACGAAGTGGCCAAAATAAAGTGTTGCTCAGGATTTTTCGCAAAGTAGTCGTTAGTGAATAATTGACAAAGAGACAGCATGCTATGTAACTTAAAGCCAGTGTAGTTGCCATTTATTTCCCGCAGTAGCGTGTTTCGGGTGTCCACGATATACGCTACTCAAACGAGCTCATTTGCTAGGTGGAACTCTTGTTCGATTTTATAGTGTTATTGACTACGCGTGTTGAACAAGGGCTCACAAGCGTGACCACGCCCTCATTGTTGTGATAATAGCAATTCTCACCCACCAGCTCAGATCCGGGCATGTACCACTGTCCGAATGGGTTCGTATAGTATGTGGTGAGACTTCTTGGTCCAGGGTCTAATTTTGCCGGAGGTGTGATGGAATCCATAGGCTAGAGACTGGAGGTACGAAAGAGAAGCTGGTGTTGTTTGCTGTAGCTCCAAAGTGTGGGGCGCTATTAACTTGGGGGCTTTCAATACCTGTGATTGTCCCTTTCTTCATGGTTCCGATCTTTAGTGTGGCCGAGTGACCACCTGTGATTATCGGGGTTGTTGGATTGGTATTTATTTTTCTTTTGTTGTGGATTTGTTTTGTTGGGCTGTGCGCAGATATACACATTGACCAGGGGGTGGTTTGTCTTGACTAGCGGAAGGCAGGTTAGGATAACTGGTATAAGTTTATGAGATTGAGTACCTTTGAATCGCCACACTTTGTCCCACCAGGTTGCTTGCTCGGTGTTGCGTATGATAATTGCTCGCTACTAGGAAAGCGAACACCTTTAACCAATCTTACGAAGCCCTACATGCACTTAAATCATGTTGGGCCTGGGCAGTATGGCATTAGCCGTAGTAAAAACAGCCAATCAAACTAATAACCTCTGCAAATGTGTAGGAATTCCCATCGGTACAAGTGTAGGTAACGATTAACATCAATTTTCCCAACCTTTCTGCGCACGCAATAAAAGTGATGTATCATTAGTAAAGAGCGAGCTGTGGTGTGGCGGTGGAATAAATCCCCCTTGGGGATCCAATCTCTAAGTTCTCCCTCTCCGTTGATAGCGCCCGTAGGTGCAGTATTTGTGATTGATTTGTGATTTGGTATTGGATAAGACCTCCGGGTATTGAGAAGTTGGTCCCCAGATACGGCGGGAATTGTCATTTTTCCATACTTTCCATATAATTTTACGTATTCAAAAATGTTAGTAGTGGTAATGTATGGTAACTCCAATGAAATATAATATGCGAAGGAAACATTCCCAAGCATGTGACTTAACTTGCGAATGGCAGTATAATCACGGCCTAGAGTGCTTTTGCTACTATCCTCAGAGCCGTTTTTTACTCCACCGGCTATTTGGGCTCTCGTGTCGGCTGTTCGAGAGTTAGAAAACGTGGTGAGGAATTCTGGATCCCCGATTCGAGTATTCGAGCCAGTCCACATTAGTGTTTTTAGCCTCCTCTTTTCCAATTATTATTATTTTGCTAAAGTGGGCTGCAGGACTCTCCCGGAAATATCATGTCTGATAAGCTGCCGTGCTTGAGAACGGTAATACCAGTAGGAGAGCATAACCAAGAGTTCGCAGAGCTAGCCTACGATTATTAGAGTGAGAATAAAATGAACAGATGTTCCATTCCTCATTTGACCTGAAAATCCAGTAATATCATAGAGTCTCAAATGATTGAATCGTGCGCAGTGCTGCTCGGGTTGCCTCGTCTGCTAAGGCCCAGTATCTAGCTTTTTTTTAGTTTTTTTAGAAAGGCTGAACTCTGGTTTTACTCCCTTTTCCGGCCAAGGAGATGCTGGACTATTAGTACTGTATCTAGCGCATTGTTCAATACTCGGCGGTTTGCAACTGTACAAATCTGATATTATAGTTGATTCTCTACAATTATGATCCATCCGCCCAGATATCGCAAGGGTGAGACGGGGGAGTGTAATACTTTTTATTAAATTTCGAATGGAATAGTGGAAGGCAGACCAACAAAACTATCCTGTTTACTAGGGCTAAAGCCATCACATAAATTTTACTAACAGACTTCCAATACACCTAGCCAGTATTTATCCGCAAACCATCCAACTCCAATCCACCTGCAAAGAAATATAGCCTCCACAGCCAAAATCTAGAACATCTATTTTAGACATGCCATAAGTTCAGCAAATCCCAACCAATATTCAGAAATCTCTCGATAGAGTGAGTTTCTTTTTAACTTCATAATACCGAACCTAACGCCATAGATACAAGTACAGCAACAGTGAAATCGTGGTTGATCTTCTTGAAACCTGGCCCAAATTTTCATACCATTTCATGGCCCCGCCCTCCCTAGTGGGCAATCTACCTCCCTAGTTTCCTATAACCCCTCGACTCCCGTCTTTGGTGTCGTTTCCTTATCCTGGACTGTCTTTAGCTATGAGTATTCTTGGATCCTAGCTGAGTTTTCAATTTCCTCCGAGGTAAGGGCTGAACCTAATACCGTAAAAACTTGAATAATTGGACGGTGTGCTATGCCGTTGAACTTTCCTCTCCTAGTAAGGTCAAGAAATTATTTATTTTTTCTGTCTCGGGGGGGGAGGGGGCCGTGTTTTTGCTGTGTTTTTTGCCCCCTTTCCAGGGAAGGGAATTCTGGACTTCATAGCAGACCGTCCAATTATTAAAGTTTTTGCGGTATGATATTAGGATTTCCTCTTGCCCTGGTTTCCATCCAACATTAGTATTCTGATTAGGGTTCGGGCCAGTGTTGGAATTCTGGCCACGATTCGGGATGGGGTTAGGATTCCGATTGGGATTCGAGTTGACATTAGGATTCTAGTTAGGATTCGAGCTAGTATTAGGATTCTGTTTTTGTTCGAACCAGCTTTATTTTGCTTAGGGTTCGAGCCAGCACTGGGGCTCCAGTGAGGATCCGGGCCAACTCTAAGATTTTGGTTAAAATTCGGACCATTGTTAGGATTCTGTCCGCCGCTAGGGGCCTGTCCTGAATTCGGGTTTTGCCAGGTGTTAGAACTTCCCATGGGACAGATAGCTGTGCTACCCCAATCCTGGCCACATCCCCTTCTACGGGTGTTATGCCTAGAATTCTGCAAGACTTCACCCTCTCGATGCTCTCGGCGCATGGTCTGGTAACTATAATGTAAACTAGCTCTACTGCTTACTATCTATCCTTCACTTCTGACACGACTATATCTAGCTCCCCCACGGCATAGCACCAGGGTAATTACACGCCAAGCCCTAACGCACGAATTCTCACTCGATCTTCTTTGCATATCATTCTGCGCCACGCTCAGGTACTGTACAAGCACTCGTTGTTTCGCCGTTCCTGTATGTCTCGCGATGTAAAGCTTGAGGGGATCTCCGAAAAATTGAGAAGATCCTTTTATAGAATGCCCCTGCCCGGCCGGTCGGCGGGATAGTTTTGTGAGTGTTGAACGGAAGAAAGGTTGGTCGAGAAAAGGTTCCTAGCGAAAGCAGAAAATCCTCTCTAGTGAAAGTGGTGATCGGGCCCGGGAATGGTCGATGAACGGGGAAGAAAAAAGATAGCCGGTACGGGCAAACACCGCTCACGCTACCTGGAACCTTAAATCTGTAGATAAAATCGATGAAGTCACTAAAGAAAGAAAAGAAAACACAAGGTTCGCGATACCAGAAAATCCTCACTCTTTGAGGTTGTATCAGAAGTCATCGTCGCCGTCATCGTCTCTACCTAGCGATCTATCTACAGGTCTTATATACCCGTATCCAACCCATAGCTCCCATGACAACCGCCGCTATCCCCTCTAGCTATGCCCATATGCCCATATACCCCCTCTGTGGGCTCAAGTAAAAGAGATATAAAGTAATGTAAACAACGAAACAGCAAGCAATCCATCTCCATACCCCACAGTACGCAATCCTTTTCCTGGGCGCATCCGGAATGGGGGCGGGGGCTTCGCGCTTTGGGGTGCGTCTTACCCCGTCATTTGTTCTCAAAGCCAATTGAAGGCTATTTCCGTGGTGAGGGTCTCGGGTTGGTGGACTGTTTGTAGGAAGTCTAGGATTCGGCAGCCAGTTCTCATTAGCAACATGTTTTATGGATAGGTTGAAATTGATATTTGGGGTGCTACTTTGGAGACATGGTTGTGGAACATTGTGGATCCTTCTTTTCCTCAGCATCTTGAGGCCCTTGGAATAAGTTTCCTGGTAACTGTGAGACATCTGCCGTCAATGGCAATTTCATGGACCATTTCTGAATCAGAGAGCTCTCAGTAGAGGCGACATCAGTTGGTGTCATTATAGTTGTGTCAATTGTAGATTTCGGGGTGGTAGGGGCGCGATCCAATTGCAAACCCGCTAGATCTCCTGGGGCGAACTCTGAGTCGTCCTGGGTAATCAGATTCCTTCGTCCTCTTCTTTTCTTCAGTTCCCCATAAGTAGTTAGTTTGCCTTCACTCTTCCTGCTCCAACTACCCTCCTCCCTACTTTGCGCTGTTTCATATCGATCGTCTCCACTATCTTCGTCTTCGCTCTTAAGGTCCACCAACCATGCATTGCCCAATGCATCTGCCGCAGTAGGGCGATCCTCGGGTTGAATTGAGAGCATGGACTTTAGTAATGAAATTCCGGCATCGTCTGTTGGGGTTGGTAACGCTTTTAGCTTATCTTCTGGAAAGGGCCGTTTTCCGAAGAAGTAACGAGATACTTGAATTTCTGAGGCGAATAGCCGTGTCCCTGCAAGTAACTCATATATCACACATCCGAGTGACCAGATGTCAACGGAATTGGTGTAGACCGAGGTTTCACTATTAGAGTCTACCCCCAGGACCTCGAGAGCACCGTAGATTTGAGTTAACATCTGGGTCTTAAGGGTTGTGGTAGCTTCAGGCCGGATCCACTTTGATATTCCGAAATCCCCTAGTTTGATCCTGACAGGAGACATCGAAACTACAAAGATGTTCTACTCATTTGTTAGCATTTTTCCGGTCGACATAATCAAGAGGAAAGTTTAATGCTAGGAATCATACTGCAGGTTTTATATCCCGGTGAGCCATCCCTTTTTGATGCATTACTTTGAGACCTTCGAGTATCTGCTTTGAAATAGTTTGAACGGTCTTTTGTTGTAGCGGCGAGCCGAGATGCTTGGTGAGATCGCCTTCTGGGAGGTATTCCATTGCGATATAGAGAGTCTCGGGACTTTCGAACCATCCCAAGAACTTCACAAACAACAGGGGATGCTAAAGCAACCAACCGTTAGACCACAACAAAGCAATCCCGGACAAGTGATAAACTGGCCTAAAATCCCCCGGGAAGAAGGACACAAACCTTTGCCAATATGGCCATTATAAGGAGCTCCCTATAGTAGTCAACGCCGTTGGGTGGCCTCCTCTTCTCAATCGTCTTCACCGCACGATAATGGGCCGTAGTTCCCCGAACCTGCTTATAGACGACACCAAAACCTCCCGTTCCAAGCTCCCCACAGTTGCTCCAATCCTCCTTCACTTTCTTATGCTTATTCCACCCTTTCTCGACATATACTGTATGTCTAACATGATCCTGAAAGAATTTTGTTTCGAGCTTATACCACTCAACCAAATCCGATTGAGTAGTGATCATTTCTCAAACTTGAGGCTCTTTGAGTCCTAATAGTGCTCTGAATTCTCTGGGGAAGTGAAAACGGGCGCAACTTGTGGGAAGCTAGAAGCGAATGTTTGTGAATCAAGAGAAGGGTGGCGGGGGGTGGTGGGAAGGATACAAGTTAGCATATATTGCTAGTTGGGCAAGCTCCTCCGATAGTTCGAAGATTTATATCACATTGATCGAACTCATATAGTGAAGAAAGGTGGCGGGTAGAGGGAGACAGCTAATAATACGTGAAAAGACTAGCGGCAGGCACGAAATTTGGTGGGGCTGTTCGCTGTATCTTTCCTCTCGGTTGTCCTCTCTCTCAAAGTAGGTTGATTGTTGCTGACACCACAGCGCGTTTGCATGTACTAGCCTTGTCGCCCGATCTGGGAATTATGCGATAGCAGTTGTGGTCGCAAAACGCCACCCTATTGCGAGTCAAGGGAGGGGTAATTGCTTCAATATCATAAATTTTGCCTAGCAGTGTCCATATGGTGTCCTGTGCTGAGATATCTTCCACATTCATAGCGCGCCCTGTCCTAAGTAGGACCTATCGAAGCTCATGGAGCGTGGGGCACTCAATCCAAGCACCTGGTATTCCGTATTCCGGGACTTATAATTATTAACATTCTTCTCACAATTGTTGCCCACTCATGGTCGCAAAGCTCCTTTAACTCTAGGTCCCGTAATCTCTGAGCAAACTCGACCTGACCACGCTCCTTACGGTAGCCACTATTCCTCTTAGGGACTAACCCCGTAGCGAATTTGCCTTTCCGGGAGATAGTGACTGTCATACAGGTAATAGCAGCAGGCCGAGTTTACCCACTGGCCGAACCTGGGGTACAAGTGCCTTGGGAGAAGTTTTGTTACAAGACAGGGATCATTTTGCTGGTTAACTACCCCTATCTTGTGCAAAAACTCCCATGGCACTTATATATGTGTCGCGTCGCAGCACCGGTGTGGGATCCTTTTCGTAGCTGGCCCTGTGTGGATGGTGTGTCGCATGTGCAATATCCTAACCCCTGTGGTGTAGCTGTGACCTTCTGATAAACCGGACAATAAATCGATCAAGAACTGACCCGACAATAGATTGCTCAATTAGATGAACAGGGAAGAGAGAAAAGAGGGAGCACTGGAACCAATTGAGATAGAAAGAAAAGGGTGTTGATTGATTGAATAATTTTAATCTAGTTACAAAAGCTAAGAGTGACTCCCTATCCGGGCTTGCACTAGTACCTCCAGCAGTACCATAGTAAAGTTGTTGGTCACATAACTTGGCACGTTTCGATTGCCACATCAAACAGCGAGAGCAGTCAGGCGCTGGCACGTTATGAAGACTAAAATTCGTTTCTCTAGGAAGGGGCAAAAAGCACCGAAAAAGCACAGCTCATTCCCCCTTCCTAGACAGAAAAAAGCGAAGACCCCCCTACTTTACTGGGAGGAGAAGCCCCAACGACATAGCACACGGTGATATTATTCGAGCCCCCACGAGATGGAAGACTTCCGCTGCCTCGGAACCGCGAAACAGGTCATAGGCTGTCGTTATAGCCAGGACCGAGGCCTTCACGCACTTGTATGTTTCGCCTTGCCCGCTTCTTATTTCAATGTAAAAGTGTATGCCGGTGCTCGCCAATTAATGTGATATTAGAGGTTCTCCTCGAGTACAGTAGTATGCCTCAGGCGTTACGAGAATTTTACTGACACAAATTTCTTGTGATACTAGTAATTTGGCAAGGTATTTTCCTCTGAATAGCTGGTCTCTCTTAATCCCGTTTGGGGGCACTTCAAACTGAATACACGGCATACCGGCCGTGAGATTAAGACTTTAGCTAACGCATTGCTAACGGGTGCAATGCCGATCTCCCGCGAAACTCAACTTACATGCTAACCACCATGGCGATTACAATCACGAGAGCTCCTACAATGGCTATTTGTGCTAAGGGCTGCATATTTTTGCCCCTCCCTCCCTTTAGGAGCGTAGGATAGGATGTGGTAATAGGGCCTTTAGTTTTGCCAGTGGCATCAACTTGAGTCGTCATGGCACCGCAACGGTTGACCTAAGTGGGGAATTGTAGTCGAGCCCTTTGTCTCAGGACTTGATCTTGCCTCGAGCACCTCGGGGTGCGTTGGTATCGCTTTGGGCGTCACCGCTTCGACCTTCCTATCCATTGACTTATTCTTCGGCGGTCTTGTAAAACATACATGTGTTTTTTCCTGCTAACGACTTCGAGACCGGCTTCATTGGATCGTACCCGAAATTGTGCAATAAGTGAGGCGGAAGTTAGTTTCAGCAGAGAGCGGGAAACGAGACAGTTGTATGATTCCTCTGCGCCCAGTCTTGTCATGTACTGTGCTGTGCTAGTACATTACGGTACTCGGGCCAGGGTTTCAATCTTTTTCATTGAACAACATACATAGCCCATCCAGGTTTTCAGTACCAGGGCTAGATCACCAACAGCAGGAATGACGAAGCTAAGACGATATTATTGGGAATAGAGTATGCGGTAATGGAGGTATGTTGAAAACCCGCAAAATTCCTCGAACGATTTCTGCCTTACTATCGGTTTAACTATCTATTCATGGTTTCTATTCGATATTTGCCACTTTACCTCATGCAGAGAATAAACCCCGGTGTTAGCGGACTAATCCTGACACCCAGAGTGTCTTTTGGCCGAAGGGTATTGAGCATCTAGGGCCTCAAGTCTCCCTATTGGATAACTTCCTTCGCGCGCGAGGGAGGAATTTTCCGAACCTCGGCCTCTCGCATTTCGGCGAAAAATTAACAAGACCTTGCTCACTGTGATTACCCGAAAACAAACGCCCCGGGCACAAAGAGCAGCCGTTCTTAGTAAACAATTGTCGCGTGCTACGTAACTTAAAGCCAGTACAGTTGCCACATATCTCGTGTCGTGGCGTGTTCCGGCTCCCCATGGCATACGTTACTGTAAGCCTCGCGCTACGGCGTTGGATTGCCTTTGCTGGTAAGGCCTAGCTCTTTTCTATTTTTCTGTCTTCGGCTCGGCCTGACGGGGTCAATTTTCGACGGACGTTCGCTCCCTTATCCGGAGGAAGGAATTTTCGACGTCTTAGCGCGAGGTTCGATTATTAGAGTTCTTACAGTACTTGAACGAGCTCACCTGCTGAGTCGAACTTTCATCCGACCCCAGAGCGCCACTGACCACTCATATCGAATAAGGGCTTGTTGGATGAACAAATGTGACTGTATTCTCATTATTGTGTTATTAGAGATTCCCATCCACAGGCTCAGATCTGGACATGTACAGTACCACAGTTCGAGCGGGTCCATGCAGCATGTGGTGGGGCTTCTTGGTCTACAACCTAATTTTGCCGGTGGTGTGATGGAATCCATAGACTAGAGACTAGTGATAAGAAGGAAAAGCTGGTGTCATTTGCTGCAGCTCCAAAGCGCAAGACGCCATTTACTTGGGCAACATTCAGCACTGATGATAGTTCATTTCTTCATGGTTCTGGTCCGCAATGGGGTCGAGTGACCATCTGTGACGAAGGGGGATGTTAGATAACTGGTTGCCTTTCTTGTGGTGGATTTGCTTCGTCAGGCTGCGGGCAGGCACAGTTTGGGTTCTTTGTCGACAATGGCCTTAGGTTCAGTGTTTCCGATTGACCCAGTATTGGATAAGACTCTTGGGCATTGAGGGGTGCCCCACATGCACTTGTACCCTGGGGATTACCGTATAATCTGGCAAAAGTCAGATTGGCACTAGTGGGGATTTTCTTGAAACTGTCAGCTCATCTCAGCCTATATGTTTAAGAGCCTGTTTGGCTACAGCGGTTCCGTTTCCTTTCTCCTATACGAATGACTCCCTTCCTTCCGTTTCAAAACGAAGAGAAAGTCATTTTCACAGCAGAAACGGTCGCCCAACGGAAAGGAGCCGTTGACCCCAAACTAGTTCTAAACCGTGGCGAATTCGCCTTGTTCCCACCCCCCTGTGGGCTCGGCTATCTTAGTTTCGTTTTGGCTACAATCCCACTTTTGCCAGATCATACTGTACCGTCCATGCGATATCACGTGAGTAATTACTGACTTGACTTGTTGGCTGGCAATTGTACGATCACTGCATAGTATTTTGTTTTCCTTGAATCGTTTTTTTTTGCACCGCCAGCCAGAAAGCTGGCATCCGGTGTCCAAGAGTCAGCTGGCTGATAAATTTACCCACGGTTCTGGGTGGCGGTGCGAAAAGACGACTCGGGGAAAACAAAATACTATGTAGTGATCTCACCGTTGTCAAGTTACAATCGTTCATCAGGTCTTGACGAATATCAGGGGATGACGAACAGGTGTATTCGGCCAGTAAAAAATCGAGTAGGGTAACAAAAAATGTCTGCTAATCCCTGTTCATCACCCGCTGATATTCGTCAAGACATGATGAAAGACTGTACTCGTAAGTCAATTACTCACGTAATATCGCATGGATGGTAGCTGAGAGGGCAGAGATCCTAGAGCTCTTGTTGGAGCTTTCGCGCCGGCCTATTTTCGTGCTTCAAGCCCCCCATTTCTGATCATTATTTTTTTTTCCCAGTGCCAGTTGGCCGTAGAACTCCCCAAGGGATGCCATGTCTGACAAACAGCTCTCCTACCAGTAGGAGTGAGGCCGATAGATACATATATAACACTCATGTAGGTCTGATAACAAAAATTTGGTGAACCTTCTGGCTGCAGTGCGCTTGGATATGGCACGCGACTACTACATCTATCGGCCGCGCCCGTAGTAGACCAGGTGAGCGTTCTACGAGGCGACACCCGCGGCGGGGCTTGGCGAGATTTGTTATAGTATGATAGCAGTTTGGTTTGATGCGTATCATATCATACCGGAATTTGGTATTAAGCCACGCCAAGCCTCGCCGATACCGGTCTATCCCGTAACCGGGTACTAGTAGAGAAGCGAGCCCAGGATTACTAGAGTGGGAGGAAAATAAACGAGTGCTCCGATCCCTGGCATCCGGTAATACCCTGGAATCTCGAATTCAAATGATTGAAATCGTGTGCTATGTCGTTCGAGCCCCCCTGGTAAGGTCTGATATCTCTTTACCTTTTTTTGCCCCTCAGAAGGGTTGAACCACCTTTTTCCTCCCTTTTCCAACGAAGGAAACCTCAGACTACCCATAGTCTACAGAACGCACTTAGAACATTGTTTAGTGGGCTGCGGCTCGCAACCGCGCAAATCCAATACCGGCACTATACTTTACTTGTTGCGCAATATCAGGCACCATCGAATAAAGACCGTTCCGGAGTCCCAAGTTCGGGGAAAAAATAGAAATACTCGGTAAGTTAGTTTCAACAGGGAGGGGAAAGCGCGACTATGATGCAACCGCGCACATTTGCGTCATGTGCTGTGATACTGGTGCTCGAGTACTCGAGTATTGGTACCCGCACCTCCCCGGAAGGCTTGCTGAGCACGGAGAGCTCCGGATGGGATGACTTTCTTCGGGCATCAGGAGCCAATGTTCCGAAGGGCAGCCCCCCGTATCTCGGGGGAAAACGCGGCAAAAGCCCAGTCACCGGTGGTGTGAACACAAGTTCCAGTCACAAAGGATCGGAACACAGACATCAAAAATTTGTATGACAACTTATCCGTGAGTATCTAAGCTCCCATACTAAATGCAGTCAAAATGTTCGGGTTCTTTATGCTTGGAACTTGTATATACCGTATAGCCTGGTGCAATTCGTTCTAGGGCTGTTCAAGATGTGGCTGTTCTTGATGAACAATTGCCAAGGAGACAGCTTGCTATGTAGCTTAGAGCCAGTACAGTACAGTTGACAAGTATTTCGTGTCGTAGAGAGTTTCATCTTCCCGTGACATACCATTTTTAAAAGAGCCCACCTGTTGAGTAAACCTTTCCTTTACTTCTTAGGGTGGAAGCGAGTTCGCCAGATAGTGTGTTATTGGCTGCGTCTACCGTATTGGATAAGAGCCCATTGAATTCGAAGCTGCGACTACACTCCCATTGGTGTGTTCCAAGTACTACCGTAAGGATTCACCCACCGGTTCAGATCCGGGTGCGTACCATGGTTTGAATGGGTTCACCGCATCACGTGGTGAGGCTCCTCGGTTCCAATTGTGCGAAAAATGAGGTTCACACTTTCCGTTCGGCAACCACAGCCACCGACCAACTTTTGCTTTTTAAGGGAGAATGACTGCGCCTATACCTATGAAACTTGTTACAATACATGTTTACATACTCTCCGGAGTGAACCCCCGCCTTCTGCCATTATGAGAGCAAGGCATTTTGTCGCTACGGAGCATGGGTTGGGAGAGCGGGGGTGTTACTATACTTCGTTGTGTGCTAAGCTATAAACTTGGGTTCCACTTTTTCCCACGACAGGTTCATAACTTGATTTCGCCGCTGGTCTAATGGAATCTATGGACCGGAGACAGAGACTAGTGCTACGGGGAAAAGCTAGTGTTGTTAGTTCGAGTCCAAAGTGCGAGATGCTATTGACCTGAGGGCTTTTCAACGGTGGTCATCGTTCCATTCTTCACAGTTCTTGTCTACCTGCTACACGAGGACCGAGTGATCAAACGTGACAAAAACTAGGACCGAGTGGTCAATCATGACAAAGGTGGCTGTAATTAGATTGGGGTTTTTTCTTCCGTAGTAGATTTGTTTTGTTGGGTTGTAGGTAGGTACTAGGGGGTATGCAAAATTCATGCGCACCCCATATACGATAATAGGGTTTTCCACCATATAAACGCGTTTTGTGGCATTCTTTTTGATGGCAGCAAAAGTCGGGCGCACCCCCAGAATAGGAAATAAACCTAGACATTTCGTGGCACCACGCCATACTTACCCTTGTACACGAGCATATGGGCCTGGTGGTAGTGGCTTGTTTTGACTATGGTATCAGTAGTGGAAGGCAGGTTGGTATAGCTAGTATGATATAAATTTCGGTTAAGGTCTCCAACGCAGAGGTTTTTCATGTTTTATCCCTCCAATGCCACAGCGTCCCTTCAATGCCACAACATCTTGTAAGATCGAACGATAGTCTGATGGCTACATAAACTTTTTTTTCTCATTTTTTTCCATAGTGCTAGACCTGGAATACAGGAGTGTAAAGAAACTTTGCTGCCAGGAGCGAGGCTGATAGCACGTAGCTTAGCTGTGGCCAATCCCCCGGAATGTTTAATCGCGAGGCTGGGAACGAGCTGAATAATCGGGAAGGGTACTAATTTGGTTTGCCAAAATTTGCCGTTGCCTTACCTCACCAACCCGGGTTCTTGCTTTGCCTGGGCGTCCTCTAGATGGACAAGTAGAGGTTCCACACGATTTCCGATCAGGGATTTCTTGCGATCGGGGTAAAGGGGTACCTGCCGTCAAATCCACTCCTAGCACCAAAGTTCCTTTTCTCTATTCTTACTTTCCACTATCATAGATCTTGAAAATAAAATAAAAAAGGTTTATTGGGTTATCAGATCATCTTTCAATCATATGGGATGTTGTGGAATTGGAGGAATAAAATATGAAATGCCGTGGAATTGGAGACTTAACCGTATGATATAAATTTATTAGATTGAGCACCTTTGAATCATTACCCTTTACCCTATCAACTTGGGTGTCTAGAGGTGGACGTGATGATTGCTCGCTATCATGCTAGGAAAGCAAACACCTTGAGCAAATCTTATGGAGTTCTATACGCACTAAGATAGTGTTAGGCCGGGGTGGTATGGTATATGGGGAGTCGCGAAAGCAGCTAATTAGACTGATAGCCCATGCAGATGTGTAGTTAATTTGGTATTGGATAAGACCTCTAGGTATTGGAGAGTGGGTCCCTAGATATGGCCGGAATTGTCACATGTACTAGTACTGTACTGCCCGAGGGATTGTATTCATAAATATTGGTAGTGGTAATGTAGTTCCTATAAAATATGCTAGGAAAAACATTCCCATGTGGGTAACTTAACTTGTGAGAGGCTTGTACTAGTACTCGGGTGTAAGGGTATTTCGGGCACGGTGACACAAACACACAAGCGCAGCGTACCGTACCGTATTATCTTGAATAAGAGAGAATTGTCTCAGGACGTCTGAGTTTCCTCTCTAAGTAACGCGTCGTTTTATTTTGCTGGTGTTCTATCCCGTCCCCACAAAAATACGTCCTGAGACAACTCCCTCTTATTCAAGATAATACGGTATTGCTCGAAAAACGCAGCGAAAGTGCGTGTGTCACCGGTCCCGACTTTTTGATACACGTGTGCACCCTAGTACTCGGGTATGGACGTGGGTGATCGGACAGCCAGGGATTCCAGAGGCCTGAACTTACTGCCCTCGTAGGAAATAAAAGAATGAATTTGGCATCGAAATTGCTCAAACGAGCAAGAAGCTTTGACACCTCTAATCCCTGGCTGCCCGATCACCCACGTCCATACCCTAGTACGGTCCCTCGGCAAAAGTGTTCGTGGTTCAAGACATGTCGCAGATTGCGCCACCGATGTCCAAGCAACACAGGTGGGTTCTTGCCCCCCAACAGTGCAACCATGATCGTCCCTAATCAGGCATCAACAATTGGGTGGAAACAAAATTTAAAAAATTAAATGATTGCTATCTATTAACTAAATTAATACTTTGCATGTCCTCCTCTTGCTTCTAGAACAGTTGCCACTCTCTCCAGCATAGATTTCCACAATATCCCAAGAAATTCAGAAGGAATTGTATACTAAACCTCAGCCAACTTCATCTTGATAGTGCCCTTTCCTCCTCTCAGTGGGGGATCAGATATCCTAGGATATTGCTGATGCAGAAGCTTTTTGAGTTCTAGCCATACATACTCAATATGATTCAAATCTGGTGAATATGGGGGTGTTCTATAGTATCAATATTGTTAGCTGGTAGTGGTACTTTTTACTGGTAGCGCAGGCAATAAAAATAGAAGGTAGGACAGGCAATTAAGGCACTGGAAAACTAGAACATGATCAAAAAAAGCTGATAGTAAAAGTTGAGATGATCGCCTCAGTTGGTAATTTCACTTTAGCGAGGCTGGATGACGGATCTCAGACAGTCTCACGAGGGCTTTTGTCGAGGGACTGTATGATCATGGCCTATGGTGCTTTTGCTATGATCCCCAGAGCCGTTTTTATGCCGCCGGCTGTTTGGGCTTCCGTGTCGGGTGTTCAAGAGCTGGAGGCCGTGGTGAGGGATTCTGGAGTTCTGATTGGAGTGTTCGAGCCAACCTATCTTTCTAACCCCTGTTTTCCGATTATCATTATTTTCTGAGCAAACCTTTAGAATACCGCATTTTTTGGGCATATCCGGAACGCCGCTAGGGGGACCTAGAGTAGAAAGGTGAAGTAGGCGAGTTTGGCTACAAGTACATGCTTCGACAGCAGACTGGATGTTCTCAACCCCTTAGCGACATTCCGGATATGCCCAAAAAGTGTTGTACTGTACTATGCGCTTGGCGGTTGGACATCAGCCATCGACCGAGAAACTTACCATCGAAAAAGCGAAACCGTGACGGAGGAAACCGACATTACCACGAACAAAATATTTATACACCTTGGCATATCTTCTTATCCCTCAAACAATGCAAGGAAATTGAAAAAAGTTACAGAAAGAATGATGAATTACTCTAACCCTGCTGGTGTTTTCATACAATTTTCCTACAATTTAGTAATTTTCTAGGGATTCTTGGCATAAAAAACCACTCTGAACCCACCACTCTCAAGAGAGTAGACCAGCACACAGGAAGCCATACTGAGAGTGGAAAAATAAATATATGGCATTGACTGCATTTAGTGATCCTTTTTCACTTTATTTTTTAATTCCTCTTCACTATTCTACTCGTGCCAAGGTTGTGGTGGACCACAACCCACGATTGCTCGCTTGCTCGCAACCGTGGGCACTCTAAAGAGTGCCTGACAGCTCAACGGTAATTTACAGCTCAACGGTAATTTGTGGCTTACC
>Ga0307509_10003926_pt1 | contig 21964 bp, 17 predicted proteins | sample 10_EM_MG_FD_202245 | JGI IMG/M metagenome (GOLD analysis project Ga0307509, IMG submission 202245) | Populus trichocarpa ectomycorrhiza microbial communities from riparian zone in the Pacific Northwest, United States - 10_EM | ecosystem: Host-associated > Plants > Roots > Unclassified | place... | reverse complement strand
GATGTGTTTTTTTATTAATAAATATTATTATTTTAATATATTTCTAAAACCGAATATACTTTAAAAAACAATCATTACTATACTATCAAACACCACCTAATCACTTTTCATCTTAGAAAAACATTTAGGCTTGCATTATTTAACTATGTTTGGCCTTTCTGTTTGAAATTACTTTAAGCGAAAAACACATGTTTGTATTTTTTTGATTTTTTTTATGATTTAATATAAAATCTTAATTGTGTATTTTTTTTTAAGTACATATCAATTACGATTACAACACCAAATATTAAATTGATATTATTTTTTAAAAAATAATATTATTTTATTTTATTTTTTAAAATATTATTGATGTTTATCCATCAAAGTTGATCAGATTAATATTAAATCTAGTTCAACTTAAAATTTAATTTAAATCAGTTTTTTAATCAATGATTTTTCAAATCAACCCCCCATGAAATCTAGTTGAATAACTGCGCATAAAAGAAGCGGCAAACTTGTACAAAATTTGTAAAGGATATATTAGTCAATTACTGGAGTTTGGTGTGGATGTCACCTAGGATAGGAACCGCAGGTTTCTAGAAGATTTCTCGTTATTATCAACACGACACGACACGGTTCCGATCTAACTTAACAAGTGCCCAAAGTACATTGTATTGGAGGATATTTTAGTCAATTAGGTATTATCACCTAACAGAAAACCAAGAAGCTAACCCTTGTTGCCGACCGTTAACTTACGAAGGCGTTAGGTTTCATTAACCCTGCTACTTCGAGCGCGTGATTTTCACTGTAAACAATTCAATTTTACACCAATAAGTTATTCCTTTAATTAAATATTTGGTGCTAACTAATATAGTGGTCTGATGCAAATTTTTTTCCTCTTTAGATTTGGAAGGGTAATTTAGCTAATATAGCTAAATACATGAAGAGGTTAACTTTATAAAAAAATAAATATTCATTTATAGCTCTCTTCTGCCTTTGGAGTTGAAAAGCATGGTTTAATTAATCCAACAATCCAAATATATATATATATATATATATATATATATATATATAATATTTTTAAAAAGTGAGCGAATCAAATATGATCCATGGCAAAAAGAAGTTCATCACGGGTAAATGTGGGGAAGATCAACACGATCAATATTGGAACCAATAAACGAATGACACTTGACAAATGTAATGGTCAAAAGAGTTTTATTTGTCTACTTCGGGTTAATTTTTTTTTAATATAACAAATTTTAAATGTTACTAATATTTTTTTAAAAGAAAAAAAAATCTAAATTATATGAAGGGTTGATCAAATCATCCAGTTGACTATGTTAGTCTAAAAATAACTCAAGTGATCTATAAAAATATAGTTTGAATTAATGTTTTTTAATATAATATCTTTTTTTAATATTAAATAAAAAAAATAGTAGATTGACTTGAATCAATCCAGGTTAACATGTCAAATTCATGATCTAAATTACGAGACTATGATAACCTCATATAAAATAAATCATGTATTTTTATTCTCAATCAATTATATGTTAAATGATGAAATTGAAAAAAATAATCAATTAAAAAAAAACCTAAAAAACGACCTAAATTAACTTGTTAAACTCGCGACTCGAGCTATAAGATTAAAATAATTTCACAGAAAGTAAATCAAAACAAATTATAAAGTCTAATTCTCAATCAGTCAAATGTAGAATAATAATATTAAAAAAAGCATAAAAAACAATCCGAATCAATCTACTAAACCCATGACTTAGAATCATGAAACCGAGATAACTTTATAGAAAAAAATGACCTAAATTAACCCTGTTTAACCTGTAACAAATCCGTGACTCTAGTCATGAGATTGAGATAATTCTAAAGAGATCGAGATAACCTCATGAAAAAAATAAAAAAATAATAACCTGATTCAATCTACGTTAACTTGTCAAATACATAATTTTAAACATAAAACTGAAATAATTTTATAAAAAAATATATAAAATTTAATTCTCTTTCGGAAATTTAACGAAGAAATTTGTAAAATATTGTTTGATAGCCGACAATCTCTGATAATAATGCATGGAATTCCATTTCAAATTAGAGACAAGGAATCTTAGTGGTTTTGAGAAAATGATAGGCTACTTTCTCTGTTCCTCGGAAGACGGCCTTTGCAAGGCAAGATTGTGCTGTCATTGGTCCAAAGAGGGAATGACTTTTTGACTTCAAAATCTTAAACCAGACATCAAATCGAAGGCACCGGCAAGTTCTTGCATCAAAAGTTTAGCATGGTCATGAATGATACAGAAAAATCGAACTACAAGATATCTAGATATACTTTTTTTATTTTTTTACATTGATATCAAAATTAATTTGCATGCATCTCGATTAATTTTATGAACCATAAAGTTAATAATCATATAAACCTCTAATTGCCCGGAAGACACTTGAACTCATGATTATTAAGAAACAAACTCAAAACCTGACCAGTTGAACTACCCTTCATAGTTAAATTTTTTTATTGTTTTTATATCGGTTTGATGTTTTAATATTAAAAATAAAAAAAATATTATTTTAATATATTTCTAAATAAAAAGTATTTTAAAACATAATATTTACCACTCTTCTAAATAGATATTTGTTTGTTTTTAAGTTTCAAAAGCACTTTTAAGAAAAGTTGAAATTTTTTATTTGTTTTACTTCAAGTTAATTTTGTTTTGTATTGTGTTAATATAAAAATTGAATTTTAAAAATTATTATTTAAATATATTTCTAAACAATTTTTTTTTTAAAAAATAACTTCTAAGAAGAGTCCTTTGCTATCATATTTATTTGTAAAGAGTCTATGCATATTTTAATATTTAAATGATAGACTTAATGGTCAAGAAGAAGTTTATAGATTAGGTAGCTAGTATTGATATTATGATAGATATTATTTTTAAAAAAATATTTTTTCACAGGGATGCTATTTTATGTTAACCAAGAAAATGCAGGAACAAGAATCGGACACCATTTCCAGTGATGAAAATCCAAAAGGGCAGGTAGAATGCAATTTTCACTACAAGTTTGGGTAATCAGTTTGCCTCACATTTTCTTTTCATGGGAAATGTTTCCCTTAATTATTTGTCTATGCCCAGCACGTTTTAACCTAAATAATCTCCACTCTTCTGCCTAATTGTGACTGTGACTCCGACAGGATGTTTGATTTCATGGTAGAATGTGTTTTTTTAAATATTCAAAATAAATATATAATTTAAGTTCAGCACTACTATTGATTAATTAATGACTCATCAATTTAAACACTCAAAAGAAAGAAGAGCGAAGACTCGAACTTGGATTTCGTTTTTTAAAAAATTCTACCTTTGACAATACACATTTCTCCAATTTCACAAAAAAAATATTTTCTTAAAATTTGGATTATTAATGATGATACGTGGATTGATAAGTGAAGAACTTGCCTATTTTTGCTGTAAAATCCAAAAATAAAACAACAATAATTCCCTTCCAAACAAAATTTACACAACAAGCCAAAGCAAACATTTGATTGAAAAGATCAAGAGTGAGTGAGGGTGGGATTTGATTATGGAGTCGTCCTTGTGCACATCCCTACAGTGACTTGGCCCTTCCATGGCAAGTTTGGGACCACATTAGAACTTCAAAAAAAAAAGGGGCTATAAAATACTCGAGACAAGGTCAAATACTAGGGGCTTGCCATACTCGCCACCATTTACAACCAAAATTAAAAAAACAAAGGTTGAAACTTTCCTTCTTTTGAGTTGTGATCACCACCACCACCACCACCACCACCACCACCCTCAACAAACCTCCCTCAAATTCTTACAATTCTTCAGCCACCAAGATTTATTCTTTCATCAATCAAGTCTCTGAAAATAAATCCACGAACCCCTCCTTTTTTTTTCGTTAAAGGGTTTTGATCTTTCACTCCTTGCTGTGTTTTCTTTGCTTGAAACTCAGTTTCAAACACCGTTTCTTGTTTAAAAAAACTGTCTTTTTTAGTTCTTGGATTTTTTGAGGATGAATAACAGGAGGAGACAGAGAGGTGAAATTTATCAACATCAAGAAATTCAAGGGACAACAAGATCACGTTGTAGAAAACCTCCTCCTCATCATGGTATGCGGAGCTCTTTTCCTTATTTTCTTTTTTCCAGGCCTTGCATGAGGAGTTGCTTTGTGATTTTCGTTAAAGATTATGTTTTTTCTTTCAGATTTTGTTGTAGCAGCCTCTGTTTAGTGTTATTGCTCTTCGTGTTATGTTTTTTTTTTATACATATATTTTCGAAAAAAAATAGTATCTTTCAGCTGGGGGCTTTGATAAAATAGGATGCCTTGTAACATGTTGGATTTTTTTCTCTAATTTGTGTCATTGCATCATTATTTTGTACACCTTAATTTGTTTAGAATCGGTGGTTGTTTTATGGGGTTCTTGATAATGTTAGAATCTGATGTAGCTTTCTAGATTTCTGTGCTTGTCGTCAGGGTATGGTGCTTGGTGATTTGTGCAGTTTCTGTTTAGAGTCTAATTATGTTGATGTGTTTTACTTTATTAAATATGCGTTTTTTTGTGAAATTTCTGGTGGTCTGGTCTATTTTAGCAGTGAATGTTGATTTAGATACACAGTTTTGGGAATTCGTTCAAGTTCTGAATTTTACTACACTGACAAGAACTGAACAATTTGAAAATGTTAAAATGTATCTGGGATTTTTCTTAGACATGTATGCAAATTCCATAAAAAAGCCCCCGAAACTAGAAAACATGACAGGGAAAGAATGAATGTCTAGGTGTTCCTAGCTAGGTTTATACAAGGTTTGTGTCATATTTGTAGTTTCTTTTTGCTTCTTAGAGATTTCTGTTGTCCTTTCTATGGCTTTCTTCTGTCACTATATTTGGCACTACCTGGTTTCAGCAATAATTCTGCAGTTCTCTCTCTTTATGAAGTTGTTTTTCTTCTTACTTGTCTTTGAAATAATGATGCTTTTTTTCTGTTTGTCTATGAGTAGTTTACCTTATATTCTTGCTCTATTTTTTCCAGGTAGTTGGCAGCCAACTGTTCCATCATGGGAAAAGAGATTCTGCTATTCAGTTGGTTCAATTCCATGGAGGAAGCTCCTGGAAACCCAAAGATTTATGTATCTCTATGAGAATGTAGTTCAGTGGAATGACTCTGCTGGTGAAGAGGCATTTCACAATGCTAAAAACCGATTTTGGGCAGAGATTAATGGCCTACCTTGCAACATATCACTGCCTGATCCTGATATTTATATTGATCAAATTGATTGGAACTCCAATGTTGATCCTGAATTGCTTTTAGACTTGGAGCGGGAACCGAAAGATGTTGATGAGACTAGCAAAGGGGAGGAGGTTGTGATTATTGGCAATCCTCTACTCTTGAACCAGCCATTTTCATGTGCTGGATGGGGGGAACTTGAGGAGGAATTTCAAAAGGTTCCTGATTTGGCATTGGATCCTGGACTTGGGGATTTCAACCATAAAGTCACCAAAGATGATTTTCCCTGGGAAAAGAGTGTTACTCTTCCTAATGAAGCCATGAACGAAGATGGATGGGGAAATTGTTGGAATGATTCATGCGGTTGGGGCAACAGTGAGTGGGGTGCTAATAATGACCGGAAGAATGTTAGTGATGGCACTGGTGGTGACTGGGGAACATGGGATGGGCAAGGCCAAAAGAGGGAAGGTGCTGTTCGTCACATGTCAAGGTATAAAACCTCCAGGTTTCACGGTGATGAATATCCAGTAGACCGTGGATTGTGGAGGCATGGAAGAGGGAGGAGGAGGGTAAATTTTGTTTATTGACAGCTACTTCTGGGAGAAACTGTTCAAGGCAGTGGAACTCCAAGAATCCTCGTGGATTGCCTGCGTACTTTGGTTGAATCGGGGCAGAAAGTTTTGCAAGTGTGAAGTATATAATACAACAACTTAGGTGGTTTGTCTCCCTATTGTTTTATTTGTTGTGTATCGAAGCATATACTGGTAGTCAATATAATAGGATGATAACAACTTGACAAATTCAATGTCATGTTGGATTTTATGCTGCGGTTTTGTAGTTTGCTTCAAGAAGTATGAGAGTGTTTCTTGATATGTTATCAAGTATAGGTATATTTATGCATGTAATGAGGATTCTAATCCTAATTTTAGAGGCAGAATCATGTCCCCTGCCGTCTCTGCATGGATGCTATTGAGAGGTTGTTATTTTTGTTATCCTGATGATGATTCTTGTATTTAAAGGCTGTTTTCTTCTTTGCTGCTGCTCCTAACATAGCTTTCCATGGCATTTTGAAGCTTTATAGTCTTCAATTGTAGTTGCCCTGAAGTTTAGAGTGGAAGCTATATTCTTACTTAAGATCAAGGTTAAGTACTGACAAATCGTAATAATTATCAGACATGGATAAAATTATGCCATGCATTAAAAACATTTTAGATTAGTCTATAAGTCTCATCAATTCACACCGGTACACATTATATAACTACTCAAAATTACAGGCAATTATATCACATGAATTCATGACATACTTTTCTCAAAAGATTAACATTATTCATTAAAATTTAAAAGTGTCTAGAAAATTGTCTCCAGCCCAAGACGACAAATAGCTTTGATAATTATGTTTATTGACTAGCTGTTTCTTATTGAATAACAAGGATAGACCATTGGCCTTCGTATTAATAGCTTCATTTTAGTTCTTTCATCTTTTAATTTATGTGATAATTATTTAGCTGGTTTGTGTTTTTGGTTTTGTTTACTTGAATCCTGGTCCCAGTTATTAATAGCATTAGCTTTATTAACTGTTAAGTTTTTTGCTTGGCTAGATTGTCATGGCAGCTGAACATGAAAACCCCAATTCATCGAATTTACCAGCAGAATCTTCTGCTTTTGTCACTGATGATGAACTGATGATTGATAATACTAGTCCTATTCCACTAGCAATCCCACCATCAATACCGGCTGTGCCTCCTAATGCTCTGATACTCACAGTTCCTCCTCGCCCATTAGTGCCTTTCCCCATCCGACCACCTGGGGTGCAAAGTGGTGAGATAAGGACTAGTGACTCGGATTCTGACCAAAATCAATTACGTCCCACTGGAACTATCCTGGGGTCAACTGGAGGTTATGAAGTTTCAGAAGCTATTCAGAGAACACAAGTAAGCTAGTAGCTTAACTGATAATAGTCAAGTAGTAAAGAGATAATTAAGAGGAAATGACATTTCTAATTCGAATTCTACTACTTGTATTTCTCAATCTAGATATAATATACAATTGACCGAAAACCTCGAGTTGACGGGCTTTTCTAGTAGTTTGGCTTTTTGAGAGTAACCACCCATCTGTGTCTAGGAGTGTGTCCATAATATATATATATATATATAAAACTAGTTAGAGAAAGGCAGGAAAAAGCAATGCAGGAGCTTATGATGAAGTGGAGTGCTGCTGCTCTGGCAGTGCCTACTAATGATATGGCGGTTAGGACTCATCGTCGCCGGCTTGGTGAGCCTGTAACTCGTTTTGGAGAAAGGGAGATGGAGAGACGGGACAGATTGAGGATGCTTATGGCAAGGTTGGATTCTAAAGGGCAGTTGGAGAAGTTGATGAAAGCTCATGTTGAAGAGGAGGCTGCATCTACCGCATTAGCAAAAGATGCCGAGGAAGGAATGGTTCAGTATCCATTCTATACTGAAGGGTCAAAAGAGCTATTGGATGCTAGAATTGGTATTGCAAAATAATTTACTTCCAAGGCTGCTATGCGTCTTCAACCAACGTGCAAGGAGAAACGAGATGACCCGGATGAGGGTGGAGATGAAGATGCAGACATTGATTTGGCTCTGAAGCAGGCAGAGAGTTTGAGTCTTAATAGCAGCGAACTTGGAGATGACCAGCCACTCTCTGGTTGTACCTTTTCTCGTGATGGAGAAATGCTTGCTACCTGTTACCTCTCTCTATCTATCCACGACCCAATCCATTTCTGTTTGTTGTCATCCTTTTTCTGCTTGTTTTGTAAACAGTTGGTTTTTTCTTCTTCCACCACATGACATATCACATCTGGCAGCATGGTCATTCTTTCTTACTTGGACAATACCCAATAACTTATAAAGTGAAGTACGAGTATTTTGTTTAGCAAACTATCCCTTTCCTGCTCTCAGTTACCATGATCGTTCCATGATCTGATTCCATGCTTTATTCAGCTTATGCAGTTCTTTAAGTGGAGTTGCTAAAATATGGAGGGTGCCTCAAGTAACAAAGTTTTCTACCTTAAAGGGGGACACAGAATGTGCAACTGATGTCGCCTTCTCTCTTGTGCACAATCACTTGGCAACTGCATCTGCTGATCAAACTGCAAGGTTGTGGAACACTGATGGTTCTCTCCTGAAGAAGTTTGAAGGTCATCTAGATCGTCTTGCTCAAATTGGTTTCCATCCATCAGGGAAGTACCTGGGCACCGCAAGCTTTGATAAGACATGGAGACTGAGATATAGATTCTGGTACGGAGCTGCTTCTTCAAGAAGATCACAGTCGGAGTCTTTATGGAATAGCTTTCGACCATGATGGATCATTAGCAGTATCTTGTGGATTGGATTGCACGTGTTTGGAACCTACGTACTGGGAGAAGTACAATGGCATTGGAAGGCCATGTCAAGCCGGTTAGAGACTCTTTCCGAATCCTCTTTTTTCTCATGGGAATCTTGTTTTTGTTTGTTTGGAAAGTATAGTTGTTAAGTGGACTGTATTTATCATTCATATCATTTTCAGGTTCTTGGAATCAGCTTTTCACCCTTTGGCTATCATGCAGCAACTGGCAGTGAAGATAATATTTGCTGGATATCATACCAGCCCACTCAAATCCTGTATCCCAAGTTTGAGCCCCAAGAAGGCTGTTATCTGGTCACATCATCGTATGACATGACTGCTAAGGTTTGGTTTATTTCTAATCATGTGGATTGTTTCATACAACTGAATGCGTCGAACTTATATTTATTCTATTCTGTAATATACATGTATTCAACAGGTTTGGTCCGGCAGATATTTTAAACCTGTCAAGACATTATCAGCTCATGAAGCCAAAGTTACATCTCTGAATATTAATGCAGGCAACTTTCCGAACTTAGATAAGTGATATATTCCCAAAGTTCTGATTATTTTACCTCTTCGCATGAACTACTTATCTTTTGTATGTTTCACCTTATTTAAACCATAATTGATGTGCTAATATCAATGCATTAGCGCCATTGCACCATTACCTGTGGTCCATGCTCAAATCATCTGTCCCTGTTTCCTGTCTGCCAAGTTTTTTTTCCCCTTATATTGACAGTTTCTTTTTTGCTAAATAATCTTCGGCTTCTGCCAATTGCATTTACAATTTCTGTGCAACAAAAATTGGCATTTTAGTTGGTTTTATTTGATTACAAAGATATGAAATGAGGCAGTAGCTATCTGTTGGTATCATACTTGCTGAGCGAGAATGCTTATGGATTTTCGTCTGAAACACCTTGAAAGTTGCTAATGGTCATGTTTTATTTATCCAGTTGTGGGAGTTGATGCTGAGATACTCAGAGGTCTGGAGAGAGGTGCAATCAATAGGATTTTCCTAACCCTCCCTGAAAGGAAGAAGAACGTGAAACTCCTTTTCCTTTCCACAGTTCAAATACCAAGTACTTTCTGATTCAGTGTAGCCCTCATTAAAATTTTGCTTATATGAATTATTATGTTAAGGGCATATGGATTAACTATGTTCCCTTGTCATTCTTGTTCTGCAATTTACTCGATTATAATAAGGTGTCATTTGTGTCTGTGTGCGAAAGGTTGGCTTGCCTTGTCTGGTGATCATTTGAATTGTCTTTGAAATGATTATTCTAATTGCTCTTCTGGACTCTGGAAAGCTCATTTTGTGCTGCTAATTTATGAATTACCCGTCGCTTCATTTTTGGTTGGATGAGTATTGCTGCTTGGTGTCAGATGGACATCATATTGCAACTATCTCACATGATCGAACCATCAAGCTGTATACCAGCAGAAGCAATGACAAGCATGCTATGGAGGTTGAATGAGTTGGCTTTGGACTCTCTCTGGCAAACAAGTTAATTGTTGGCGGATTCTAATATTGTCAATATAGCACTTCCAACTCTGCTTTGAGTGGAATACCCAACCTCAGGAAATCATTTTTTTTTCATTCTTCTCTCTAAGAGATCATTGCTTATTGTAGGTGAAATCTCACTTCTACCAGATGGCTTTATTGTGCAGTGCTCCTGAAGTCTCCCTCTACGATTATAGTAGAGCATGTTATCCGCAATATGCTCATGAATTTGTGAGGAATTCAATGTTATTTTGCAGTTGTTCTGTATATCTTGCTTCACTGTAACCATTGAATTTTTTTTTCATAGTATAGTTTAAAATCATCCTTGGTGACCAAAATAGGGTTTCTGCTTCCCTTTTTTCCTTGACTTCGTAGTCAATCAATATGTGATGGGATGTTGGTGGATTTATTCCTTGTGTCAGCACCCATACTTCTTTAATAGGCCTTTTCTTATCGAGTAAAAATCATGCAGTAAACTTTTTATTAGTACATAAAACTGAAATGTCATCGATACGTCTAGACTCTCTTCTCATTCTTGTTGCTCATTTATGTTCATGGTTTCACTCCAGGAAAAATCAGAAAGAGAAACGAGATCTCAGGGCAAGAAGGATACTGATAAGTTGGTCTTTGAGTGACGGAGGAAATCGTTTTTAAGAAAAGAAGAAAGATAGCTACGGAACACAGCAGCTGTTTTCACACATCTAAGCAAGTCTTTCTCAAAGCCAATAGTATTTCTAATTGGATTCTGAATAAAGAAGGATTAAAGAAAAAAAATACATGGGGTTGGTGAAGCTAGAGGTGTACCATCCGAAACAATTCAGTGGTAACTTCGAGACCAAGCTTCAACACTTTCTCCATCTTTATCAAGTCTTCCCCGTAAAGATTCAAATTACAAAATTGTGTTAAAAGTCAAATCTCAGGAAAACACCATGCATCTTTCATACAAATGCTGGCATCGGCTTGAAGTGCAAATGTCCTCCATTGAATCATGCCCTCCGTGTAACCAGTATTGCTCTTTACAGCATGATGCCAAGTCATACAACAAACCATGCCGCAAGCAAAACCTTAAGAATGTTAATGAATACAGCTTGAAGATCGCTTCTTTGACCATGTTGCATCATTTATACCAACCGGTAAGTAAATACCTCAGCCCAAAACATATGCAGCATCCGAGTGCCTGTAAACACAGCTAGCAAATAAGTACACATGCCAACGTCATCACAACGCATGTGCTGACTAACCATCTTGCATGACACACCCATGCCGAAATTTTGTTCGGACCAAGATAGGAAGTCAATGCAGTTCCTAAATCATTACAATTGAAAGTATGGCTAAAATGTAATTAATTCAACCCCATTGACCAAGAATTCCCTGATTTTTGTTAAACTAATTAAATATTGAAATGCCATCCTTGATGTTAGTGAGGTTAGGTTTTTGCTAACAAGATAACGACAAAATACTGTTTTTTTTTTAAAAAAAAAATACTGGCTATATTAATTCAATGAAACATATTTGTATGAAAACAAGACTGAAAAATCCATCAGGAGATCCTAATTTCTCTCCAGCATTTTCAGCAACCAACAGATAAAAGAAAATCTATCTGGTGTGAAGACATCCAGACCTCATTTGTTTCTTTCATAAATCTATTATTTCTACAAAAACCCAACATTGATCACGGCAGAAAAAAAATCCCATGTTGTAGTAATTATAAAATCAGCTCGAACAAGCTAAAAAAAATATTAACAAGCAGCAACTATTTCTTTATCCTATCAAATAAATGATGTCCAACTGATATATCATTCATCAATCACCCTCTTAATCTTCAGTAACAAAACAAGCCTAATCATGTTGCAATTTGCAGTAGCAATAAGGTATTTGGGGTAAAGATGCTTGGTGCTGAGATTGGCATTTGTGGTAAAGAAAAATGATGATGGTTTTGTAATAATGAAAAATATACAAGGTGGTGAACATGTTTGGTGTGGAGAATTATGAGCAGAACTTATTTGTATATAAGAGAGACATAGAGTAGAAGGCTTCTCCTAATTCTTTTAATGAATATCCGTAGTAATTATATGAAAAACTTAATGCATAAATATACATAAAAAGTTAATATAAAATAAAAACCTAATGGATGAGCCACATTAAAAAAATGCAATGCTTAGACATGAAATCAGGGATTTTTAGTTCAGAGGGTGATCTCAGATAGGGAAAAACTTAAGGGGGTTAAACTATAATTTAGTCTCAAAATATTAATGCAACTGCATTTCTATATGGTTTGCTTTGGAACCTGCATGTTTACAATCAAATGAGGCAAACTTAATTTAAAATGGAAGGACGCAAACTCAGGTATCAATGGTAAAGCTTAGCAATTTCAGCCAGATCTTCCTAGTTATAGCTGAATGAGATGGTTATCTGTATCATACAAACATATTGGTTTATGTGGGTTTTCAGTCAGCAGCCATTATCAAGTGGCTTGGAACTCCTGCTTACGGCCAGTGGTGCTCACTGGTCCCAAAATTGTGAGAAGCATGGGACAGTGAAGTCCAAACCCAGCATCAACGAGGGAAAAAGCCCCTTCCCCGCAGTGCATGAGTAAAAGGAGAGAAAATTTAACACAGAAATAAATCACCTGAACAAGAAGAAGATGCACGCAAAGTGAATTTTCTGACTTCCTGCCGAACATTCTCAAGTAAAAATTAACAAGTGTACCGTCATCTGTTCCTGTAAGAAGTCCTGTCTGAGGATCAAACCTGAAAGATTAAAAAAAGTTAATGCAAGTAAGACATCCTTGGAAGATTGACAAAGGCCCATGAAATTCCCTAAAGCGCAAGCTTGCAGCAAGAGATTAGAGAATTTACCTAGGCAGACGATGTCGTGGACAATGCCTGAAGCCAAAAAGCTGAAGCAGAACCACAAATTAGATGCCTTAGTGGGTAATTAGAGTTTAAAAGCTAGAGAGAAGACGAGTTATGAGATCAAACCTGAGGGACTGACAAGAGGAAGTTTAATACTTGTGCCAAAAAGAAAATCAGAAGTGTTTCACTGTTCAAAGAATGGGGGGGGAATATCAATCATGGGGTTATGAATAGGCATATCGATGAATGCAAAGTAGAAAAACCCAGATATTTGATGAATGTGACAATTTTTGTCCTAATAGCACAATTGATCAGCTATAATATGATATGAGATTGCATAATAAGAAAAGGAAAACTAGTGCATGGTTAAAATAGGTACAGAAAAGCAATAGGTATTTTCTAATGTGCAAACTGACAAGCATACCTAGTTCTAACAAGAAAGTTATATTTATTTGAAAAACGTTTAGTAGAAGAATACATTGATTCCACAACATCAAGAGTTTGGACAGGTAGTCAATCACATTCACTAGTCAAAACTCTTAATGCTATGTTCTTGAGTTTTACCCATGCATGGAGATGAGTCAAATGAATTATTCCCCTAATATATTGTGAAATAAAACAACAAAAAGATGAAAAGGTGCAGGACGCACCTAAAATGGCCTAAAATTCCAACAACAGCCATTGTCATCCCTGCAAAGTATGTATATGTATCTCCAACAAATACTGAAGAAGGATACCTAACAAACATTAAAAAAAACATAAACGTTACTTCAATACACAGAAAGAACAGTACAAGAATAACCTGATAAATAGAATCAAGTGTCAATACCAATTGTAAGAAAGCAAGGCCATGGAGGTTGCCAGTAAGGGTTGGACAAGATACACAGAGAATGCATGGGCCTGTTGATACTCAGGATCCGCAGATGCTCCAATTTGCATGACATTATGTATCAAAATCTATAAAATTGCTAAGCCGTGTCAGATCCCTAAGAGAGTCAGAATCCAGTTGTTCTACAAATCTTTATGCTTACCGCAGATGCGATCACAACGGTTTGACCAACTTCAAGGCCATTTATACCAGCATGAATGTTAATGCAATTTGTGCAGAAAATTGCCAAAAACCACATGTAAATCTTATATATAAATCCTGTCAAAAACAAAATGAAAAAAACCATTAAGCATATGCTGGAATAAATGTCTCAAATGCCCTTATACAAACACATGTTACATGGGATATGCCCTTCCGCAACCACAAAATCTGCATTCAGCGTGGCAAACAACAACCTGAGCAAATAGTCCCATAATTCCACCGTTAGCAGTTTGTGACTTTTATCCACAGCATTTACAAGTACTACTTGATTTTATATTTCCTTCCTGATCAAATTACAAAAACTGAAGTCCAATACCACTCTATGCTAATATACTTCTGGAAAAATCAAGGTTTTTGAATGTATAGGAATTTGATTCGTCTATTCACTCTTTCTCCTTGCTTCACACTTTATACAAAACAGGTGGCATACACACTTTGAACTGTTATTATGCATGGGAGTACCTTGCCAATTCAATATCACCAACCAAAATAACAAATTTCTCCAATGAACACTCATGTTTCAGATCTATTGAGTAAACATTTCATTTTAATATCCTGTGCTCTAAAAAAGGAAAAGAAAATAACAGGTAGGCAAGGTTCATAGTTACTGAAATGGTTGTTGAAGCTCAAAGACTAGATGGAGTGTTCTGCAATTCAAAGATGCTTAAATGACATATGAAGTGAAGTTACAGCACGATCATTCCAGTGTTATATGTTGAATTTATCCAGACAAAAGGAAAAAAAAAATTGTTGGCTCTTCCTTGATAATTGACCTTATAACTCCAGCCAATGTATCAAATTTCTATGAAACAATGGTTTCTATTTCTTTTCATACAACTGAAAATGAAATTCAGGTTTTGTGATGAAAAATCTTTAATTTACTATGAAATTAGAGGTATGTTTTCTAAATTAAATATATATTCATGATAACAAAGAATCCTAGCAAAGTAGCACATGCACGCGCGCGCATGTGGGTGAGAGGGGGGGGGGCAACAATTATGAAAATCAATGATCTCACACTGTTGAATTAGAGGACATACCCAGGTCCAACAACTTGAGCCCAACATATGGAATAAGAGGCTTTGGTATAATGATAGTTGTATGTCCAGCATATGCCATCAACAAAGGAAGGGCAGCAATTGATGGAAGCACTAATTTCCTGCTCTTAGTAAACATAAGAAAAGCCATTAGGATCCAATCAAGCATCAACTTTAACAATGCTACCACGATGCACTCACACTCTCCATGGAACATCAAGGACATCATCTATGAACCCGAGTAGAGTCATGAAGCAAATGGATGCTAATGCTGCATTGTACTCAACAAGCCACTGCATGATCACAAATCACGAACACAAATCCAAGAGTAAGCCTCCATAGAAACCACAAAACAGAATAAATATTGAGGAAGTAAACAAAAACACACACTTTGAAACACGAAATCAGAAATCTGCTGTAAAGATATAAAAATGGTGTAAAAAAATTGCAGCATAAGATCGCTAAAGATTCTTACAATGGAATCTGGCGCGAAGGTAAAAAACTGAAACACTATTGTCAAAACCATGAAGACTACCGCAACAACAATACCCAAGGACTCAGGCCTGCCGAAAACGAAAAAGTGGGAAATCTGATTAAGAAACCAATAAATTCACAAAAACAGCTACATAATCAAAGTCAAAGTGTTTAATCTCTTAGAATTAAAATACCAATCATTCATTCTCTAACTTGTACTCTATAGTTTGACCAAGTATAAATATAACTAACAAATCAATGCAACATAGGAGACCGTCACAAATCCAAAATTAATTTTCAAATCATCAGAACTTAATCAGTAAGTGAATATAGAAGTCAAATAAAAAAACTAACCATCAATGATGAATAAAAAACAGCCAACGAAATTTAGCATCAAACAAAAGCAGAATTCACATTTACATTCAACTATAGCAATCAAAATTGAACCTAACAAAAACCCCGCTTCTCAATTTCTATCAAAAACTTCAGATCACAGACTTCCATAAATCAAAACCGCGAGGAGCTGAATTTATAAGGGTGACTCACAATCAATCCAACCCAATCAAAACCAAACCCAGATCATAAAATCAATAAAAAAACACAAAACCAACAAAAAAGACTCACACTTTAACAGTGCCTTGAGGAGTGCCCTTCTTGTTGATATCATAACCAAACAAATTCCTTCTCAAAACATATTTAGAAGCTACAGGAATCATCTTAACAGTAAGAAAAAACCCAACAAGACTAAGACCAGCATTTATAAGAATAGGTTTTATGAGGTCATGTTGGATCTGGTAGTGAAAAAAGAGCAAGTAGAAATACGGGGCTATTAGTAAAAGAGAGAGCTTGAAAATGAATCCTTTTTTTGGTGGCGCAATTGGTTGGTCATTGTTTGTTTCTTGAGGACGTTTCGTTTCTTTGTTGTTTGTGAGAATTGCTTCTTTTGTTGTTGTTATTGTGTCTTCTGTTGTCGTTGTTGGCTTTGAAGCTCTTTTTCTTGCCATGCTTCTGCTCTGCTCTGCTCTGCTCTCTCTCTCTCTCTCTCTCTCTGTTTTGGTTGTGAATTTTGTCTACTTTAAAGAAGGGGTGTGGAGAGATAACAAACGTTTATTTTTTTTATTTTTTTTCTCTCAAAATGGTGTCATTGGAGCTAATCAAATGTTGCCACGTTGGATAAAAAGGTCGCCACGTAGGAAGTACAGTCAAGAACAACCTTTTGATCGTTTCAAGCTTCAACACTTCGCTAGCAGGGTGAGGAAGTTGTTGGGCCAATTTTGATTTCTAAGCACCGGTGGAGGTCTAAACACTAAGCATCCAGGGCAAAGGACAGGAATCGAAACTGGTAGTCTTTGCTAGCCAGTCAGCAACTTTGTTATGCTGTTCTGCTAATACAATGAAAGCTAATTCTGGGATTTACATGTAAGAAGGCCTTAATGTCAGCAACAAAAGGATCGATTTCCCGGTAGGAGCAGTCCTTGTTCTGCAGAATTTCACTGGCAGCAATTTTGCAATCTGCTTCAATTAACACTTCACCACTGATATGATTTATCAAATATAGAGCTTCCCTTATAGCCATTTCACCCTGTAGCACTGATCAACAACAATGTTTCCTGATAGTCTGTTTTTATATGTTGAAACTTGCTTTCTCCATGTAGATGACCCCCATCAAGAATCTATTAATTATAACAATCTACAAATTATTAGATACTTCCGGAGCATTACTTTCATAAAAAATAAAACGTGTGAATGATAATTAAAAAGCCGAAGTTTCACTAATTGATCATAATTTCAAAGTTGCAGTAGCCTTCAGATCCCACCAGCTTCTAATTTTCCATAAATTCCCTATACAAGACTTCGGTGCTGACAGAATTATGTTTTCTGCACCAACCGAAAGACCAAAAACATAAATACGAACAGATTTGCCTCTGATCACCATCTAATTGCGTTGTCATTTGGAGTTGCTTGCCAAGACAAACTAATCCTTCTTGTATTTTGATGCAAGATATGGTTCTCGCAAAACTAAACCTTGAGAACAAGGCCAATAGGACAGTGATCACTCCCATTAACATCAGGGACAATGTAGGAGTCATGAACTTTGTCTGCTATGGATTCCGACACGAGAAAGTAGTCAAGCCGCCATCCTGTTTCAAATTTCAGTGCAGCTACATAAATCAAAATGCATTGAGATATGATTTAAACTTCTCTGAGATATCTTACAATAGCTTGGCAATTTTATGAATATTACATAAAAATGAATTCGGGCCCCATCAATACTTCAAACATTAGTATAGTTACTTTTACCTTCTACATCTTCTAGAGGTGAATCATTTTTCAAAAATCTGAAGACGTTTAAAAAAAATAAAAAAAATGGAAGTGCTCTTTTCTGGAAAGGATTTATAGTTTGAAACTTTTGGAATCCAGGTGGTGAGATACCTTTGTTAGTTTTCCGTCCACCATGTCGATAACCCCAGTAGGTATACCCAACAACATTAGGGTGCTGTTTTCTGAAGGTATCCACAAGTCCCTTCGATAAAAAGTTTGACCCAAATGACTGCCTTTCTTCTTCTGTAAACCCAGCGCTTCTTTTATTTCCCTAAACATGTGCAGAAAACAAGAGAAAAAGGAAAATATTATAATGTGATTATAGTTGAAAATTTTGGTGATAATTTTATGATTGTAGGTTCAAAGCTATAAACATGCATTTGAAACTCAACCTAAAATTGGGGATCCAATACATTTGCTGACCTAACCTAATTGAGAAAATTGAAAAAACTTGGTGCAAACACATGAAATTTAAATGACTTACTGCGGGATTGAAAATATCTATCTCCTGGTGAGCACAATTCAGATCACCAGTCAAAATGACAGGCTTTGACTTTTCAAGCTCCTGCACCAAGCATGCAAAGCAGCACAAGCATTATATCAACCATGGAGATAGCTTAGCAACTATGCCTTCTACAATTAAGATAAGAAAAATACATCTACCACCCAAAATGAAGTTGTAAGTGTTCACTTGAAAATCATGCTTACTTTCATGTAATTGCTAAGAGATGGATCCCATTGTGTAATCCTGTACGACTAGAATTACAGTAGAGTTGTTAGTCCATGAATAAATCCACCTCAGAACAGAGAGCTTAGGATGATAAAAGTACATGAAATAAAATAATCTAGTATAGTGATGGAAATAGAGCCAAGGCCAATTACCAGTCTTTTCAAGCCATCTCCAGAGTTAGGAACATAAGTATTTACTAAATAAAATGAATCAAACTCTGCTGTCACAACACGTCCCTCACTATCATGGTCTGGGATGCCTAGACCATAGCAGACAGAAAGGGGCTTTATCTGTCACACAAAATGTTGATCTTCACTAAAATAAGTACTCACAAGCAAAACTATTATAAAAGCAAAATGCAAGTTTACAACTCAAAAAACTGGGATCAAACTACTTTTAGAGAGGTCAAAAAAGGATTACAACCTTTTTACCATGAAGGCAGAAATATTTGGTATTCAGAAATAGTTTAACTCAAATTCTAATCTCTAGATAAGTAGATCATAATTCCATCATGTTAGCCTTTTGACTAGCTAGAAACAACTCGTTACAGTCAGCTTATATTTTCATCTATGATATTATTCCGCAATGTGGTATAATTTTATGACATGAATGATAGAGAGAGTCATCTACATCAGGAAAACATGTCTTTAGGAACAAATTTGATGTTCTATGATTCTAAAAAGAAATTCATGGACAGAGTCAGAAAAGGATAAGCATACCCGAGAGACAATTGCAGTCCCAGAATAACCAAGTTTAGCATTGCTACATGTCCAGAAGCTATTCTCATAACCATCTATCAGACATTGTTTGATGGAATCAACATCCTTCTCCTGCTTCCAAAATAAAAGGGAACAATCAAGGAACCGTCAATTTAACCTAGGGTTTGGAATGATTAGGCACCAGATGCTAGATATTTGTTCCAGCAATGAAAACAAATGTTAATCAGAGAACTCTAATTAAACACTCAAGCAATCGTATGTGTAACAATACACTTGCCTGCAGTTTGGTCTCTTGCAAGCACAACACATCAAAGTTTTCCCTTTGGGCAAGTTCAAGGGCAGAGAATCCCTCAAACTTCAATAATGCTCTTAACCCATTGACATTCCAAGACATTAGCTTCACCGAGTTTCCATCAGTGAGAGGTGCAGGCCTCATGGTTCTGGGGTTATACGGAATCCACCCTTTCTGTGGCTTCTTATGTGAAAGAACCGTCCAGGGTTCAGCTTGAGGCAAAGTAACAAGATCATCGGTTTTAATTGAAAGCTTCCTCTTTGTAGTGACTATTTCAGTACCAACTTTGACAATTTCATCCTCAACAGGGGATTGTTTCATCCTTCTCTTGCTCTGTTTAAACCCAGAAACCTCTGAAACAGTGTTAATGCTTACAACGCAGCTCTCATCAGATGTACGTTTAGTATTCTTTTGCAGTGAAATATTTTCCAGAGAATTAAAGGAAACACGCTCTTCTAATTCCTGAGAGCTTTCACCTGCATGTGTGGGAAACAGCTAATTATCAGAATTTTGTAAATGAGAAAGATACTTTTTTCAATAGTTAGAGAAAGTCCTCTTTCACCCTAGCTAATTAACAACGACCACATCAAGCTCCCAAATTTACTGCCAGAAAACATAAAGACTTATTTTAAAACTAGTATTTGTTACCATCTATCTGCTTACCCATGAAATGCTTTAAAGCAAATACAAGGTCACCTTTACGACCTTTGGCAGGGACTCCAAATTTCCTGAAATTCCAAAGCCAACATTGAAAACCAAGGATCAATACACATACAAATGCAGTGTTACTTTCATAAAAAACTTATGAAATCATTTTGACTCCAGAAAACCAAACAAGTGAGGTTAGAGACAAAAACTATTGCACTTTTCAGTCAAAACAAAACCTATATACAAGTATCGGAATTTCCTTTACCTCAATGTTGCTCTAAGTTCCTGAACTGTCATCGCTTCTATTTTTCCTGGATCATCCTTGATACTTTGAAATTCAACTGACTGGACTTTCCAGCAACTTTCCTAAAATTCAAGCCAGTCATTTATTACTCAACCATCCATTACTCCAAACATCACAAAACCATATCAAATTTATTTATTCTTTTCAAACACTAACCTCGATTAAAACATTCTCACTACAATCACCACTCATCCCCTTAAGTTTACTATCTTTCTTGTCATCAACAATTGAAGCAGCAGCAGATTTGGTTGAACTCGAGACACCTCGTTTAGAACTCATCACCCTTAATCTCAAAGAACCCAGTTGTCCAATCTTCAAGCTCCTTGACCTAGCTGCAAAACTACAGCATTCTATTTCAATTACTGCTTTCTTATTTCAAAACAACAAAAGCTACAAATTTCCATTACCTTCACATTCAACTAACAAAACTATCATGTATTTTAATCAAGTTATGAACTTTCAGCGAACCCATTATTGTAAAAGCAACAAAGGTGAAGTATTTGCTAACAAAATCAAACGAAAAGGCAAAACCATGCAAAAAGCTTCAAACTTTGAACTGGAATAAAAGAGAGAAATAAAACTATTCAAAAAGAGTCTTAAAACCTGGAGAGATTAATGAAAGACTTGACCCCTATTTGCAACGCTTGAAGATTCATTGATCAAGAAATGAATAAACCCAGTAAGATAGAGTGACACAGGGATGCGTACGTTAAGCTGGATTGGGGCGCAGGTTAGCATTAGCAGCATGTGATAAAGAACCGCCAATGTGGGTTTTGTTTTGCAGAGAGGGAATGAGAAGAGGATTATAGAAACACCTCGTCTTTGGGTGTTTGGCTACGAGGTAGAGGTTGCGTTTCTTCAAAAACGCACTGAGCTTGTGTTTGGTTAAAAAAAAAAGTATGGGTCCCTCAATTTATTGCGTGCGAGACGCAGGAAAATGAAAAGCAGTAAATTGCTGCTTTCTGCGTGGCCAAACTGAGGCAAAGCTGTTATGAAAGTTCTTGAGTTTTCCTGTTTTGCTGACATGGATCTAAACCTTTACTTTTATCTAGTTTCAAGTTTCAACCTTTAGTAATTGTTTTTTTTATCTTGATAGTGGCTTAGTTTATCCTTCTCCTGTAATGAAAGATAAGATTGCCTGGAAGCTGACAGCTGATAATCAATAATATTGCTAAACAGTTTTTTTTTTTTAAATAGTGGTGAACAGTGGAGGTCGCTGAATAGGTTTTTTTTTTTTATTAAATCAGTGTAGTTAATTGATTTCACTCGCACTGTTCACGTGAACGTGAACAATAATTTTTTTTGTTTTTTTTAAATTAGTTTAAGGTTAATTAAATTTACTCGTATTTTAATCTTAATTTTATTCTTGATAATATTTTATCTAATTTTGTAGTTCTTGTCGGATGAATTTTGTACGTA
>Ga0307509_10003925_pt1 | contig 21965 bp, 20 predicted proteins | sample 10_EM_MG_FD_202245 | JGI IMG/M metagenome (GOLD analysis project Ga0307509, IMG submission 202245) | Populus trichocarpa ectomycorrhiza microbial communities from riparian zone in the Pacific Northwest, United States - 10_EM | ecosystem: Host-associated > Plants > Roots > Unclassified | place... | reverse complement strand
ATGTCCTGGTATTAGAAGATTGGATCTTCTCGAACAAAGAATTGAGGGCCATACTCATTTCTGGTATAGTGAGAGGCTGGTCCGGACGCACAGTCTTGTTCTGGCGATTGACCATTATCCATAGTCTTACGTTGCCAGGATCAACGCGAATATCTACGGCTACCTTTTCAACAAGATCTTTGACGAGAGAAGCTTTGAGGACCCGGTAGTGCCTTGGCTGGGCTTCCTCGGGCTGATCCTTGTCATCCCAGGATGTAAGATCGAAACCTTGGTGAGCTTTAAACTGACTCTCTGTTATGACCTTCACGTTAAGGTATAGGTGCTGCTCATCCCTTTCTCTCTTGCGTAATTCGCGAGTTGCCCTTTCCTCGTCTAGTTTCTTCTCTGTTTTGCCAATTAGCTTTGCCCCAATCCGTAGGGCGCCCCCCTAGAGGGAAAAAGAAAAAGAGTGCAAAACTTACGTAGATGTGCAGGCGTGTCCGCCTCGGTCACTGGGGGCAAAATCTCGTCGATCTTGTTTTTCCGGAGGTAGACCAACATATAGGCATTCATAGATCTTTTGATAGAAATGGCCCGAGCTTGCGGGTTTCTCGGAAGCCCATTAGTAGCTGGCCCATAGTCACCCCCAAAGTTCTCATCCATTGTCTCCCTCAGGGTTGCTTTCGTAACACGGTCGTCATCAAACTTCAGGAACTTGCCATCCTTCTCAGGTCTTAGAAAAGCGTAATAATGACCTGCATTAAGATCGCCGCTATGGACCAAAACGCTGGGTTGGGTTAGAATTGTTAACGGTTATTAGACTGGGATAACGAACCCATGTAGAGCATATGTGTAGGGTTCCGACTTATCGGCATCTTCGGAGAGATATGGTGCCGCATCAAATTCCTCGGGAAATTCGTAATGGTCGTTCACCTACCATGCAGGAACAAATAAGCTAATGATGCCCAAAAAAGACGGATCAAGCGATATACCTTCTGCATCGCATACGTGTTCAAATCGTACTCGAAACGTTTCAGATGCAGATGCAGGACTTCTGGAAAAGACTCGAATATCACTCCTTTCTTTGCATCTTGGAGCCCATGGCCTTCAGCAAAATATTTATTCTCTCCATCCATCGTCTCAACTGCAATATAGTCCTTGAAAGACTCATCCAAGTTTTTGAAGTTTCGCACGTTGAGTTGGATATCCCAAAAGTCCTCAATCCTTTCGGACGTATAGTCCACATTGATGCACTTGATATAGGTTTTTGTCTTCCCCACGAACAATTTTGTCAGAGAATTTTCTGCCTGGGTTCCTTTCATTTTCTGCTCCAAGCTCTCCATTAAAATGCGATTGAGTTCCTGGACATCTTGCTGAGCAAATATATCCTGTGTCTCCCATCCAAAAGATCGTGTAAGCTCGTAGGTCCCAACTGCTTCATTGGATGTCTGAAGAAGGTAAAACAAGCGCTGTAAGGTGAGTGCGCTATTTGAGAGTGGTTCGTTCTCGGTAGGGATCTGGTAGACAGCCTATGGATTATGATTAAAATATGTTCCTATATCCCTCAAGGTCATATATATACCTTCCGAAAACTGTTGGTGAAATATAGCGACTGCAATAGAGAATTAAGATAGCACGTAGCACCCTGATTCTTGAGCCCAACATAACCGGTTTCTTTTTTCGAATCATAGCTAGGTTGACATTCAGCATTAAAGATCATTATATCTTTCTAAGGAGCATACTTTAGGAAGTTATGCCATAAGACGCCTGTTGGGTCCTTTACAACACGAACGTACGCCGTGAGGTTCGCGGATTCGTCCTCTACCAGCGGCCGTGCCCTCTCCTTGGTTGTGCACATTAACGACCTCAGCTCAGCAAATTTGGTGAACCCCCAATCACCTTCATCGACGGTGAAACGATGATGGGCCTCTAGAACCAGTGGCCTTGTTAGAAAATGCATATTCGTCATATCCAACAGACTAAGAAAGCTCACGGTGTGTCACGTGTACTGATGGGTCATTTGGATTCCAAAGTACAAGTCCAAATTGAACGCATTTATACCAATTCTCTGGGGGCTTTTCGTCGAAGCCTTGCTCAAGGTAGAAAGATGTGAAGTCGCAATTGTTTCCTTGGGGGAAAAAAAGGACGCGCCTAAGCATCTGTTAATGGACATCCGTAGATCATTATCGGCAATGCCACTCGGTTCCGTACCATGGGGAACCGCCACAATGAAATACTGGACCATGAGACCTCCGCTCCATCCTTCTCCAATTCTCAATTTTCCATGTGTAGGTAGTCTCATCCTCTGTCTCGAGATCGGGAATATCTGGGAGAAGATTTTTCTTCATAGCTTCGTCTATACAATAACTCAGTTAAATTTTCAACCATACCACTAGGGGCTTATTACAGTCATCAGCCAACATTATAGAGTCCTTGTCGTCAGCAGAGCCGGAATCTATCGACTGTTGGGGGCTTATTATGGTGACATCCTGGGTTTTTCCGTTGTCCTGGTCCAAGCCATCTATGACCATAGCCTGATCGTCGGGCAGTTCCTTGGTAAGACCCATTTGTTAGCGGCGCATAATATCAGGTAAGGTTTATTACGCAGTGAATTAGTCAAGTTTGTGCACTTACCGTATCCATTATTCCGAGGGAGGAGGCGAAATTAACGGAGAACTTTTTTCGTTTTATAATTCCCACTCGTTGGAGCTAGCGGGGACGGATGAGGAGGGGTAGGTGGAAAGCGAAAGTTATCTTGATGGAAAATCGGGACTGAGGCAAAAGAAGGGGGGGTTCGTTAGATTAGGGATAGGTCCCAAGTGAGTGCGGAGGAAGAAGAGTGCATGGGAGGGAGTTAGACAAGAAAGGTGGAGGAGGGGAAATGGGTGAAGAGGGCTTATGTTAGGGCTCGGTGTTTAGCATGACAATAGAAATTGTGTGTGTGTAGTAGTAAAAGGAATGATTCTTGTTGACCAGAACGCGATCGTCAGTGATAGGAAACACAAACGTACCTGATGCGAGACGATGGTGCTTGTAGGAGAGGGAGAAGATATGACGAGGGACGGGGGAGGAGAGAACAGTCGGGTGGCTATTAAAGGAAGTTCACAATGCTGTTCTTGAAAGGTTAGGTGCAAGACTAGGGGTCCCTTCGATACCAGGTTGGACTCTGAAGAGAGGGTTTAAGGAAGCCGCGACAGAAGCTCGAAAGGAGAGGTATGTGTATGCGTAAGTGTGGCTTATTGCGGGGCTTCCAGTGGGGCCTTTTTCTCTGGCATACCTCAGCCGTCACATGTGTGGCTGGAAATTTAGTAATCCTGGAGGAGTACCTTTGTCTGCTGCCTAGCGCTTGGAACCACCGAAAAACCACCACGATAGGTTAATATGATAGTTAGTCTATCCAAAATTTCCAGCCCAACCAAATTTTTAGAAAGATGTAACTTCATAGGAGTTCCCAGAGGGGGTTCCTCGCTGGTTCCATGTTTTCTGATTTTCAATAATAGCAATATTAATGGAGATAGTAAAAAAAGTTCAAATTACCCATATAAGGTCTTTTTTTTTTTTTTTGAGGGTATTTTAACCAGGCGCCACTTTTTTTATGTATTATATAAGCAGAATGGATTACCTCTGGGCGGTGAATTCGAATGCCTGGGACCATACCGTATCATACCGGTAACTTACCGGCACCTTCGCACTGGCTAATACTCAAGCACCGTGATACTCGTACGAGTACGAGTACATTGAACTAGTGCTTCTTACTAAACCGGTACTCTTTCATCGTAAATCACTACTCGAGTAGTCTACCGGTGCTGGCAGATTCACAATGCACTCATACCGTTACTGGTCCGGCTTGTTTGCCCCGCTGAAAAGTTGAATCACGTGAGCTTCAAGCAAAGCAAGGAAAAACACCATCCCATCCCGCCAACCAGAGTCAGGCGTAAATTTCCAACGCTGAGAATACCGTATACCGTACTCGTACGATAGCACTGCACAGGATCATAAAATTGATTATGTATAGTAGGATCTGGCCCCTCCTTTTCCCTTGGGTCCATAAATCACCACTATCTACCGCCATCAATGCACGAGCACAGGTAGGTGGAATACCAGAAAATTCATCCCGAATATCAATTGGCCTACTTTCAAGTGGCCAAATAACCCTGAAAATACCCGCTGGAATGATGCCGGTACCGGTAAGTTATCATACTCTGCCGGAAACAACATTGCCCTAGCCCGAAAGAATTTACCGCGGACACCCTGCGAGGATTCCGCGGGTACTGTAGGGGTTCCCTGTTTTCCTTCCTTCCTTCCTTCCTTGATACTGAAGCTCGGGGGTCCCACGGGTAGAAGTGGTGCTCGAGTATTGTACTCGTATAAATTTATATGATATCCCAAATTGCCTCACCACCACTACTTGAATTAGCATCCCGTTTGCCCGCGTGCATCCCGTTTGTCTTGCTCAACACTCGCCGCCCTTACTCGAGTGCCCTTTGATGATATTTACTCATACGTAATCAATCATATCCCGGTGCTTCACTCCTATCGTAGGGCCTTAACTGCAAGATCGCTCGCCCGCCCCGATGTATCGTTTCTGTAGGCGGTGCCAACTATTCTTAACGAGGTTCGCCGTCGCATAATACCAAGATTCCCAAGTGCTCCGTCACCAATATTTCCCCGTAGCACGTGGTTCTTGCCGCCTTGGAGGGACCTGTGCCTCTTTCTGACTGTCTTCGACGAGTGCCGGCAGGATACCGGTATGTTCTTCCAAAAGAAAGCCAATGATCGCTTGCTGGCTGGTGATAGTCCTCCTCCTTACCCCCCCCCCCCAAATAGCCAAACCTCAGTATATTCTTTCATGGGTAGCCTTACTAGCTATAGCGTCTCCACAATATTCACCAAGACTAACCCCGAAAACCCCTTCGTGCGAGGTTTCCTTCGCACCCCTCCCCGATTCCACACTGAAAGTATTTCAATTCGGGCATCCGTCATAGGAACTCACTCGAACCGTTACCGTCACCAGTTTCTCTATCGGATGTTTGATGTCTTAGAGCGGAAAAGGAGAAAAAAAAAGAAAGGACTAGCTCAAGCCGCCATGGCGTGGGATTGGATGAGCTTTTCGGATTCTCCATCCTCTCGGGAATCTGTTGGCAATCCCTTAGGAATACATTTTGTTACAAAATGCATCCATACCTAGAGTGCCAAGTCAGGAATACAGTGACCAAGCGCCGGATCTAGGATCTACAACCATCGTATTGTGAGGCGCGCAGATGGATTCGCAGTCGATTGTGTGGGGACTGGTGGACAACGCGTGTCGTTGATGCTGCTGAGTTTAGCAGTTTCGTAAGGAGTAAAAAGGGGCATTTAAGAGGAAGAAATACTTTCATCTCCTTCCTTCCTCAACTCCATCTCTTTACACAAGATCCGATAGAGGCGACAATGGACGAACTCGAATGAATTTTCTCTTCTCTTTAGTCCTCAAAATCTTCCCTATGAGCCTTGCATCTGAGTCGCAATCGAGTGGTGTTTTTGAGGGGCCATTTCCCGCAAAAAGAACACCTGCGAGCCAAAGGGCCTCGCATAGCATGGTATCATACTTGAGTAGAGCCTCATCCCCACAAACCTCCAACTTATAATTAGATGGATCTAGTAGGGGCGAAGATCTAGAGCTCGAGTCAATTGGGTTCGAGATAAATACCGATACGATGCATCAACGTGGGGTATCTCTTTCGCACCCCCACTTCTCTTGAACCCACGTAAAATCAAGAAAGATCCGAGATTGAACCACTCCACAACCCGTTAATCTGCACCAATGATATCCCACGCAGTTCCCACCGGTAACCCTAGGGTAAGAACGGCATGAAGCACCCTCAAAAGTTCTTAAACTCCCAACCCACACTTACTGTAACGCTATCATACTATCAGTGGTGGTAATGAGCTTTACCCAACTCCCGTGACTCAGCAGCACACACGACCGCAAACCCCACCGTCTCACTCTCCATCCCCCTTCCACACCCCTCGTAGAATTGACTTTCTTCATCCCACCCACCCACCTCTTCCTCCCCCACCTCCCCCCTAACCTGTCCATTGATCAATGGCATTTACACAAGAATGTCTACAATTCTTCAGGTCCCGTCGCGAATGCGACATTGCGCCAGCTCGCTAGAATCGTCCTTGACTCAAGCTGTTCTTGTCGGTTCACATGCAAAAATGCTCCGTTCCCGAGTCATCCCCATCACCACTCCCACCATAATAGTGCCCAAGGTCAATGCTCGACATCTCTCCTCAATCCAGCATAACCCCCGCTGGCGTGCCTCGGGAGTCCTGGACTCCTACGTAGCTCAGCCAGCCCACCCCATCTCCCTCCGCCAACTAGTCTTCTTCGGCGGACGCAACCTGGACGAGAAGAAGATAATAAGCTCGGCAAACTATGTGCGCACTGAACTCCCCCTGCGCATAGCCCACCGCATCCGTGATATGCAGAAGCTGCCGTATGTGGTCGTCACGAATAGGCATTTATCGGAGGTGTATGAGCTCTACTATAAAGCATTCGAGTCCTTCCGTAGGATTCCCGAGATCAAGACTCTGGAGGATAACGAGAAGTTCTGTGAGATTGTCAAGACGGCATTGCAGGAGCACCTTACTGTCATACCGAGTCTTGCTATGGGCGTGCTGGAGTGTAATGATTTGGTACCGTCGCATGAGTTGGACAGGTTTATGAATGTTATTCTTAGGAGCGTATGTGAACAAATCGTCTTTTCCCTTCTTCTATATATTATCTTGCATCATTCGATGGCTAATTCCCCACATTAGAGGATTTCAAGAAGGGTCATAGCCGAACAACACCTAGCATTAACAGACACCTTCAACTCCCCTTTCCACTTTCCCGACTCCGTGAGCCACCAACCCCACGACTTCGTCGGCGAGGTCTTCCTCCGCTGCAACGCCCTCGAAGTGGTCGAGCAAGTTGGCAAGCACACGCTAGAACTCGCCCGGGAGGCAAATGGCTCCGCATCCCCCATCCCCGAGATCCAAATCGAGGGCCGCCTGGACACGACTTTCCCATACATTCCCTCCCACCTGGAATATATAATCGGCGAGCTCCTACGCAACTCCATCCAAGCCATTATAGATCACCACACCCCATTGTCCACTTCCCTCCCCCCCATCAGGGTCCTAATCTGCCACACAAAGGAACATATAATCTTCCGCGTCTCCGACCAAGGTGGCGGCATACCCATAGCTGAACTCGCCCACCTATGGTCCTTCGCCAAGGGCCCCCGCGCAGCCGGTTACCTCCAGAACTTCTCCCAGGTACCGAAGATGGCCGCTACGCTGCAGGAACTCCAGAAAACGGCGCACACGCATTCTCGCAGGGAGAGTATGGACACTTCCCTCTCCAGGCTGACGTCCCGGTCGCCGAACCTAAGACTGGGAATGGGCCTGCCGATGAGCAGGGTGTACGCCGAGTACTGGGCCGGCAGCCTAGAATTGCATAGTCTCGACGGCTACGGCACAGACGTATTCTTGCAGGTGTCTAAATTGGGGAATAAATGTGAGCAATTAAATCTAGATGGGGTGTAGAAGGTAGGTGGGCACACACACACACACACACGCATATCTTCTTACACATTTATATTTATATATATTATATACCGTACTCTGTCACAAGGAGGGTAAGGGTGTATGTGCCCACCCACTTACCCCCAATAAGGTACAAGTAGCAGTAAAAACGGTACTTACTGGAAAAAGAAGAAAAAAGAAAAAGCAGAAAAAGCAAAAGAAACTGGTGGGGTCATGTATTATACTACTTCGTTTGGTTGACCGTTATTTCTTGCAGGCGTATTATTCACGGATGGAGTTCCGGGTTGACTGGGACACGGTGTGGCCGGGCTGGTTTACCAAGGGGGAAGGAGGGTGGGGAAATGTAAATTCTTCTTTTTATATTCTCCGTTTGTTTCCGTAGTTTCCTGTATTCTTGTTTCTTTTGGTTTGTGTACCGTTTGTGCGATTGATACTTGTTTTTAACGTGCTGTTATAGACGATTTGTTGCAACTTTCCATCGCTCGTTCGTTCTATCGTTCGTTCCATCGCTCGGTGGTTTGTCATACCGGCGGCTGCTATATATCTAGAACATTGCAACGTTTCCAGAGCTGGGGAAGTGGATGGGAGGGGTAGTGTTGGGCCAATTGAGTCCAGTTCTTGTGCTATGAGAGGCAGGTATCTCATTTAGTTCACGATTCTTTGTTGTTCGGCATCTCTACAATAGCCCTGTTTTTCGTTATAGGGTTTATTTCTGCATGCATAGATGGTCCCCTATAAAGATATTCACGGGCGGTGCTCGCCACCCCTCTCCTTCGTGATTAACCATTTTCTCCCCTATCAGATAGATGTCCTTCGAACGTCAATTGCCTTTGAACTCTTTGTTAAAACGCATACTACCTAACTTAGTGCTGTAACCGTATTGGAGAAAGGAAAAGACTATGCTGACCGTCGCCTACACACTTCACAATCCACTAGGATATATTTCCCAATCTAGCTAAATCTGTCATAACGGAATGGCCCATGGAAACTTTTGATGTCACAACTCCATTGACTGAAAAAATATCTGCTGTAATACAAACAATATCATCCATAGAAAAAAGAAAAATATACACGTCCCGTTTACACATAACCTGCTATATGCTTTAGCGGAATGAGAGTGGCGAAAGGGGCAAGCAAAACCAAACACGAGGATTCATGGGTTGATAAAGGGGTTTGTAGGGGGAGAGAAGTCAGGAGGGGTTTTATCTCACCTTTACGTGCACCTTGGAAAAAGAATCTAACAATGAAGACTTGGAGACATGACATCGTGACCATCATAAGGGACTCGATAACCGAGAAGTTGAAGATTCGAGATTCGGTTGAGCGGACGGTGCTGAAATTGCGGTTCTCACGGGTGCGGAAGTACTTTTGGTTACGGGAAATGGTGGAGAGTTGACCGGAGAGCTTGAAAAGTGACTCTTCAAGGGATGAGAGATGCTCGGGGGAGGTGCCTTGCTTTGACGGGAGCTCGGCTCGAGCTTCGTTTTCGACCTATATACCGTTAAGCAGAACTCAGACAAATAGAAGGACAGTGCGCATACAGCGATCTCGAAATCTACCATCTTCTCGGCAAACGTAGACATGTCGTTGGAAAAACAGAAGCTATATTCCCCAGGTTCATTTGCGGTAAAAACAAAATCACCCTGTCTCTCTTTGGACCCATCAAGAATAACCTTATCGTTCGGGCCCGTCACCTTATAATCGACATCAAAGGAACCGCCTGATTGAACCTATCCTAAACGGTTAAGGCCGGCGAGAAAAAATATTTGAGAGCCGTGGGAGAAAAAAACATACAGCAAAATAAAAGGCCACCTTAGACCCCTTCTTGTCAGCAGTGGAGTAGAAGCATTGCTTCTCGTTAGGAGCAAGCTTATAGGTAAGGGCGGTGGCAGCAGCGGGCGAAGTTAAGAGGGAAAGGGATGCCAGGACAGCAGCTCCAACTATTGTGGGCAACCGCATGGTTAAGGATTGTCTGTTGGAATAGTCTGGTGAGTTCAGGGAAGATGTGAGGTTATCGCTCGGGAAAGGAGAAAGAGAATTCGAGTGTTGTGTGGCCCGGATGAGCGGTGCGCCGCCTCGGGGTAGAATACCGAACGTGCCAAGGAGCAGCTGTTACCCTAACCAAGTTGGTTCAGCAGTTGCGGGCGCGCACTCACCCTCTGCATTGAATCACAGAGCGGAACCCTGATAACACCTACAGAAATGAGGAGATGGAAAGGCCAGTTCAGAATTTGCTTTTCATGGCATTTGGGTAGGGAGGAAGGTATTTAATGGCCATGTTAACAGGTATTATTGTGAAGCACTGTGAATGCGAATATAGTGCAAAACATGACGAATCATGTATGGTTTGGTGGCCGAGTGGTCTAAGGCGCTACGTTTAGGTCTGCTTGATCAAAATCCGTAGTTCGAAAGAGCGCGCGTTCGAATCGCGCCCAAATCATGTCTTTTGACATCTTTTTTCTATCCATCAGTATCCATAGGGTGATGTCAGGTTCGACCTGCGCCCTAGAGGGCTACTCACAATGTCAAAGCATTTTTAGAAAAGACTGATATTGCACACCACCTAAATGGGAGAAAAAGGGACAAATTTTGGCTGTATGTGATAGCAGTCTTTTCTAAAAACGTGTTAATATTGCTATCATACCGTAACCACTGTGTACAGTAGCACCTCGCTATTCCTTCGTTTCATCGAAGTCTTGGCGGGGCCGCAGGGGCGATCACCCAATCAACGCCCTTGTTGCTTTCTCATGATGGCTTTATGTCTTTAACTCTGGGCTTTACTTCCTCTCTCTTATGCTCTTCAGAAGGCTGGGATAATGGTTTGCAGTAGGGGCGGACCCTTTTAGGCCCTTGTGGTCAACCTCCCGATTGTCCCTGTGGGCTTTGCTCCCTCGACGCTGCCTTGTCAGACACAAACACCATTCCGATAGTCGCGACCTTTTAGAGTCTGGTCGCCGCTAAGTCTACCCACGATCTTCTCTGGTCCCTTTGCTACCCCAGAGGGCGGGGCATGCCAGAGACCCCGAATTCATGCCCTCCTTCTTGGCCCTTGTGGCAAATTTTGGTGTGGTGTGCGGTAGCACGGTGGGATTGGTTCAATCTCCGGTCTTGGAGGGGGCGCATGCAGCCATTGCAACTGTGTCTTCCTCCTTCCTGATTGGGTTCTTCCTTCCCCGGATGGGTTTCTTTTGTGGTGGAGGATGCGCAAGGTGGCTTTTAGGCTGCAGTTGTGATTATTGTTTTGGTTATGTAGGGTAGCCGTGTCCCGTGATGTTGAGTGCAGTGCCTGGAATGGTTGTCACCCGCCCTGGTTGGTTTCTTTGGCCGCCTGTTGGCGGTTTGCTGTTATCCTTGTAGTTTCTGGGATGGATTTATGGGCTTGTGACCCTTTGGGGATTTTCTTGTTTGATTTCTGACCACCTGAGTTGGGGGAGGCGCGGCCAGGGATCGTAGTCGTGGCCCTGGGTTTGTTGAATTTGCGCGTGGTTGGTGCCATACCGGAGGCGCTGGCGGGTAGGTGGTTGATGGATAGGCTTTCGGCAGGGTGTTGGATTTCTTTTGAGGGGGCCCAGGTCCAGGGGGGTATCCCGGAACGCCTCATATACCATTTAGTTGGTTGTAGGTAGCATGAATGAAAATCAGGTTGAACCTCGCTATCCCGGATGGCCATTTTTCGCGGATGTTATCTGGGACAACGAGGTATCCGGAACACCGGGGGTATCACGAAAACACCGGGGGGTATCATGAAAACACCGGGGGTATCATGAAAACACTGGGGGTATCATGAAAACACCAAGATATTCGAAGAATATTATTTAAAAATGAAAGAACTTTGATTCCCATTCTCTTAAAGCTTATCTCAATAAATACTCATATGCGGAATTGACATCAGTTGTCTGCCATCTTGTAGGTACGCAGGTGGCATGTTCTTCATCCTCCTCATCATCCGTGCTGCTTCCCATATAGAGAATTGATTCTGAGTCCCCCTCTCCTTTCCCATCTCGTTCCCCCTTTAAAGGGATTTTTCTACTCTCCCTAGACCTCTCACCCATCTGACGGCACAGAACTGGCCTAAGGCCAGCTGATAATTCATCTGGGTCCCCAGGTCCGGAAGGGCTGAGTTGTTGAGATGAAGAAGTAACCGGGTGAAAAAACTGGCTAATCGTTGTCTGTTGAGTGTGTTGTGTATTTGGATAGCTGTATTTCATTAGAATTAAACCTAAACAAATGTAGAAGAAAAAAAAATACCGGAGAAGAGTTGAATAAAGCTTCTGAGTGGAGGAAATTATTTCCTCTACAGACAGGCTATTTTGACCAAGAACAGGTAGCTGAGTAACCGGAAGAGCTTAGAGAAACCGCTGGAGCTCAAAGGTGTAGTGGGTAGCCGTTTCTGCTCCAATTAAGGCAAGTGTAGGAATATCGTCGCTGTCGCTTTCAGGTTCGCTCTGATTGAGATTTTCTTTCGAGTGACGTAAGATCCCACCAGCAACTCCCTGGTAGACAAGAGCTCGAGCATCAGGAAGAGCCGAATCTGGAGGATAACAGAATCTATCTTCCTGGTCGTTGAGGAAATCTTCAAGGGGCTGAAGATGGTCAATTCCATGCTCTCTTAACATTCCTATAGCTTGCTGACTTTCCCTCTGTTGCTGATTGATAAACTCATCGACCGGGGATACAGTGTTGAGACTACTTCCAGTGCCGAGTCTAGTGCTGAGCCCAGTGCCAACTCCAGTAGGCCCAGTAATCCCCACTTTGCGCCAGCAGTGAACAATGGTATCCTGAGTAACTGATTCCCAAGATTCGGCGATAAGGTAGATTGCCTGTAAAATGTCCAGCTTTGAAGGCGCATTCCCATGAGCATTAAAGTGCTCAACCATAAATTGTGCATAACGTCTCCGATAAGCTGCCTTGAATGAGGCTATAATTCCAGCATCCAAGGGCTGGAGAAAAGCGGTTGTATTAGGAGGTAAATACACAAGAGTGATATGAGTGAGAACTGGGGGAGGTGGCCCTTTATAGTCAATTGGGGGTGAGGTCGGAGGGGGATGCGTTGGACAGTTATCTGTAACCAGTGCTATATGCTGCCGAGCAATTCGCATTTTGTCGTTCAATCCTCGTAGAAACTCATACCAGAGTCCTGTTAATAGCCATGCCTTTTTATTGTGACGATAGATAACTGGAAGGTTGGCTGGATTAATACGATTTTGTCGAAAGGCGTGTGGTCTTTCTGCACAGCCAATAACCCAGAGCTTCCTCTTATGCGTTCCTGCTCCATTAATTATATGAAATGTAGTTATTCTAACCTTATCATCTTTCCCTCCTCTTAACTGTTTACCTTTATCTAAGCGCAAATTGGAAGACTGTGGCTGCTTGTTAAATACAAGGCCACTTTCATCGCAATTATAGCGGTCTGTTGCAGAAAACCTTGCCAATTGCTGGACCAAATGCTGCCTCTGGGCTGGTAAAGCAGATTGATCAACATCTCCAGATTGCCCATGTGTCCGTAGTCTTCCAATATTGTGGTGATTTTTAAAGCACTGAAGCCAACCATTTGACATTTCAAATCCGTCATATAGTGCATTCACATCAACCCTTTTCAGCTCTTCCTGGATAATCTTGGCTTGTACGCGAATAATATCATCGGTGACCAGAACTTTAGCATATTCTGCCGCATCGATCCACAGGGCAAGAAAGTGCTCTAGAAATGGGTAACTGCTTCCTCTTTCCTTTTGCTTTTTCCCTATTGTTCCTATTGACAAGAGATTCAAATATTTTAATTAGTATTACAATAAATCTACAGCGAAAGGTAGTACTCTACCGCTCGGGGGTTCCTTTTTTCATCTTTTCTCTCCATCCTTTCAGATGATCAGAAAGGCTAGAAATGGCTAATGGCTGGCCATCTGGACGTCGAGGGCAATCCTCCAGAAGCGCGAAGTCTGCCAGCTTCATTTGAGGATGCTGTGCCCGAAGGCAGCACAGCTCGTACTTTTGTAGGACCGTCAATCCAGCTTTTCTTGTTGACTTTGTCGTAGGCATTATGAGAATTGACTGAACGCAACATAGGATAACTTCCAGTTCCTATTCAAAAACTAGATACTCTACCCCTCTTTCCTATATATATATCTTAGAATCCTTCCGCTGCTACCCTTTCTCCAAGTCTACCTTCCCCGCCCTCCATCATCGTCATGTTCCTCCTTCTCCTACCTCTTCTGATTCTAAACCCTGCCTTCTTTCCCTTTCAGGCTTAGTTTATCTGACAGTTCAGCAGGAATCCGGCTCAGCAGATCAACTTTCTAGGAAGACCAGGGGGCGTATGCATCAAGATATCATACGAATCCGAAACTTGCTTGCTTCTGGTTCAACGGGGTGAATTATCTGGCAGTCCGGAGCTACAACAGAATTTGTCCGGTTCAGCGCGGTATCTGGTTCAGCGCGGTATCTGGTTCAGCGCGTTTCGGGATAGAGAGGTTCAACCTGATTTTCATTCTTATCTACCTACAACTAACTAAATAGTATATGAGGCGTTCCATGACACCCCCCACGGACCTGGGCCCCCAAGTAAAGAAATCCACCAATCCGCCCTAGGCCTACCACCACCATCCTCCCCGCCTGGTTTTACAAAGAAAACTCCGCCCCCAACCTCGTCTCCTCCTCAACAAATTGATTCCTCCGACATATAAAACCCGCCCCGTCCCCTCAAGGCCCAGAGGTCGTGTGCACGAGGAAATCCTCCGACAAAAGAAACCGATCCCGTTGGCTCCCCACCCAATAGTCGTGTACCAAGGAAATAAATCCTGCAACAAACCCAAAGAAACCCACCTACGCCCCCGCATCTGTGGTCGTGGACAGTAATAAAATCATTCAAACAAAGAAAACCTATCCCGTTGGCTCCCCACCCAATAGTCATGTACTTAAGGAAACAATATATATCTATCAACAACAAAGGAAACCCACTCCTGTGCCTCCGCACCCGTGGCCGTGTACACTAAGAAATACTGCTGCGAGTCATTATGCCCACTAGCCACCGGGCACCGCCGCTTCTCTTCGTTGCCCATCGTCTACGCGCTCCTTCTTGTTTTTCCTCTTCCTCCCTTTCTTGTAACCTGGGAGGTGGGTTCGGGCATGTTTTTCTTTGGCGATCGTGTTGGACTGTATGAGTTTACCGCATATATCGCAGGCAACTTGTTTTCTGACATTCTTAGAAGGGGTCGAGGGCTTGTGTTGGCTCGGTTGGGAGGTGGGCAGGTTGATGGCCGCTCCTGATACCTGTTGCCTGTATTCAGCCCTGTCCCTCGCTTTGGCCTTGGTGGTATTTCGAAGCTCTGAAGGCCAGCCCTCTATCCACTCCGCTAGGTCACCAATAGTCATGTTGCTTTGAAGTGACAGCTTGGTGGCGTTCACCTCCCCGCAGAAATTCATGAGGTGGTGGGGGGTGATAATGTCCCTGTCGCAGATGCACTGCCTCCTGGTGCCGTTGACGCTCGGGTAAAGCCATCCCGTGGTGGCTCGTAGGCTGATGATTTCCCTCAGTTGTTGGCGGGTGAGTTTCTTGAGGTGGCCGTATTTGGCCCTAGGTTTGCCATCATACCTAATGTTGGCTGACCTGATCTGTTCTCCCCATAGGTATCTGATGTTCTCCTTGATACTTGTTTATCCTTCATTCAGCCTGAATGCGTTGGTGATGAGGTCGGTAATGCCGGAGTCTGCTAACCACCGCTGGGCCATTTTGGTGGGTTGGTCCAGGGTGATCGCTCACAGGGCCAGCATGTTGTGTCGCTGGAGTGTGTATAGGTCCATTGGGGGTATACCGATTTCAGTGTCAATAGCCAGGATGAGAGTCTTCATCTCTAGTTCGAAGCTGTTTCTCATGATCTTGTGGAGGGTTGTTTGTGCTTCTTGTATGAGGCCTTTAGTATTCCATAGCTCAATACCGTAGCTTAGCTGGGGGAGTACCAGGCCCTTGATGAGTCGGTGTGTGCACCAGGTGTTGAGGCTAGTGATTTGATATCATTCGGTCATTGCTCGGATGCCGTGGCCGGAGTGTGTGGCTTTGGTGCACCATTTCTGTACGTGCTGTTTCCATTTCCAGTCTGAAGATATGAAGAAGCCCAACCAGCGGAGGTATTCTTGAGGGTGGAGGAGGCTGTCCCCCATCATTGGGCTCAGTGTCATCTGTTTTTTCGGGTGGACGTGGATGTATTCCCCCTTGGTGGTTGAGAAGGAGTAGCCCCATGATTTGGCCCGAAGGGTCATTTCATTGATCGTTTTCTGGAGTGCGGCCGGCCCGTCGTTTCTGTCATTGTAGGCGGTGGCTACAAGCATGTCGTCTACATAGGCGAGGATGGATCCTTTTGTACCGCCTTGGTTGTCGTGGTTGGTGTCGAGGATGTCCCTTGTGCTTATCAGGAATAAGATGGGTGATAGGGGTGAGCCTTGGGGAGTGCCCATGCTTGTGTGGAAGGCTTGCGACGTACGTCGGTTGAACCTATACGAGGTTTGTCGATTATGACCCCAGTGTCGGATCCAATCAGCTAGGTGCGGGTTCTTCGTCTTGATCCGGTCACAGACCATGTCCAGGTTCAGGTGGTCGAAACCTCCTTCTATGTCCAGTGCAGATAGGCAGATATTGTGACCATGGTGGTTTTGTATGAAATCGTTGAGGGCTTGGATGGTGTCTGTGGTTCCTGATTTCTTTCTTTCTCCGAACATATTTGGGGTTAGGAGGTCGAGCTTGGCCAGCCTGGTAACGATCACTCTCTCCAGCACTTTTGTGAGTATTGACTGGAGTTGGATGGGTCTCGAACTTTTAGCGATTGTGTATGACTCCTTCCTGGCCTTCGGAATCAAGATTGTGTCACTGGTTTTCCAGCTGGCCGGAATCCCTTCGAGTAGAGCCCTGTTCATAGTAGCCAGGAAGAGCTTTTCGTTGGATTTTCTGAACTCTCTGACCATTCTGGTGGGTATTCGGTCCGGTCCGGGCGATGCACCTTTGGGGGAAGCCTTGAGGGCAGCATCCAATTCCTCGAGCGTGAGTTCCATGTCAGGGGTAGACTTGATAACCGTGTTGTCTCTTTGTCGTTGTCCCCTGTACAGGGCTTCCTGGAGTTCAGAAGCTATGTAAGGGTGCTCGCTGGCTATTGAGCAGTCTTTCCTGACCAGGGATGGGATGGATCGCTTGTTGCTCATTGGGCGGACACTTCTGAAGCACTTGGGGTCTGTTTCCTCTTGGAGGGCTTTACTGTTCGCTTCAATCTTTGCCTTGGCTATTTTCTTCCTGTAGGCTCTTTTCATGTTGAGGATCCTCAGGTCCCTGTTTGCCTGCTTTTGGAGAGATTTCAACGCGAGCCTGCATCTTTCTAGGTCCCTGTTCCAGAAGGCTTTAGCCCCGCTCCTGACTCTAGGGGTGTGCTGAAGCAGAATCCTGGTGAGGGATTCCTGGACCTGAGCTGGGTGAGTGTCGACCGGGTTTAGGAGGGTGAGGGCAGCCTTGATCTGGCCCCAATCGGCTTTGTCATATCTGAGCCTGTCTTCAGTGGACTTCCTCCAAGTTAGGCTGGTTTTTATCCTGAGGGCTCTGTGGTCCGCCGAGGCTATGTCCATCGTAACAATTTTGCATGGCCTGTTGTCCCCGGTGATTACTAAGTCGATTGTGGTTCCGTTTCCCCTCTGTCGATACGGTGGAAGCGTAGCTATGAATGGGTTGCGAACTTCCAAACCTCTCTCTTCTATCCACCTTCTCATTTTTAGTCCGTAGTGGTTTCCGCCCTTGGACCAGTTTCTGTGTTTGGCGTTTAGGTCTCCAATAATAATATTGTCCGATCCTATATACCATTCGTTGTCCGGGTCCCAGCTTTCCGCGCTAGGTCTTTGGTACCCGAAGGTAATTTCGGTGCCTGCCGTCTATAATGAAATAAATTGTGTAGACACCCGGCCTACTGCAAACATATTAACAAATTCATCTTTAACATAAACGGCGCACCCCCATCTTTCTGCCTTTGTGTTAGCATAACATGTAAAACCCTGAAGATTCATCCAATCTCCGTTCTCAAGGGGGCATTCTGCCAGGGAAATGATCTTTGGTTTAAGCTTCAGGGAGGACTTAAGTAACTCGGTGACCACGTTCATCGACCCGCCGACGTTGTGGAATATTATATCAGTGGTCGCCATGATTAGTCATGGGGGGGGGGTGTGGGCCCTTTTGGGTGCTTTGCCTTTCTCTGCTGTGGTGGGGGACCTTGCTCTTGTCCTGGTTGGGCAGTGGCGGTCTCCTGCGAAGTGGAAGGTTTCCTCGCAATTGGGACATCTTCTGACCGTGTGGGAGCATGATTTTCCCTTCCCTGCAGTGCAGTAAAGTTCTTGACAATGGTGGACCCTGGTCTGGTGTTGCCCTCCACATAGCTTGCAAACTGAAGGGGATCTGCAGCTTATCGCATGGTGACCGAACTGGAGGCACCTCTTACAGTGAGTGGAGGAGTCTTTTCTGACGTATTTCCTAAAGGAGCATTTTGTCCCGTAAAGGGCTAGGAACGGGTGAGGTTTGTTGCACTCCTTGGAAACCCAGTCGTTCGCTTCAACCGCTACGATTATTGATGACTTTACCTTGTCTTCAATTCGGAGGGTGGAGACGGATATTATCCACTTCGGTTTGTCGGTCAATCTGATGTGGGGGTTGAAGGCTGATAGTTCGTTTTCCAGCTCAGTCCACTTTTCCGAGTTGATTTCCCAATCTCTGGGCTTCCCGTCATCGTCGCCCAGTGGGACGCTGTTGACCACTAGGTTCAGGGTAGGGATGTCGAGTCTGAGGTCAAAGCCGTAGATGCCTATATCGTCCAAGGGCTTTGTAATGGTTGTGGCGAATTGGAGAGCGGGTTCGGCTGACACGTCATCCATTGTGGTCAGTATCAGGTCGTCGTTCCTGCCATATTTCGCACAAGCGAACTTGGTTTCGCAGACGCTGTTGATCGCGTCTCTGATGCGTGTCGGGGGGACGTTTGCTGCTCCCACCCGACGTCCCTTCTCGACCGTGTGGATTAGGAGACGTCTCTGTCTTGCATGGGGGGTGGATGGTGCCGAGGGGGCCTGGGTCGTTGTGATGCCAGGGGCTGGTTTCTGTTTTCTTCTCCTGGTTGGTACCAGTTTGAAACCGGTGGTATCCACTCCGGTGGAAGTGATAGCGGCCCAGGTTTGTTTCGTTGCCTGGGCGGCTGGGGTTATGTTAGACATCTGTTGGGCAGGTAGGGGGGTGGGCTCCGGATTGGAGTGGGGTTGGCTTTTGGGGCAGGGGGGGAAGGGTTCAGGTTGGGCTGGGGACGGGGGTAAGATTGACGGGGAATGGGGGGGGCGGTCCTTGTGTTCTGACCTGTATGGCGGCCAGGATCCTTTCCTCCATCTCCTTCATCTTTGCTTCCATGCCGTCTTCTAGGACTGCCATAAGGTCGATGAGGTCCTTTACGACGATGGGCCTATTGAGGTCCTCTTGGGAGAGGCCCGAGTTTTCTGGGGTTGCTCCTTCATTTTCCAGGAGCTGGCCCAGATTGATGGGAGGGGGGGTTTTCGACACCGTTGCGTTGCCTGAGCTGGTACCGGGGATGGTGCTGTGACGTGATGGGAGGGCAGGTGCGAAGGCGGCCAGTAGTGAGGAGAAGCGGACGGACTTCTCAGATTGTTTCTTGGCCTGAGTTGTTTGTGAAGCAGACCATTTCTTCTTTTCGATGTCCTGAGAGGTGGACAAAGTCGATGGGTGTTTGGTGTTGGAGGAGAGGGTGGAGGGCGACGGGAGGCTTGGGTCGCTGAAGGAGCTTGAGGGGTTTGTTGCATGTCGGCTGTCCCCTACGCCTGTCCCCTCTGTGTTCTTCCCGTTACCCATATCCATGGGGAGTTCGGGGACGGATGATTCGGGAACGTAGGGGATCAAGGCCGAAGAGCTTGATTTTGAGGAGGTCTGGACGGGGGGTGAGGGGGTAAGGTCGAGGGGTTGGGAGTCTGGTACCTGCATGTTGGCATTTGGTGTGGGCTGGTAGGAAGAGGGCATGGCGGCCAGCTGGGCGAGTGCTTGTGCGTCATTAGCGTTGACGGAGTCGTCGCCGAAGACCTTTGCCAGGGCTGTTTGGAACCCCAGGGGCCTGGGTGTCGGGGTCAGGAGGGGGGGGTTGAAGCCTGCGGAGTTCCAATGTTTACACAACATTGTTCCTGGCACCCTAGTTCGAGTCGGATCTGTGGGAAGGTGGTGCCAGGGATGACCATCCTTTTGAGGATGTCGATGTTCGTGTTGGGGCAGGCTGGGGCATGGAGAATGCTGGAGTTGGGGGGGAGGGTACATCTCAGGGTGAGGCCAAAGCCTGATTTCTGACCTAGGAGGGGGGAAAATCTGCTTGGGCTATGGGGGGGGGAAGAGAGGAGGCTCTCGGGTCTCTCCAGGATGCATTAGATGGGAGAGTTGGACATGGTGAGGGAGGAACAGGTCAGTTACTTGGTTTGCAATCTGTTTCCCTGATGTTTTGAAGCCTTCGGAAAAGCGAGCCTGATTGGCTGCCCCACCCAAGGGAGGAAAGTGGTGAGCAAAACCCGGTGAGATAAAAAACAGGAAAATCCTGGTTGTACCAGAGGGAAATCGTGTGTTGTCAGACGAAATGTGAGATGCGATCAGTTGCAGCGCTAAATCTCTGTGAGTGAAAAGATTTTCGCTCGGGTGTACGGGAGGATGTTGAAAAAGTAGGAAAAAGGGATAGCGAGGTGCGACTGTATATAGAGACCGTTGCCAAGGGTGTGGCTGGCAAGACTATCTATCCACTTTGGGAGCTCGCCTAGGATGATAAAAACAACATCCACCATAAGTGATCATCAAATGCGTGAATTGAGGTGAAAATGCCACCAGTCAGAAAGTCCCTTCAGCAACTAAGAGAGAACGATACAAATGAGAGGAATACATGGTATCGAGGGCCTAAGCCCAAATCACATGAAGCCTGAAAAATTAAACTTCAGGTGAGTAGGGAGCCTGAATTACACTGCATGTGTCAGTAAAGACTAATTAAGCTCTCTGCAGGTTGAGCCTAGTAAATGAGTGGAAAGGAGTTACATGAGATGGTATAAAATTGAGGTTCTCAACTAGATGAAATAATATTGAATGCTGAATGAGGCTTCCAACTCCGCAGTTAAGATATGTAATTCACTTTGGATAAAGTGTTAATATTTTTCAAGGTGCCAAAGAGCACTATTGGCTAAGGGAGAGACACTGCAGAGAAGATCCTGGAGCAGGTTGGAGGAAATTGTTCCCGGAGAGATGTCCCAGTAACCTTTCTCTGCCTCTGGCGGGGGATGGAAAGGCAGCTTTTTGATCAACTCATATTATGTAGAGGTCAGGGAAGGCGGATACACGATGGATGGTTTAGCAGAAATGCAAAGAAGCAGTGGAGGACTTGCTATCTGTAACTGGGGTACAGTATAGAGAGGTGAACTCTAAGGTTACGACCGCACCAAAACTCAAAGTAGAAGATAAAGATAGAGGAAATAATTCACGAAGAATAAAAACGGTTTAACTTAATATCGTTAAGCTGAAAGCTTCACTCAATAAGTTCTCCCGAGGAAAAGTTGGTTATCGAAGTAGAATGCCAAACGCTTAATCTTAAGTAGATATCAGATTTAAGCCTAGGACATTGACCACTACTCCGACCGTGTGCGAGCACCCTGCCCTGCTCAGGGTTGGTCCGAGGTCTACCCTCCATCAGGAATTATCCTGCTGGAAGTGTCGGACCAACTCGGGTACACTTAACTCCGTCAATGGAATGTGAGTTTCTGCAATGCATCTCCAATACAACTGCAGGTGGAAAAACTCTTCCTATCGAAGTCATGCCCGTGGCTAACTGTTATGATAACAACCAGAGTCAATACCTAGGTGGTGGACTCATTGGCCCAGTGGTAGTTTCGTCTATACAAGCTATGCAGTCCATCATTTAATCTACGCGACGATCCGAAAGTGATAAATTGACTTGCAAGCTCCCCCGGTGAGATGTAGCCGATGGTTGGCTAAGTGGGCGCTACCGATAACCAGCCTCTCGGGACATACTCTACCGTGATAAAACTCATACCTCTAGAGTCCAATAACAACCCATAGTAATGTTACAAATCAAGGGGAGAAGGCCCTGGCTCGTGACTGAGGTATCTGTCCGGAAAGCACACTGGCCTCCGTGGACTACCTAAGTACCACTAGGAAGACTTGTTACGCATACCGGAAGGCTTAGCCTTCCATTAGTGAATAAAGACCTATAGTTACCCTACCTTAGGATTCGGAGTTCAAAAGGACAAGCCAACACCCCCCTCCCGCACCAGCGTTGGGACGGCGCTACATCGGCAGACGCCGCCGTAGTTGCGTCCCCTCACCAAAGACATGGTCATTGGAGCCCTCCTCGTAACCC